>Ga0307437_1000077_pt1 | contig 71027 bp, 65 predicted proteins | sample SalMarWE160390MG_FD_202146 | JGI IMG/M metagenome (GOLD analysis project Ga0307437, IMG submission 202146) | Salt marsh sediment microbial communities from the Plum Island Ecosystem LTER, Massachusetts, United States - WE1603-90 | ecosystem: Environmental > Aquatic > Marine > Intertidal zone >...
TCATTTGTATCTCCTTTGGCTTTTTCTTCCTTTACTTATTATACCAAAAGAGTTACCTAATTACTGAGCATGTACAACTGTCCGCTTTTTTTCTCATAGAACGCCCTGAAAGTGACAATTTTTGTCACATACCAGTGGTGATATCCTGCAGGGTTGGTGGAATGAGGAAGGGCTTGACATGTCCCTTGTTTTGGGCTACTTAATTACGCAGTGCCGAGGTAGCTCAGTCGGTAGAGCAGGGGACTGAAAATCCCCGTGTCGGCGGTTCAATTCCGTCCCTCGGCACCACTGATTTCAAGGGATCGACCCACACTGGGCCGATCCCTTTTTTAATGTTCAAAGGGGGTTGGTTGATGATGGGGTTCTCAGAAGGAGCGTTATGAGAATTTCTTGATTATCATCTGACCTTGATACAAGAGGCAAACGATCATATGGATTCGTTCTATGATCGCTCACTAAATGCGTGATTTAGCAGGTGCAGCCTGTTGGGCCAGATCCTCACGGCGGATCACAAGATCGTAAGGTTTTTTACACTCGAAACGATCCTGTTCAGGCCACCATCGGGCTACTGTCCGCCCACCACAGATGTACTTGACCAGCGGTTTGTTATCCATTATCAAGGATAACTTTATAATAGCTGGATGCAATAGTCGAGGGACTATACCGCTGCTTCTGAGAAGGCGATAGGGCCATCTTGCTACGCTACTTAATAAATACCGTACGTGGAGGAGGAAATGCAAAAGTCTTGCCCTCATAAACCCCCATGAGCCGCAAGATACCCTGAGGACCTTGCTGCAAAGATTACATGGATGGTTGAGAATGAAGATGCCTGTGTTGAAATGGGCAAAAATGCCAGAAAGGACTTTGAAGAGAAATACACCGATGAGAAGAATTTCGAAATCCTACTAAATATATATCAATCGGTTTTAAAAAATAGATCACGGATTCTCTTATGATTGAACCTGTTCACTTACAAGGTGTAAAACTTCTTCCAGTAAGTATAGAAGATGCCCTCCGGGAGATTATTAAATACTCTTTTGTCCGTTTGATCTTGCTTGTCATATATATAGTATGCTGCGTTACCTATCAATGGGACCATAGTAATATAATGTTAGGCTGATTATACATGATTTAGCATGATATTAGTGAAGTTCATATTTATGGGTCCAACACTACAATAACTCCATATCCCAATGCAAGGTGATAATTATGTTTATCTCTTTGTAATTTAAGGAAATTTACCATTTTAGGGAAATTTACCATTGACAACCCTTTCATTTTATGCTTAAAACGACCATACACTCGATAAAGCCAAACCCTTCGTAAGGAGGGGGCGGAAAGCAACGGATCTATTTTCAGAAGATGGCCGTGCTGCCGAAGGTGATCCCAGGGGAGAACGGCCTTTTTTTGTCGACATTTCAACCTTATACGGGACGGAATGAAAGGAGAAGACAAAATGGGACGTCTTAAAATGCGTGGAGGAATGCTAGCACTCGGTTTGGTCATTGCCATTATACCGTGTATTTTTTTTCCCACTCAGGCCGCTGCCGTTACACAGGGTGAGTATGCGGTTTTGCTTGCTGCAAAGCTTGGTCTGGGGGAAGGCTTGACGGCTGAGCAGGCGGCAACAGCGCTGGAGGGAGCAGCCATAGTACCGGAGGACGGCTGGCAGCTCGATCAGGATGTCACCTGTGAGCTGGTAAATGAGATCCAGATCCTGACGATCAAGGCTGCTCAAGAAGGGCTTATTACATTTGACCCAGAGGACATACCCCCGTTGATGGCCTCGTTGTCCGAGGAGTGCGGTGCCTGTGCCCCGACGGTGGTGGTAATTGCTCCTACGGCGGGGGCCCCTCCACCTCCCATTGCCCCTGAAGTAAAAGAGGGTGGAAGTGGAGGAAGCACGACAAGTCCTTCATTGTAATCTTTGTTCAATGAATAAGGAAAGGAGGTCACGATGATCATTAATCGTATCGGAGGGTTGTTGTTGCTTTTTGCTGGAATTTTCGCACTGGTCTTTTCTCCTTCCCCGGCTTGTGCAGAGCTGGACATAAAGGAACTCCCTGGGAACATCCGCTTAGGTCCTGTCAGAATCCATCCGCAGTTCAGCGTCACGGAGGTGTATACAGATAATTACTTCTTAGATCCTAGCAATGAGAAAGACAATTGGATTACCGTTTTGACCCCGGGGATCACCTTACAAGTCCCCTTCAAGAGACACACGTTCCAGTTGGATTACCGCGCTGATATCTTCAGGCATTGTAATTACAGCCGTTATGACACGGAAGACCACAACGCAAGCGGTCTCTTCAAGTTCGATTTCCCGTGGGGATTAGAGCTCAAGATAGGTGATCAGTTTATCAAGTCCGCCACACCGCCTGACTTTGAAGGTGATACACAAGACGATTATTACTATAATGAGGGCATGGTAGAGGCCGCCTATAAGTTTGCAGACCGCTACAAGGTAAAGCTGTCCTACCGCAATATCTTAAGGGATTTTTGGAAATGGGAAAATGAGGTGGACAACTACGTAAGGAATGAGGTATCTACCGGCATATACTACCGTTTCTTGCCAAAGACCTCTGTTCTGGTAGAATATACTTTCTACCACATGGATAATGAAGATAGAGGTACTCCCTCCACCGACAACTACAACCACCACATCTGGGTAGGTCTGGAGTGGGAGCCTGTGGCGAAGATAAAAGGCGGTATCAAGGGCGGCTATATCCTCCGCAGGTACGATGAGGTCGGAAGGGACGAAGACAGCTTTGGCATGCGAGGGGACCTTACCTATTTTATCGGCAGTTTTACCACCCTCAATATGGTGGTGACCCGTGAGATCATCCAGACCTCGGTCACTGCCGAACAGGCGCCATACGGAACCCACTACATCCGCACAGGCGGCGCCCTTTCCTTGAGTCACACATTTCCCTATAGAATTACCGCTACCCTTGAGGGGTTCTATTATAACGACGATTATCGTGAGAGGGGCATTTATACGGAAAAAAGGGAGGACAACCGCTATGGCGGCGACGTGGGCATAGGTTACCAGTTTCGAGACTGGCTCGGTTTCAAGGCAAACTATCGCCATGTAGAGAATGAGTCCAACTTCGCTTTGGAGGATTATAGGGAGAATCGAGTCTTCTTTCAAGTCTACCTTGTCCTGTAGGGTTCCCAGCTCCTACCAGGAGTAAATCCAAAGTCGACTCATCCCGAAGGAAGGGGAGAGTCTTGGGGAAAGCACTGCCCTAAAAAATGGCTCAATAGTCTATGAAGCTGAAAGATATATTTTTGTTTTTGGTTGTTTTTATCTTTATGCTGTCATGTGCCCGCTATCCGACCGTCCCCGCATTCGAAAAGGTCGACACTACCACGGCGGCGGCGCATGCGGAGCACCCTCACGGTAAAGACGTCAATTATATGATCGGTCCTGATGATCTGCTGCAAATTCAAGTATGGGATCATCCAGACCTCGAACGCAAGGTATTTGTGTCAAGAAACGGCACGTTTACCTTTCCTTTCATCGGCGAGGTCCATGCCGCTGGTCTCTCGGTAGAGGCGGTGGAGCAGGAGATCGTCCGCCGACTGGATAAGGGGTATATCGTCAACCCCCAGGTTACGGTGACGGTTGATGAGCCAAAGGTTAAGTACTTCTATGTCTTTGGAGAGGTCGAAAATCCCGGGAAATATGAGTGGGAGAAGGGCATCACGGTCCTTCAGGCCATTGCCACCGCGGGCGGGCTTACCGAGAAGGCGGCGGTCAGAAGAACCAAGGTCGTGCGTGAACAAGGAGGAGGACAGGTGAAGGTTAAGATGACCGATCCGGTTCTCCCTGATGATACCGTCATGGTGCCTGAAAGTTTCTTTTAGGGTTGCAGGATACTATGGAGCCGTTGCAGCAAAGATCCGAAAGAGAAGTCCACCTGAGGGATTATCTGAGGGTGATCTTCAGGAGGCGATGGGCGGTCATCGCATGCTTCGTCGTCGTCGTGGTGACGGTCACCGTGGGCACCTTTGCGGCCAAGCCCGTGTATCGGGCCACCTGTCAGGTCCTCATTGAGCGGGAAAACCCCGATATGGTAAAGATCGAGGAGATGTTGGCCGTCGATGCCAACAGTACCGATTACTATCAGACCCAGTATGAAATCCTAAAGAGTAAGCTGTTGGCCCAGCGATCAATACAGAAGCTCGATCTCGAAGATAATCCGGAGTTCAACCCTAAGCCGAAAAAACGATGGTTCAGCCCCCAAAAATTCTTGGCCGCTGCTCTGAGGAAGATCAAAATCCTGCCCTCCTCTCCTGAGCATGAAGGAGAGCAGTTGCCGGACAGGGAAAACCGACTCATCAACGCTTATGAGAACAGATTGACGATCCAACCTATCAGAAACAGCCGCCTCGTCAATATCAGCTTCGACAGCCATGATCCAAAACTTGCCGCCCTTCTGGCTAATACCCACGCCAAGGTATACATGGAATATAACTTGGAGAGAAAGTTTACCATCTCCCAGGATGCGGTCGCCTGGCTTGACAAGAAGATCAAAGAGATACAGGGGGAGCTTGATGCTTCCGGGCAGGGGGATTTTAAAGAACGGGATGACCTCATCGCCCAGAATCTTCGTAATCTCAACGACGCCCTCACGCTAGGGAAGACCGAGGGGAACAAAAAGCACAATCTATACCCGGGACTCAACAAATCCTCCAGCAACCCCTCCTCAATTACCTCGGTGACAGAGGTGCTTCAAAATCCGCTCATCCAGGAACTGAAGGCCCAATTGGTAAGACTGGAGGGCGAGTTATCGGAGCGGTCAAAGAAATACGGGCCCAAGCATCCCCAGATGATACGGTTAGGGTCTCAGATAGCGCAGGTGAGGGCGAAGATAGATCAGGAGATAAGCAAGATAACCCACAACATCGATACCGAGCACCGTATCATCCTGGCCAAGGAGATATCGCTCATCAGCATTGTGGACCCTGCCCGTGTGCCCGATACCCCGGCGAAGCCGAACAAACGGCTCAACGTTTTATTGGCGGTACTCGTGGGTCTTATGGGTGGGGTAGGGGTTGCCTTTTTCTTTGAGTACCTCGATCCCTCCATCAAGAGCTCAGAGGAAATTGAGGCCCAGCTCGGTATGCCGTTTTTGGGGCACGTGGCAAACATCACATCCGTGCTTGCCGGCAAAGGCAAAAACGATGGGGCGCTTATAACGCTTCGGCATCCTACCTCACACAGTGCCGAGGAGTTCCGCACCATCGCAACGAATATACTCTTTTCTATCCCCGACAAACCGGGGAAAAGTATTATCATAACATCTGCATTAGCTGAGGAGGGGAAGACGACAATGGCGGCAAACCTTGCCATTGTTATGGCCCAGATAGGAAAGCGGGTGTTGCTGATCGATGCCGATATGCGCAGGCCCGCCATCCATTCCCTCTTCGATTTAGAAAGGGCCCCCGGCCTCTCCGACTTTCTGGCTCAGGGTGCGGACCTTGCTTCCATAGTCCACCAGCCTCCGGTAAAGGATCTCTTTGTCATTTCAGCCGGTACTCCACCGCCTAACCCGTCGGCGCTTTTGCTCTCCCAGAAGATGGCGGACTTTATCACCAGTATGAGAGAAAAGTATGATCTTGTCATCCTCGACTCTCCCCCGGTAATAATGATGAGCGATACGCCGGCCATGGCATCGGTAGTAGATGGGATGGTAATGATCATAAAGAGCGGCGTTACCCCCCGTCCCACAGTGCAAAAGGCCGTTCACCAGCTCGCGCAGGTAGCTGCCAAGCTCACCGGGGCGGTGCTCAATTGCCACGACATCAAGCGCGAAGGCTACTACTATCACTACTACCGTGACTACTACCACCGCTACTACGGCAGGGAGGGGAAAGGGAACAGGGTCTAGACACCAACGGACCTGCGCGCTCCTCATACACTGTGGTGTCATAGGGGTGGTCGTTTTTGCGCCCCTGGCCTTGGGGAGTGTTCACCCGTGGGCCTATACGCTCATAGAGCTGGTAGTACTCGCTCTCTATCTCTGCTCGATAGTGCAATCCCTCGGCCAGAGGCTTGGGGCACATGAGTCCCGGTGGAAATGCGCGGTGGCACGGACGCCGCTTAATCTCCCCTTGGTTCTGCTTGCGGGGATTGTCCTGTTCCAGATTTGCCCCCTGCCCGCCTGGCTTATCAAGCTCGTCTCTCCTTCTACGTTTAACCTCTATGGTGCTACACTCTCCAGCATATCCGGGGCGGCCGCGAGGACCCTCTCTATCTATCCGTGGGCGAGCACACAAGAGCTCTACAAGCTCCTTGCCTCCGTCGGTCTCTTTTACCTGGTGATCTATCACTTCAGGGACAGGGTCTGGCTCAGCAGGCTGGTTTCAGCCATGGTAATAACAGGTTTTTTGGTAGCCGTCATTGGCATTCTGCAGCACTTTGCGCTGCCGAAGATGATATACGGCCTTCGCGACGCCTCCTATGCCGCCCCCTTCGGCCCTTACATAAACCGCAATCACTTTGCCGGCTATATGGAGATGACCATATTTGTCGGCATCGGCCTCTTTCTCTCTCGAGCGCTCACGGCTCGCCCCACGGGAGGCGGATGGCGCCGGTATCTATCCCGATGGGAGGCACGGATCTCCAGGCAGGTTCTGGTGGGCTTCAGCGTGGTGGTGATGGCGGTGGCCCTGGCCCTCTCGCTCTCCAGGGGGGGGATTACCTCATCCACTGTTGCCCTGGTGTTTATGGGAGGGATGATGGTGGTCCGCAAAAAACGTTCCTCTGTAATAATGATAGTCGTGCTCTGTTCTTGTGCCCTCTTTTACCTCTTGTGGCTGGGCATGGGGCCTGTGGTAGAGCGGTTGGGCACGCTCAGATATTGGGACACCACCATGGGATACCGTCTCCAGACCTGGCAGGGGGCAATTGATATGATAAGGGATTTTCCCCTCCTTGGCACAGGCCTCGGCACCTTCATCTATGTCTTCCCCCGGTATCAAACCATAGGCGCCTCGGTCGTATTCGACCATGCCGAGAACGATTACGTAGAGTTCTTCTCTGATCTTGGCCTCATAGGGGGGGCGTTACTGTGGATAGGACTCTTTGGGTTTTTACTATGGGTCCTCAACCGGTGGTCTGCGAGGAGACACCCCGCCGTGGTGGGGCTCTGTCTCGGGAGTATAACAGGGGCGGTGTCTCTGCTCTTTCACAGCTTTGTGGACTTCAACCTCCATATCCCTGCCAATGCCCTTTTGTTTTTCGCCCTCCTTGCCGTCGCCTTTAACACCGTGTCGCTGAGGGGGGAGGGAAAGGGTATGGAAGTTATTGCTCCCACCCGGGTGTTTACGATACCGAGAATATGGGGGCGTCTTTTGCTCTTTGTGGTCCTGTGTGCGTTTGTGCTCCTCGGTGGGGGGGTGATCCGCAGCTATCTTGCACAGGGGGCCGTGAGCGCTGTCCAGAAGAAAGTCGCCCTCTACACGCACGGCAAACGCCCTTCGTGGGTGGATGTGGACACACTCTCCCGTTTGCACAGGGCGCAAAAGATCTCACCCGGTTATGCCCTGCCCCATTATCTCCTGGCCAAGGCCTACGAGCAGATGGCCCTGGCCCAGAAGGGAGAGGAAGGCAAGGCGATCTTCTTGGATCTCGCCTCACGAGAATACAAGGCCGCCATCGATCTGCAGCCCACCTCTGCCTGGTATCACGTGGGCCTCGGATGGACATACCTCGTCCTTGCAGAAGGGGATCATTCATTGCAGGCCAAGGCACAGCGGGCGTTTGAAACAGCCGCCTGGCTTGCCCCCAAAGACCCTGCTATCCAGGATTATATCAAAGAGATCAACCGATCGTGGGCCGAACAACCCTGATAGTCATAGTGATTGCAGCGGCACTTCTTTGTGAAGGGAGTGTCGGGGCGTACCAGGATCAGACAAACCTCATCCCCAACCCCGGCTTCGAGCTCGACACTGATTGTGATGGAATACCTGACAACTGGGCCAGAGAGGGGAACCGGGACAGCCGGCTCCTGCTTGAAAAAGGGGGATATGCTGGCACACGGGCCATCTCCATAAAGGGAACCGGCACCTGGCGTTGCAGCATAAAGGACCGATTGCCTCACGGGTGGTATATCCTCTCCTTCTGGGTAAAGCGCGACGGCTTTGCGGATGGAGAATACCCCCTTGTCCGCTGCCTCGACTGGGAGATCACCTGTGATGAGCTCTTCACGTGGGGCAGGTGGGTCAGGCTCAGCCGCCTCCTGTATCTCGAAGGGGACCCAGAAGGGGGAGAGATAGTCCTGATCAACCCGGGGATGAGGCATACCATATGGTTTGATGAGGTGAGCCTTATCCCCTTTACCGTGACCCCCCTTGCTCCCCGAAAAGGGGCAATCATCTCCCACGGCCCGCCCCTGTTCGCCTGGAGCATGCCTGAGGACGGGCGGGTCTACGAGATCCGGATAGAGCTGAGGGGCAAAGAGGGGTTGCGAAGGACCTACACTACCTACAGCCCCCAGGGGGACCTCTTGTGGTTGCATGAGCCGCTCCTGCCCGGCAGATATCACTGGCGGATACGCGTGTATCACCATGGGCACCTGATCGCTGCCTCACGGAAGATCAGCTTTGCAGTCTCACAGGAGCTCCCCCCTGCGGCAGGTGCGGGACCGACCCTGATGCCTCTCAAATCCCTCGATGGCCTCTTCCCCCTGGGCATCTATGGGACAACGATCGAGTCATTACCCGAGCTCAAGGCGGCAGGGTTCAACGCGGTCCAGACCTCTAGGCGCGAGGCGGGATTTTTAAGAAAGTTCATCGGGCGGGCACAAGACCTGGGGCTCAAGGTCCTGATACCCTATCCTGACAGAGAAGACCACGGGACCCTCCATGCCTTTTTGCACGAGATAAAGGCATCGCAGGCAATACTGGCCTGGTACCTGGCAGATGAGCCGGAGGGGAGGGGCATACCGCCCGGTTCCATCTGGCGCTGGCGTCAGTTTCTCAGATCTTATACCCCCTTTCCCGGGGCAGTAGTATTGGTCAGGGCCAAGCGGGCCTGGGACTATGCCCCGGCAGCGGATATCCTCATGATCGATACCTATCCCATACCGAGGATGCCCCTCACCTGGCTCTCAGACTCCCTGGAAGAGGCGAAACAATGGGCTATGGGAAGGCCCGTCTGGGCGGTGATCCAGGCCTTTGACTGGTCTATGTGCCCCTTAGAGGACGACCCCCGCTCGTGGGGGAGATACCCCACCTATGCGGAAGAGCGCTGTCTCAGCTACCTGGCCGTGGTGCACGGGGCAAAAGGGCTCTTCTACTATACTTTTGAAGCAAAAAAATTCGGGAGCGAGGACTACCGCCGACACTGGGATACTATAAAACGGGTAGTAGCTGAGCTGCGATCGATCTATCCGTTGCTGCTCGCGCCTATTGAAGAAATGCGCCAACTGCACGTCGATCACCCCCAGGTCCATTGGGCGGTCAAGGAGGTGGAACAGGGGGAAACTGGTGGCCTTATAGAAAAGGGCCATTACCTGATCGCCGTCAATACGGTTGACAAACCTCTCACGGCCACATTCTCCATTCCTCCGGTCTTTGATGATAAGGTGCGGGTACTGTTTGAAAAAAGGACCGTATCCATAGAGGGGGGGGAAATCAGCGATGAGTTTCAGCCCTATGAAGTCCATATTTATTTCTTAGCTTCCCATCGCTTATAAGTAACAATCTAAAGCTCATAGTTACTATGACGATGCTTAGATTATCATATTGTCAGCTTGGCTTTTGGCCTTCTTTTAGGTATAATATTTTTGCAATTCACATGACATGGATCACCTGATCGGATATGTCGTGTGCAGAATTCATTTGTATACAAAGGGTTCACCGGTGGTGAGTGTTTTGAAGGCAGGGAACTCGTGTACTTCACAAGATGAAAAAGATTGCAAATAGTGAATACCAGCGGGAGGGAAAGGGGACAAGCTTGAATGGCCTCAGCGGGATTGTTATTGAGGTAATTTCCCAATAATTATGCTGATAGAGTCCATCAAGAAAGAAGTTGAAGAAGGAAATTATCGGTTAACTATCCATGCCTTTGAACGGTGTGTGGAACGCAGTATTTCACCACGTGAAATAAACCAGGTTATAGTATCAGGGGAGATTATCAAGGAGTACCGCGAGGATAAATATGGACCTAGTTGTCTCATCTATGGAGCCACCCAGGAAGGTAGAATATTACATGTACAATGTTCGATTGATCCTATTTGGATCATTACCGCTTATGATCCAACCTTAAATCCAGAGGAATGGGAAGAAGATTTTAAAAGGAGGCGAAGAAGACCATGAAATGCGCCGCATGTCATACCACAATGGTCGAAAAGAGGGGAGAGATTGACCTCCGAATCGGCGGCAAGCTCTATTTGGTGAGAAATGTCTTGTATGAGGAATGCCCTTCTTGTGGGGAAAGGGTTCTTTTGCCCAAGGTGAGCGACGTATTATACGATAAAATTAAAAATAAGGAATATACCGAACGGACTATCACCGTACCGATCCTTGAAGGGACGTATGGGTAAAGGAGAAGGAATAGTAAGAAAATCCGACGACACAATGTCCCTGTAGAACAGGGTCATTACCTCATCGTCCCTCACGGCCACCTTCACCATCCCTTTCCCCGTGCATGATGCGGTGGATGTGGTGTTTGAAAAGAGGGCGGTATCAGTCACAAAGGGGAGGTTGATCGATGTCTTTGAGCCGTACGCGGTCCATATCTATGGACCGTTACAGTTCGATAGTGCTGAAGGTCCATAGCACACCTTCTTATGTCACGGTTGAGAGGTCTTTTTGTACCTTCGCAATAAAGCCTTCAGTCTGTTCTTTCTCCGGATAATATCAGTCAACTCTTCTGCCTTTGCCCGTTCCTCCTTATTGAGGAGCTGGTACAGATAAAAGACATCCGCGTCATCTTTAGGGCCGCCCGCCTTGAGCTTCATTGCCAGAAGATAAGGCTTTGGAAATAGATACACGGTAGTCCCCTGATATACGGGTTTGCCCCCCGCGGCCTTCTGTAATCCTTCCAACTCCCATTGGTAACGAGCAACGAGAAAATCTACCCTCCTGTCCTCCTCCAGCAGCATGATGTCATGCTGCAATGGATCTGCGGAACCGCGTACTGCCTTATGGACCTTGATGTTCCGATGGCCATGTTCCGTGAAAAACCGCGCCAGATCATCAATGAGACCTTCAGACGGCTCGGCATGTATGAGGAGATCTATATCGCTGGTGGTTCGTTCCACTCCATGGGCAATGACGGCAATCCCCCCTATGACGGCAACGACGAGGTCCGTATAATTCCTTTCTCTCGAGAACCTATTCAGTAAAGAATCTATCTCTTCGATTGATCTCTTTATAGGCTTCATCTATGGAGATCCCCTTTTGATATGCGAAAAGCTCTAACCCCTCAAGAAACAGTCGATCCATCATGTCAACCCGCTGTGCGGGAGTGAGTTTGAGAAACTCCCCCTGCATCCTACGGTGTTTATGTAAGGTCACCTGAGACATGTAATCTCCTCTTTCTCCCTCCTCACCAGAGGGGACACTTCCGTTACAGCCTGCGCGCTTATGCCATTAAAACGGGGTAGCGGTACCCCTCTGTCAAAAATAGCCTGTTCGCTTTTTATTCCCTTGCTACCTTATGTCCTGTAATTCCCTTAATTCAATTAAATTTGCAAATTCTCTGAAATCTCTCGCATTTTCCGTATACAGAGTAGATATCTTGTTTTCCAGCATAGTGGCTACTATCACCACATCCCAGAACCTTACTCCCTTTATCTCCTTCTCAAAAGAAAGATTAAGGGCCTCCCGTGAGATAAATTCAGTAATAGGAAGGACAACGAATATGTGAGAAGATAGCATCTGTAAAATTTCATCTCTTGCTTCTTTTGGTGATAACGGAGACTCCATACCTCCACTGCCTCTGGTAAGCGAGACATAAAATTCACCTACAATTTGAGTCGAAATAAAGCCTGAAAACCCTTCACCCTTGATCTTTTGTATCAGGGAAAGGGCCTTTTTATGATTTTTCCGCGTTGTATCTATTGAAGACACGAGGACATTGGTGTCGAGGAAGGCCTTATTCATACAGATCTTTTCTCCTTAACTCTCCTATCCCTAATGCCCGAGGGCGTGGCCATTTCATCTCCTTCTTGCCGATGCCGATTGTGTCGTGGAGCGCCTTTCTGATCAATTCTGTAACCGTAACGTTCCTTTTCTCCGCTTCTTTTACCAGTACCCTCTTTTCCTCTATGGGTATCCGGAGGGTAAGAGTAACCCTCGCTTCTGTTGAATTAATCTTTGCCCTGGTACGCATTTTCACCTCCAATATTGCACTTATAATGCAGTATAACGCAAAAATTTTAAAAGTCAAGAAACTTCACAATTCTTTCTGCCCGGGTTTCTTCATATCCTTTGTGGGTATTGTGGAACACCCTCAAGAAACGGTATTTTTCAGGATTGCCCGCAATAATAAAGAGGACGGTATCAGTCAAAAAAGGCAGGTTGATCGATACCTGTGAGCCGTACGCGGTCCATATCTATGGACCATTGGGCACGGGTGTGCCATAGGGCGGGGCAAGGGGGGAGGACTATATTTTTCTTGAATGAGTTTAAGGGGGTCTAGTAATTTAGACAAAGTTCTTGACACGAATCAAGCCGCACAAAAAATTATCATAGCAGTATCCTGCGCCAACTAACTGTATTTTGTAGGTTTGACCCCAATTACTACCTAACTCTCGTTTCGGCTTATCGCACGTCTGTCAAATAGTTTTTACGGTCTTCTAAAGTACTGCGGAATCTTTCTGAGTGGTTTCATCCAAAGCGTCCAGGGATAAGGCTTAAGCCCATTAATCTCCCATGCCCTGCGATCCATTTTGTTGGCACGCATTCGATTTTTTAATGAAGCGTTACTCACACCGCCAAATCTCATTTTAACCAGTATGTCCGAAATATATTCGGTACTTATTCTATTTTTAAGGAGAAAGCGAAGCATGAGTTCATAATCTGCGGCCGACCCTAAATCGATGTTAAACAAGCCATGTTTATGGAAAACATGGCGTCGGACAAAGAATGTGGGATGAGGCGGCATCCAGCCGTGGTAGAATTTTTGTGGTTTGAATTCTCCCGCTTGCCAGTAGCGAAAAACTTTATTGGTATTTTTCGAATCAACGTAAACCAGGTCACCGTAGCAAGAATCTACTTTTTTATCAGCAAACGCATTGGCAACCTTTTCTAAAACCGTCGAATCAACATAAAAATCATCAGCATTTAATATGCCAACTATATCCCCAGACACAAGTTGAAGGCCTTTATTCATTGCATCGTATATTCCATTATCTGGTTCAGAAATAACCAGTGCAATTTCTGATTTATACTCTTCAATTATTTCAAGAGTACTGTCGGTTGACCCGCCATCAATTATTATATGTTCTACCGATATAGTTTGGCTTTGAATACTTTTTATGCAGGTAGAAATCGTATCTGAATCATTTCGAGCAGCCGTTATTACAGAAATTTTTGCCATATCAAATTGTACTTTCAGACAGGAAGGCCCTTCTCGCGACTTCGCAATTCTTTAACTTTAACATTTATCATATACTCATAGATACTGCGGAGAATGCAATAAATCAGACCCGCCCGCCCATCCAGGATTCCCAATCTAAATAAATATAGATAACAAAAAACAAGAAAGGGCCTGCCGGGCATGCGATAAGCTATTTGTTTTAAAGTCCTTCGTCGAACTATAGGATCAGATGAAAATATTTTTCTCAGCTCTAAAGGCACCCGAACTTCCTGAAGAAGTGAAGCAGCCTCCATTGATGAATAGCGATTGTGCCGCTCAAACCAGTATGCCACGCCTTTGTTAAAGGGGTAATGAATTAAGTGCTCCTGTAAATGACCGACCTTTCCATCGGTATGATATTCCTCGTTAATTTCCCTCTCAACACGTACTTTACCGACACGGAAGAAACGGCCAAACCAGGTTGGGTAACCGCTGCTACGACACAACCATTTTCCAAAGAACATATCTTTACGGCGGATGTGGTACAATGTAATTGATTCTTCACCATTTTCAGTAATTCTCTGAATTTCTCTAAGAAGTTCAGGGGTAGCGTGTTCATCAGCGTCCAACATCAATAGCCATGGATGCCTGTATTCAACCTGAGTTAAAGCCGCATTTCGCTGATTGGCGTAGTTATCAAAACTACGCTGAAAAACCCTGGCCCCTGCCGCTCTGGCTATTTCAATTGTCCGATCAGTGCTGTATGAATCATAAACAACAACATCATTACACCACTTGACCGACTCTAGGCAAGCGGGCAGATTGACTTCTTCATTGAGTGTCAGGATTAAGACGGATATCATATATTCAATTTTGAAAGCACGCAGCGCACTGTATCGTTCACGGTGCCGTTATTATCCATGGCAATACAACGTGAGTCTTCACTCCATTTAGCAAACAACTCACGGCGCGGCATATAATTTTTATCATAGGCATGTTCTAGCCTTGCCGCTTCTATCGAGGACGTATCTCTTAAAATTACAAAACACTTTGCATTGCCTGGCACAAGTTTCAAAAATATTCTCCCCCAAAAAGAGTCAGGCCCAAGATATTTACGTGTATCAACCTGAAGATCGACCAAGATATCAACGACCCATCTGTCACAGATGATAATACGCCTTGTGAACAAGGCCGGAATATATACCAGGAAGAAAGAGGCAAGTAGCGTGTCGATAAAATTCAAGATAACAACAAGGGCGGAGATAAGTGTAGAGCGGTAGAATTCATGATACCCTACACGTATGCCGTCATGCCATTCATATCGTGTAAACCCGGTTAAACGGCAAAGGGCATGAAAAATTTTAGTCAGGTAATGATTATAACGCAGCCATACACAGCTTGTTTTGTGCCCCCGAGTTTCCAATTCCGAACGGACGCCTTCAATAATGGTAGTTTTACCGCATCCGTCGATACCACTGATGACGATAATTTCCCCTTTCTTGTTCATCGACTTAATAACTTATAATAATACCCTTTATTTTTCAGAGCAGTAATTTGTTCATCAGTAGGTTTTTCTATGAATAATATGCAAACCATTATATTTCCTACTCTACCAAAAAACCAATTAAGTATTTTCAGAATTCTAATACAGACTTGTTTTTTGCCAGCCTTAACCTCTCGCATCTTAATAAATATAGGTAAAAATGATGTTTTAATAGCAAATGAATGTAGATGCGCTGATAATGCAATTTTCTCTATTTCCCTTTTTCTCCACCTATACACATAATTACCTGCTGGTTCAAAATCCGCCTGCTTTCTCCCTAAGGTACGAGTTATGGAGTGTAAGAGGGAATCTTGAGCTTCAATAAATATAACTGCTTTACGTGTAACTCTCAGAAGTTCACAAAGCCCCATATGTGGATATTTTAAATGATGAAGCCTGGCATTTACGTAACCATAATCAAAACTCTTATCATTATAATTTAATCTTTCCGCATTTTGTACTTCCGCGCTATTTATAATACCCTGCTGCTGTAAGCAGGCCAACTGGTCTATTACCAGATCCGTAGCCGTAATATTGAACCCTTGTCTATGAAACAACCCTAGCTCGCGTCCCATGCCGGAACATATTGTTAGTATAGTATCTCCTCTATTTTTCAATGTGGCTGTAAAGTCTTCTATCAATGAAATTGGATACCATTTTGCATATTCCCATAGATCAGCGTCACCAGTTAAGAATAAACTATGCTTTCCTTGAGAATATTGTCTTTCATAATGTTTTTTTTGTTTTAAATTATGATTATTCATATATTTACCCTGAGATTGTTACCATTACCCTAGTTTTTGCACTCTGTCTGTTGTTTTGCCAGCGAATATCCTACTTCTAGCCATTCAAGCGCAACTTGACGCCAAGTTGGATGATTTTGATAAACTTGGCTTGCGGCTGAGCATTTTTCGGAATACAAATTGCTATCTTTTAACAACTGCAACATGGCCCCGGCCAGTGCCCTGGAATTTGCCGGTGGCACCATTAAACCGAATTGCTCGGCGAAGCACCCCGTACCATCAGGACCAGTTACGATAACCGGCTTGCCATATCCTGCCGTTTCGATCACCGCCAGCGGAATCTCGGAAGGCACCAGCAAAAAGGGTTTTACAACCGCATAACAATGGCGCAAAAAGAGATCCAGGTCGGCCTTATTTACTGATTCCCACATGCAGATTAATTGCTTACCGAATTTTATGTTTTCAATTCGCTCACGCAACGATTCTGCATCCAGCTCCTTATCCTTTCGGAACAGGCAGACGAGGCACACCTCAGCATTTTTACTTAGAATCCGTTTAAAGGCCTTTAATATCTGCACTACCCCCCGGATTGCCTGGGGAGGACCAAAAAAAAGAAAATATGGGCGGTCGCCGATCTTCTCTTTGGTTTCTTCGAAAATAGATGATTTGTGATTTGAACCGACCAGGGGGGCTTTTCCGGGCGGTATGGAGAAAACAAATTTTTCAGGATATCCGCCCCTGATTGCCATGGCGCGACTAAAGTCACTCATCATAATCAATGGACGAACGCCTTTTTTTATTAGCTGGTGCACAAAATAACGCTTAGGCATCATGGCTTGCACCAGATAGGGAAGAACTGCTTTCAAGCTAACATATGGCACAGCTTTTACAACAGGTAGCAGCCGATAATAAGCGCCGGGAACATACCAAATAACCCTGAGCCCGGCATTTTCCAATAGTAGTACATCTATTCTCGGCCCGCTCCAATCAAGAGGCCAGTATAGTACCTGGACTCTTTCATCACGGCAAATAGCGGCCAGCTTGTCAAGCCCAACCTTATTTAAAGGCTTTTGCACCGCTTTAATATGGGTTTTCTTGCTTGTCCAATCCGGTTCATCCCCTTTTTGACTCCCAGACAATATTATGGAATTTTGCCCTGATCGATTAAGACATGCGGCAACTTCCAGCACAGTTCGCCATGGCATCAGGTGTATGTTATGTTCATTCAGGTCATTTGTGTAGATTGCTATTTTCACTGGATAAAATCAAAACCTTTTCAGCCATGCCGCCATTTTTTCAAGCATCTTGTCTTCTGTAAATTCTGCTTTAAATCTTTTTCTGGCCGACGCTCCTAGCCGCATACGTAATTCAGGGTTCTCAATCATTCTTAGGATAGCCTTTGCAAGTGCTTCCGAATCTGCCGGCGGAACAAGCAATCCCTGTTCTTCATGCTCTACAGATTCAGGATTTCCTCCCACATTAGTGGCCACAATAGCTTTCCCCGCGCGCATACCTTCTAACAAAGACATAGAATGGGCCTCTGAAAGAGAAGGTAAAACAAATATATCAGAAATGTCCAGCCATTCGTCCACATCAGCCTGATACCCTGTAAAAATTATTTTTTTGTCAACCCCAAGGCGTGTGGCCTTATTGCGCAATTCGTTCACATAAGGGCCATCTCCAACTATGACTAGTATTGCCTGTGGGTAATTTGTAGCTATACGTGAAAAGGCCTCAACTAAATAATCCAAGCCTTTCTTTGGATCAATCCGAGATACAACACCTATGATGAAATTATCGTCATCAAATCCCAATTTGGATTTCGAAACCTGATAATTCGATTTTATTCGTTCCGGCAAGCCATTATGCACAACATGAATTTTCTCAGCAGGTACGCCTTGCTGAACAAGGTAATTCTTGCAGTGTCCGGCTACTGCAACGACACCCATGGCATATTGTTTATAAATCCATTCCATAAACCTGTTAAAAACAGGTTCAAGTGGTAACCGTGACCAATAAGGAGCATAATACTTGCCGTGGTAAGAGCATACAAATGGAAATTTGTTTTTAAGCTTCTTCTGGCATAACCATACTACAATAGGTCCATTGAAGCCATGAACGAATACAAGATCCGGATTGTATGATTTGATTAATGTTGCACAACGGGAAATCCATGAGAAATCCATCCGGCCTCGTATCGGAATCAATGTCGCTCCAATGGCCATCAAAGGATCAAGATCACAATTCCAGTGAATCCCATGGATACAGACAGAATGAATTTTTATATCCGAAATCTCATTTAACCTGGAGTAGGCCAATGCACATTTTCCAACACCCCCCAGGGAAAAACCCCACAATATACTCAAGACTCTCATATTATCTTTTTCATTGCCCGTGGGTGCTGCAAGTTCACCTTAGTTCAATTCTCTTTATAGCGAAACGGAACGTAATTGCTTAAGAATAGATACTTTGCCAAAGGGATAAGCTTCTTCAAGACGGGCATCTCGTTTCATAAGAAATATAGGAGGTTCGTCTTTTCGCATATTTAATAGAAAGTCGATATCGTCGGCCAGATACATATCTAAAGGTTGATGTTTTAAAAAAGCAAACATTCGCTCTCTTGTAATGACTAAAAATGAGGCAATGGCATTCCACAATCCTAGTTTCCTTAAAATCCGAAGGTCAATATCGCTCCGTTCATGCCACATTCCTCGCGATAGACTTCCGAAAATAAGTATACCAGAAATAGAGGTACTTTTTTTTAGCCGCGTACCCATAGCATTCAGATAACGACAGGTTTTCGCTTCCCCAGGATTCCTGAGATTAGGAAAAGCAAACAGGATACACGCCCACCAGTTTCCGTTTAATACCCAGTTTATTGTATGGACTACCAAGAAACTGGCAATAAGAATCCAGAATTTAATAACTTCATGCCCATACAATCTGCTTAATAAAATAGTAATCACAAATATCTCAAGCAGTTCCAAGATTATACGAAGCATACGCTCTGTTGCATCCATATAGAACAATGATTGATGAATCCAGTTTTTTAATAAATTCGACAGTCTTGGCTTTTCCCCAATAGTGGCTTTTTTATTCATTATCACAGCCCATACACAACCTTAGAATTAAAGACAAAGATTAAAGGATATTATGCTGTTAAGGCATCAATTAGCTTTGGTATAACCTCGGAAGGTGAATGATTTTCATTAACATATAAAACCGCCCGTTCCCCCATCTCTTGCCGCATTACGTCATCATTCAACAACGTTTCCACATAACCCGCCGCGTCCCTTGCCAGATCATTAAAATCGCTGTGACTTACAAGGCTTTCTTTTTTATTAACAACATAACCTAATCTATTTTTCTCGATAATTTTATCAGGATCAATGTTCAAGGATACCACCGGTACACCATTCATCCATGCTTGCAAAAAAGTGTTCGGAAATCCCTCACGTATGGATGTATTTAAAAATAGTTTTGTTTTCCTGAACCATTGCTCCATCTCAACGGGTGGAACGGCACCGAGAAATGTTAAATTCGGCAATTTCCCAGCCTCTTTTGCCGCTTCTGCAAAACGCTCATCGTCACTTTTGTTCATAGCAATAGCAAATGTCCTATCAGGTAAAAGCCTTGCAAGCTCAAAGAAGACTCCCTGTTGTTTGTTTGCGGAAGAGTTCCCCACCCAAAGCAGATCGACCGGTTTTTTATCACTATAATCAAGCTTAGACAAAACCTGAGAATTTAGATTACCACAAATGCTTGGCACTACATCGGCATGAATACCGTAATTCGCCTCAAATCCACTTTTTTGCTCTTTCGTTTGAGCAACAATAATATCTGCAAGCTTCAATCCCCAATCCTGCATTCTAGATCCCGCATAATTGATGCCTTTTCTTATCTGAGTAGAATCGTGACTAGTTTGTGCCCAGAAAATAAGTTTTTTCCGAAAAACACGGCAGAAAAAAACCAATGGAAGGAGAAGATGCGCAGGTGTTTTGACAATATAATAATTAGTATCTGCGTGTTTCATCGCACTCAAAAGAGAAGCCCAACAATAAGGCATTCTTAATTTAGAACCACCAAGATAGGAAAAATCCGCATGATAAACAGAAAACCCATGATCTGATGAAATAGAACCATAATTCGGCCGCGCAGTAATAAATGAAACCCGCCATCCTCTTTTTGCCAATTCCTTGCCAAAAAGAAAGAACTGCCTTTCCGCTCCACCGGTGCTGCCTGTACGATCTTCCGAAAGCAAGGGGTAAGCGAAAGGTGCGATGAAGGTAATTGTCTGACCTGTTGGTTTATTATTTACCATCAATTTTCCTTTTGAAAAACCATCTACAGCAGCCAGATACAGATAGAAATCCGGGGTTACCAAAAAAGAATAAAGTGGATTGTTTTGCAATACATTTGAGAGATAGCGTAATTTATAATTCACTACATTCCGGAGATCCACATTTTTAAAACCCGCCTTTCTAATTACATATGCAAATTCCTTTTTTGTTGGGTGTATCTCCCAATCCATATATCTAAAGCGCAGAGGCAAAAATCTCCACAAATTGAAACGGGAAACCTCTCTTAGAACCAATATTCCATCCCTTTTCAAGATTCGCCTTATTACTGAAAATAGATCAACCCATTGATTTCTGGTTTCAGTATCATTGAAAATATATTTTTCGGTTCTGATCATATGATGCAAGGCATTGTTGGCTACTACTATATCGAAAGAATCGGGTTTGAAATTGTTTTTCCAAAAATCCACTTTCATCAAGTCTATGCCGAGCGAATTTTCCTTAATAATCTTTTTAAAATTATTATAATTATTTCGATCCTCGCCGATCCCTTCATATTCATCTATTGCCACTATTTTCCCTGTATTTTTAAGCAAAGCCAACCATAGAGATATAAGCCCGTTTCCACAACCAATTTCAAGTACTGACTTACCGCAAAGATCGATACCACTGAACTGTTCTTCCGCGTGATACAAAAATTTCCGAAGAGTTCCGGGTGCTTTTTCTTGATTATAAATCTTTTGAAATAGATCCATATTTTTCATAGCTGCATTACATTTTGATGCAAGACAGGAGGAAAGAAACAATCCGCCCGTATGTCTTTTCAAAGGAAAACTTTTGTTCAACCTGCTTGCGGGCAAGAAGGCTTTGCTCTTTTGCCATGTCAGGAGAATTAAGGAGCGCAATGGCTGCACCGGCTGTTGTATCATCACTGTCGTGGACTGTGATCCCTTTGCCCTCCTCAAGGCCCATCCCATAAACGGCATCCGGCGTTACACCCAGAGGCACTCCCAGGGCCATTGCCTCTATAAGGCGGCTGCGAAAACCATATTTTCCCTTAAGAGGGCATAGCATCACCGTAGCCTTAGATAACATATCCTGTACCTGCTCAACAAAACCCGTTACTTTTATGCGTGGATTCGTTTGCAAAGCACGCAGGCTGCCCGTTGGATTTGCTCCCACGAGCCAGAGTTCCGCATCCGGCACTTTTGACCAAACCAGCGGCATTATCCGGTTTGCGCATCGCAGAGCGGCAGCTTCATTTTCTTTGCCGGAGAGCGAGCCATAAAAAACAATCCGGGGCGGAGCGGCAGGCGCCCAGCAGTACGGCCATTCGTTTAGATCCACACCCGTTCCAGCGGTAATCATTGAAACATTGGATTTCATCCTTTCGCGCACGCATACAGCTTCTTTATGGTTAATCGCTATGATATGATCAAAGCGTTGCCAGGATGCTTCCTCGAGCTTTCGGTAGCGTCCAGCCAAGAATTTGGTATGGATATTTTTTAAGAGATTGTAAGGATTAGAATTGTCAGACGTTATCTTTGTCCACAGAATATCATGCACATCAAGCACACAGGGTATACTCAATTTTTTAAAGTAGTTTACCGATGGAGTAGAAAACCAGTACTCAAAAAGGACAACATCGAAATGTTTGTCTTGGAGTGAATCGGCAACCCTTTTTGGCGTGAGGTTAATAAGACCCGAATAAAATAAATGGGAAGGCATTCCAACAAGATATTTCGCCAGAATGGAAAGTCCACCATATAGATATCTTGAGGTAATGTTTTCTTGGTTGCGCGAAGGCAGAAATATTGTGTGATCTACACCGATAGACTTCAAATACTCCCCGTTATTAGATATTTCGTTTCTTTCACATGCAGAAAGAAACGTTACATTAAATTTCTCCGCGGCAACTTTCAGAATGTTTTGAATACGCACCTTCGATGCCATATCCAAAGGTAACAGCACAGACGGTGCTACCATTAACAGTTTCGGCATATCCATTTTTTTCATTTGCTATTAGAACCTCCAGATATAGTTTTCACCATGCTGTTCACAGCAGCCATAATGTCGCCGATAGAAACAAGGTCGGAACACATCGGCGATTTATCACAGTCAGTCCTATAGCAGGCAATACAGTCCACGGGCGCTATAATCTTTTCTCCCATTCCGAATAGATCAACCTCCCATGGCGCGGTAGGTCCAAAATAGGCTACAATCTTTTTTCTCAGAGCAAGTCCAACGTGCAGCGCAAGGGTATCACCTGTAATCAAAACATCAACCAGATTTATTAATGAAGCAAACTCAGGGAGGGGATTATGACAACCCGCATTTGCAACATTTGAAGGTACTCCGGCAAGAAGCGTATCGTTTTGTTCCGCTTCCTCCGGCCCGCCAAACAGTATTATGGAACCGTGTGGATAATATCCTGCCAATTCCTGTAACAATTCTTTTTGCCTGGGAAAAGATAAAGTTTTTTGAGGCCACCGTTTCCCGGCGCCTGAAAAAAATCCGATGACCGGCCCCGCATCTGTTATTCTTGCTTCTTCAGCGAATGTCTCTGCCTCTATTTTGAGAGATTCCGGAAGAACAATATCCGGGGGGCTTGTCGGCTTCGGCAATTCACATATGTCCCAGAGGATTTCCTGATAGGTCCGTCGATTGGCACGTTTTAAATCATCCCAGAGACCCATCTGAAGCCATATTTCCGCAACTGGTGAAAGAGGTATTAGCTGTCCCGAATCATCCAGAGAAAAGCCCAAGGTTTTTTCTCCCCTTGACAGATATACAAGCGCGGCGCTGTCCATGGAATTGTCCAACCCCAACACTAAATCAAACGGCTCAGTCAGCAACCGTTCCAGCAAAAATCCATCGTGTGACCATATGCGGTCAATACCCGGTACCAGTCCAAGAAGCGGCACCGGATCAGGATCAGTTATCCACGTAATATAGGCACCCGGATATTTTGACCGCAATGCGGGAACAATACCAGCAGTGCGAAGGACATCGCCAACAGCGTTAAGCTTGATTATCAAGATTCTCGCCTTGATAGGATCGTATTCAACGCAATCATCACAATGCACTCCGGAATTTTTGTGCGGTGAGCATGGCCAGTCGCCTTTGAAATGTTTACAATCCAACCTAACAGGTGTCACGTCTTCATTGCCTTCCGCCATTTTTCTTCAATGTCCACGGCCATCATTTTCCCTCGGGTATCCCATGACCATAATTTATAAGCAAAATCGCTGGTAGCTAGGCGATCTTCAGACTTTAGCGTCTTGATAATCTCTTTTGCGCAGGCGGCAATATCGCCAACCGGGAAAAGTCGCCCCATACCTGATTCCTGGATCCATTTACCCACGCTGCCAACTGATGTCATTACCACAGGCGTATTAGTAGCCAGGGCCTGTTTGCATGATGCAGGCCCCCCTTCAACGGCTGACAGGTGAACAAATACATCTGCGGCCCGATAATACTGCACCAGGTCAGATTCAGAGACATAATCCGTAAAGATGACATATTTATTAAGATTCAACCGGCCAACTAAATTCTTCAACTTCTCTTTCTCTGACATCTCGCCATATCCGTTAATTATCAAACGCAAATCCCCCGCTTCTTTTTTCACCAGCGAAACGGCTTTAATCAATTCATCCAGACGTTTTTTGGGAATAATAACACTGGATGAAAGTATAACAGGTATATCCACAGGCAGACCGTGATGCTTTCGGGCATTTATCCTGTCACCAGGCTTCCAGACATTTGAATCATAACCTCCAGATGTTAATGTAATTGAACAATTGGTATTTTCCTTCCAATGATCACGGCTCTCCTCGGTTGGCACCCAAAGATGAGATATTTTTTTATATAGCTTAATCTCTTTTCTCCTGTTAATTAATCTAATCCCAAGTTGCTTTACAAATCTCAACTTGTCCTTTAGATTCGGCCTACGGAACAATTGAACAAGCATTGGCTTTGAGTAAATTCTCGGAACATCACCCAGAGCATGGGCAAAAAACAATCCTGGATGAACAACATCATTCACAACGCTGAGAATCCCGCGCCCGAAACGCGAGCCGGGCGCCATGACGATAACCGTAAAAGCCGGCGATAAGTTACAGGTGTTACTTAAGAAAGAATGCAGACTATCCGATTCTTCTATACAATTCGCACCTTCGAAACGCTGAATCATCAAACTCGGAAAGTGGACCATCAATAAATTATCTTCCAACCGATAGCCCACCGGCTCAATGGCGCGCTCATCAGGTCGAACACAAACAAAACCCAATTTCTTGCCGGCTTTTCCCATGGATCTTGCGAAGAGGACATGCCAGTCAAATTGCGGCCAGAAGCAAACATGGTCGCTGCCTCTCCGCTCATATTTAGCAAGAGGTTCCGGCAAGTTGGGGAAATGGTACGCCGGGCTGTGACTTCCCACAGAAATAACAGGTATTTCATAATCAGCGTGAATTGATTTAATCGTTTCTGAGAGATACCTGCCGGTTAAGATATTATCCATCGTATTTCTTCCCATTCCTCATTCAGCATAAAGTATTCAAGACCATTACCGGATCACGTGAAGAAGAACCTCACATATCTCTTTAATGTCACCCTCTGACAGATCATTACCGGATGGCAAATTGAGACCCCTCGATGAGACTTTGTCAGCAACAGGATATTTCATTGCAGTCAGTTCTTCATAATATGGTGGCAACTGATGCATAGGATAGAAAAACGGGCGTGTCTCTACACCAGCTTCCGCCAAATGTTTTGCAACATCATCCCTTGCAAAAGGACACGAATCCGCAAGAGTTATGCTGTACATCCAATAGGCATGTTTGACGTTATCGAGTTCAACTGGACAGTTTATGAGTTGTGAATCCGCCAGGCAATTATTATATGTCTCAGCAATTTTACGCCGTCTCTCCAGATGCCAGTCAATATCTTCTAACTGTGCCAGGGCAATTGCCGCCTGTAAATTTGTCATACGGTAATTGTAACCGATTATAGGGAACCAGTATCGTTCATTGGGGTCTATGCCCTGGCCCCTCAGCGTCCGCATTTTTTCAAAGAGCGCTTTATTATTTGTGGTAATCAAACCCCCTTCACCAGAGGTAATGATTTTATTGCCGTAAAGGCTGAAAGTAGCGATGTCCCCGAGTGAACCCGCCACGTGAGCAGAGCGCATAGGGCCTGGCGCACGGCGTTGAGCGCTTTGAGCTTCGCCCTCTGCTCTCTGCTCTCTGCTCTCTGCTGTATAATAGTAAATCGCGCCATGTGCCTCAGCGGCATCTTCTATAATTTTCAGATCATGTTTTTTTGCAATTTCCCATATCTGTCCCATTTCGCAGGGATGACCGTAAAGATGAACAACGATTATAGCTTTTGTTTTTTCAGTTATAGCATCTTCGATCAAAGTTTCATCAATATTCCACGTATCCTTGCGGCAATCGATAAAAACAGGAGCGGCCCCGCAGTAACGCACAGCATTCGCGGTGGAAACAAAAGTGAGGGTGGGAACAATAACCTCATCACCCGGGCTAACATCGAGCGCCAACAACGCTAAATGCAGGGCAGTTGTCCCATTGGAGCAGGTCAGCGCATATTTAGCGCCGCAATATTCAGCAAACTCTTTTTCAAGCCTGTCAATAAACTGTCCGCTAGATGATATCCACGAACTGTCAAAGGCTTGAATCAGGTATTTTCGCTCATTTCCATGGAACACAGGTCTGGCAACAGGGTATTTCATAGCTCTTTCCATAAGAACTTCAACATTCTAATGTTTACCGATCATGCACAGTACCCCATGTGCCCAATCGAATCCCATCAGCCTATATAGCAATTTTCTCATTGAATAAATTATACGCCTCTTGACAGACATACCGGCAGGCTTAATCTCCACCCTTCTTAAAATCGCCTCGCCACTGAAACCTATCGAACGTAATATCCCATAAAGGTCAGTAAGGGGATAATGCGTAATGTGACTAAAATCGATAAAAAATTGGACGGGTCTTAACATGTTGGGCACTGTCACCACGATAAAGCCGTCTGGAGATAAGAGATCGTAAGCTTTTCTCAGATATTTAAGTCCCGTCTCTAAATTCAAGTGCTCAATAACTTCCTGCATAATTATCAGGTCATACTCTCCGGTAACACTTTCAATATCGTAAAAATCATAAACCACCTCACTTGCAGTACTTATGTCCATACTTCTGTAATCCGTATCAATACCCCTTACTTTCAATGCCTCTAACAGCTGCTTTTCACCTGCACCAATATCGAGGATTCGTGCCTTTTGGGGAGGAGGGGGGAGCCTTGAAAAATATAAACTTAACTGTTCTGTATGGATATTCATCGCCTCCTGCTGAGGACTTCCTGTAGAAATCAGAACAGGTTTAGGCATATTCGATGCTTCTCGCCGGTATTTCTCAACTATCCAAAAGTCAATTTGCATCAGATTTCCTTTCTGAAAACATTTCTGTAAAAAAGAGTAGTATAAATATCCTGTCACTCAGGTGATCAAAATCGGAATTCATTTTGTCACACCATTAATTTCTCACTTGAAAAGTCTAACTAATGAATTCTTTATCGGCCCATTCTCCCCCTCTATCTGCGATAGTCGATACTTTGCCATGGCTGCAACCTGTCCTTTTAATAATCGAAAATAGTATCTGCCAAAGGGTATCGCCCAGAATTGCGGTGCATGGCGCTTGTAGAAACGGTACCGGGTTGGAAGATGTGATAAAGATTTTATATTACTCAACTCTTTGATAAATGCCCAAAGGGTTGGTTTTATGCCCGTGCCACCTTTGATATCAACATCATCCCAAACAACGGCCCGGGTATCAACCACGACTTTAAAGGCCGCCTTCCTGGCACGCAAGTAAAAGTCGGTATCTCCTGAATAATGTCTAAATGTTTTGGCATCAACCAGGCCAATCCTCTCAAAGACCTCCTTGCTGACAAGCACGCCCTGAAATCCCAGAAAATCGACATCGATTACCTCATGCTTAACATCTTTAATGTCCATTCCATTATAGATTAAGATATTCCGTCCCTTCTTCCAGTCAATCAGCTTGCCGGCATAAGAAACGGTCTCCGGTTTATTCAGATAACCAACAAGTGATCCTACTATGGGTATATTCAATGATTGATAAGTTTCAACGAGGCAACCTAATGCATCAGGCGCTATCACATTATCGTTATTCAGGAGCAAAAAAAGTTCTGAACCTTCTTCAACCAATCTCTCGATTGCGAAATTAAAACTCCCATTGCACCAGAGATTTCCATCGCCTTTTAGAATCCGCACATCGGGGAACGATCGGGCAATTGCCTCCGATGAACCATCCGTTGAACCATCGTCCACCACTGTAATGTTAAAGTTGGGATAATCCAACGAGCTCACGGATTCAAGACAACGAAGAGTTTGTTCTCTGCCATTGTGAAAAACAATGAGTACGGAAACCCTGGGCTTTTTTAAAATATGAAGTTCAAGAGACATAATCGACAATTACATAAAAAAATGGTTTTTTTCGTTCCTTGGCATTACCAGTGGACAGTAAAACTCCTATGATTTGGATTTCATTTCTTTTGTTATATACTTTCTCATTTGCACAGGATTTAAAATATAAACAAATAGATTGAAATCCTCCTTTTTGAACTCTCCTAATAAGACCATGATACCTATGTATATTCCAGCCCCAAGAAAAACGAAGAAAGCGAGGTGATATAATGAAATTATGTCTATAAAACTGGACATAAAATATAATGTTATTCCCATAATGCATCCGCTTAAAACATGGAGGAATATTCGCCAATTAAACGTAGATTTTGATATCTTGAAGGCGTAGTACCGATATATCACCGATCCCATACCTATCGATACCAAAGTCGCCACAGCCGCACCCACTGGCCCCATCCCGGGAAGGTCTATGCCGAGGAAGTTTTCAGGTATCAAGATAAAATCAAGGATAATATTTAATAAAAGCATAATACAACTAGTTTTCGCTTGAAGCATGACGCGGTTTGTAGCGGCTGGTTGCTGCGCATAAGGTTGAGTTATACCATTTACAACAGCAACTGCAGAAAGAACGACAAGGATTATTGGTGTCGTTATGAACTGGTTTCCTAATAATACGCGGCATAGGGGTTCAGAAAATACCAGTATATAAAAGAAGGCAGGAATTAGAATCATCGAGTTGAATCTCTCCGCCCTTTGAGCAAATTTTCTTAAGTTATCCATATTCCCTTCAGAATGAAGCGAAGAAAGCTTTGAAAAAGTCAGCATCATGCTCGCGGACCAAACAAAAGTAAGAAGGGAAGAGATCGATTGTGCAGCAGAATAATAACCTACATTGGTAACGTCCCAAAAATGTTTAATGATAACCTTATCTATGTTAAGCGCTATAGAAGTCAGAAATCCTATAAACATAATTGGTATAGCAAATGAAGTGTAACTTTTTAAGTAACCAAAATCAGGCTTGCTAATCGGGTATGCCCTAAACAGCAAGATTAGTATTACCAGTAAAACTATAGCAGATATGAAATCCACTACTGCAAGATATACAACGCCAAACCCCATAACTGCCACAAATACTCTTCCTGAAACATTTATGATTTTTTGAATTACAGCGGGCAGTTTTTCCTTTGCAGTTTCTCGCCTTGACGTAAAGGTTGAAATGATAACAGTAGAAAAATTGGTTAAAATAGTGTAAGCAAGTACGATATATAGGACCGTCAATTCCTCCTTATTAAGCGATTTCTCCTGAAAAAGATGGATCGACAAGAAAACCATTACCGCCATTAAAACCGTCAGGGATACTTTAACGGACAGAAATGTTCCAATACACTTCCCGAGATCTTTGCCTTCTGAAATCTTTTTTACATGAGCAGTTCCGAATCCCAAGTCAGCGAAAGTGGCAAACATACCTATATATGCGGTCGCATAAGCAATTATCCCCAGTGCCTTTGGTCCCATATAATGGGCAACAAAATAAAGGGATATAAATCCTATCCCCTTCTGAAATATATTTGAAAAGAAAGCAAGTGATGTTTTTTGTGCTATCATATTAGACAATCAATACTTATCGAGACATTATAATCTTAAAATTCACTCAGCGCGTAATATTATACTATTGAAGCCTTGTCCACTTCGCAGATGGTTATCGACAAACTTTTTACTCAACATACGCATATCTTTTATGGAATAGAAACTATATCCCAAATCTGACAATAGAGTCACCAAATCAAATACGCTGTCACCTATCTCTTCATGAGTGTATGAAAAAAGTTCTACTATCAGGATTGGTCGATGCAATTTGAGCGTTTCAATCGAACCCTGGATTATCCTATACTCGTACCCGTCAACATCCAGTTTAATAATATCAACCCGCTTTAACTCGTTTTGTCTTACATAATCATCAAGCTTAACAAATGAAACAATATCTCTTAATCCCTTCTGTCCATGATCCACCGGGTGTATGCCGCTACGATTTTTATGATCCAGCGGCCAACTACTGCGGAAGGAAACTTCCTGGTTGGTTTTATTTTCATTAGCCAAAGCTATCTTCTCAAGAACCACATTACCAGCATTATTCAACTGCAGGTTCCTTTCCAGCTTTTTAAATGCGAAAGATGTGGGTTCAAATGCAATCACTTTTCCCTTAGATCCCACTAATTTTGAGAATCGAAACGTCTGGCATCCAATATTTGCACCAATATCCAGAACCGTCATCCCTTTTTCGCATAGCTTGTCAATGGCTATGGCGGTATCTGGTTCAAAACAGCCATTGTAAAATATTTCAGAATCAATCATTTCGTTGAGGTCAAGCTCATAAGTTATTCCATCGACAGTACAAATAACTGTTTTCCCCTTATTATACTTTATGTAACTATCGTAAACTTTCCTTAACAGCTTTTTTAAAGGCCTGAAAGGCAGTTTTCTATAATAAAAGGCTAATTTTGGGATAATTCGAAGCATTTTTCTCACTCCTAATAGAACCTAATTTATGCTGATGCGCAGATATTCATCCAGCTATGGAGAATATTGGTCAAATATCGATAGCTTTTAAATCAAATAACTTCACGGATTTGAGTTTGCTTACTGCTATCTTTATATTTTTGATTCAAAAATGCTAAATTTGCCAGGCAGAAAGAAAATGAAATAACCCAGCAATTATGGAAAAACTGTGATGAATAAAACGATATTGTCATAAATATTAAAATGTAACAAATACTCGAAGTAGCTATCCAGAAATCGGTTTTGTTAGATAGTTTGGGCGCATTTTGAATGAATTGCCTTATTGGAATAAATACAAATAAAAGAAAAGATATAAAGCCTAATAGACCATAATTAACATAAACAGCCAGAAACCCAAAATGGGGGCTAGGTCCCACTACAGGGCCATATTGTCTTATTATAAAATTACCGCTGCCAAAAAATGGCCTACGACTAATTTGTTCCATGGCAGCTTCTGCCTCTAACAGTCTTACTTTAAACGTTCCAGACACTTCTTTAAGCTCAATTATTGCTGACTTTGCTCTGATAGCCGCAGCGCTTTTAATCGACAGGTAATCAAATGATCCAAGAAAATTGAATGCAATAAACACTAAGAACAAAATTATAGATAACGATGAAAATTTAGCATGGTATAAGCTACTTTTTCTTTTTGTATACAACGTAGTTATGACAAGAGAAAATAAGATACAAATCCAATAGCCCCGTGTAAATGATAGCAATAATGCTGTAAGACTGGATAAACAAAAAATATATGTGTATCCTCTATATTTATTAAACGGATTCAAAACAATCAAAAAAAACATGAATGCCAAACCACAAAAAACCAATCCGTCACTTCCGAATAAAAACCTGCGTGCACCAAAATCCTGTATAGCAACTGACATCTCACTGGAAAATCCGCCAATAGGATAAGTTCTAAACTCTCTAACGTCAGGAAATATATTGCTTAATATGCACTGCAACGTAAAAACAAGCGCCAATGCTAACATTATATAGTTTGAATTGTAAAAAGAACGACTATTATTCATTATTGCAAGGAATATAAAAAAAGATAAATATAAGAAAATACTTCGTTGATTCATTAATAGGCTACGCAGGTCTGAGCCATATTCGAAATGAGTAACAATAACAGAGACTATTGCCGATATGAATAAGAGTAAAATTGCTTTTGCAATGGGAGTTCGTAAGATATTAGCCTTTTTTATAAAGAAAAAATAAAAAAGATAAAAAAATATCAAGACCTCATAAAAAGTTAACCCCCCCGGCACCACTAAGATAGGCAATCTTGATATATTTTGAAAGTTCCCGAAATAGCCAGAGTATGATAGGAATAAAATAGGAATTAACAATATATTCCATCGAAAAGTTATTACCAAGAAAAGAACAGCTATAATTATGAGCTGAGTTTCGATTGGATCATGTTTAATAATAAATTTTCCAATGCTGTATGCAACAAAAACACTCACCAAGAACAAAATGAAATCGGGGTGCTTTTTGCTTAAGTTTATGACATTGAAAGATCGCATTTAAGCAACTCCAATAAATGGGGCCAGGCCCCAGTGAAATGTAAAGGGGGACGTTGGTTCCAAAACGATTTAAACATTGCCCGTTTTTAACATTTTTTAATAAACGAAAAAGTAGGGGTCAGACTTGTTTATTGCAATTCCCATCATCGGGGGGGTATTGGGGTCGAATCTTCATTGTTCACATTTTGGTTTGTTTAGAAAAGCCAAAAAAGGACAGGCTACCGCCATTCATGCCCACGAGAGCATGCCCTAGTGAAACCAATGCCTTGTCTAAAATCATCAACAAGCTACACGCAGTTCATAAATGAAACCGAAAAAAAACTATACCCTCACCAGCGAACAGGCGCTGATTTCAAGTCTATAACACATGGCATCGAGAAGTATAACAACCCTTTCGAGGCCCTTCGAAGTCCTCTCAAAGATTCCACAGAAGTCCTTAAAGGCCCCATCTTTTATCTTCACGCGGACGCCCTTTTCAAATGTGCCGGGCTTAACAAAGACCACGTTATCCTCTTGCATATGCTCCTTTATGGTTGTTATAATGGCATCAGGCACTGCGATAGGATTATTCTTTCCGACAACGTATTTCACACCCTTGGTATATTTCACCAGACGAAAGGCCGTATTCCTGTCAAACTTTGCGAATACATAGCAGGGGAAAAAGGGTTCGATGACCTCCGTCAGTCTGCCTCCACGGTATTTTTTGAACCTGCTCTTCGGATTTAAGACTTCGATTTCTCGGGCTTGAAGTCGCGCAGCAACTTCATCCTCTCGTTTGGGCTTGGTATATATGGCATACCAATTCATTGTTTCACCTTTTTTATATAATGGTTCTATTTCCCATCTTTATACCACTCCCCCGCACTTTTATCCCCCCCTTCATATAAAGAACGGGATATGCGCCTTTTGAGATGACCTAAGGAGTTACCGTATTGTTTTAGGTGTTGTTCACGATTTTGAGCATCCATTTTTGATTTGTAAGCCTCGTAATATACTAATTCTACCGGAAGCATTCTTTTAGAAGTGTAGCTTTTACCTGCCATATGTTGTTCCAACCTTTTGTTTAAATTAGATGTATAACCAATGTATATTTTATCTTTGAATCTAAGGCTTTTTAATACATATACATAATACATAGTCTAAAAAGTGCGGGGTTGGGTATACCAGTCAATTGTTTTTTTCAAACCTTCTTCGAAGCCTGTCTTTGCCTTAAATCCAAATTCTTTCTCCGCTTTTGAGGTATCCAGCATCCTCCTCGGCTGACCGTCTGGTTTGGAGGCATCCCATACAATTTCGCCCTTAAAGCCAGTTAATTTTGCAATGAGTTCAACCAAGTCTTTTATCGTGATTTCAAAACCTGCGCCAATATTGACTGGATCGGGTTTATTGTATTTCTCAGTTGCCAGGCAGATAGCTTCAGCTGCATCCTCTACGTAAAGAAATTCCCTGGAGGCCTTGCCTGTTCCCCAGACCTCAACTACCGTGGAGGGTGATGCGTGATGCGTGTCGGGTGACAAGCTGTCGGTTTTTATTCCAAATTTAGAAAGCAGATCAACTATATCCGTATCATCTAATTTAGTTACGTCATAATTGAGTATAGGATGTTTCTTTAAATCTTTTCTCATACCTTCAACATCATCATTTTGCAGGCACTTTGCGAGATGCATTTTTCGTATCAGGGCTGGGATCACATGGGAGGATTGGGGGTCAAAGTTGTCTCCCGGTCCGTATAGATTCACCGGAAGCAGATAAATGGTATTGAATCCATACTGTTGGCGGTAGGCCTGTGCCTGTACTAATAACATCTTTTTTGCGAGCCCATACGGGGCATTGGTCTCTTCCGGATATCCGTTCCATAGATCTTCTTCTTTAAAAGGAACAGGGGTAAACTTCGGATAGGCGCAGATGGTGCCCAGCGCCACAAATTTATCGATCTTCCTGAGATACCCTTCATGGATAAGCTGGATTCCCATCATGGCATTGTCGTAAAAGAACTTCCCCGGATTTTCCCTGTTGGCCCCTATGCCTCCCACCACTGCGGCAAGATGAATGACAATATTCGGCTGTGCGTCGTGATAAGCCCTTTTTACCGCCTCGATCTGAACAAGGTCATAATCCTTGCTTTCCGGAACGAATATATCTTTGCAGCCCCGCTCCCGCAGTTTCTCCACAACAAAGGTACCGAGAAAGCCTGCGCCGCCTGTGACTAAAATTCTTTTATTATCCCAAAAGCTCATGGATCAACAGGTTAAGGTTAAGGGTGAGTTTAGGCTTTCTTATGTGTTGTGTTATATGTTTCGAGTGTTGAGTTATCACTTATTAATCCTTTCCTTCGAAGTTTTGACGATCTTTGTTATTATGTTCACTAAAGCAAGAATCTCTGAAAATAATCATATCCACCCTCACCCCAGCCCTCTCCCGCCAGCGGGAGAGGGGGATAATGATATTTTCATGATTCGTGGGTGACGCACCGTCATGATAGATTGCTTAGATAATATATATTCTTTCTCGCTGATTAAAAACTTGTATACCTCTATAATCAATAGTGCAAATTCGAATGTCCGTTCGTCTATCTTTTTCGAATTATCCAATAGTTATCTTTCACTCAAAACTCAACACTTCTAACTTAAAACTTAGGTATTCAGATTAAGATCTTTCGCTTATTTTTTCATACAATGAAAAATCATGATTGGTATAGGTAAAGCCCTTACCTTTTGATATCTCTATTCCTTCGCCTATGGGTTCAAGTCCTGCCAGTTTCATGTCGTAATCCACCATGATCTTTATCAGCTCTTCAAAGGTTGTCCTGGGCTCCCATCCGAGTTTTTCTCGTGCCTTGGTTATCCCGGCCTGAAGGTATTCAGTCTCTGTCGGTCTGAAGTATCGGGGGTCTATCTCTATAACCCTATCGCCAGCTTTTACGTTGTGACCCGTGATCTGTAATGATCGCTCACTGCTCACTGATTTTACGATGCCTTTTTCTTCGGTGCCTGTTCCCTGCCATTCAATTTCGATGCCTGCATAGGTGAAGGCATTCTCGACGAACTCTCGAACCGAATGGCTTTTGCCGGTACCTATGACGTAATCTTCAGGTTCTTCTTGCTGTAACATAAGATGCATTGCCTCTACATACTCAGGGGCAAATCCCCAGTCTCTCTTTGCACCCAGATTCCCGAGATACAGTTTTTTCTGGTTTCCCGCGATGATATGGGCGACGGCTCTGGTGATTTTTCTTGTTACAAATGTCTCACCTCTGCGAGGAGATTCGTGATTAAAGAGTATCCCGTTACATGAAAAGAGACCGTACCCCTCTCTATAATTGACAATCATCCAGTAGGCATAGACCTTTGCGGCTGCATAGGGACTGCGTGGGCGGAAAGGCGTATCCTCGTTTTGTGGCGGCGGGGCGGAGCCGAACATCTCGGATGAAGAAGCCTGGTAACATCTTGTCTTTACGCCGCTTCTTCTGATGGCTTCAAGCAGTCTCGTTGTCCCGAGCCCGGTTATATCCCCTGTGTATTCCGGCGTATCAAAAGAGACCCGTACATGGGATTGCGCCCCCAGGTGGTATATCTCATCGGGCTTTGTATTGTAGATGAGATTCACGAGTTGACCCGAATCCGAGAGGTCCCCATGGTGGAGAAAGAGTTTTGCATCGAGATCATGTGGATCTTTGTAGATATGATCAATTCTGTGGGTGTTGAAGCTGCTCGCCCTTCGGATAAGGCCATGGACTTCATACCCCTTGGAGAGCAAAAGCTCTGCCAGATATGAACCATCCTGCCCGGTAATGCCTGTGACAAGGGCTGTTTTCATGGTATGTTCCTTTTGGTTTTAGTGATCAGACAAACCAAATGCGTGACTCGTGACACGTGACGTATAAACGAAGAATGGTGAATAGGTGAATCGTTAAATGGGTATGTCAGAGGATCACCGCTCATCTTCCCTGATATAAACCCAGACCGTTTCTTGTGTTAACGTTCGGTACATCTGAGTTTGCCGGTCGAAGGAACGCCATTCCTCTATGGTATAAACGATGAGATCGGCCGGCACGGGCAGCTTCGTTATATCCCACCCCGCTGGACGCCTCCAAAAGGGCTCGCTGGAGGCCTCTACGACGACAACCAGATCCAGATCGCTCCCTACCCCCCAATCGCCACGGGCGTAGGAGCCGTAGTAGCCGATACGGACCACACCTGAGCGATCCCGAACGACCTCTTGGGCCCAACGGCGCACTGCCTGGCCTACGGTCTCGGCATCAGGCCATTTGAGAACGGACGAATTCAATGATCTCACGGGCATGCCGAATGGCCTCCTCACCTTGCAAGCTGCCATAATGTTCAAAGGGCGCCCCCTCGGGATGACTGTTCGGATAGCGCGAAGGTATGTAAAAGTTATCGAGAACACGCCCTTTTTCCACGATACCCTCTGGTAATGATGTTTCTTCTGGAAGCTCTCGCAAAAGCTTGGCAATAACATGACCCCACGCTTCCTGTCCGCGGTAGAGGTGCAGGGCCTTGACGGCCTTTTCTGCAGCTTGCTGGGCCGCGAAGCAGGCCCACTCATAGCGTCCGGAACGGAAGGAGTCCTCCGCCTGTTCCAAATCTCTCAAGGCTTGATTGAACCAATCATGAGCCCGGTTTGCCATCTCTCACTCGCCTCCAAATATACACCTTTTTATATCTATACTTCAATTACCACATTCATCATAGCACACAAACAAATGTTGGGAACGTGTTTACCTACGTTAAATAGCTTTTTTCCCTACACTGCTTCAAGGTGCCTTCGTGAGTAATAAAACCAACTACATCGAGTAAACAGGGCTGCGAACAGATCAGATTGTTAATGTAACAGATGCTTGGCGGAATCCTTTCACACTACATATCTCGTAACTTCCTTGTGGGCTTTCCATAGTATCATCTTTTGTTACTAATAATAGTACGTAATTTGAATTTTATAAGATAAGTTATCACAATACCCTTCATGCCTTTATTATCTTGTTATTTCTTATCTTTCCCGTTGCATTCCGTGTATCCACGACAAGGTTGCTGTGTTCTACGATCCATTCGTAATCATAATGAGAATGATCCGTGATAATGACTGCGCAGTCATATTCTCGCAATTTTTTCGCTGTTAATTCCACCCGTTTCATAGCCAAGTGTGGGTAGCGGCGCATCCCTGAGAAGGCAGGTATATGGGGGTCATGGTAGTCAACCTGGGCCCCTTTGTTCTTGAGGATGTTGATGATTTCCACTCCGGGAGATTCGCGGATATCGTCGGTATCCCTCTTATAGGCGACACCCAAGATCAAGATGTTGACATTTTTGAGGCTTTTCCCCTTGTTATTGAGGGCATCGGTGATCTTCGATACCACATACTCGGGCATCGCGGTATTCACCTCTCCGGCAAGCTCAATAAAGTGGGTGTTGAAGTTGAGCTCTCTGGCCTTCCAGGAGAGATAGAACGGATCGATGGGGATGCAGTGACCGCCGAGTCCGGGTCCTGGGTAAAAGGGCATAAAGCCGAAGGGCTTGGTGGAGGCTGCTGCGATGACCTCCCAGATATCCACCCCCATCCTGTCGGCAAGCATTTTGAGCTCATTCACGAGGGCGATATTGACGGCGCGAAATATGTTCTCGAGGAGCTTGGTAAATTCTGCTATTTCAGGTGTTGAGACCGCGATAACTCGATCTATGATCTGTTCATAGAGTGTCTTTCCTGCCTCGGTGCAGGCTGGAGTAATCCCCCCCACCACCTTGGGGATATTCTTGGTGTTGTAGGTCGGGTTGCCCGGGTCTTCCCTCTCAGGTGAAAAGACGAGAAAGAAATCCCTCCCTACTGTAAACCCCTTCTTTTCCAATTTCGGCAAGAGGATCTCTCGGGTAGTGCCTGGATAGGTCGTACTCTCCAAGGCGATAAGCTGGCCTTCCCTGAGATAGCGTGCTATTTCGTTGGATGTATTCTCGATATAGCTTACGTCCGGTTCCCTTCTGTTGTTTAAGGGGGTAGGGACGCAGATGAGTATACTATCGACTTCTCTGAGTTTTGCATAATCTGAGGTCGCGTGAAACGTATCTTTGGCTCTTAACTGTTTTATTGTTTCAGAGGGAATATGTTTGATGTAACTTTCACCGCTATTTAATCTTTCGACCTTATTGTCATCAATATCAAAACCGATAATCCTGAAACCCTCTTCGCCAAAACGTATCATAAGAGGAAGACCGACATAACCAAGACCTATGACACCAATTACGGCTGTTCGGTCTTTTATCTTGGGAATTATATTCTGTTCATGAACCATGAGCTAAACTCGTCATTCGGGTGAGTGCGTGAGACGTGATGGGTGAAGCGTGAAGCGTAATGCGTGACTCGTGACGAGTAACACGTGACTTGCGATAGCGTGATGCGTCATTTTTCTCTTTCCCTGAGATGGCGAATGAGACCTAATAGCATTTGTCGTATACGCTCTATCTCTTTGAATAATTCGGTCTTAACACCAAAACCCAAACGTTCGGCAAGTAATAGTTGCGTTTCTAGTTCGGCATTGGAGCCCAATGCAACGTAGAGAAATTGCATAAATTCCTTCCTGGAGTTTCTCGCTGCCCCCTCAGCAATGTTGCTCGGTACGCTCACCACTGAACGCTTGATCTGAAAAGTTAGACCATACATTTCTTCTTTGGGAAAAGTTTTTGCCAGCTTGTACACCTGTTCTGCTAGCTCCATAGCTTTCTTCCAAACGTCTAAATCTTTATGGCTTTTCATTCTATAGCCAGTTACGTATCACCCGTTACGCATTACGTGTAAATGCCCTTTATCATAGCCTTTAATACTTTAAAGGAAAAGCGAGGGTGCTTCAGAATAAGGGAGACGAGGTGAGGGGAAACCTCGTCACGAGAAAACGCTCCGAGCAACGATCCCTTTCCATCAACGGAGGACAAGACCTCCCCGTAATTCCAGTCATCCATGGGGTTTAAAAACCTCCGAATAAAAGAATGGATCCAGAGTTCTCTTCTCAGAGGAGCAAGCTCGCGCCAATAGGAGGTATTGTTAGTGATCGCCCTCACACAGGCCACCGCCCCCCGGATGCCTGCAACCGTCCCCCCCACGGTAGTTGCCTTGACCTGCCCTGCGGCATCACCCACCAAGAACCCCCGGAACCTTTTTCTCCTCACCTCCGGCCTAAACCTGGGTACATACAAGACCGTATGCCCCCGTTCGTATTCCAGCACCTCCCATCTCATCTGGTGAATAAAGCTATCCAAGGCCTGCCGGACCTCCTTTCCATCATCACTGATTACACCTACGATGCCCGTACGCGGTGAATCGGGGAAGAGCCAGAAGAAATAGGGTGTCAGTTCCCTTTTGAACCAGATCCGTACGAGGTCTGGAGGGTAATCCATGGGAAGGGTGATCTTTGCCTGAAGCAGGGAGACAGCGGGAAGTTGCTGGTTCAACCCCAGGGCTTTTCCCACCGTACTGTTTGCCCCATCAGCACCGATGAGGACAGCAGGGCGGATCTTTTCTTGTTTTTCCATCCTTGTATGGAGCAACCTGGCTGTTACCCCTTTTTCATCCTTCTGGTCGAGACCTGAAAAGGTCCATCCCTGCCTTATATCAACGCCGCTTTTGTTCGCCTGTGTCGCAAGCCACTGGATAAGGTCTGCGCGCTCGATGATCAGATCGGGGCTTTTGAGCTGTACGTATCCCTTGTGGCCATCGGAGAATAACTCGAATGCATTCACCCGATGGAGGACCAGCTCATCAGGGAGGGAAAGAAGCCGAAATAGATGAGAGGTGACGATAAGACTTCGGGGATGCGGCTTCATGGCAGGCTGTTTTTCATAGAGCCGTACCGCCTGGCCCGCCTGTGCCAGTCGCCATGCCGTAAAAAGTCCGCTGCTCGAAGCCCCAATGACAGCGATCATTAGATCCCCTTCATTGTTATCAAGTGCCAGAAGGCCCGAAAGAATATCAACGCATCAAACCGCAGCGACCGATGCTTTACGTAGTAAAGGTCGTATTCGAGCCGTTCTTTGGCGTCCTCAAAGCTACACATATAACCGCGATTCACCATGGCCCAACCCGCCAGTCCGGGTTTTGCGATATGACGCAGGCGGTAGAAGGGAAATTCCTTCTCAAGCTTCTCAATGACGTTGAGACGCTCCGGTCGAGGACCAACGATGCTCATCTCACCCTTGAGAATGCTCCAGCACTGGGTGGCCTCGTCGAGCCTGGTTTTACGCAGCCAGCGGCCGACCCGGGTCACCCGGGGATCATTATGATTTGACCAGAGATCTTCATCTTGTTCGGCATCCGCTATCATAGTTCGCAGTTTCCGAATGCGTAAAGGTCTTCCTCCCTTTCCAATACGCACTTGGCGATAGAAGAGGGGGCCAGGGGAATCGAGCTTTATGGCCAGGGCAATGAAGGGAAAGAGGAGACCGAAACCCACAAGCCCCACGGTGGCCCCAGTTATATCGAAGACTCTTTTGAATACGGAATATATCCTGTGTCCCTCCGTATTGTCAAGGTAGACAAGGTGCTGCCATCGCTCACCGATGAAATCCACCGGGGTACGCCTTGCCAAATTCTCGTACAGGAGGGGAAAAGGAGTAACTGCTATCCCCTGCTCCCTGCACCTAACGAGGACATCTCTCGTCTCGTGGTCTAGAACGATGGACTCACCAACGATGATTTCGTTTATCGGAGACGCATCAACGATCGATAAGAGCTTTTTTTTCTCTCCACTGAAATCCGTGCCTCCTTCATGGGGATTCGCGCAACGCACCACATCAAAGAAGGGATACGCAGAGAGAAATCGCCTTATTTTTTGCGCTTCATCTTCATCGCCTATGATGATACAGCGGCACGTGCGCAAGGCGGATTTTGGGGAAGAGCGTTCTTGCATAATTTTTTACTTCAGAGGGCCGCAAGTTCCATGCCGTAAAGCGAGCAGAAGGCCTATAAGGCGATTGCTGACATTATGAAACCCGTTGATCATCACTATGTAATATTTAGCTGACATAGTATCCGCCATTGCCTCGTTCCAGTTACGTTAAGTGAAAGTCATTATACTATATAATTTATATCAAAAATTCAATCAGATAGTTTCTGGTTTGAGCTTGGGGGAGGGTACACCGTATCGCTTTAGTGGGGTTGAGGTGTATGGGGCAGAGGGGATATGAGGGGGTGTCTCTATCCGGTGGCAGGGTGGGAGTGGAACGATGGGATGGACACATGACCTGATTCTTGGTAGGCCTTTTTTGAGACAACAGGCTCAGAGGGTGAGAACATAGAAGAAAGATTGCCCCAACACCACGGTGAAGAGGGGGAGGAGGAAGGGACTTCTCACACGCAGCTCGTATTGCATGTCACCTTGTAACTGCAGCCACCACTTATTCTCCACCGTGACCACTGAGTCTTTTATCCCTTCCCCATTCACCGTAATGTGTATATAGCCGTAAGAGGGGGGTGAACACCGTGGTGTTCCCCCTGCTGGAGGGGCGACGATGTAGGTTACTCCGTTGATAACTTCTCTGAAATAGCAATGGATGTGACCGCTGAAGACATAGGCGACCCGGTATTTCTCCATCAACGCCATAAATTTCTCTTTGTCGCTTTTGGGAAGGGAATAGCTCTGGTCTTCTCGAGGATCAAAGGGGGGGACGTGCATAAAGACGAATATATGGGTGAAATCGCCTCTGAGCTTCCGCAGGGTACTTTCCAGCCAGTGGAATTGGTCTTCTGGTATCATCGATTGTGAGTCGTTTAATACGACAAAGGCGACATCTCCCCGCGAGAACCAGTAGTGATCAGGGCCACAATATTTATGGAACTTCTCCAGGCTATATTTGTTACTTTTGTCATACACATCGTGGTTTCCGGGGACGAAGAAAATAGGGGTCTCCCCCCTCACTTCTGCCAATTTCCTGAAGAAAAAACGATACCGGTCTTCTTTGCTCTGCGCAACAAAATCACCTCCGTGGACTGCAAAGGAATATCCATCCCTCGCTATCTCCTGCATGATGGGCTTGAATGCCCCCCACCCCTTATGGTTATCAGAGAGGAAGGCGAATTGAAAGGAATCAGAGGGGATTTCGCTACTCCTCACCTGCAGGGCCGGTCCATAGACGGGAGAAAGGGCTCCTAGCCTCACAAGACACATAAAGAGGAGAAAGACCGCTAGTAAGAGTGAAAATCCCCTTATATAATCGAGACCTCTAAATTTCCTTTTCATAATTACCTCCTTTTCCCCGATTTCAAAAGGTTACGCAGATGGGGTGCGATCCCCCTTGCGGCGCCTCAGGTGGATGGGATAGTTGCCGGAGACATAGATTATACCACCGAGGAGACTGACGGCCACAACCACCAAAAACCCCAAGAGCCCGAAGGCAAGCCCTTGAGAGGTCTCCACACCCGCCAAATAGAGGAGGCCGACATACGATCCCTCTCGTACCCCTATCCCGCTGATACTGATAGGAAGGATGCTTACCAGGTCTACTAAGGGGACGATGACGAAGTAATATCCGAGGGGGACGTCGAGATTCAAGGACATCCCGATGAGGGCGAAGACCATGATATTGATAACCTGAAAGCAAAAAGAGATGACGAGGACCAGGGCCATCCTTCTCGGATGGGACCAATAGACGGCGAAGTCTCCCAATTTGATCTTTGAGGCCCATGTGGTCAGCCGGGGGAAGAAGGGGAGGAGGAGGGGGAGGGTGAGGACCAGGGTCCAGATGGCCACGCACGCTGCGATTAATCCTATATTCAGCCACCAGGTGATCACGGCTATGCTTGGGGAGGAGATTTCCACATCCACGCCCACCCAGTGGATGAGCTTGAGCCACAAGGGGATTATGTCTATGCTTGGGGAGGAGATGAGGGCAATGACGGCAATGGTAACCAGGGCCATCCCTCCGGTGAACCGCTCCGCCAAGATGGAGTATCCCGCCCGCATACGGCTGTCCCGTTTCCCTGCGAGGAGGTACGCCTTTCCCACATCGCCCCCGATGCTTCCCAGGAAAAAGAGGTTGAAGAACATCCCGATGAAATAGTAGGCGAGGAACCTCTTAAATTTCCGCCGAAAGCCGAGGGTCTTGGCCAAGAGTCTCCATTTATAAGCGGAGAGTACCTGCCCGATTATATAAAGCAAGAAGGCCAGGATGAGGTAGTTGTGTCTCGCATCGAGCAAGGTCTTCCAAAAGGAGGCGAGGGAGACGTGGGATAAGAGATAGACCAAGATCCCGACGCTGAGAATAACCTTTAAAAGGAGTTTCCCGGCCCTCTTCCACGTCATGGGCCGACTTCCCCTATGGAGATTTTATCGCCTCCTTTGCGCAAAGAGATCGCCCCTGCCTCCAGCACCTGTAAGGTCTTGAGGGAATTGCGTCCACTGGTAGGTGGTTCAATACCCTCGGTGATGGCCTTGACGAAGTTCGCGCAGGAGGCCCGGAGGGGTTCTGCCGGGCCGAAATCGGTGATCTCCTTCTCCACGGACGACTGGATGGGGATAAAATTGGGTGTAGGGACGCCCTGCACCCGTTGCGTTGGGGGATTCCCCACGTCATAGCGGTAGAGGGTGACCTTTCTCTTTTTGAATCTCCCCTCATAGAAGATTGCCCCCGTGCTGCCGACAATCACGAGACTGGCGGTGTTCAGGGGGTGAAACCAACTGAGGTGGACCCAGGCTGACATGTCACCCTCGAGCTCCAGGGAGGCCAAGGCGATGTCCTCAATCCCCTCTTGGAGATAGACTGAGCCGTGAAGGGAGATAGAGCGCACTTCTCGCTCTATGAGGTAGCGTAAGATAGAGAGGTCATGGGGGGCGGAGTTCCACCACACATTCGATTCACACCTGACCCTCCCCATACCCAACCGCTCCATAAGGATGTGATAGACCTCCCCTATTTCTCCCCCCTCGAGCAGATCCTTAACCACCCTCAGGGCAGGGTCATAGAGGAAGGTCTCGTCCACGAAGAGGACCTTCCCCTTTCTCTCAGCCAGTTCAACGAGTTCCTTCCCCTCCAGATAGGACATGGCCATGGGCTTCTCTACAAAGACATGCTTTCCCGCCGCCAGGGCCTCTTTGGCAGGCTGGTAGTGAAGGCTCGGGGGGGTGACGACGACCACGCCATCAATTCCATCGTCCTGAAAGATCTGTCCGTGGTCGGTGCAGGTCTCCAGCCAGGGATAGAGCTCTTTGCACTCCCGTGATGCCTCCTCATTCAGTTCGCAGAGGAGTTTGACCTCTACCCCCTCCAAGGCGGAAAAGTTCCGGACGAGATTTCTTCCCCAGTATCCTCCTCCCATGACAGCCAGTCTTATTTGAGCGCCCATGTCAGATCTCCTTTCCATTGAACACGCCTTCTTGCTGCGCCCGCAAGAACCTTTTCAGGTTGAGAGAGACGGACCAACAGAAGAGATTCACTATGTTTATCGATAAAAAGAAAACGAGGCTGAGTTTGCTCGGAGAGATCGCGAGATAGAAAAGGCTCATCACAGAGGCGAGCGCTGTTATCAGCCGTATGACCTTGTACCGCTCAAACCAACCGCGCGCATCCCCGATGACAAATCTAACCGTGGAGAGTTCTCGGATGACCTCAAGGGTCCTCCCGAGGCCGTAGTGGGAGGTCCCATGTTGCCGCCTTCGATCCCTGACCCTGACCTCAGCTACCTCCGTCCCCTTTACCCCAAAGAGGGCGGGGAGAAAGCGGTGAAATCCATGGGGGATGGAGAACCCCTGCACGAGGGAGGCATGATATCCTTTGAGCCCGCAGCCGTTGTCGTGCACCCGCACCCCGGTGACCTGGGAGATTATCCAGTTTGCCACTTGGGAGGGAAAGACCCGTTGCCAGTAGGACTCCTGACGGTCCCTGCGCCAGCCCGTTACCGCTCGATACCCCTCTTTGAGCTTTTGGACAAAGGCCGGGATATCCCGGGGGTTGTTCTGCCCGTCACCGTCCATGGTGATGATCCAATCTCCCCGGGAAAAGTGGTAGCCGGCGGACAAGGCCGCTGCCTCCCCGAAATTCCCCTTCAGCTCGATGATCCTGAGAAGGCGATCCCCTTGTTTTAACTCCCGTAAGATTTCTCCCGTCCTATCGCTGCTCCCATCGTTTACCAAGACGATTTCATGGGGGAGCCCGGCCTTCTCCATAACCCCTTTGATCTCACGGTACAGGGGCTCCACATTTCCCTCCTCATTATGGAGGGGGACGGCGATGGATATCGTGGGGTTTGCCTTCATGTCTTTGTGCGAAAGAACTCCTCGATCTTGGTGATGATATATTCTACTTCTTCTTTTTGCAATTCAGGGTACATGGGGATGGAGAGGATCTCCGTAGCGACCTGTTCGGCAACGGGGAGGTGATATTCTCCGTAACCCCTTTCCCCCCACGCCTCCTGCTTGTGCAAGGGAGTAGGGTATTGGATACCCACCCCAATCCCCTGAGACCGGAGGTAATCCATCAGTTCATCCCGCCTGGGGGTCCTGATAACATAGCGGTGATAGACACACGTTCTATCGCCATCCATGGGAGGGGGGGTGACCTCCTCGATTGAAGAGAAGGCCTCTGCGTAGCGTCGGGCGATCTCCTCCCTCCTCTTGTTATCATCGTCCAGGTTGCGCAGCTTTATCCTCAGGACCACCGCCTGGAGTTCATCGAGTCGGCTGTTAAAGCCATAAAAGGGGTGACGGTTTTTCTCCTTTTGTCCGTGCACCCGGAGCAGATCCAGCTTTTCGGCGATAGCAGGATCGTCGGTGATGCAAAATCCCGCATCGCCGAAGGCATTGAGGTTCTTCACCACACCGCAACTAAAACATCCCACGTCGCCGAACGTCCCTACTTTTTTTCCTTTATATTCTGCTCCATGGGCGTGGGAGCAGTCCTCGATGAGCCGCAGGCCCTTTTTTTTGCATAGTTCCACAATGGGTTCCAGTTCAACGGGGTGCCCGTACATATGGACAACCAAGATGCCCTTGGTTTTTTCGGTGATCCGCTCTTCGAGCTGTTTTGGGATCGGGCCAAAGTCCTTTTCCTGCATGTCGACCAGGACGGGTTTGGCACCGGTCCAGCGTATTGCCTCTACAGCGGCAATGAAGGCATTGGCGTGGAGGATGACTTCATCACCCTCTCCGATACCGCACGCCGCCAATCCCAGGAGGAGGGTATCAGACCCAGAGGCCATGCCGTAGGCATACCGTGCACCCAGGTAGGCGGCTATCTCATCTTGAAAGGCCGCCAGATTATCCCCGTTGAACAATTTCATGGTCTGCAGCACGTGAGACCACTCCCGATGCAATTCCTCCTTCATCTTAGGGTATTGTCGCGAGAGGTCCAATAACGGGATCTTCATCTATACATCCTCCTTACGGTGTTTGACGATTGCTGATCACGGCCAAGCGTTTGTGCCCCACTCGTCCTTGAGCGACCAAAAAGATGGGAAGGGTGCGTTCTTTCTCCAGTCTCTTGTAATGTCTCTCCCGCATGATACAGAGAACCCTCTGAGGTGAGCGGAGGAATTTCCTGAGCTCTTTTTCCTCTTCGAGCCACCGCATCTGATTGTAACCCGTATAGTAGTTAAAACTGGCCCCTTCCATCTGATACACCCCGAGTTGGTCTCCCGGCCTCATCACGCTGACGATGGTTTGAGACAAGGGACGGGCTGATTTATACCTGTTGATCTCCGGGAAGATGCGGACAGCGCCGTAGAGGCTCAGGGCAAAGACCGTGGCGATAATCACATACAAAGGGAGATCGCGGCGGCGATGGCGGTGGGCGAGGAAAGCGAGGAATCCGCCGCCACCCACGATGAGGGCGGAGACCACGCCGATCTCCCAGGGGTGTTCCAGATAGTAGGTCCCTTTCAAGGCCGCTACGATGGGAAGACTGATTGCCGCCAGGGCCAAAGTGATTATCAGCACCATGAATGGAAGGGAGACAATGTGCTTTTTAGATCCTTCTGCGCCCAGGGGAAGTTCCGCCAGGAGATATCCCACCATCAGGGCGGCTGCCGGATAGAGGGGCAGAAGGTAGAGCTCACGTTTTGCCTTGGCAAGGCTGAAAAAGGCGAAGATGACGACAAACCAGAAGAAGGCGAAGATAAACTCCTTTTTTCTCCCCTTGGCAGAAAGGCCATAGATCAGGGCCGAAGGGAAAAAGATGATCCACGGGACAAAGTTGCCGGGGAACCTCGCCAGGTAATAGTACAGGGGCCTGTGATGTGAGGCCGTCTCGAAAAAGGTCGCCGCGGTCTTTTGATACAGGAGTCCCCACAGATAGTCTTGCCCCCCGGAGAGATATGCGAGGGCAATCCATCCTCCGATGAAGGCCACAAAGAGGCTCATCCCCGGGATGTGGGCGGGGTCTTTAAAGAATCTCCATTCCCGTTGCATGAGAAAGTATCCGCCCACTACCAAGACGGGCACGATCACACCAATCTGTAGCTTAGCGAGCACCCCGAGGGCCATGGCACCATAGGCCAGCAGGTAGAGGACCCACCGACCGCGCTGTTGCTGGAAACCCACGTACAAGAGCGTGATGGCCGCGGTGGTGAAGAAGGTGAGGGTGGCGTCTATGTTGGCCCTGCGGGCGAGCCAAAGGAACTCCGCAGTAGTAGCCAGGATCAGGGCTGCCAGAAACCCCACCTTTTCACTGAAGAGTCGCTTGCCCAGGAAGAAGAGGAGCAAGAGGGTGAGGAGCCCAAAGAGGGCAGAGGGAAAGCGGGCCGCAAATTCATTCATGCCCCCAATAACCTTGGCTGTTGTGGCCATCAGCCAAAAGAATAGCGGAGGTTTGTCAAGGTAGACCTCACTGTTCAGGTGGGGGATGATCCATCCCTCTCCCTGCAGCATCTCCTTGGCGATCTGGGCATACCGGGGTTCATCAGGGTTCCAGAGGTCCCACCCCCCCAGATTGAAGAAGAAGAGGATGCCCCCAAAGGCAATCAAGACGCACAGGTATAGTATTGATTTCTTCATTTTCGACTCATTGATATCAATAACGTCGCGGAGTTGATATGATCCTCCTGGACCTCACTGGTTTTCTTTGCTGACTGTATTGGTGACGAGGGCGACAGACCTCTTCATCTTCAAAAAGTGGTCCTGGAAGGTGACCAGGTGCATCAGGGGTTTTTCGTCTTTGAGCCTTAAAAAATCTCTTCCATTCATGATGATATAGACCTGCTTTCTTCCTGCCAAATAGTTGTCCAAATCAGATTCTTGGTCGATATTTAGGATCATCCGATCGAGCTCGTTGATGATGAATTCATCCTGACATTTAAAAGATATCAGTTCATCGGCGGGTCCTACGTTTGTGGCGACCTTTGCACAAAATTCATTGGGAGTCGTATGTCTGAGATAGGTGGGGACAACATGGACGGTGAAGGTGAAGATAAAGCCCATCATCAAGATTACCGTCACGGGGAAAAAGACGATATACTGCCGACGCTTGGCGAATATCAAGATCGTCAAGCCGCCGAGGACAAATAAAAGGCCGAGCAGCGAGTTCCATAGCAGGTCCTCGGGATACGCGATGAGGGAGAAGATCGGTCCGAAGAGACCAGCCCCTATGGCCAGGAAAGAGAAGATCAAGATTCCCAGCAAGGTCATCTTTTTTAACAGGCCATCTTTTTTATCCACCAAGAATCTGTCCCACACCTGTGCCGTCAATATGGCCAATGCCGGATAGAGGGGGAGGATATACTCGTTCCGTTTGGCACCGAGGAGGGAAAAAAAGAGGAGATTAGTGAGGACCCAGCAGAGGAGAAAGAGAAAGCGTTCCCTTTCCACTTTCCCTTTCTTGGTACCGACGTAGACCGCCATGGCCGGGAGAAAGACGCTCCAAGGAAAGAAGTGACCGAAAAGCTGGGCTACGTACTGATAAAAAGGTCTGCTCGGTTCCTGTGGGAGGAACTTATGCCATATATCCTTCATGAAGATCTTATGTGCACCGGATAGCCCTATTTGGTGATAGGCATAGATATACCAGGATAATGTGAGGGAGGCAAAGATAACGGCCACTGCGAGCAACTCCATTTTCCCAATAGCACGAAGGTCCTTGCGCAGGAGCAGATAAGGAATAATGGCCAGGAACGGAAAGATCAGACCTGAAACTCCCTTAGTCAAACAGGCCAGTGAGACGAAGAGATAAAACATGAGATAATATCTTTTCCCTGCCTGATAATAATAGGCGAGAAAAAAAGTGAAAAGAGAAAGGTTGATAAAGAGGGCCAAGATGATATCCTCTTCCGCCATCCTGGTACGGCGAATGTAAAAAAGGCTGGTGGCGAGGATCACAGCGGCGAGAAACCCCACCCGTTGATTGAAAAGCCTTTTGGCGAAGAAAAAAGTCACTAATACATTGAGCAGCCCTGCCAAGGCAACGGGGGCCCGCGTGGCCCACAGGCTGGGGGTTCCGACGAGGAGGTACCCTGCAGAGATAAGCCAGGGGAGAATAGGGGGCTTCGCGACGTAGGGTTGACCGAGGAGATAAGGGACCAACCAGTGCCCGTTTCTCACCATATCCTTGGCCAAGAGCATCCTGCGCGGTTCAAAAGAAGGATACATAATCCCGGTCTCGGCCAACCTGAAAAAGAAGAGGTAGAGGCAGACCCCGCAGAGTATGATGAGCGAGAAGGCTATATCTGAGTAGATCAGTGAGTTATCAGATTTTTCCCATGGCAGCTTCATTATTCTTGCTCCGCATCGCCTTCGCTTAGCGCTATCGTTATCCCTCAACAAACGCTCCGGGGGTGAACTCACCGCTGATCACATCGTGCCCCGGTGCACATTATTTATACTACCTGTTTTGACGATGTTCAAGTATTCTTTTTATCCTGCATGAATGCTTCGAGCAGGGGCCAAAAAGCCTTTGACAAGGAGAAGGGGGTCTTGTATAAAAGCCAGAGAAAGCGAGTATGGCATGGAGCGATTCGTCGATCTGATCAGAGACGATATGCAGAAGGTGGAAGAGGAGTTTCAGGGCCGGCTCACCTCCCAGGTCCCCCGCCTCACCGAGGTGGCTCAGGATCTGATCAATCGTGGCGGCAAGAGGTTCCGTCCCGCCCTCCTGGTGCTCTCCGCCAGGATCTGCGGCTATAAGGGCACAGATCATATCCCCCTGGCCGCGGCCATTGAGTTCATTCACACCGCCACACTTCTCCATGACGACGTGATCGATGACGCCGAGGTCAGGAGGGGAAGCCCGTCGGCCAACAGACAGGTGGGGAACCGGTATAGTGTCTTGACGGGCGATTTTCTCTTCTGCAAATCCTTGACTGTGGGGGTGGCTGTGGGGAATCTTCGCGTCCTGCAGACCTTGATCGCGGCCACCACCGCCCTGGCGGAAGGGGAGGCCATGGAGATGGAGAAGGCGGGCGAGTTGGATAATGTCACGGATCTTGAGATAACTGAAGAGGAAAATCTAGCGTTGATCATCAACAAGACGGCCGTGCTGATTGCGGCCGCCACGCGTATCGGGGCCATCCTGGGGAAGGCACCTCAGCAGGTGGAAGAGGCCCTGGCCGCTTATGGGCTGCAGGTGGGGGTCGCCTTCCAGTTGGTGGATGATTGTCTCGACTATGTCGGGGACGAGGAGGTCCTGCGCAAGGAGACCGGAATTGATCTCAAAGAGGGGAAGATCACCTTGCCCCTTATTTATACCCTGGCTCAATGCACCCCAAAGGAAAGGAAGGAGATTGAGGAGGTCGTGCTGAGCGATGCATTCCCCCCTGATGGCTTGCAGAGGGTTGCCGCCCTTGTTACTCAATATAACGGCTTTGAGTATGCCTTCTCCAAGGCCCAACAGTGCGTAGACGAAGGGAAGGAGCGATTGCAGATACTCCCCCCCTCGCCTGAACGCGATGCCCTCTTCGCCGGGGCCGACTATGTGGTGAGGAGGAGGGTGTAAAAGTGAGGCTGCACCACGGTTATCCCCATCTTTTTGTGTCTATTGATGCCTGATCGCTGAGAGCCCATTACCACCATTTCCTTCATTTCTCTAAAAAAGTGCTTGACAGATCTGTTTACTACCTGATATGGGAATAGTCGTATCATCTGGCCAAAGGGCCACCTCCGGTCTTTAAATCTGTAAAAGAAGAATAAGGGAACGTCAACCTTTGGCCAAAGGGCCACCTCCGGCTTCTTCTGGGGGGATATGGAGAAGGGAAGGAAGAAAGGATTTTTTAAAGGGCCTTCAAGGGTGCCATGGTGTACCTGAGAGGGCCTTTATATTTTTTGAACCTTTAAGTAAATAATCACACAAAGACACCAAGCCCTCAAAGAATAATGGATGAAGATGAAATTGGAGATATAAAATAAACCTTTGTGACTTTGTGGCTTTGTGTGAGAAAAGGGGGGTATCATGAGAAAATCTCTTATCATCGCCGTGGTGTTAATCCTTGGCATCTGCATTGCCACCGCCCAAGCCGTGGAGGTAACCCGCTTTGGTCCCAAACAGTACGTGCGCGATAAAGGCAAGCCGCAGACCGTGACAGACACCTTTACTTCCTATGTCGGCCCAGGCAAGATCATCGTGGAGAATGGGGATGCATCGGGCGACCACCGGGTGAGCAGTGCCGTCATCACCCTTAATGGACAAGAGATATTCAGTCCCCATGATTTTAACCCCCACGTCGGTCTTCTGGAGGCTCAGGTTGATCTCCTGGAGGCAAACACCCTTGCGGTAGAGGTGCGCAGCAAGCCAGGGAGCTTTCTCACCATCACCGTTATTCAAGATGTGGAGCCCCCTACTGCCGGTATCTCTGCCGATCCTGATTCCATCTTCCTCGGTGAGTCTGCTACCCTCAACTGGACCTCGATCAATGCCGATCAGGTTACCATCGATCCAGGGATCGGAGAAGTAGACCCCGATGGTTCTCTTCTCGTTACCCCTGAGGAGACCACGACATATACTATTACGGCGACCAATGATGGCGGCCAAGCCCAGGCCTCGGTCACCATTACGGTAACCAACCCTATTCCTACAGTCGAGATCTCTGCTGATCCTGCGACCATCCTCTATGGTGAGTCCGCCACCCTTTTCTGGACCTCTACGTATGCCGAGCAAGCCACCATTGATCAGGGGATTGGTGAGGTGCCGGTAGAGGGCTCGATCACCGTCACCCCGACCCGTACCACAACCTATACTATCACCGTCTCAAACCCTATCGGTACGGCCAGCGCTCAGTCTACCGTTATGGTCCAGGCGGATGTCGAACCCCAGCCAGAGGGGTCCTTTGGCGAGGGTTATGAGGATTTGATCCCGGCTGATTCTACGGCAGGGGAGTATGATCCCAAACGCTTCTCCGTGATCACCGGCCTGGTCAAAGATCAGAATGGCGCTCCTATCCAAGATGTCTCGGTCACGATCCTGCACCATCCTGAATATGGTACTGCCTTTACAGATGGTGAAGGTCGATACTCCATTCCTGCAGAGGGTGGTTCTGTCCTCATCGTGGTCTGTCAGAAAGAGGGGCTTATCACTGCCCATAGAAAAGTCAATGTTCCTTGGAATGACATCGCCATTGCAGAGACCATGGTGATGATTCCGCAGGATGAAAAATCCACTACGGTCACCTTTGACGGTGATCCCAATACCGTGGTTACCCATCAGAGTACCGAGGTGAGCGATGAGTGGGGTGCACGCTCTTGTACTACGGTCTTTACCGGTGATAATAAGGCCTATCTCGTGGATGAGAACGGCAACACCCTCCAGGAGCTCACAACTATTACCACCCGGGCCACTGAGTTCACCACCCCCGAATCCATGCCGGCAAAACTCCCGCCCACTTCTGCCTACACTTATTGTGTAGAGCTTAGCGTGGATGGGGCAGAGCGTGTACGGTTCCAGAAGCCCGTCGTCATATGGGTTGATAACTTCTTAGGTTTTGATGTGGGGGTGGCGGTGCCAGTAGGGACCTACGACAGGGATCGAGGAGTGTGGATCCCTGAATTAAACGGCCTGGTAGTAAAACTTCTCGATACAGACAACGATACGATCGTCGATGCCCTCGATGCCACGGGAGACGATCTCCCTGATGATCTTAATAATAATGGTTCTTTTGCCGATGAGGTACAAGGCCTGAGCGATTCTCAGCAATACCAACCTGGTGCCACATACTGGCGCTCTGCCTTGAACCACTTTAGCTCTTGTGACAAAAATTACGCCTTTGGTCCGCGTCCTGGTGCTATACGTCCTAACCCGGAAGAGACCCCAGTGGCTGATCAGACAAAACATTGCGGAACGGAGCATACGGGCTCATACGTAAAACACAAGAATCGTATCTTCCACGAGGATATACCCATCCCCGGCACAGACATGACTCTGCACTATACCAGCAGCAGGACCGGTGGTTACTATCAGGTGATTTCGGTCCCTGCCAGCGGCGAGTCCGTACCGGATTTCCTCAAGCGGATCATTGTTAAGGTTCAGGTAGCAGGTCGTACCCTTGAACAAGTTCTTGATCCCCTTCCAAATCAGAAAGCAGAGCTTAAATGGGATGGTCTCGATCACCTGGGAAGGTTTGTCAAGGGTACGGTAAGCGCCCATGTGAGCGTGGGATTTGTGTATGATGGATTTTTTTACTTGCCAGGGACATATGGTCGTGCTTTTGCCCAACCAGGTTTTGTGCCTACCCTAATCCCGACGCGTGAAGAGGTATTTTACTGGAAAAGCAACACCATAGTACTCCATCGAGGGGAGAGCACTATCGCCGAAGGCTGGACCTTGTCCCTTCACCATTTTCTCAGTCCCACAGATCCCACTGTCTTGCATAAAGGGGACGGCACAATAGTGAAGAACGATCCACGTATCATCACCACTGTGGCAGGAAATGGAGTAGGAGGATACAGTGGAGACGGCGGTCCAGCTACACAAGCACGGCTTTATCATCCGCGTGGCTTAGCCGTAGATGCTGTAGGCAATATATACATCGCAGACAGTGAGAATCAGGCTATCCGGAAAGTAGATACCAACGATACCATAACCACTGTAACCAGGGGGGCGTATCCGAGTAGTCTTCATGATGTTACTGTTGATGCTCAAGGTAATGTCTACATAGCGAATGGCTATAATCAACATCACATCCAAAAGATAGATGTCAATGGTGGCGTAACCACTGTGGCTGGTGGGAATGGGTCTGGTTTCAGCGGTGATGGCGGCCCTGCTACCGAAGCAAGGCTTAGAGAACCTTCAGGCGTGGCCGTAGATGCCCAGGGCAATCTCTACATCGGGGATACAAAGAATCAGCGTGTCCGGAAGGTGGACCCGAACGGGATCATCACCACCGTGGCCGGCAATGGAGCTAAAGGCTACAGCGGAGACGGCGGCCCTGCCACATTAGCCCGGCTTAATCGTCCAATGGGCGTGGCCTTGGATGCCCAGGGCAATCTCTACATTGCGGACACTGGCAATGCACGCATCCGGAAGGTGGATACAAGCGGCATCATCACCACCATAGCTGGTGGTGGTAATCCCCCTGATGGTTTGGGCGACGGGGGGCCTGCTACCGAATCCCACCTTGACCAGCCAACTGGCATAGCCGTGGATGCCGCAGGAAACCTTTATATAGTAGATTATTGGCGTAACTACCGCGTCCGTAAGGTGGATACCAACGGCATCATCACCACTGTGGCTGGCAGTGGTCCCATTGATGGTAGTGGAGCATACGGTGGCGATGGTGGCCCAGCCACCGAAGCACGGCTTGACCATCCGTGGGGCGTAGCCGTGGACCCCCAAGGCAATCCCTATATTGGTGATTCTTACAATAACCGTATCCGGAAGGTGGCTCCCTCGTCTACCTTTGCCGACCTTATGACAGGTGCTGACATCCCCTTTACAGAAGAAAATGGACTGGGCTACATCCTGAGCAGTGCAGGCAGGCACAAGAAGACCATTGATCTGGATACCGGGAAAGTACTGTATGAATTTGGGTATGATGAAGAGAACCGATTGGTCTCCATTACTGATCGTTTTGGAAACCAGACAGTCATTACCAGGGATGGGAGTGGGGTTCCCTTCTCCATCACCTCACCTGATGGAATCAGTACGAGCCTGACTATTGATGGGGATAATAACCTCACCGACATCACCTATCCGGATGGGAATTCTTATAACTTTGAATATACCTCTGATGGTCTTATAACGGCCAAGACCGAGCCTGAGGGAAATCGGTTTGAGCATATCTTTAACGAAACGGGCAGGGTTACTGATGCTCTGGATGAGGAAGGGGGGCATTGGCAGTTCTCCAGGCAGACGTATGCCAATGGCGATATCTTGACTGAGGTCCTCAGCGCCGAAGGGGACAAGACCTCGTATCTCGATCACACCTTTTCCACCGGTGCCTTTACCTCAACCACCACTGATCCTACGGGAGCACAGATGCAATATGCCCACTCTGCTGATGAGCTGAGTGTGAATAAGTCGCTCCCCTGCGGCATGGAGTATGCCTTTAAATATGATGTTGATCGTGAATATGGGTTTAAGTATGTCAAGGGGATGTGGGAGGATACGCCCGCAGGATTGCAGAGGGTCACCTTGCGGGCAAAGACCTATCAGGATACGGACGCAGATGAAGTCCCTGACCGAATCACCGAAACCTTTACTGTTAATAGCAAGGCTACAAATCTGGTAACTGATACCCTGGCCTCCACCCGGACCCTGACATCACCTATGGGCAGGACCGTGACCACGCTGTATGATCCTGATACCCTGTTGACCAACACGCTTTCCATCCCCGGTCTCTTTGACACGAGTTATGGCTATGATACGAAGGGTAGGCTGACCGCCATCACCACCAATACAAGGGAGACCTCTTTCACCTACAATGCCCAGGGGTTTTTGGAGACCATCACCGATCCTGAGGAGCATACCACCTCCTACGCCTATGATGCCGTGGGAAGGATGACAGGAATCTTTCGCCCTGATAGTAGCTCTATAGGTTTTGATTATGATCAGAACGGAAACATGACGGTCCTGATCACCCCGTCCACTATTGATCACGGCTTTGGCTACAACCGTGTCAACCGCAACACCTCCTATCTGGCTCCTATCAGCGGGCAGTACAGCTATGTCTATGACAGAGATAGACGCCTCACACAGATCAACTTCCCGTCCGGATTCCAGATCAACAACATCTACAGCAACGGCACGTTAACACAGATCCAGACCCCTGAGGGTGATATCGATTTCACCTATTACTGCGCGAGCATGGTGGAATCGATTACCAAGGGCACGGAAGCCATCACGTATGGATATGATGGACAGCTTGTTACATCAGAGACTTTAAGCGGTACGTTAAACCAGACCCTCGGCTATACCTATAACAACGACTTCAACCTCACGGGCTTCACCTATGCCGGGAGCACCACATCGTACAACTACGATAACGATGGGTTGCTCACCACGACAGGTGCCTATGCCATTAGCAGGGATGCTCAGAATGGTCTGCCCACTTCTGTGACAGGCGGCGCCTTATCTTTGACTAGGGCCTTTAATGGCTACGGAGAGGTAGAGGGACAAAACTACACTATTAACAGCAGCAGTCTTACTTCTTGGTCCCTTGTCAGGGATGATGCAGGCAGGATTACGCAGAAACAGGAAACTGTGGCTGGCACCACCTCAAATTACGCCTACAGCTATGACCCTATGGGGAAGCTCCTTACCGTAACCAAAGACAGCGTGTTGATAGAGGAGTATCAGTATGGCCCCAATGGCGCCCGCACTTTTGAGACGAATACCCTCAGAGGTATTGCAGGAAGAACCTTTACGTATTCAGATGAAGACCATCTGCTCACGGCAGGCTCTACCACGTATCAATATGATGCCGATGGGTTCCTCGTTACCAAGACAGAGGGAACAGATGTAACCCAGTACTCCTACTCATCCCGGGGAGAACTATTGCAAGTAATCTTGCCTGACGGCAAGACCATCGACTATCTCCATGATCCCTTGGGCCGAAGGGTTGCAAAGGTAGTAGATGGGGTCATTACCGAGAAATACCTCTGGCAGGGAATGACGATATTACTTGCTGTCTATGATGGAAGTGATAACCTTCTTATGCGCTTCGAGTATGCCGATGGAAGAATGCCTATGGTGATGAACTCTGGAGGGAATACATATTATCTCACATACGACAAGGTGGGATCTTTGAGAGTAGTTGCTGATGCTTCGGGGAATGTGGTAAAACAAATTGACTATGATTCCTTTGGTTATATTGTCAAAGATACCAATATATCTTTTGCAATCCCCTTCGGCTTTGCCGGCGGCCTGTACGACCAAGACATAGGTCTGGTTCGATTCGGTTTCAGGGATTATGACTCCGATATCGGCCGATGGACTGCAAAAGATCCGATATTCTTCGCTGGGGGTGATATTGATCTTTATGGATATTGCGTGAATAATCCAATTAACATGATAGATCCTTTTGGATTAGCTAATATAATTTGGGGTGTAGGTGGAAGTCTAGTAGCACCAACGGGGGTTGAGGGTAGCCTTGGAGGTATTCTTAATATAGATGATATTAAGAAAGGAAAGTTTGATGCAGGATATTTTGCTTCGGGGGGGATAGGAACGGGAGTCAATGTTTCAGCAGATATTTTTTTCGGTTATATCAAAGGAGATATTTCGGATGTTTCTGGCGTGACTACGAATATAAATATTGTGGGAGGCCCTATAAGTGTTGCTATTTTGATTGATCCAAAGACTGGAGAAGTTATAGGCTTTACAGTAGGTGGATTTCCAGTATCAGTTCCTCTTCCTGTTCAAGCTTCTGGTGCCGTAAGTGCTACGAAAGTTTACCTTAAATTGAGTGATGTACTAAAATTATTGGATGATTTAATTGGTGGGGATAAACAATCGAAACCTGCACCATGTCAATAAGGTAGAGTTTTGATGAACCTAAGGACCAAATTGTGGATATCAATAGTTATGTGGTTTGTAAGTGGTTCTTTGTTGGGATTAGGTGCTCTGTATCTAACAGAGTACTTTTTGATTCCTCTGATTATTGTAGCTATTTTAATAGGTAATTATTGTTTGTATCTGAAATGTCCCAATTGTGGAAAGCATGTTTTGCTCAAACGAGTTTCCGGTACGAAGTTGTATTTTTGGACTGCTTGTATTCCTGATCGATGTCCAAAATGTGGAATTAAGCTTAAGGGGAGAAAAAGCGGGGGGAGAAAAAAGGGACGTCCTTAAAGAAGGGGAAATAGGGGACGTTGTTTCTGAATTGATTTAGGGAGAAATGGGGTCAAATCTTCATTGTTGACATATTAACTTTTCTTGTGCTATAAGGCCTTCATGGCTCGGCCTCTTCGCATTCAGTATCCCGGTGCGGTCTATCACGTCACCTGCCGTAAGAACTTTAGGGACGTTGTTACCTACATTGCAAAAAACTTCTTGACGAGATAGCGGAAATTCAATAGACTTGTTTTATGCCTCGGCAGGCTCGTTTAGACATCCCTGGTGCCTTGCACCACATCATGGTACGCGGGATCAACAGATCTGCCATTTTTAAGGATAACCAAGACAAGGTTCTATTCCTTGATCGCCTCAGCCAGAACATCAGTGAGGACCACTGTTCTATATACGCCTGGGTTCTCATGGACAACCACATCCACCTCCTGTTTCGTAGCGGCGAACAAGGCATATCCGCCGTTATGCGGAAGTTGTTGACCTGGTATGCTCAATATTTCAACCGTCGTCACCGTCGAACTGGTCACCTTTTCGAAAACCGTTATAAATCAATCCTATGTGATGAAGAGGCCTATCTTCTTGCCCTCGTGCGCTATATCCATTTAAACCCCGTTCGGGTAAACATTATTTCCACCATTAAAGCATTGAATCACTATCCCTGGAGTGGCCACAGTGTTATTATGGGGAAGAACAACCATGAGTGGATGGATACCAATCATGTGCTGTCGTATTTTGGCACCAACCGAAGGGTTGCTCTGAATGCTTACCGGAGATTCGTTGAAGAGGGTATGGGGATAGGTCGGAGTCATGAGCTTACCGGTGGTGGACTCATACGAAGCCATGGTAGTTGGTCGCAAGTTATTGCGATGCGAAGGGAAAGACGGCAAGCGGAGTCTGATGAACGAATTCTTGGGGATGGGGACTTTGTCCAGGCCATCTTACAAGAGGCTGAAGAACGGCAGCTTCGTCAGCTCAAGGTTCGCCGCAGTGGTAGAACGATAGCTGCGATCATCGACGAAGAATGTGCGCGAGCAAGGATCAGTATTCAGGAAGTTACACAGGGCAGCCGTCGGACTATGGTGAGCCGTACGCGAGCGCTTATAGCAACTAGGAGCAGGGAAGAACTTGGCCTGAGTGCGGCAGAGATTGCCCGCCACCTTGGGGTGGCTACTTCCAGCATCACAAGGGCAATTAAAAGGATGGAGGGGAGAACTGGGGAAAAAGAGTAATGCAATCTAAGTAACAACGTCCCTAATTTCCCTAATTTCCTAAGGGTGGTTTTAGACCGCCTACTGGTCAACAGCTTATGCAGGCTGGACAATCTCATGGTGGAGTAAAGGACGCACCGGATACCACTCAACGTGCGCTTCCTGCATTTGCAGGTACGACATATGCCGAATTAGTTAGATACGTGTGGAAACATCACTCTGATCCATCAGCTTTTGCTCGGCAGGTAGAGCGGCTTAAATCAATGGCAGCGAAATCTATACCATGTGGTGAAACTGCCACGTGGGAGCTCAAGTTTGTTATTACAAATCAGGTAATTCCTTTGCGTATAATAAATCCAGAAGAGCCTCCTCAACTCAAAGCAGCCCCCCCGGATTTCAACATGTATAAACCATCGCCACCGAGGTTTGATCCGAATAAAGAAGAAAGTGTGACTATACCAATAGAAGGGAGGAAGGGATGCGGTTTGCCATAGTTTAATATAAAGGCTCTCTATTAAAAGTCATTGGGAGAGTTGGAAGAAATAACGAAGGAGCATATAAAATGGACAACAAACGTTTCGTGTCAAAGAAATTTTTAGTATTATTTTTAATTTTATTTGGTTTCGGTTGCCACGCGAAAACCATTGAAAAGTCCCCCGTTATAACCATGGAAATCTATAGCGGTGATGATGTGATAGAGCGGATTCAATTTCCATATGAAGCAATTGAAAAAATAGAGGTAGATTTTACCCGTGGCAACCGAGTAGCTATTGACATCACAATCGCGCCAAAATACCATAAGATATTCGGGGATCTTGCAACAACATATGCTACATTGCATGGGGTGTTAAAATCGGATACTGAAACTCTATATTCAGGACTGATAATTTTGCCGATAAAGGATGGGTTAATGATCCTCTCCGCTCGGACAGAAGATGAGGTAACAGCTTTTTTTCAAAAGTTAGGGAGAGAACCAGACTATACCAAGAGATTTACTCCTGAAGAACTGGAAGCTGCGAAAGATTATTTGGAACCTGCAAAAAATCCGTGGTACCAGAAGGCTGTGTATGCTGATTTAAATAATGATTATGAAAAGGCAGAGGAATATATCAAGAAGGCTATTGAATCAGACCCTCAGGAATATTCTTATTATATGTTCTTGGGTTGGTTTTATTACAAACAAGAGAAAAAGCAACTAGCATTAAAAGAATACTTAAAGGCAGAAGAAATCGCTCAAAAAATGGATAAAAAGCGGCCATCAGCGTTATATCTCTATCTAGGTGATGTATATGCTGATTTAAATGAATATGAAAAAGCCATTGAGTACTATAATAATCTCACTAATATATATGGGTATGATCCAAGAACTCAAATGAGACTTGCAGGGGTTTACGAAAAGATGGGCGACTACGATCTGGCACTGAAAGAATACCGTTCCTTATCGAAATCGGATGATGAAGATATACGCAAGAAAGCAAAGGAAGGTATTAAGAGAATAAAAGAGAAGAAAAAGAAATAAATAGAAGAGATCCTGATACCCTCTTGACAAACACCCTTTCGACAACAAAGGGGTCAAGTCTTTGATTGACTAGTTCTGGGACATGTGCTATGAGCATCTAGAATATGAGCAGGCCCTTACGGATAGAATATCCTGGTGCGTGGTACCACGTCATGAATCGAGGCAGACGTGGTGAGGCTATTTTTATCACCGATGAGGATCGTGGTATTTTTTTAGAGCTGCTCAAAGAGGTTGTGGAGCAGTGGAATGTCAAAGTAGCGGCGTATTGTTTGTTGACAACGCACTATCATCTGCTTGTTCAGACCCCTGATGCCAATGTATCGAGATGTATGCGGCATATCAATGGGGTATATACCCAGCGGTTTAATAGGGTACACCGCAGTGATGGTCAACTCTTTCGGGGGCGGTACAAGTCGATACTCATAGATGCAGACAGCTATCTTTTAGCAGTGCTCAGATATATTCATCGTAATCCACTCAGGGCTGGCTTGGTTGAGAACCTGGATGCGTATCACTGGAGCAGTCATGGGGGGTATGTATCGGGTGCCAAAGAATGGGACTGGCTGTATAGAGACATGGTCTTTTCTCTTCTTACTGAGGATCGTTCACGGTGGCTCAGGGTATATAGGCGCTATATGAGCGAGGAGGATACTGCTGAGCTGAGAAGTAGAAATGGGGTCAAATCTTCATTGTTGACATATTAACTTTTCTTGTGCTATAAGGCCTTCATGGCTCGGCCTCTTCGCATTCAGTATCCCGGTGCGGTCTATCACGTCACCTGCCGGGGGAACGAACAGAAGGCCATCTATAAAGACGACGCCGACCGGCGACGCTTCCTCGAATACCTCACCCAATCCCTCGACATCTACAACGTTAAGCTGTGCAGCTATATCCTCATGACCAACCACTTCCATCTGTTGGCACAAACACCCCTGGGCAACCTCGCCGAATTCATTCGTCACTTCAATATCACCTACACCGGCTATTACAACCGTTGCCATAACAGAACCGGCCATCTCTATCAAGGCAGATACAAGAGTATCCTGGTGGATAAGGACGCCTATCTCGCGGTTCTTTCTCGCTATATCCACCTCAATCCGGTCAGGGTAAAGGCGATGGAGAAGGTTTCTCGTGAGGAAAAGATCAGATATCTTACCACCTATCGTTGGAGCAGTTTGCCGGGATATCTTTCAAGGCGCAAAAGGGAGGAATGAGGGAAATGGGGTCAAATCTTCATTGTTGACATAGTAGCCTTTCTTGTTCTATAAGATCTTTATGGCGCGGCCCCTTCGCATTCAGTATCCCGGTGCCGTGTATCACGTCACCTGCCGGGGGAACGAACAGAAGGCTATTTTTCGAGACGATCTCGACCGACGGCGGTTTCTCGAATACCTCACCCATTCCCTCACTGTTTATACCGTTAAGCTCCACAGTTATATCCTCATGACCAACCACTTCCATCTCTTGGTGGAAACACCCCTGGGCAACCTCGCCGAATTCATGCGTCACTTCAATATCACCTACACTGGCTATTACAACCGTCGCCGCAACAGAAGCGGCCATCTCTATCAAGGCAGATATAAAAGTATCCTGGTTGATAAGGACGCCTACCTTGCCGTCCTGTCTCGGTATATCCATGTAAACCCCGTCAGGGTTAAGACCATGGAGAAGGCATCCCTTGAGGAAAAGATCAGATATCTCACCACCTATCCTTGGAGCAGTTTGCCGGGCTATCTTATGAGGCGAAAAAAGGAGGGATTTATTGATTACACCCTCGTTCTTGCACAATACGGCGGAGATACAGACCGGGCCCGTCAGGTCTACCGGAAGACCCTGTATGCGGAACTGGCAACCGGCATTGAGATAAAGGACAAGGTGTGTGGGCAGAGCATCCTTGGGTCGGAAGGGTTTATCGAGTGGGTTATGGAGCGATTCCTCAGAGGAGAAAAGGATCGGGAGCGTCCATCGCTCAGGGAGATACACACCTATCAGGCCAAAGATGTTATACTGAGGGCCGTTGAGCAGGAGACGGGCAAGGGCATTGAGACGATTATCAAGGAGAAGGGGCCCTATCGGCAGATTGTCATGGAACTTTTATATCGGATTGGTGGTCTGAGGGGACGACAGATCGGGGAGATTTTTGACGTGGGGTATACGTCCGTGAGTCAGGAGCGCAGGCGGTTGAGACAGCGGCTGTTAAGAGATCGGAAACTGGCGTCCTTGATTGAACGTATCGAGCAGAAATGTCACGAATGAAGATTTGACCCCCTTCCCTCCTTGACCCCCTTCCCTCCTCAGAAGAAGAAAGGGGAACAGGACCTATAACTTTACCCTTAACTCCTAATGAGGATTACCACGACGTTAATACTATAAATAATACTAATCGCGATCCAGATACTTTCTTAATACATGGCGATAATCAAGCACAAAACAATACAGCATCGGAAGGTTGCGTTATTCTTAATCCAGAATCAAGAACAACGATAAATAATTATGGTAGCGGAACACTACATGTTGTTCCATAGAAGGATACGAATTAAGTTTTTGATAAGCACTAAACGACGTGATAAGAATGTGAGGTGTGATATGTTTGCTTATTGCAGAATCGGAATGGTAGGATTATTAGTTATACTATTTGGATGCATTGAAGTTTTTGGTTTTACTACACCATGCCAGTGGAAATATCCACGTTCACTACAAAGAGCTGTTGGAGAAATCGATACTTCCCATTGCACTATATTAGGAATAATGATAGGGGGCCACACCTTGCAAGATGTTAGGGATAAACTTGGGAATGCAGACATTTTTCGAAGAAAAATTAGTGGCGTTAAACCGACCTTCATTTGTTATACTGTAGATAAAAATAGTATTATTTTCGGAGCAGGTCCATTAGGAGGATGGGCGACAATTACTGAGTTTGTTGTTGCTCCTTATTCTTTAATTCCATGTTACTCAAACGAGTGTAAAAACTTTCAAAGCACTGAAAGCATTAGTACCACAAGCGGGATCACACTGGGAATGGATAAAAAGGAATTTATCCAAATCCTTGGCAAGCCTACCCATAGTAATAGTGATATGCTTGCTTACCACTATCTTTGTGAACGTAAAATGACTGAGGACGAAATAAGGAAAGCAGAAAAAACATTTAAGTCAAAAGTTAAGTCCCCTACTTGGTCTGTTTCATCAGGAATTGAAGCATATTTCTCAAATGAAAAACTATCGTGGTTTCGTGTGTATAAAACAGTATCTTACTAACAAAGAGAGAAATAAGGGGTCAGGTCTACACTTTTGACACAATGATTTAGTGGGGGAAAATAGGAGACGTTGTTTCTGAATTAATTTGACAATGAGGGGTTCAGTGGTATAGATAGGTATTATGCCTCGGCAGGTTCTGCTTTAATCCCTCTTATACCCCTTCCAGCTTATCCCCTCGATGTACTCTTCGGTCACCCGGTTGGGGTCTAGCCCCAAGGCCTTGGCATAGACCCTCAGAAAACCCTTGAGGTATACCGGGGCGGGGAGGGCCTGTACATCTTCTTCTTCGATGGCCTTCAGGTTGTGCTTGCCCACCTTTGTCTCCACTGCCACCTCGTCGGGATTCAAAGAGAGATATCGGCGAATCTTACGCAGGGTCTTCCCTGACCAGGGTACCTCGTCCGTGCCCAGGGCCTCCCTGATCTGCTTGGGGCTGAGGATTCGGTGGGTAACGGTTGGGCTCGGGGGTGGGACGACCGGCTTTTCTCCTGCCCCCCTCAACATGAGGTCATAATCCCTCTGGCTCCGCGGGTCGCGTAATACCCGGTAGGCCTCCTCCACTTTTTCATGAATTTCCTTCACCTCTGCGGGGGTAAAGAGGACGGTTATCCCGGGGGAGTTGGGGGTATAGATGGCCTTTAACTTCTCGTAGGCAACGCGTATCTCTTCTTCCGTGGCCTTATGGCCGACCTCGAGGATCTCGTAGTAATTTTGTTCCCGCCAGGATTTTAGCTGAGTGACCATTCCAATCCCCTTCCATCCGACATGCGGGTTGCAATACCCCTGATGCATTCGGTGCCGTCGGAGCTGGGATAATCTTGAAAAAATGGTTGTCCCCGCTGAACGGAGAGATAGACATTGTGGTCATACAAGATATAGCCCAGATAGCAGAGCTCAAGGCCGAAATATTTCAGGCACACGCTCCTGACGGCGAACCCAAGCTCAGCCTCCTTGCGATTCCGTGCCTGGTTGAGGATGAGCCGGGGCCTGAAGCTGTGCATCTCTTGTTTGAACCTCTTTCCCACTTCTTTGTCCACCTTCTCCACCTGCGCAAGCAGATCAAGGGGAGTCCTGATCCCCTTAGGGTTGTTGCCGTCCATGGCCGTCTCGATGATCTTCTTGATCGCATTGTTGGTGGTCATATTCATCCATCGGCGGAAAAAGACCCCCCTGATAAACCGGTAGACGTTTTCCAGGGAGGTGGGTTCAGGGGTGCACAGAAAGATCCCGTTCTCTGAGATGAGAAAGAAGTCGAAGACATCGGACGACATACCCGTCCCCAGGTCAACGATGATGTGATCGGCATCTAGGGAACAGATGTGGCGCATAATTTTTTGCTTTTGACTTTGTTTGGGATTGCTCAGGGTCAGGATATCGTGGGCACCGGCGATCAAGTGGAGATTGGGTATCATTGTCTCGGTGAGGACACCCTTGATGCTCCGCATACCCCCCCTCATGAAGTCATCGAGGCTCAGAGGCGGTTTAGGGATCCCCAAGAGGGTGTGAAGATTTGCGCCTCCGAGATCGGCATCGACCACTATCACCTTTTTGCCCCGTTCGCAGAGGGCGATCCCGAGGTTGGCAGCCACAAAGCTCTTACCGGTCCCTCCTTTTCCTCCGGCGATGGCCCAGATTGTCTTTTCCTTTTTTCCCTCATCCATGGTTCATTCCCCTGTCTCTAGTTCCACACCCCATCGATAGGGGTGCCGCAGTGGGGGCACTGCCCCTTTGTTATGCTATGTTCCGCTATCTCGTAGCCCCTGCGCCGGATAAGTACCTTGTTACAATGGTAACAGAAGGTGTTCTCTCCCTCCTCACCGGGGATGTTGCCGGAGTAGACATATCTCAGCCCTTCTTCCAGACCGATCTCCCGCGCTTGCCTGATGATCTCCGCTGAGGTCCGCGGCTTGTCCAGCATCCGGTAGGTGGGGTAAAAGGCGCTGACGTGCCATGGGATCTCCGGGGAGACGGAGAGGATGAAGCGGGCGATCTCGCGCCATTCCTCCTCCGAGTCGTTCAGGGTGGGTATGATCAAGGTGGTGACCTCCACCCAGATCCCCAGGTCTTTCATCTTTTTAATATTTTCCAGCACGGGTTTCAGCTTCGCACCGCATACCGTCTTATAAAATTCCTCTGAGAAGGATTTGAGGTCGACGTTGGCTCCATCGAGATACGGGGCAATCATATCCAACGCCTCGGCGGTCATATAGCCATTGGTGACGAAGTTGTTCTTTAATCCCTCCTTATGGGCGATCTTTGCCGTATCGTAGGCGTACTCAAAGAAGATGGTGGGCTCGGTATAGGTATAGGAGATGCTGGCACAGTTGTATTTGAGGGCCATGGAGACGATATCCGCACCGGAAACCCTCTCACCGCTTATGTTTTCTCTATCGTGAGGCAACTGGGAGATCTCATGATTCTGGCAGTGGAGGCAGCGGAAGTTGCACCCCACGGTGGCAATGGAAAAGGCCTTGCTCCCCGGCAGGAAGTGAAAGAACGGCTTTTTCTCAATAGGGTCCACATGAGCCGAGATGAGTTTTTCATAGACCAGGGAGTAGAGCGTACCATCGTTGTTCTCCCGGACGCTGCACAGCCCCTTTTTTCCATCGGCGATGAGGCATCGGTGATTGCACAGGAGGCAGCGGACCTGCCCCTTTGAATCCTTTTCATAGAGATACGCCTCTTTCATCGCGTTTCTTTCCGGGTGAAAATGCTACCACATCCACGGATGATTATCTACAAGAGATTATCCCGGCCACCAGCCCCCCTTTTTATCTAGAAAAAATTCTTGTCCTCTCCCCTTGTGGGGAGAGGGGGTATATATAAGATTTTTCCCGCCATTGGTGGGATTCGTGGCTGACAAAGCAGTCAGGGGAAATTGCCTTGCAAATCCATTGCTATTCCCGTACCCTGAGCGTGGAGGAACGCGATGGTTCAGAAGGGATTTGATGATCTCGTGGCGATCATGGCCCGTCTGCGGGGGACGGATGGATGCCCCTGGGACCGTCGCCAGACCAAGGAGGACCTCAAGCCCTTTCTCATCGAGGAGACGTACGAGATCTTGGAGGCGCTGGACCGGAGTGATGATGAGGGACTGTGCGAGGAGTTGGGCGACCTTCTCTTTCACATCATCTTTATGGCCCGCATCGCCCAGGAGGAGGGCGCCTTTGACATCTGTGATGTGACTCGCGGTGTTGCAGAGAAGATGGTCCGCCGGCACCCCCACGTCTTTGGAAGCACGGAGGTCTCCGGTCCCTGCGAGGTCGAGGCCAACTGGGCAAAGCTCAAGGCCGCGGAGAAACCGCGGGGTTCCCTTATGGAGGGGCTTCCCCTGCACCTCCCCGCCCTGATGAGGGCCTACCGGTTGACGCAGCGCGCCTCTCAGGTTGGGTTCGACTGGGAGGATACGGACCAGGTCTGGGAGAAGTTGCAGGAGGAGCTCCAGGAGTTTCAGGAGGCCTTGGCCGCGGGAAAAGAAGAGGAACTGCGGGAAGAGCTGGGTGACATCCTCTTTACCCTGGTAAACCTGGCCAGGTTCATCGACGTCGACCCCGAGGACGCCTTGCGGCGGGTCACGAATAAGTTCGCCGAACGGTTTCAGTACATAGAAAAGCGATTGCACGAGGAGGGCAAAGACCCCCACGAGGCATCCCTGGCCGAAATGGATGTCCTGTGGGAGGAGAGCAAGGGCGGCAAGAGGGGGTAGCCCCATGGGAAAAGAAGGAAAGCTCTACCTGGTCTCTACCCCCATCGGCAACCTGGAAGATATCACCCTCCGGGCCATCAAGGTCCTGCGCGGCGTAGATCTCATCGCGGCGGAGGATACCCGCAGGGCAAAGAGGTTGCTCGCGCGCTATCACGCAAAGGCCCCCCTCACCAGCTTCTTCGAGCACAACGAGCCGGCCAAAAAAGAGGCCATCGTCAAGCGGCTCGTTGCAGGGAACGATATAGCCCTGATCTCCGATGCCGGCACCCCCGGGGTCTCCGACCCTGGGTTCCGCTTGGTGCAAGGGGCCATCGAGGCGGGGATCGAGGTGATCCCCATACCCGGCCCCTCCGCCCATGTGGCGGCCCTCATCGTCTCCGGACTCCCCACCGACTCCTTTCACTTCTTTGGATTTCTCCCCCCCAAAGGGTCCAAGCGGAAAAAGAGGTTGGAAGAGATTAACGCGGTGCGGGGGACGATCATCCTCTATGAGGCCCCCCATCGTCTCCTGCGCACCCTGGGGGATATCCGGGATGTGTGCGGTGATCGGCCAATCGTCGTGGCCAGGGAGCTGACCAAGGTGTACGAGGAGGTGATCAGGGGTGAGATCACCGAGGTCTTAGAGAGATTGGAGGGCAGAAAGATCAAGGGCGAGATCACCCTCGTAGTGGCCGGGAGGGGGAGGGGTGGGTAAGGAGGGGAAACGGGGACGGGCGATCTGCGCCTTCATCCTCATGGGGTTGGCGGCCCTCCTGGCCCAGATCATTCTGCTGCGAGAGCTCATGGTGGTCTTCTCCGGCAATGAGCTCTCCACCGGCGTGATGCTTGCGGCCTGGCTCCTCTGGACGGCCCTGGGGAGCGCCCTGTTGGGTGCCCTTGCCGACCGCATAAAAAGGAAGGCCTCCTTTTTTGCCTCGATGCAGTTGGGCCTCGCTGCCATCCTCCCCCTGAGCTTCCTTGTGGCCCGGTACCTGCGCCCCCTGCTGGGGATCCCGGTCGGGGAGATCGCCTCCCTGCCGCAGATGGTAGTGGGCATCTTTGTGCTCCTCATCCCCTTTTGCCTCTTCTCGGGGTTCCTCTTTGCCCTGGGGTGCAGCCTCCTCGGCGAGATCGTTGGGAAAGAGGCGCGCTCAGTAGGTTGGGTCTATGCCTACGAGGCCCTCGGGGCGGGGATCGGGGGGGTGGCCTTTAGCATATTCCTCATCCATTGCTTTAACCCATGGCAGGTCGTCCTGCTTACTGCTTTTTTCCTCGCCTTCTCCTCGTTTCTCCTCGGGCGCACGCTGAGGCCCGTCGCCGCTCTGTGGATGTGTATCCTGATCGGGACTCTCGTCTTCTATGGGGCGCGGCTTGACCTCATCTCGCAGGGGTGGGGGTGGCGGGGGTATCAGGTGACGGCCAGCGAGGATACCATCTACGGCAACATCACCGTCATCACTGATGGTCCTCAGGTGAGCTTCTTTGAGAACGGGGTATGGAACTTCACCCATCCAGATGTGCAGACGGCCGAAGAGGCTGTCCATTTCGCCCTGCTGGAGCATCCGCGGCCCAAAGACCTTTTGTTGATCGGGGGAGGGGTCGGCGGCCTCATAGGTGAGGCCCTACAGCACCCCTCGCTGCGCCACGTGGATTACGTGGAGCTGGACCCCCACCTGATCTCCATGGGGAGGGCGCTGCTCCCCCCGGCGGCCAGTGTCCCCCTCGATGATCCCCGCGTCAGGATCATCTCAGCCGATGGGCGCAGGTTTGTCCAGCGCGGGGAGCGACAGTATGATGTGATCATCATCCATCTCCCCGATCCGACCACTGCCCGGCTCAACCGCTGTTACACCCAGGAGTTCTTCGCCGAGGTGCGGGGGATCCTCCATGAGGGGGGCGTCTTTTCCTTTGCCGTTACGTCCTCGGAGAACGTCATCGGGCATACCCTGGCCCAGTTCTTGAGCTCCATCTACTGGACCATGCGGGAGGTCTTCCCAGAGGTCGTGGTCCTTCCCGGGCCTCAGGCCCGGTTTCTGGGGGCGCGGACGGAGGGTATCCTGACCGCAGATCCCGCGGTCCTGGTCCAGCGGGCGCGCCTCAGGGAGCTGCAATTGCAGTATGTCCGCGAGTATTACCTCCTCTTCAACCTCTCTCCCGAGAGAATTGGTTATCTCCGATCCATCCTGGAGGGGGGGGAGGGTGCGGAGATCAACAAGGACCTGCGGCCCATCTGCTATTTCTACGACATCGTCCTCTGGAGCGCCCAATATACCCCGATCTTGAAGCGCTGGTTCCTGTGGATGTTGGGCCTGCGGGTGGAGTGGCTATTCTTTCTCATCGCAGCGATCACTCTCTTCTTCCTCTGGAGGGGGACGAAGAGCACTTCCGCCCCCTTGTTGTGGGCCGTCGCCGTCACGGGGTTTTCGGAGATCGCCCTCGAGATCATCCTTATCCTCTGCTTTCAGATCATCTACGGCTACCTCTATTATAAAATCGGGATGATCATCACCGCCTACATGATCGGGCTTGCCCTGGGGGGGTGGATGATCACCGCCGTCATGGGGAGGATCACCAGGCCCGTGCGCTGCCTGCTCATGGTCCAGGTTGGTGTCGTCCTCTATGCCCTCGGGTGCCTCCCCCTTATCCTCGGGCTGCACCAGGGGGTCTTCGCCCCGTGGATATCCCGTCTCATGGAGATGGTCTTTCCGTTTCTCACCCTGGTGGCCGGATTTCTCGGCGGGGTCCACTTCCCCTTGGCCAACAAGGTCTACCTGGGGGAGGGGGAGGAGATCGGGAGGATCAGCGGTCTCATGAATGGCGTCGATCTCATTGGTTCCGCCGCCGGGGCCTTGGTCATCGGTATCATCCTCTTGCCCGTCATGGGGGTAGCCAGGGGGATCTCCCTAATCGTCGCCTTGAACCTCTCCGCCATCCTGTGCCTGGGAATGAAGGCCTTACGGGAAGGGGTAAGGGTAGATTGATGCGGGGTAGGGTGGTATAATTAATTGCTATTGCCTACGGGCAATAGCTTGAGGGGTCAAGGATACGATCCCGCCCCGCAATATAGATTTACGGAAGCGGCCCCACCCCGCAACACAAAATAAGGAATGCGGGGTCCCGCAAGCGGGAGATGCCGCTAGCGGCAGGGTTCAAGGGTTCAAGTGAAAATCATTCTAACATGTTTATAGAATCCCTGATCCGGTGGACCCTTGAACCCTTTTGGGACAAGGATCGGATTAAACTCTTCGCCTAAAAGCGAGGGTGTTACTCCCGGAAGAGGAAAATAAGGATGCAGCGATGATCTCGAAAGATAATCACTTAGAGGCATTGGAGAAGCGCTGTGATGACCTCATCGATATCGCCCGTCTCTTAGCCCTCTCCTTTGACAAAGGGGTCATCATCAGAAAGGCCTTGGGGCACATCCATGCGCGGTTGGGCAAGAGGGCCAGGTATGCCGTTTTGGAAGATGGCCATTTGATAATCACTGATTGGGTCGGGGAGTA
>Ga0307437_1000079_pt1 | contig 70742 bp, 56 predicted proteins | sample SalMarWE160390MG_FD_202146 | JGI IMG/M metagenome (GOLD analysis project Ga0307437, IMG submission 202146) | Salt marsh sediment microbial communities from the Plum Island Ecosystem LTER, Massachusetts, United States - WE1603-90 | ecosystem: Environmental > Aquatic > Marine > Intertidal zone >...
AGCAGCGATACCCACCACTTTCCGCTGCATACTCAGCTCGTCCCACTTCTTCAGTATTCTCTCGGTAGGACCAATCATTGATTTGCGAGGAGAAAAAGCCATTAGCAGCAGATTGTACCTGGTCAGTTGCTCCATCCATTCGGACATCTGGTTCCACAGTTCAATTCCAACATATCCCTTTACTGACCAGTCCTTCCACGGATACGCGGGGAACCGTTTTAGCTTATTCCTGATTTCATCGGGATGCGACAAGATACCCAAAGCGCCGTCGGCCGCACCCGCCGTCACGTATTCCTTTGGCGACATCTCGGCAGGGTACACCTGCGGAACATTGAAGAGTAGGTAATGATGAATATCGTCAGGGTCGTTATGCTCATATCCGATCACTACCAATGTCTTTCCATAAAAGCCTTCCCCGCCCCGGTCACGATTGCTTAGCGTCATGTGGTCGGCAAACATCATAAAGTCCAGGCCGACCTGCTGACCGAGTGCGATTACTTCTTTCAGGCTTTTAGTGCCGTCTGATTCGGTGGTGTGGATGTGCACCGCTCCGGTATAGTAATACCGGCCGCCGACTTTTCTACCCATGCCTGAGCTCCCGCGTGTCGGGGACCTTTCTAAAAATATACAAGCCAACAACCATCATCACAACCAGTGATAATACGGCCATTTTGTAAGGGAGTTTAACAGGATCCACAGCCCCTTCGCCGAAAAGACTGGTGACTGCTCGGCCCAAGAATCTCTTCGAATTGAAAAAGTATACCACTGCTGTCCAGACCAACGGTCCCACGACTGCCGCCGCTCTCCCCGACAATGAGAACAGTCCGAAAAAGCGCCCCAGGTCTTCACGCGGCACCAGCTCGGCCAGCATCGGTCGCGAGGTTGTCCACAACCCACCGAGAAGGATGCCAATCGCTGAGCCAAGAATCCATATCATAACCATACTATTGGTCAACAGAAATAAAAGCAGCGTCGTTGCCCAGCCCCAGATAATCAGGCTCAACAGGTTCTTCAATGACCAGTACTGGGCGATCTTGCCGATGACAAACGATCCCACTACCGCCGATACAGTCGAGATGATCAAAAAGGTTGTGATAGCTTCATCTGCAAGGCTGAGGACAATCGAGCAGTAAAGTCCAATGTTGATAATCACTGTTGCCACCGCGTCTTCAAAAAAATAGTCGGCGATCAAAAAACGCAACACGCCTGGATACTTCTTGGTCTCCCTGATTCCTGCCCAGACAGCTCGATAGGATGCCGCCAAACCGACTTTTTTAGGCCTGATGATTTCAGCTTCCTTCACCCACAGGAAGAGCGGCAGGGCGAACAGCATGAATAGTAGCGCCGTCGGCAGGAACGAGGCCTGTTTCCCTCCCGCATCCATATAGATGCCGCCGACATAGAAAGCAATGTTCCATGAGTAAACCCCGCCGATAACAAACGGCAAAACCAGGATCATACCCAAAATGGAACCAACATACCCCAAGGCCACGCCGACGCCAGAGACAAACCGCGCCCTAGTGCCATCGGCGACGGAGTACAGCAACGAATTGTAAAACGGTTGCCCGGCCTCATAGGAGAAGTTGGCAATGACAAACAGCACAATGGTCAGCAGGATCAACGACGGAGGTACCAGGGCCATCAAGCCGACGGCGATACAACAGGAAAAGGTAAACAAAAACAGAAAGACTTTCTTTTTTGTGGAGTGATCGGACATAGCGCCCAGAGCGGGAAGCAGCACGGCGGCAATAGCCATCGAAATTGAAAAGGGGATATCGAAGTAGTGGTCAGCATGGCCCAAATCCTCCACGATATACCTCTTCAGGTATAGCGAGACAATGTTCATGGAATAGATGGTGTTGGCGAAATCATACAGTGACCAGCCCAAGACGTCCTTTCGCCAGAGGGACTGGGAATCCTTCATCGGCTACAGTCCAAGCTGATCGGAAATGGTCAGCATCCCATCGTGAACCAGCAGCAGGAACTCATCGATTTTCAGACCGAGGTTTTCACAGGCCGCCATATTTTCCCGCGAGGCGCCGGCGGCAAAGCGCTTCTCCTTGAAGCGTCTGAGCATGAAGGCACCGTCAAGCGCCGCCAGCCGTTTTTCCGGGTGCATCAGCGCACAAGCCACCAAGAAACCGGTGGCCGGGTCGACGGAAAATAAGGCGTAATCGAGCTGGCTTTTGCACGGCACGTGCCCCGGATGAGCGTGGATAGCATACAGCATCTCTTCCGGCAGATTGTACTCGGCCAGCCAGTCACGGGTCAGGTAGGTGTGGCGGGCTTCGTCGTCTTTGGTCTCGTTGTAATCGAGGTCGTGCAAAAGACCGGTCAATCCCCAATATTCGACATCCTCACCAAAATGCTCGGCAAGTTTTCGCATTCCGGCTTCGACTGCTAGGATATGTTTGAGAAGGTTGTTGACGCCTATCTTCTTTTCCACCAATTGATAGGCCTGCTCGCGGTTTAGCGATAAAGTTGTCATGGCATACAATAAACGTATACGAGTGAAGCAGGTCAAGACCCTCGTGGTTTTAACTATTCTTCTTCGTCAGGTGCGCAAAGCACCTGCCCTACTGTATTGCGTATGGGAAACATGGCGCCCGTCAGTTGAGAAAAGTCCAGGTCAGACTGTAGTAGAAGTAGCGGCCGGGGAAAGTGATATACTCTCTGGACTGATAGACGTTGGACAACACGTTTTGAAAGACAAAGTTGAACCGGAAGTCCTTTAGGCCAAAGGACAACTTCACGTTTGCAAGCAGTTCCTGCCCCAAACCCTTTTTGCTATACCCATCGTATGGCCCGGTGTAGACGATCTCGCCATAGGCGAATAGATCAAGCAGCCTCTGAGACCAATAGACGTGCAGCTCCATTCCGGAGAAGAACTGATATTCGGGGCTGTAGGCTTTGTTTTCAAAAGCATCATAGTCGAGATAATGATACGCGCCGCCGCCTGCAAGCGTCAGGAAGTCTTTTATTTTCAGTTTTGGCTGGACAGAGACATTGACAAAAGTAATATCGCCGTTGATGGGAGAAAAGAGTGTATATGATCCCAGGCTGTCCGCGTTATTCCAATCGATGCCGTCGAAGATTTTGCCCCCGGTTACGGAGAGTCCGAGGTTGTTCTCAGGCGAACCCAGCTCCACGGTCACGTTCGCGACCAGCTCTCTTTCCCGTTCAAGGTCACTATTCCCACGCTCGGTATAAGCGGATGAACTGCTGCCATAGATTGTTGATTCCTGATACGGGAGGTGCAGTTCGTGCAGCATTGGCTCTCGCTCGCTATAGCCGAGTGAGAGCATGAATAAAAATCCGGGCAGTTCTCGAAATAGAACTACGGCCCCGGAAGGCAAAAGGCCAAAACCTTCTACATACCTTGTACCTGCTGTCAGCGCCCACCGGTATCCTTCTTGCAGTCGAGCAGCGCTGAGCGAAACTTCCGCGCTAGTGCGACCCAGGTTTTGATAACCGTCGTCGTATTCCAGATAGTCAGCGTCAAGCTGTGCCTTAAAAACAGTTTGCCCGGAGATCCATTCCCGCAAGCCAAACGCCCCATGTCCGGTGAGATTCAAGCGGCCGTTATAGTTCCCATTCCAATAGGAGCCCTTGCGGAGATGCTTATAACCGACTTCGCTACGTGCGGTCTTATCGCTATTGTGAAAGTCAAAGGAAAACCTTACCGACCTGTCGAACCGTTCCCGCAGCACCGCCGTCCCGCCTATGTCAGGCCGCACAACAAAGTTGCCGTCACGATCATACAACTGACCCCAGGCTCGGAGTCCAGACGATCCCGCTATCGGGAAATAGAAGCTCCCGAAGTAATGATAGGCATCATCCTTGCGGCTCACAGCCGGGCCGTCGGCATCGCGGTAGCCTATCGACATATCGATGGCACGCCCGGACACAAACTTTTTGGAGTATCGGCCGCGGACATGCGAATAGCCGAAGGATCCTTTATCTGCCAGCAGGGCGGTTTCGGGAGCATACGATGATGTTCTCCTGGGGCGGGTCAGGAGAGTAGCGATTGAACGACTCCCTCCAAAAACCTGTCCAACCGGACCGGGCAAGAGGAAGATGTCATCATCAAGCGCGGTAGGAATATCATTGAGGTCGGTCAAGCCATCGGGCTCCGGGACGTGCTCGAACGGGCTAAGCCGGCGACCGTTCACCAAAAGATTCAGCCTGTCACCGGATAGGCCAAACGGCTGCACTGTCTTGCGCAAGGGGGTTACCTGAGGTTCAAGTATGAAATAGGAAGGATCGAATCGGAAATAGTCACCAGCGTCGTGAAAGAAGGACTGGTCGACCTGGCGACGCTGGTTCAACCGCTCCGAGGTGAAGTAGGCGGCCAGACTATCGAAGTACGAAAGGCCGGGACGGCGCTCACGTTTTTTCTTGAACCGTTCGTACCGTTCTTCAAAGCTGGCTGAGGTGGTATCGGCCTCCGTCAGACTATCTTCGTGAGCCTCTTCGAATGAAAGAGTGTCAGCGGCAAGAGTCGAGTCTTCTTCTGCCGGGACGAACATAGAATCGGATTGTTCATCATCAGCCGCGGCGGGTTCAATCAGACAGATCAACGCAAGTATGGCTAATCGTTTCATCATTAAAAGGCACTCTCTCTGACATATAAGCGCCTGGCGGCCCGGAAAAGCAACGGGAAAATCAGGACGTTAAACCCCAGAGAAATGGCCGCCCAGAGCGCGCCGCCAACAAATCGCGGCCAGAAGGGCTGGAAGAGCATGGCGTCCACCATGTTTACTGGAAGGTAAAAAAAGACCGTGCACAAAAAGGCCGAAAGAATCAAGCGCCCCGCCAGGGCTGGTGCTTGGCTTCGCTGCCAGTTGCTCCGGCGGAAGACAGCCCCTACCAGACCGCTACCGGCGGCACCGATGACTTGTGCCATCATGATTGGCGCCGGTGCGGGGCCGTACGGATTGAACGCCGTCCACAGCCCCATGCCGATCAAACCGACAAGGATTCCGGGAACAGCCCCCCACAAAAAACCGGCGGAGAAGACAATGAAGAATATGAAGTTGACGTTGGGAAGATACGACGTTCCCCACGAGAGGACGTAGACAAGAGCCGAAAAGAGCGCGATGCGAGCGACAAGGAGATGCCTTCTCATCATCGAATTATGGCAACCTTCACCTTGTCCTCAGCCAGCAGCAGGCTCTTCTTCGCTGAAGAATACACGCGCCCCACGGCTATGTATACCCCCGACGCCACCCCTTTGCCCCATTCGTTTTTCATGTCCCACTCCGCTGTAAACTCCACTTTTTTACCGCAGTAATGGGGAATCACGGAAGTGAAGCCACGGACAAATTCACCCGCTACGCTAAAAATATCCACCGTGAAACTCGGTTTGGCATAGATACAGTTGCTGAATGAATTGGTCGGTATCTGAAACCTGAACTTCAGTGGAGACCCCCCCATATCGTTGACAACCGCCGGGTTGGGGTAGGGAGCCAAAACGGAGGCAGGAATGTCTACTAACTCAGGATCGATGATAATGGGAGTGTCAATGCGGGCAGAATCCAGCAGTTCCGGGACATAATACGCGAGACTGTAGTCGTAAGGGGGCTTATACGCTTCCCTGACGTACGAAGCGGGAGATATGATCATTGTAACGGACCGGTACTGGTTGGGTTCGATGATCTTAAGCAGTGAGGGCACTCCGGCGGCGTCAATGTATGGCAGAAAGAACTGATCCGCGATAAATGAATCGGGAATACTGTCAAGCTGGAAAACAACATTGAGCCCCCACGGCTGGGGAGGACGCGGGCTATCGGGATCGCCAAGGAATACGTAGATTGAAAAAAACGTGTCGATGCTTACCGTAACCTGGATTGAATCGATGCACAAACCTAAGGGATCCCACCCGCGACATGACCAGAACGTCGTGTCGAAGCCGACAGGGTCCGTTTTGACTGCCCTCATGTGGTCAAGCCGCACATAGGCGGCAGAGTTATGTTCCGGCCAGCGAGGATTTTCGTTGCCCAACACCAGTAGTGGATACTTTGTATGGTTATCAATGACCAGGATAGTGTCGTCCATAAAAGTTATGATAGTGTCGGGGATAGCGGGATACATCTCTTTCTCGGAATAACCGACGTCGTCGGGAGCGAAGCAAACTCTATCCCCGGTAAAATAATTCCACAGGGCAAAATCCCGAAAGGCAGTCGGCATACCTGAATCCCCTCCAATTATGGAATCGACTGCCAGCTCAGCGGCTATAAGGAAACTGGCGCCGGGTCCCAACTCACCGCAGCGCAGCCAGATATCTTTGATGATGTCCCGCCCGAATTTCTCCGAAAGAAAGATCGGAAAAACAACGGACGCATACGGGTGATAGTCTGTTATGGTGCTTTTGAACTGCTGGATAGACGTCCGTGGGTAGTTAAAGAAGTACGGCAGGTAACTATAGTAGTCGTTTATGTCGTCGTAGATCTCTTCTTCCATCCAGACAGCCGACATTTCCATCCAGTACGGCAGGGGAATCGTGTCAACCTTCGTGTCACTCTTAATAATGATAACTTCGGCTTCGGTGACGTCAATTCCGAACTGCACGGCATGGAAGAACTCATGGGCGCAGGTGACTCGGACAGCGTCCAGCGGTCGATTTCTGTACGTGGGCATTTCCTGATAGTCGTTCTCCAACTCGATAAAGGAAGTAGCTCGGGTGTAGTTGGTGTCGTCGATAGCGTACTCGTCAGGGTAGGTTAGCCCGAACACGCCGCCGCCGAGATCGCTAATGTAAACGTCGTACTTCTCGTCGCCACCGGACTCATAAAAGGAATCAACCGGCGGCGGGTCATAGCCAAGGGTATCGATGATATGGTTATAAACTGACTCGAGGATGAAAGCCATGTCTTCAACGTAATTGGGCACATCATCACCGTCGCGATCATCCCCGGCGCGATAGACCGCATCACCACCGGTAGTGGTGTAATGAATCTTAAAGAGGTCGTTAGGGCTGTCATAGGTACGCTCATCCAGGTAGGTGGGTCTGGCCCAAGCCCTGGCCCCCAGCGCCTGCAAAAGCTCCGGGTCCAGCTTATCATGGTTAAAGACAAAGTCAAGGACCGCTGGTGTGCCGCACTTCACCGGTAGCTCTTCGGGATAACCAGATACTGCCTCCAGTGCCAGCGACGGCAGTTGCGTGGTTTGCCCGGTGACATACATGTAGTTTTCGATAATCTCGATCTGTCTCTCCCGCGACAGCTCGTCTGTCCGAGCCAGCGAGAAAGCGCCGATTGTCAGAGCCAGAGCTGGGGCCAGTATCCTCTTCAATGCTTTCCTCTTTTCTGTGCTGCTCTCTGTTTTAGGTTATCCAACAGTTCTTCAGGAACGTTTTGCGATCCAACCATACCGTACATGGTGGAACGCCCGTGAAAATCAGAACCTCCGGAAACAATCAATCGGTATCGCTCGGCCAGATGCTTCAATCTTTTAATGTCGCTTTGTTTGTGTACGGGATGATATATCTCTATCCCATCCAGCCCAAGCCCGGCCAGCATCTCCACGTGGCGAGCGGTGTTATCGATAACGGGATGAGCCAGCACTGTCACTCCGCCGGCCTTATGCACCAATGAGATTGCTTCCTCGGGGATAAAACTCCTTTTGGCCACGTAGGCGGGTCCGCCATTGCGAATATATTTTTCAAACGCTTCCTCGTAGGAGTCAACGGCCTTCGAGCGGACCATGGTATCGGCAATGTGGGGACGTCCGATAGTTGCCTCGCCGGCCACGTTTTGCACCTCTTTGAATGATATGTCGATGTTCATCTCATTGAGCCTTTGAACGATCAGGCGAGCCCGATGGTTCCGTCTTTCTTGAAATCTGTCCAGGGCGGCCTTCAGTGGTTCATTGTCGGGGTCGAAGAGATAGGCCAGCAAGTGCAAGTCACCTCCATCCACCGTAACGGATAGCTCCAGTCCGGGGATCAATTCCGGGTCACCTTCGCTAATTAGACTCCGTACGGCCCAATATCCTGCCAGGGTATCATGGTCCGTCACGGAGAAGGCGCTGAGCTTTTTTGCGCGTACGATTTCCAGCAGCTCCGCTGCCGAGGTGGTTCCATCCGAGTGGTTTGTGTGCAAGTGCAAGTCAATCCACTTTTTCATTCACAGCTTGCTTTCCACCCGCTCTCGAATGGCCACCGCCAGTCCCCCCGCCTCTTTGCGAACCGCCGCGGCTTCTTCTTTTGTCCCAGCCACGAAGTCACCGTCCGCAAGCGACGTCAAATTAATCCTGACATTGTACCAGGCGCCGTCGACCGCCGCCATCGCCATCAAACCGGCCACACCGGCATCGGATATCGAATTCTCGTTTCCCTTCTCGGCAATGGTTTTAGCCAGTTTCATTACCTCCAACGACTTTTTCATCACCGTCAGAGGCACCAGCGCCGCCCCTTTGGTAGTTTCCTCAATGGCCTTGTCTCGTTCTGTACCCTGCGGTAGTTTGAACGACTCCATCACCTTGTTAAACGCTTCCTTGTCGGTTTCAATAAGCTGCGTCAATTCGGCGCGGAGGGCGTCGACTTTATCACGCACCTCGGATAGTTCATCTTTTACGTCGGCATACTGCTTCTTGCCGACGGTGAGCCGACACACCATGGCCGACAACGCCGCGCCCAAGGCTCCGGCCGAGGCCGCCACCGACCCGCCACCCGGCGCGGGCGATGACGATGCCACTTCATCATAAAACGTTTCGCCAACGGCTCCCGCGCCGCTTCCGCCGAGCGAGCGAAGCTTCTCTTCCAAAACCTGATCCTTGGAAAAGTTCTCAAACCTTAGATAGAAGTCAGCGACGTCAAGTATGGCGTCGTTTGGTACCAGTCCAACGATTTCCGACGAGGTCACATTGACCCCATAGCGTGCCGCCTCCGATTTTATTGTTTCAAAGACACGGAAAATGGGCGTCTTGGTGTAGTTGACCAGGTTCATGGATATTTGCACCTGGTTACGCTCCTTGATCTCAAAGCCCAGCGCTTTGACAAATCGGTAGCCGCCTTTCAGGCTGCGGATGGCATCGGCGATTTTGTCCGCGATCCATTTTTTGTTGGTGTCAAGGTAGACATTAAACGCCACCAGCGGGAACCTGACACCTATTGCCGTAGAGCCGGCCTTGAGGTTCATTTTGGCCGGGCCGTAGTCCGGTTTGCGGGTCGGGTCAGTTTCGATCGTGTCACGTATCCCCTCGTACTCGCCGGTGCGCACCTTGGCCAGATTCTTCCTCTTTGGCGTCGTGGCGGCATCTTCATACAAATAGACGGGAATTTGTAACTCATCACCAACCTTCTTGCCCAACCGGTTGGCCAACTCCACCGTCTCTTCGATGGTCATATCCGACAGGGGAATAAAGGGACAGACGTCGCAGGCGCCCATGCGGGGGTGCTCTCCTTTGTGGGTGGTCATGTCGATCAACTCCGCTGCTTTCTTGTATCCCTCAAAGGCGGCCTCCACGGCCACCTTGGGATGAGAGACAAAGGTCACCACCGCCCGGTTATGATCGTAGTCCATCTCTTTGTCAAGCAGGACGACACCGTCAAGGGAGGTGATAGCCTTGCATATGGCATCGATTACTTCCGGGCGACGCCCTTCAGAGAAGTTGGGAACGCATTCAACAAGCTTTGCCATGCCAAACTACGAAACTATCCTATCTTATGACCTAAACTTTAGCTTGAGGCCCCAGGCCAACAGGGGGACCATGATTTCATGGTGACCAACGAAATTGAAGCCTTTGCCCGCTTTGAAGGTCGGGCGCCTGACCACGTTCTCTGTGGGACGATAGTGTGTAATCATATCAAAGTTCGCCGTCACCAGCCGACTTTTACCTCGGTTGATGTTTCGGGCAACTGTCAGCGCTTTCAAAAAAACTTCGGGTAATATAACGGCTGAGCCGATATTTGCAACCACTCCCCCGCGATCAATTGACCCACAAAGCGAGCAAAGAATGCGGAAATCAAAATAGGAAGCGGCCGCGGCCTGGGCGGCGTTGTACTCGGGATGTTGGCAAACAATGTCGGTGCCCACTCCGATGTGCACCGTCACCGGCAGGCCAAATTGATGCGCCATGCCAAAAACCGACAGCTTGCGGTGTCTTGCTTTCGCCTCATTGATAAAACGCCCGGCGGCCTCTCCAAGACCGATCTGGTTTGTGTCGGCGAGTTCGCATATTCCCGCAAACAGCTCCGCGGTGTCGCGTGCCATCCCAAACGAGCCATCCACGAGACCGGCCTGAACGTCTTCCGAGGTGCCCCCGAAAAAGGCCACTTCCAGATCGTGAATCACTGCCGCACCGTGGAATGAAAGCCCGGTGACCAGGCCATGCTTCATCAGATCAATAATTACCGGCGAAAGCCCAACTTTGATTATGTGCGCCCCCATCAAGAGGTGAAACGGCAAGCCCCGCTGGCGCGCCTTGACTACCAGTGAGATGAACTCTTTCAGATCGGCCGCTTTCAAGAATTTGGGTAGGGATTCAAAAAAATCCACTCCCCGAATCTTCTTCATGGGATGGCCAAAAGCTGGTATCTCGGTTTTGTTCGTCCGCTGCGCATGGGGATAGCGTTTGACTTGACTGAGATCGATCGGCTGTGGTTTGGCCGACTTTTTGGGCATGTTCAGAACGCCTCGATTTCGCCCAGTTGGTAGTCGATCAACTCTGCCGTGATTGACCCCACCAGTACTTTTGACTTCATCAGCACCGGCATTTTCAGGCGGTCGTCGGTGAGCCAGACTTTCAGTTTACCCGTGTGTTTGAAAACGCCCACCGTCTTCAGCAGCGGCTCGACCACAATACAATCAAAGGTGCCCGCCTTGACGGTGATCGTTTCTCTCTTGAGGATTCTCACTTCGAGAGGATACAGCTTACCGTCGGTGAAGTTGTCCACGTACAGCGACGTGCCCGGCTCAAGCTTCTGCGTGCGGATGTAGTAGAGCACCGACAGGGCATCCTGGACAAAAGGAGGAACGGCCAGGGTGTCGTCTTTATAGTACACAGTATGGTTTCGCTGATCGAAACTGCACCTCCGTTGGGAACGATAGCTGCCTTCACGAAGCTTTTTCTCAAACTGCCAGCTAAAAATCCCCACCGCGTCAATGATAGACTCGGCCCGGTCGTCAACCTTGTAGAAGGTCGAAAAGAATCTGTTGGAATTGGCCCGCGAGACTATCTGGTAGCAGGGTCGCTTCTCATACTCGATAAGGCGGACGACTTCCATCGTGGCCACGCCGGCGTTGATGAATCCGTAATTGATATCGAAGGTAAACTTCTCGTTTACTCCGAAGGCGACGTTCTCAACAAAACGATCGAAGGAATTGATTCCCTCTGTTGCTTGGGTCGAATCCTCCGAAGCTTGGGCAATACCGACCTCTACCGACACAAAGTAAAACAGGGGGAAAGCTCCCGCCAACACCAGCAGCACTAATACTATCGTTTGCAGCACAGACCTACGCGGCATTTGTTTTCTCATCAATCCTTTTTACAATTTCCGGCAGATGCTTGCCCAAGTATTCGCCAATTTCCAGAAACGTTTCGTTATAGGTATCCAGAGATTGTCCAATCGGGTCGGCCACGCCTTCTCCTTTTCGGGTCGGATCGGGAAAGCTCTTGAAGAGGTACGTCCTGCTGTCTGCGCTCCGCCGGATCCTGAGAATCTCCTGCAAATGCGTGGGTGTCATAGCGAGAATTAAGTCCGCTCGGTCAATTAGGGCCGTGGTTAACGGCTGCGATTGATGTTTTGCTATGTCGACATCCCATATCTTGGCGGCCTCTATTGCATACATAGTCGCGGGAAAACCGGTGGCGCTCGCAGTGCCGGCGGAGATGACTTCGAATTTTCCCGGGCGCTCTTTGGACAGCAACATCTTTAATGCCCCTTCAGCCATAGGCGAACGACAGGTGTTACCGGTGCAGACAAACAATATAACAAGCGGTTCGCTCATGCTTTTTGGGTTCTCAAAGCTGCCATGATCTCTTTTTCGTCGACCGCCCCCTTCCTCAGGATCTTGGGGGGATCACCACTGCAATCAACCACGGTGGAAGGGGCGCCATCAAGCACGCCGCCATCAAGATACAGATCAACAGCAGCACTTAAGGCACGGGAGATCTCATCTATTGAGCTCAGTTCAGCCGCGCCGGAGATATTGGCTGAGGTAGCAGTGAGTGGGAAGCTGACTCTTTCCATTATCTCGTGAATCACCGGCGCCGGTGAAATGCGTATGCCTACCTTGTCGTCACGCACCACCGGGCTGTCCCACTCCGGCAGTCCTTTCAATACCAGCGTCAGCGGCCCTGGCAAAAACAGCTTAGCCAGAAACTGCGCCGGCGGGTTCAACTCAGCATAGTGCGTAACCATTTCAAGACTTCCCACGAATACGGCGATCGGCTGCGATAGCGCTCGTTTTTTCACCCGGTAGACTTTCTCGACCACTTCAGCTTTATCCGCCCGTCCCAGCAAACCGTAGCGGGTTTCAGTCGGCGCCACCACCAAGCCATCGGCTCTCAGAACATCAACCGCGCGATTGATCGTTTCGAGATCGGGCGTGTCAACATCCACGGCAATGACACTCTGGTCAGTCATTGGCTCCGGAATCTTCCTCATACTTAACACTATCCTCCAACGCCGGCGGTGTGCTCTCAGGATAAAGGGGGACCGGTTTTGTCACCCCCACATTAACCATCACCACCCAGGCCTCCGGATACCCGGCCGCTTTAGCCTTCTGCTGGTAATCCTCGGCCTCCTCCCGATCGGAGAAGCTGCCGACACGCACTTTGAAGTACGGCACCTCATAGTCAAGAAAAACCGACCGATCAAATATCTCCTGCGCCACCCTCAGCGCTTGACGAGCCTCTCCGTACAACTTGCTGGTGAAGAGCTGAACTCGGTAGGCTTGATGGTTCAGCGTGTCGATGGCATCGGGAAAGCCGACAATATGGCTCGTGGCCGTAACATCGGTGGGAGTTTCAAATTCAGCCGCCTCAAGCTGCCCGCCTATTTCCCCGCTTTGGGGGTACTTTTGCGGCACAATCTCCAGGTCCTGGCTCAAATCAAGCGGGTTGAAGCGGTAGTCTCGATCTCTGGAATCGGCCTCTTGCGTTTCATCGCTTGGTTTTTGTGGGCGGGAGCAGTCGCTAAACAGGACAAGGCCAAAGCCGAGAGTTAAGATGCTACAAATGCTGACGAGTCTTTTCATTTTCTTCCAGCTTGTCCAGTATCTTTTTGATCTCCGCCGCTTTGGTGCGGTGCGCCACCATCATGATATTGTCGTTTCTCACAATTACCAGGTCCGACACCCCCAGCGTCGTGATAATGCCCTCACTGTTGTTGTAGACCGTGGTTTCATACGTCTCTACCATCACGACGTCGCCAATAACGACATTGTGATCTCTGTCCATCTCCTTATACCGCTCCAGTGCGCGCCAGCCTCCTATGTCGTCCCAGATAATGTCTCCCTTGATTGTCAGGACGTTCTCGGCATTCTCCAGAACGGCAAAGTCGATCGAGATGGAGACTGTTTTCTGATACAGCTCATCCCGAGATGCGGTCTCCGTTTCCGTTCCGATGTTTTGAGAATAGACAGAGAGCAACTGGCTCATCTCCGACTGACAGGCGCCGATCGCTTTAAGGATCGATTTTGCCGACCAGACAAACATGCCGCTGTTCCAGAGGTAGTTGTGGCTGTAATAGTACTCGTGAGCCACCTGCGCCTTTGGTTTTTCGGTGAAGCCGGAGACGTTGTAGACGACGCAGCCCCCTTCGTACTTGTACATATCACCCAACTTGATGTATCCGTAGTCGGTTTCCGGGCGGGTCGGGGTGATCCCGATCGTTATCAGGCGATCCTCAGCAGAGGCAATGGCCGTGCCGGCCTTGAGTATCTCCAGCAGCTTCTCCGCCGGACGGATCAAATGATCGGCTGATAAGACCACCATAATAGCGTGGGGGTCCTCTTTGAGTAAATGGGCCGCGGCCAATCCGATCGCCGCACAGGTGTTACGGCCAACCGGCTCGCACAGGATGTTCTCATCCTTCACGTAGTCCATTGAATCGAGGATGATCCGGCACATCTGCTCGCTTGTGACAACGCGAATGTTCTCAATGGGGATCAGGGGAAGGACTCTGTCAATCGTCTCTTGCAGCATCGTCTTGTCAGAGGTAAGCTTCAGAAACTGCTTGGGTCGATCCGCCCGTGACAGCGGCCAGAACCTTTCACCTTTTCCGCCAGCCAGTATAACACCGTAAACCACTCAATCTTCCTTTCCTAAAGCACTATAATCCCTTGATAATAATAGGCTTAAAATCCCCAGTCAAGATAAAGATAGGCGACTTACGCGGTTGCAACTAAGCTGTTGAGAAATCCCAGGAAAGGTATTGCGAGGAGCGATGCCGGCAACCGAGCAGTCCCTCTCGACAAAGATTTTCCAGAAAACTGCTTGCGTGACCGCCGGCCAAGGCGTAATTTATAGTGTAGAAATAGTTCCGTTGGGGGTGGCGTAAAAAGAACCGCCTGAGAACAAACCCCCATGACCTGATCCGGGTAATACCGGCGTAGGGAAACGGAGATGTTAACTGCATCCCCCGTGCCTCGACTTCGAGGCGACCTATCGATTCAGGACGGAACCTTGCAAAACCAGTGAACCTGTAACGCGAGGTTGTGTCATGATGCGTGTAACCGTTTTTCTTGCCCTATTGCTGTTGTGCTCACAGGCCACCGGAGCCCTGGAGCTGACAGTAAGAGTGGTCAATCCCGAGGGACAGCCGTTGATCGGTGTATCGGTTGTCACGGATGTCACTGGCGTCGGCGCCGTCACCAATGATGAAGGGATATTTGCCCTACCATATGATGATGAGGTGACGCGGGTTACCTTTTCGTCGGTAGGGTACCAATCGCGGCAGTTCAATCTGATTGATATGCCAGACACCGTTGTTTTGGACCCGATGTACTATCCACAGGAGAAAATAGTTGTCACCGCGGACCGGGCCCAGGCGGGCATTACCCCGATCGCGTTCGACAACGTGTCACAGGACGAGATAGAGCGGGATTACACCGTGGGTGAGTTTCCATTGCTATTGGAGACAACGCCAAACCTTTATGTCTATGCCGACGGCGGTTCGGCCTTAGGCTACAGCTATATCAAGATTCGCGGCTTTGACGACAAGCGGATCGTGACCTACATCAACAGCGTCCCCCTCAACGACCCCGAGGACCATGCCACGTATTTTGTCGACCTGCCCGATTTTGCCGCCAATGTCACCGATATCCAGGTACAACGCGGAGTGGGCAATTCACTTTATGGCGACGCCTCTTTCGGCGGAGCCCTCAACATAGTCACCAACAGCTTCAACCGCCCGCGGAAAACCACCCTCTCAACCGGTTATGGCGTGTACACGTCCGGCGGTAAGTCCGTCAGCGACATATACAAGCAGAGCGTTGAGTATTCTTCCGGTCTTATTGACGGCCGCTGGCTGTTTGGAGGTCGCTTTTCCAAACAGAAGACCGGCGGCTACCGCTATAACAGTTGGTACGAAGGGTGGTCGTACTACTACTCCATAGCTCGGCTGGACCCGCGTATGACTACGGAGCTACACATCTATGGCGGCCCGATGCGGATGCATCTGGCCTATTATGGAGTCGAACGCGACGATCTCAGAAAGGATCGGCGGACGAATCCTTTGACCTATGGCAATACCACCGACAATTTCAACCAGCCCCACTACCAACTGCACAATACGTATAAGTTCAACGACCGGATGACCCTTTCCAATACTCTGTATTACATTCGCGGCAAAGGCTACTACGAGCAGTTCAAGGATGATCGGGATTATTTTGAGTACAATCTTACCTCCTTCTCTGACAGCAGCAGCGGTAACCTGGTGCGGCAGAAATGGGTCACCAAAAACCAGGTTGGTTGGAATCCCCGACTCAACATTAAACATGAAGAAGGCAGCCACTCCCTTGGTGGCTCTTTCTACTATTTCGACTCTGACCACTGGGGACAGGTTGTTTCGGCGCAGTTCCTCGACGGAGCGATAGACCCGACGCATCGGTATTACAACTACGCCGGCAAGAAACAGGTCGGTTCAATATATGGCCAGGAATACTACCGGTTCAGCGACAAGCTCAGTGCCCAGGCGACGGCCCAGTTGCGCTACATTCGATATGATTTTGACCAGGTCAAGATGGGCGCTTTCAAGGGGTACGACTACATTGTCGACTGGTTCTTTTTCTCGCCCCGCATCGGCCTGAATTATAAAGTAACCAACCAGGCAAATCTCTTTGCCAATTTTGCCGTGGCATCCCGTACTCCAACGGACGAAGCCATTTACGAGGCGGATGATCCCTGGCTGATGCCCTCCCTTGAAATAGACACATTCACTCTTTCAGCGTCCGGAGATACTCTCTATGAATTTGGCGACCCTACTGCCAAATCAGAGCGACTCTATGATTTTGAAGTAGGAGGTCAATATCGAACAGATGAGTATGCCTTCGGCGTCAATTTCTTTTGGATGGATTTCCATTACGAGATTCTTCCCTACGGTGGCGTAAACGAGAGCGGCGTTCCTATTACGGTGAACGCTGACCGTTCACTTCATACCGGTATTGAGCTTACAGGTTTGGTGAAACCGCTGGAGAGGGTCAGCTTGTGTGGGAACTTTGCCTACAACTACCAGAGAATTAAAAAATATATCGGTATTGTGGAAGTTTATGATGCCACTTGGAATTACGTAGGGTTGGAGAATGTCGATTTCAGGGACAAGAAAGTACCCGGGTTCCCTGACTATGTCGGCAGCCTGACGGCAGACTACCATGAAGAGCGCTTTCGGGTAACGTATCGAGCACGCTTTGCCGGGAAGCAGTATATGGAGCTTCTTAATGTGGATTCTCTGGTAATCGACCCCTTTGTCGTTTCGTCGCTATCCGCATCGTACCGGTTAAGAAACTTTTTGAATGTTGGCGATGTGACGTTCTCGGCCAGAGTGGACAACATCTTTGACAAAAAGTATGAAGCCTCCGGCTATGGATGGAATTACGGTTATGTGGACAATGCGGGCGACCCCGTTACGCTCGTCAGCGAGGCGGAATACTTTGCAGCAGCCGAACGCTCCTTCTATGCGCAGCTAAAGCTGGAGCTGTTTTAGCGAGCCTTAATGCATGTTGTTGATTATACCCTGATCGGTCTTTACCTGGCCATCCTGCTCTATCTGGGTCTGGTCAGGAGGTTGAGAAAGGACAGCTCAACCAGCGAACTGATCGTAGGCGGGCGGGTGTTAACCCTGCCCGCTTTCGTTGCCAGCTTGGTATCGACCTGGTACGGCGGCATTTTAGGGGTCGGTGAGTACAGCTTTAGGTATGGGCTGTCGAACTGGCTCGTTTTTGGCGTGCCGTACTACCTGGCCGCCTTTTTGTTTGCCGTCTTTCTTGCCAAAAAGGCCAGAGAATCTGAGGTCCTCACTATCCCCGACCGTCTGGCGCAGGCATACGACACGAAAACCGCAGTCGCCGGCTCAATCATTATTTGTCTCATGACTGTTCCGGCGGCGTACATTTTGATGTTAGGCGTCTTGTGCGAGTACCTGTTTGGCTGGCCCTTCTGGCTGGGGATTCTGTTCGGGACGTTTTTCTCAATCATTTATGTTTACCTGGGCGGCTTTGCCTCCGTGGTGCGTACGGACTTGTTTCAGTTTGCGTTGATGTTTTTGGGCTTCGTTGTTCTACTAATGACTGTGTACTTTACCTACGGCGGCCTCGATTTTCTCAAGGCAGCAACGCCCCCGTCTCATTTCACCTGGCATGGTGGACGAACGAGCTGGTATATCGCCACCTGGTACTTTATTGCCCTGGCAACGCTCATTGAACCGGCCTTCTATCAGCGCTGTTACGCCGCCAAGAACGCCGGGGTGGCTCGCCGAGGGATACTGATCTCCATCGCCTGCTGGGCCTTTTTTGACTTTCTGACTACCACCAGCGGCTTGTACGCCCGCGCTATCCTGCCCTCGCTGTCCAACCCGATCGCCTCTTATCCCGCTTTAGCCATGCAAGTCCTGCCGGTCGGACTTCTGGGTCTGTTTGCCTTAGCCCTGTTGTCAACGGTGATGTCAACGGTTGATTCCTATTCGTTTCTGGCGGCGTCCACCTTCGGCAACGACATTATGGGGCGGCTTTTGAAACTCAGGGAGAGGGAGATTCTTTTCTACACGCGCCTGGGGCTGGTCATATCAACCTTACTGGCGGTGATTCTGGCGCTGTTCTTTCGCTCGGTCGTTGACATCTGGTATGTCTTTGGTTCGATCGGGACTCCGGCCCTGCTGGTGCCGGTCTTCTTTTCATTTGTCGGCAAACGTCGGTTTCCAGCCCGGTATGCACTGCTATCAATTGTGTTGAGCGGCGGTTTGTCACTTGTCTGGTTTGTATCCCAGTACGTGACCGACAGCGGACAGTTTTGGTTCGGGATTCAGCCGATCTTTCCCGGCCTGGCCTGTTCGGTGGCGCTGTTTGTGATATATGCAAAAAGGGCTGCCCTTACCTTGCCAGACGCACGAAGATAGATTATGTTTCTCTCCGTATGAGCGAACCGATCTATTTGTCCAGAGAAGGCCGCCTAAAGTTGGAGGCGGAGCTAAAACGGCTAAAATTCGAAGAGCGCCCGAAGATTGTCGCTGAGATCAAACGAGCGCGCGAGATGGGCGACCTCACCGAAAACGCCGAGTACCACTCCGCCAAGGAAGCCCAGACGCATCTTGAGCGGAAGATTGCCGACCTTCAATACAAGCTGTCACGCGTGCGCACCGTCGATGCTGACCGGATTCCAGATGACAAGGTGTATCTCTTTGCGAAAGTGCTTGTCAAAGATCAAAGCACCGGTGAAGAGATCCTCTATACTATTGTCCCTCCCGATGAAACTGATGTCGATAACGACATCATTTCGGTGAAATCACCCATTGGCGCTGCTATGCTTGGCAAAGCAGTCGGCGATGTGGTCGAGATCACCGTTCCTGCTGGACTGCTCAAGTACGAGATTCTCAAGATATCACGCGAGTAGTGAGCAGAGCGTATTATACCATTTCGCTTTCATAAATGAAGAATTTCTGTGGTCGGCATACGTCATGAGGCTGTCCTAAAAGGTGATCATTCCAGCTCGCGTAGAGTGGGAGCTTGCCTCCCACTATCCCAACGGCAGGGACAAGCCCTACCGCTACGCGAAGTTACGGCAAAGGTACTTATAAGAACTGAGGCTGAAATGTGGTCAGATCAGACTTATGAGACAACCTCTCCTCGTTCGCCGACTTCTCTCTGGGACGCGGCGGACGGGGACGTCCACCGCGCACGAATAGTAAGGCAGGTCTCTCCGAGACCTTCCCTACGATTTGTTTCATTACAATTAGAAAATGATACTGTGCCGAAAAAATCAATAGATAAGGAGACTCTGGCTCAGTAGTTCCTGCGCTTAAAGATAATGACCGCGAGACTCACCAGCACGACTGAGAAAATGAGAGAGCTATACAGCGGCATCCAGCTTTCGACCGGTTTGCCATAGGCACAAGCATTCGCAATCGTGGAGACTTCGCCGGTCTTCGGAAAGATGTAATATAGTCCATCGACAACATAGCCGACCGGCTTTGACTCCAGAAACCCCTTGATCTGCTCGTGCCAATAAAGAATAACCTGCGCTACCCAGACTAAAAAGGCGCTCATAATACTCATCGCGGTGGAACCTGAAGCAATGCCGACCGTGGTCGTGATGCTTAGCCATATAAACAGGCTTACAAGACCCAGGGCAAATACGTAGAGAATCTTCCAGTCAAAAAAGCCGTGCGCCGAAACCAGCGCCGCATACGTTAGAATTCCGCCCAGCACGATCGTCCCCCCGTACACCAGCCAGATACCGACCAGTTTGTTTAGAAGCAGCGAAGTTCGCGATATGGGCTTGGATAGGTAAAAATCGGCCCTGCCCTTGGCAAGCATATTCGGCACCAATCCTGCGCTGGCCATTACCGCCAGAAAGACCATAAACTTCAGGTAGGTGCTCAGCGCCTTTGTAATGGGGTTAGTCAGAAAGTCGCCCATCGATCCCATATCAACGTTGCCGGTGGCATGGAATTCCATCTCCATCTTTGGTGAGAGAAGGGCGATTACCACCGCGATAAGAGTCACAGCCGCAAACAGGTAAACAGTCTTGCGGTCAAATATCTCGACCACGCAGTCTCTGGTCACGCCTCTCATGGCGCCGCCTCTTTGGAAGCAGTGATGGTTTCAATGAACGACTGCTCCAGGGAAACTTTCATCGGTTTGACCGACCTGATACTAACCCGCTTCATGCGTAGTTGATCTATGATCTGGTTTATATTTTCCTCTTTAGTAAGCTCGGCAATAAGCCCCTTGGAGGAAATGGAGATAATCTTGCCCACTTCCGGCGGGATCGTGATAACGTTGCTGCCGATATCCGCCTCTACCTCGAACTGGCTGGCCCGGCTGGTCAGTTCCTCGACGCTGCTGACCCGTATCAGTTTGCCCCGTGACAGAATAGCCACACGGTCGGCAACGGCCTCCACCTCCGACAGCAGATGCGAATTCAGCACGATCGACTTCCCTTCCTCCCGCACCTTCTTGAGCACCTGACGAATCTCAATCTTCCCGACCGGATCCACGCCATCCGTTGGCTCATCCAACAGGAGAATCTCCGGGTCACACATCAACGCCTGAGCCAATCCGATCCGCTGCGACATCCCTTTAGAATATTTTTTGATCTTCATGTTGGCCCACCGGTCCATCCCGACCAGCTCCAATAGGTAATCGGTGCGATCGTCAATCTCTGCCTGTGACATGCCATAGAGCCGCCCGGTAAGCTCCAAAAACCCCAGCCCGGTCAGATGTCCGGGAAAGCGATGATTCTCCGGGAGGTAGCCGACCTTTTGCCGGGACCGCGGATCCGAAGGACTAAAACCGGCTATGCCGGCGCTTCCCGATGTTATCTGTGTGATCCCCAGCAGGACTTTGAGGAACGTCGTCTTGCCCGCGCCGTTTGGCCCCAGCAGGCCGAAGACTTCTCCCTGCTCAACGGCGAGCGTCACGCTGTCCAGCGCGACCACGCCGCCTTTTCTCACCCCGCCGGGGTAAATCTTTGTCAGCTCATGGACATCTACGACGTTCATTTCACCTTCTACGCTAAACCTACCCCTAACCTATATCGGAAACTACGGGCATGTAAAGTAGAAGTTTTGTCAATTAGCAGTGTGTATAGAATATCCGTTATCTTGAGCCTCCTTGAGTAGGTCAGGACCCTTGCGGTCCTGACATTTTCTTATACTCCATAGTCAGGAGCACGAGGCTACTGACCTACTGATCTTTATTCCACCAAGGCGTAGACAGCCTCGGTAAATCTCTCCAAGCCTTTTCTCAACTGCTCGCTCTCACTACCAAAACCGATCCTGAGATGCCCTGGTTCTCCAAAGAAGTAGCCAGGAGTCATGTAGACTCGATACTTCTCGGCAAGTCTTCTAGTGAACTTCTTAGTGTCTTTTACACCGTTGATCCTGGGGAAGTATATACAACCATATTCAGGAATCCCTCCTGATAAAGCACCATCACCTATAAGTGGCGTAAGATGTTGGAATAAAAGCTGCCGGTTGTGAGACACAAGTCTAACTGAGCGATCCAAATACTCATCTGAATGCCTAATAATAAACGACGCAATCCCTTCCAGTAGCTTCGCTCCGGAACCTTCAACCGACAGCCGTATGCGTCTGACTTTATCTATTATTGCGGGCTCTGCCAGAATCCATCCGCAATGTACACAGCCAAGCCCGTGGACTTTGGAGAGACTGTTCAAGGAGATAAAACAGTCATTTAAAGTCGCTGCCGGCATCTGGCTACCAAAAACGAAATCATGATATACCTCATCGACAACAATCTTTATGTTTGGACTGATACGCTGAGCCTCCCGGGCAAGTTCCCTCAGAGAATCATCGCTCAGCAGTTCCCCACTGGGATTGTGAAGGTTGCTTATGAATAACAGTGTCGTGTCTGGCCTCACGACACGTTTGAGATCATCGAGATTGACCGGGTAATCAGGAGGCCTCCTTTTCAAGCGGGTTATTTCTGAACCCACAATATCGGCCCCAACCAAGAGTGGTTCGTAAGCGGGTGACTCGACTACCACGTGAGCATTCGCCAAAAGAAGAGCACGGCATAGAAGGTAAATCGCATTTGACACGCCATTTGTTGTCATTACCTTTTGTGCATCAATGCCATACCTAATGGCAATACTCTCTATAAGGGCAGGATGCCCCCACGCGTTCGATACATCAAGACTGGTTATTAATTCGGTTTCGTGAAACCAATGAAGATGCTTGGCCAAAATATCGGTAGGCTCATATACAGCGCTGGAAAGAAAGAGATGGGTATCTGCGCGGCCCTGCAGCTTGACCTCCAAATCTTTATACCATGACAAATAATTGGTTATCATGGAAGGCAATTTAAATGATTGTCATTTCTAAAAAAATGATTATTGTAGCCTGGTCAATATGCAGTCACATTTAGGAAGGGCTATAAAGCTTCAATACGTAGTTTGAAGTCCCCCTGATTTAGTGGACACAGCCCGAGTAGGTCAGGACCCTTGCGGGATTGTGACATAAATCCACCGTCATTGCGAGCGAAGCGTGGCAATCTCTTACAATATAAACAGCTACGCAATTGAGATCGCCACACTCCCTCCGGTCGTTCGCGATGACACTGTAACCGTTTTTCAACAGTCTGCTCGAGCGACGAGCATCGCCAGAGCAATTTGGGAGTTGGTCTTTCTTTTTATCCGGGCCGATATTATATTCAACCGGAAGCCCATACACCGGAATGGCCGGGTTAATAATCGCCGGGGTGCTTATGTTCAACAGGGACGAAAACGGAACCGACGACGTTCTTCTCATATCTCGTCGCATGCGCATGGTCGACGAACAACTGGTCACCCGCGGCATTCAAGATGCCGCCGTCCTTTCGGCCATGCGCACGGTCGCGCGCCATCTTTTCGTGCCCGAACAATACCGCGCCCAGGCCTACCACGACGGCCCTCTGTCGATAGGCCACGGACAAACCATTTCACAACCATACGTGGTGGCGTCGATGACTGAACATTTAGAGCTTGAACCGGGAAACAAGGTCCTTGAGATCGGAACCGGCTGCGGTTATCAGGCGGCCGTGCTGGCCGAGATCACCGATAAGGTTTTCTCCATTGAAATGATCCCTGAACTGTTAGAGAAAGCCAATAAACTGCTGCATCAACTGGGGTACGACAAGGTGAAGACCATGTTCAATGACGGTTCTCTCGGTTGGCCGGAGGAGGCGCCGTTTGACGCCATTATCGTGACCGCCGCCGCGCCCAAAATCCCCGAAGCTTTGGTAGAGCAACTTGTGGAAGAGGGCCGGTTGGTCATGCCGCTGGTGGCCGGTATGTTCGGTCGACAGGATTTGGTCAAAATCCGCAAGATGAAAGAGGGGCTTGAAAAGCAGGTTCTTTACGAAGTCCGCTTCGTCCCCATGCGCGGCGAAGTGGAACGGTAGTCGGAAACCCTTCGGCGCTGCCCGTGTACAATCTCTGATTGCAAAAACTACTTTTCTGTGTACCTTTCAGTCATGTGCAGATTGAGCAGATTAAGCCTGATTTTTTTACTGGTGTTCTTGCCAATGAAGGTGGCGGCAACTTCGTTGCTGATTCCGATGGATAAAAATCAGACCGACCACCTCAAGGCGTACGGCGTGGTATACAAGGGGCTCGAAAAAAGCTACCACGGCGAGTGGCTCCTCAACTACCGGGGGGGCTCCTTTCTGCTGGACAATACCCAGGAAACGGTCGACCTCTGCCTTCTGGCGGGGGTCTCCTATGAGCAGGTCACCTCGGGCCAGGTGGCCGACATCTATCGCCAGATTGAAGTCGAGAACATGGAGCGGGTGGAGCTGGAAAAAGCGCCCCGGATAGCCGTTTATTCACCTCCCTACGCCGAGCCGTGGGACGACGCCGTTACCCTTGCCTTGAACTACGCTGAGATTAAGTATGAGCTTGTTTACGACGAAGACGTTCTCTCCGGCGCCCTTGAGGAATATGACTGGCTTCACTGCCACCATGAAGATTTCACCGCCCAGTACGGAAAGTTTTACGCCGCGTTTCGCAACCAACTCTGGTATCAAGCTCAAGTGAGGACTGACGAAGAGATGGCCAAAAAGCTCGGCTACAGCAAAGTGTCGCTGCTGAAACTGGATGTGGCTAAAGCGGTCTATGATTATGTGCGACGGGGCGGGTTTCTGTTTTCGATGTGTTCAGCGCCGGAAACGATCGATATCGCCCTTGCCGCTGAGGGGGTGGATATTGTCCCATCGGAGCTTGACGGCGATCCCGTCGATCCCGGGGCTCAGGAAAACCTGGATTACTCGCGGACGTTCGCGTTTGAAAATTTCACCCTGACCTTTGATCCCATGCTGTACCGCCATTCCAATATCGACACCTACCCCGACCGCCTGGTGCGTTTTCCCGGCCAGCAGGACGATTTCTTCTACCTGTTTGATTTTGCCGCCAAACTCGATCCGGTTCCTACCATGCTTACCCAGGACCATGTCACTACCGTTGACGGCTTTATGGGTCAGAACACCGCCTTTCGAAAGTCGCTGCTGAAGAAGTTCGTTATCGTCCTGGGCCAGCCGGACAACTTTGACGAGGTTCGCTACATTCACGGAAATCTTGGACGAGGCACTTTCACGTTTCTCTCAGGTCATGACCCGGAGGACTATCAACACCGGGTGCACGACCCCCCCACCGATCTTTCACTTCACAAGAACTCCCCCGGCTACCGGCTGATTCTCAACAACATCCTCTTCCCTGCCGCCAAGAAGAAACAGCGCAAAACCTGAAGAAAATCTCTCAGCACAGCCCCAGGTCGCCCAACACCAGTGAGAATGATGTATGATACGATTTTGAGCTGTCATTGTGTGAATAGCAAATGGGTAAAGGGATAAAGAATATTACCGCCACCTTTCGACTCCGCTCAGGGTGACTAAGCGCCCTAGACAGTTGGTTTCAGGTTATATCATGCTGAGCGGAGTCGAAGCACGATGCAATGAGATTTACAGAAACTAATAGACAATATAAGGAGTTATAACCTCCATCGCTCAAATCTCCTAAACGTGACTGCTGCAGCGCCACCCACAAACAAACCGAGCATCCCTCCGGCCAGTATGTCAAGGGGGTAGTGAACGCCCACAAAAATGCGGCTTAAAGCTACCAGCGACGCAAACAGGATAAGATACCACCGCGCCTCCTTCACGTGATAAGAGAACAGCGCCGCCTGGCCAAACACGTTGGTGGCGTGCGATGATGGCAGGGAAAAGCCGACGCCGCAATTCACCAACAGATGAATCTGGCTTAACTCATGGCACGGGCGGGGACGGGCGATCAACACCTTCAGCAGATTGCTGGATAGCTGGTCGGTAAGCAACAGAGTCAGTGCCGAAAACAGCGCCAGCCAGCGCAGCCGCCGATCTCCGCGCCAGAGTAGCATAGCGACACCGGCACCGTACATCACGCGCAGCAGCATGTCTGACGTAACCACAGGCATGATGACATCGGTGACGGGATTCGCCAGGTAAACATTGATAAAGAGAAACAGCGCCCGGTCAATGCCGGCCAGATACTCAAGCATAGGTTTCGGGATCGCTTTTGAGGAATCGATTCAACTGGCGTAACGTCGGCATACCGACTCGTCCTCCTGCCCTGGTGCATTTCAGAGCCGCCACGGCCGCACCAAATCTGAGCCGCGTGGCCATATCGTATCCTTTCAACAGGGCAAACAGATAGCCGACATGAAAAGCATCTCCAGCGCCGGTGGTGTCCACCACATCGACTTTGAAGGCGGGCCGGTGAACGAGTTCACCCTTTTCGAGGCCGGTGGCGCCCTTGGTTCCCTGAGTTACGACAATACTCCCCGAACACTGACTCGTCAGTCTTATTATTGCTTGTTTGGCGGACCTGGCGCCGGTAAACGGAAGAGCATAAGCGTCTGCCACTACCAGGTGATCGACAAGAGGGAAAATGGCGGAGACGTCGTTGCGAATAGAGCCGATATCGAATGAGATCAGCGCTCCCACCCGTTTCCCCCAGCGGGCCAGTTTCATCGACGCCTCCATATCCCTACCATCAAGATGTATGACACGCGGTATCGGGTAGCGTGACGTCCTGATGTCTGCCGGCTTGACGCCGACCTTTCGATGAAAAGCAATTGTCCTGCGCCCGCTGCCCTGTTCGATAAACCCGGCCGCGGTGGCGGAAGGTACCTTCTTGGTGATTATGAATCGGCAGTCAACGTTCTCTTTCTGGAGTTCTTCCATCCCGAATCGCCCCACCCAGTCATTGCCCAAGACGGCGATCAGAGCCGTACTCATCCCCAGCCGCGAGAGCCCCACCAAAGCGTTGGGAACCGGACCACCTCCCTGAAGGCACAGGTCAATGGCGTTGACTTTCCCTCCCGGTCGGGGAAAGTGATCGACTGTATACAAAAGATCGAGAGGAATTATGCCCATTCCGAGGCAGTCAAGAGGGGCCGGAAGCCTCTTTTTTTCTTTCAATTCTTGCTCTTCCTCCGCTCAATTGGGAAATCTCAGCGACCAGCGCGTCCGCTCTGCTCTGTCTCACTTCAAGCTCTAAAGCGACTCGGTCGAAATAGTCTGCTTTCGTTTGTTTAGCCGAATACCTGGGCAGAATTTTTACCAGTTGGTCATAAAAGGGAAATTCGATTTCAACTCTGATAGATTCAGTGATGAAGTTTTCTTTAGTCCCGGACTTTTCAACAACAAGCTTAGCCGCTTCGCTATAGGCCCTGACAAGCCCGCCGGTGCCGAGCTTGGTTCCGCCGAAGTAACGAGTTACTACTATCAGGACATTGGTCAGGTTATGGCCAGAGATGACATCGTAAATAGGCCTACCGGCCGTCCCCGAGGGCTCGCCGTCATCTGAGTATTTGAGGGCCATCCTGTCAAACAGACCAACCCGATAGGCATAGCAGTGGTGCGTGGCGGCATACTCCCGCTTGCGAATCTTTTCAAGAGCCGCTTGCACTCCCTCAGCAGAGTCAATCAGCTTGCTTTCGGCCAGAAAGCGCGAACCTTTTACCTTTGTCTCGGCCTGCGATGGCGCTCTGATGGTGTAGTAACGGTCGTCCATATCCTCTGTCACACCAGAACTTTAATTATATCACCGATTTTCTCCAATCCGGCCAGGGGAATGGCGCCGCAGGAGACAGCCTCAGCAAGGCTTCCTTCATCGGCCAGGGCGCCTCGTTTGGCATCAACCATAATAAAGGTTAGCTTCCCAATCTGCCTGCAGAACGATAAGAGATCAAGGGTACGCGTTGAATCGTGGTACAGTTCGGTCACAACCACTGCCTGAGCCAAGCCGACCAGGAGCCGATTGGAAAACTTGAAGCTCTCGGTTGAGAAAGAATGCTCCGGCGGATACTCACTGATTACGCCTCCGGACTGGGCCACGTCAATGGCCAGCGGCATATGCTCTGAGGGGTGGATCTGGTCAAAACCGGAATCAAGCACACAATAGGAGACCCCGTCGGCTGCTTTGGCGCCTATATGGGCGGCGGCGTCGATCCCCTTGCTCAACGACGAGACAATCTGCACCCCGGCTTTGGCAAAGGCGCCCGTCAGCTTGACGGTCAATTCAATCCCTTCGTTGGTGGCGTTTTCAGCGCCTGCTAAGGCCACTGTTTTCTTGTTGTTGTCAGGCATCCTACCGCGTATGTACAGCAGCGGCGGCGGGTCGTTCAGTTCAAACAGAAGCTGGGGGAAGCCGTTATCAAAGCGGGTCATGACCGCAATGTCGCGCTTTTTCAGCTGCCTGTGAAGCTCGTCGGCTTGCTTCAGCAAAGCCGCTGTGCCGGTTATCTTTTTAGCCGTTTTGGCGGTCATGCCATTTATCGCCATAAGGGAGTTTCTGTCTGCTTTGAGAATTCTCTCCGGGCTACCGAAGAGGTGGGTAAGAACCTCGAACAGCCGGGGCTGGACACCGGCCAGATGGCACAGAGCCAGAACCTGAACGGCTGTATGATACTCGTCGTTTTGGGTCATTTTATAATCTACGTCATTAGGCTGACTTGTCAACCGCCGCGATCGGCAGCTTTCCCCAACGTTCTAAGCACTTGCGCCTCGCTTGGAGCTTTCGTCGCGTTATCAGAGAAAACAGTAGACAACAACCAAGAGCGCTTGTTAGTTACTTACAGAGTAATGTTAGTCAAGTCGCTACTGGATGGGCCAACCGGAAATTCACATCTTGACAATATCGTCTGTTTTGCTATATTGCAATGAGTTGTACAAAGCAGTTTTCTCGCCTTTTGAATACGCCAGAACAGGCTTCCAAGGGCGGTTTGCCATAATGCTCATGGGTCCTTACAGTAATGCAGCATTAGGGAATTATTAGAGCAAAAAGTTAATGGGTTTACTCGATAAGCTGTTCAATCGACCTCCAGGGTCAGCCAGGAATCTCGGGCGGAATGAGACTTGCTGGTGTGGCAGCGGCAAGAAATACAAAAAATGTCACTATGACTCGGATCAGAAGTATTTCTCGCGCCAGCTTAAAGCTCCCTGTAGGGGCTCCACTTGAAGTAGGTAAGAAGAGATGAGTTTCATCTCTATCGATCTTGCCAAAATGAAACCCAGTCTTCGATGACGCGTAACATATTCCACCGCAAACACTTACACCTCGGCGCTGATGTCAGCCAAGGGATAACTAGGTTAAGTCTGATGCCTTTGTTGAGCTTGTAATGTTGCCCGGCCGCCCGAAGGCCTGGTTTACACAATTCGATTGCCAACAATTTTTCCAATAATTTCTACTTTTGGTATTGACAAACGGCGAAAATCCATTAATATCTTAAATCAAAAGGGAAAGCCCCCAAGAAACCCTGCCTGTCCCCCCTCCCGTGTGCTCAAGCCCATCAGGTAGGGTTTCTCCTTTCTTATCAGAATTATCACTGACGATTGAGTTACGGCAAGTGAAATGGGAATCTGGCCTGTTGGTGGCGCTTTATCTGGTTGCTTCGACTCCCACCTGGGAAAAAGCGCTTGACAGCTTTCCGGGGCGAGGATAACTTCCTTCGATGTCTCACGACAAGCATCAGGCATTTTTTGACGTGCTGGCAGCCGAATGGGACCTTGCATTCACGACCGAGGACCTGGAACGGCTATCGCATATTGTTGACAGTCTTGAGGTCCGAAAAGATATGGACATTCTTGACCTGGGCTGTGGAACCGGGATTCTTTTTGACATGCTGCGCCGTAAAACTGGTGAAAACGGTTCCGTTACCGGCGTTGACTTTTCCATCGAAATGGCCCAAATGGCACATCGGAATTTCCCTTTTGCCAACGTTAATGTCGTCGATGCTGATGCTGCGATGCTGCCGTTTGCAGATTCCTCGTTCGATATGGCGGTGGCTTTTTCGGCCTTTCCTCATTTTTCGGATCAGCAGAGAGCAGTCGACGAGACCCACCGCATCCTGAAGCCCAAGTCTAGGTTTTACATCATTCACCTGGCTTCTTCCCGGGAGCTTTCAAGGCTGCACCACGAGATAGGGGGGGTGGTGGAACACGACACCATTCCACCTGAAGAGAAACTGCGGAAGATGCTCAACAGCAGCAAGTTTACTGATGTCACGATTGACGATCAGCCCGGCCGGTACCTTGCCTCTGCCATAAACTCTAAGTAATGAATAACCGGCTCTCGGTGGCGACCTCTTCCACAAAAGTCAGATTTGTTTCTCATACGGCCTTGTACCTGGCTTTAGCCGTGCTCCTTCCGATTCCCTTCCATGCGCTTGGCGTCGGTGGGCGGGTCCTTCTGCCGATGCACATTCCGGTTCTGCTGGCCGGTTTTTTGGCGGGACCGCTAAGCGGCCTGCTAGTGGGGCTTTTAGCCCCCGGCTTGTCCAACCTGCTGACCGGTATGCCACCGACCTACGCCGTGCCGCTTATGTCGACGGAACTTCCTATTTATGGACTGGTAGCTGGAATAGCCTACCAGCAACTGAGGCTGAATATCTACCTGGCCCTGCTGATCGCGATGCTGTTCGGCCGGATTATGTTCGGCCTCAGCCTTTTTCTGTTGGGTCTCTTTATCGATTTGCCTTACACTGTCGCAATGTTTTTTTCGGCCGGCGGTGCGATTGTCGCTGGACTGCCGGGGATTGCAGTTCAACTGGTGCTGATTCCCATCATTGTGGCCGCAATCAAAAGGGACCGCCAGGCATAGCCTGGAGCCAGTGTAGGGCAGAACCCCAATGAGATCGCCACGTCCGCCCACCTCAGGCGGGGACTCGCGATGACAGCGAACTAATGGCACAGTTTCACAGGAGCTTCTGCCCTTGAATCTTGCTCGGAATTCTGATTGAAATTGCAACCGATTTCTTGTATCATTAGCAGGTATAGAGCAGAATCCATAGGGTTCTGCTAACCAGTACAGTGGCAGAAGTGCCCGCCACAGCGTGCTTCTGCCCTACGAAGATTTGAAGGCAAGGAGGAAAAAAGTCTATGACACCAACCGAATATATCTGGATGAACGGTAAGCTGGTGAGATGGGATGACGCAAAGATTCACATCTGCTCCCATGTAATACACTACGGCTCATCGGTCTTCGAAGGAATGCGGGTGTACAAGACGGCTAAGGGACCTATCGCTTTCCGTTTGAGAGATCACTCGGAGCGTCTGCTCAACTCCGCCAAGATTTACCGGATGGAAATTCCTTACACGGCCGACGAGCTTGATGAAGCGATGCTCAATACCGTGGGGGCTAACGGCTTGGAGGAGTGTTATGTCCGACCGGTGGCGTATCGCGGCTATGGCACACTGGGCGTTGATCCATCAAACTGCCCTGTAGACGTGGCCATTGCGACCTGGCCGTGGGGGAAGTATCTCGGCGACGAGGCCTTGGAAAAGGGCGTGTCGGTCTGTTTCTCCTCGTGGAACCGTATCGCTCCCAATACCATGCCGGCCATGGCCAAGGCGGGAGCCAACTATATGAACAGTCAACTCATCAAAATGGAAGCTATCAGCCACGGCTATGCTGAGGGTATCGCTCTTGACGTCTCCGGGAATGTCTCCGAAGGTTCCGGTGAGAATATCTTTTTGGTTCGCAAAGGGGCTCTGATTACCCCTACCTTCGCAGCTTCAATCTTGCCAGGTATCACCAGAAGCTCCGTTATCCGACTGGCTGAAAACATGGGGATTAAGGTCATTGAGCAGAATGTCCCACGCGAGGCGCTGTATCTGGCTGATGAGGTCTTTTTCACCGGTTCGGCTGCGGAAATAACACCCATTTCCCGGATTGACACCATCGTGATTGGCGAGGGTAAGGCCGGCCCGATAACGAAGAAGCTCCAAACAGCCTTCTTCGACGTCATAGAAGGCAGGGCTAAGGATAAATATGGCTGGCTGACACCGATTCCGGAATACAAAGAGGTTGCTGTCTGAATGAAGGTAGCAATCGGCGCCGACCACAAAGGCTTTGAGTTCAAACAGAAGGTGAAAGAGATTCTCGCCAGGCTGGGGCATGAGGCTGTGGATTTCGGCACCCACTCGACGGAAGCGGTTGACTACCCGGACTTCGGTTTTAAGGTAGCCGAGGCTGTTGTAAAAGGGGAGGTTGACTACGGGATTACCGTCTGCTGGACCGGCAACGGGATGAACATTGCTGTCAACAAGGTCAAGGGAATCCGCGCCGGTATGGCGCTTAGTGTCGACATGGCCCACTACACGCGCCTTCACAACGACGCCAATATCATGACGCTGGCGGCAAAATACACTCCCGAAGATAAGCTGGAGGAAATCATCAAGGCTTTTCTTCAGACGAAATTCGAGGGCGGACGGCACATCCCAAGAGTGGAAAAGATACGTCGGGCAGAGGAGAGTGCCTCTTCTGCCTGAAGATTTGTCGGAGTTGAACCGACCCGGTGTAGATTTTCCGAATAACAATACCTGGGGAGAACAGTAGGGAAGGAGCCCTTGCGCTCCTGCCATATATATTGTTGGGTTTCTCCCCGACTTAGGTGTCCGCCTCCCGCCTGCGGCGAGGAGGAAACCGGCCTACTATGCTTTCTGGTTGTTAAAGTGATGGACGAGGACGCCAGTAGTTCCGGATTGTGCATGGTAAAGCAAAAGAGAGTCAAGCATTATCGATTCTGGTCGAAAGTGTTTTCATTAAATGGCGCCACTTTTGTGCTCGTCTTTCCTGGTAGGCGGGCGTATGCCCCGGTGAAAGTGCTGTAGTTTTCGACTTGTAAGTGTTACATTGCGTTTGTGCGAAGGTATTACCAATACTTTATTGCAGTTTTGCTTGTCTGTTCGTGCAACTTGTGGGCGGCCAAATATGCCGGCGATGCCTTCTCGTTGGGCGTGGGCGGCCGGGCTCTGGCGCTGGGAGGAGCGGTGACGGCTGGGCCGTTTGACGCCACGACCGCCTACTGGAACCCGGCCGGCATGAACCGACTCGACGGCCGTTATCTTGTGTTCATGCACGCCGAGACGTTCGGCTCCCTTTTGAACCATGACTACATTTCATACATCGATGCACGGGGCAAGAGCGGGTCTCTTATTCAGGCGATTGGCTTTTACGTGTACTATCTCGGTGGAGGTGGCATCAAGATTACCGACACTCTGGCCAATGGTCGTCCGTTCGTTGTGCGTGAAGAGTCGCACGGAGACTTTTTGTTCTCGGCAGCCATATCGGGTAGAATTGCAGGCCGGATTGACTTCGGACTCACTGCCAAAATCATCTACCGTGACATCGGCGTCATGTCCGGCAAGGGACTGACAGTTGATGCCGGGCTGCTCTACCAGATTCATCCGAACGTCAACCTGGGACTTATGGTCACTGATATCACTACCGGTTTCATTCGCTATTCGAGGCAGGAACCTGAGGACACGGTCAACTACGAATCAATCTACCCTACCGTCAAGCCAGGGATAATGGTCATGTACGCCTATTCCGATTTCACCGGCCGCTTTCTGGCCAGTGGCGACATCAAATTTGAAAACCTGAAATATGCCGCCCAATACTGGAGCGGCCCTGTCTCTCTTGACACCCACTATGGGTGGGAGCTGGGCTATAAAGAGATAGTCTTTGGTCGTTTTGGGTTTGACATTGGGCGATTCACCGCCGGCGGGGGCATCGATGTCGGCAACTTCACGGTCGATTTTGCCTACCTTCACCACAGCGACTTGAATGAATCCTATCGCGTCAGCGCCGGCTACCGCTTCTAACACCCAAAGTCTGTTTTTATCACCCCAATGGATGGCGCCTTCTGCGCCTGTCTCATACGAAAACTCAAACTGAAAGGAAACGTAGTAAGTCGGGTTCCGAATGGAGTTTGCCTAAAGCGGACAAATTATACGAATTTTGAGTTGTCATGATGCGAATAGGAAACGGGTAGAGTGATTTAGTGGGCGGTGGATGTCCAAATCTGCCCCATGTCAAAAAGTTACTATCTGTCGTCTCAGTGCGTCAGCACTTACAAAGACTAAGAGAATCGCATGTATTAAAGGGTGGCATCCTCAAACTTGTTTGGGGATGTTCTTAGTGACGATGGTTCTTGTAATTGCATAAAAAACAGTTACCTGGCAGTGGGGAGAAGCACCTCTAAAACGAGTTTGGAGGTGGCACCCGTTTGTGTTACTGATCGTTGCTAATTCTGACATATAGCAACTCGACACGACCTTTGGGACAGTCTCAGGACGTACGCCGACCACGGAACTCATAAAACACACTTGGCATGTGCAAGACTGTTTTATCCCGATCTGATATTGACATCTACCGCCATTCCCTTTTATTACGTTCCAATAAATGGCCAAGGAACCGACAAAAACCCCGTTTTACGATTTCCACGTGGCTGCCGGCGCCAAGATGGTGAACTTTGCCGGCTTTCAGATGCCGGTTCAGTACAAGGGAATCACCGCTGAACATCTGGCTGTGCGCAGCAACGTGGGACTGTTTGATTTATCCCACATGGGAGAGTTCGAAGTCTCCGGCAAGGATGCCCTGGCCTTTCTTCAGAAGACCACCACCAATAATGTGGCGGCTCTGGAGGTCGGCAAGATTCAGTACTCTTGCATGACAACCTCCGAGGGGGGGATTGTGGATGACCTGCTGGTGTATCGTTTGCAGGATGGGTACTTTCTGGTAGTCAACGCCGCTAATATCGATAAGGATTTCACATGGCTTCAATCGCACCTGTTTGGCGACGTTCGGTTGAAGAACCTTTCGGCCCAGACCGGGCTTCTGGCTATACAAGGCCCCGGAGCGCAAAAGCTGCTGACGAAAGTGACGGACTACAACTTGGATGACATGGCTTTCTATACCTCCGCGACGGCAAAGATCTTGGGCGTCGAGCTTCTTTTCTCCCGCACCGGATATACCGGCGAGGACGGCTTTGAAATCTATATCCTGCCGCAGCACGCCGCCGCTCTTTGGAACGGTATCACCGAGGCGGGTAAAGAGTATGATCTTGAACTGATCGGTCTGGGAGCACGCGATACGCTGCGTTTGGAGATGAAGATGGCCCTCTACGGTAACGACATCGATGAAACCACAACACCAATCGAGGCCGGACTGAGCTGGATTGTCAGTTTTAACAAAGATTTCATCGGTAAAGACATAATCGCCAAACAAAAGGCAGAAAAACCTCAGCGGCGGCTAGTCTGCTTAGAACTCGAAGGTAAAGCCTTTCCGCGTCGCGGCTATGACATTTGTGACAGTGGGGAGGTGGTCGGCAAAGTCACCTCGGGAACCTTTTCCCCCTCGTTAAGAAAACCGATAGCCTTGGGCTATGTACCGCGGGTGAAATCAAAAGTTGGCTCAACCGTTCAAGTTACTATAAGGGATACGATGTATCCGGCAGTGGTGGTAAAGCCGCCGTTTTATAAAAATGCCTCACATAGGTAAGTCGTCGCTCATGAATATTGACTTGTACTTGACACCAATGCCGCTCAACCGGGTCAACCTGGAGAATAAGACGGTTGCTATTATTGATGTTCTTCGCTTTTGCACTTCCACCTGCGCCGCTTTGATGGTGGGAGCCAAAGGGGTGATTCCGACCATCGGGCCGGGCGAGGCGGTTGAGATGTGGACCAAACTGGGCGGGGATGTGGCGGTGCTGGCCGGAGAAAGGGGCGGTCTCAAAATAGAGAACTTCCCACTCGGCAATTCACCGGCGGAATTCACCGAGGAGAGTGTTGGCGGCAGATTCATTGTTATGACCACCACCAACGGCACCGTCGTTTTCAGAAAAACCTACAATGCCGACTTGGTTGTCTGTTGCGCTCTGGTCAATGTTTCACGAGTGGCGGCCAGCATAGCCGAGACTGATCGTAATCTGGCGATCGTCTGTTCGGGCCAGGAAGGCGGTTTCTCCATTGAGGATACAATCTGCAGTGGGATGTTGATTCACCTGCTGACTGCAGAGCACAAAAAGGAAGTCACCCTTAACGATGCCGGCTCACTGGCGCTGCTGTTGTACCAGACCAACAGGACAGCCATTAAGCAGAGCATTCAGCAGGGGGAGCATGGTCAGTCCCTTGCCGAACTGGGGTTTGCCAGAGATGTCGAGATCGCCGCGGGGATCGATACTATGCCGGTGTTACCGGTCCTGAAAGAGGGACGGCTGGTGCCCCAGGGGAAACCAAGCGGTAACTGATTTGTGCATTGTGAGCATTCTTTCATCCGGGCAGTATAAGATATGATGATGAAACTACTTGGTTACTTGCTCGTCGCTGTTGTCCTGTTATCCGGCGCCGCTTTGGCCGAGGAAGGGGTTGAGTTTGCTTTTGAGGTATATCAGCATGACTCAACTGAGAAGAAAGACGTTTTGCTCTTTTCGGACACAGCGGTGGTCCTTAAAAACATCACTGCGACTGGATTCCTTGTAGCTTTTTCCGTTGAAGTGCAGGTTACCCAGATCGACAGTAACCAGACTGCTTTCGAGGTTCACCTGGTAACGCTTGGTCCGCCCGCCCATACCTATTCTAAAAGCTTTACCGTTGAGTATGGTCTACCCGCGGCAATCGATTCAATTGCCGGCAAGGGCGCAGCTCGGTACTCTTTCGTAGCGACCCCGTTATCACCAGTCGATATTGATACCTCAGCATGCGCCTTCAATCACCGTGAGCAAGGGACGTTTAACTTTGACCCGACGGCTCATATGGACATATACTATGTTCCCAATTCGTTAGGTGATTACTACTGGGACTCGGTCAAGGATCTTTTCGAGCGCGATTACCGGCTTTTCAAAACCCTGCTTAATTTCAGCCTGCCCGGCAAGTACCATGTCTTTCTGTGCCCGTGCCCCATCAGTTCCGTGATCTGGGACAGCAGATTCGGCATGGCCGTTGATCCCACCCGCAGCACCGCCCATGCTCTCTACAGCCAGGAGATCAATTCGGCGGATCCTTTCTTGGTGTTGCAAACGGCGACGCTGCGCAACCTCGGTTATGCTCCGGCCTTTCTGTCCGAGGGGTTGGCTAATTATCTCTCCTTTGCCCTGTTCGACATGAAAGAGATACTAAAAAGTGACCGGGCTGTTCCGCTTTCTCAGTTGTTGAACAGTTATCAGTATTACAGCGCCGATCCACATGTCGCCGACCGCACCTCGGCAGCCTTTGTGAAATATCTCCTTGACCGGTACACACTCCCCCGCTTTAAGATGCTCTGGGAGGTGGCGGACGATCTCAATCTTGTCGACAAGATTGAAGAGGTCTACGGCAGGAGTATTGCCGCGCTGGAGTCCGAGTGGAAAGAGTACGTGGACACAATTACCATACCACCGGATGAGTTTATTCTGTTAACCGAAAAAGCCGAGCAGATGCGTGACTACCGGCAAATGCTTAAATACGCTCAGGCCTTCACTGAACAGTCGGCAACGGCGAGCGATTCACTCTCGAGTCTGTATTTGTTGGAAAGAGCCTATTTCTTTGTCGGAGACTACCACCGCGCTGCCTCAGTTCAGGCGGCTCTGGCAAATCTTGATACCTCCTCGGCTAAAAACTTGTTGACTCTGGCGGCCTACAAAATGATGAACGGATTCTATGAAGAAGCTCGGTCGGATCTGCTGAGGGCGCACTCTCTGGACTCAACCGATCACATAGTAAAATTTAACCTGGCTTTGAACAATCTTTTCACAGGGAACGAAGAAGAATGCCGAAAGATACTGCGGGACCTTGTTAGCAACCCCAACCGCGGTAGCGGCGGGGAAAGCAGGATCTTTCTGGCCAACATCCTGAGAACCTCCCAGGAAGAGGCTGACCGAGCGATGGCTGTCACTTACTACAATGAGGCCGTCCCCATGTATGACCAGCAGCTTCGTCTCCACAAGGCCTCCCCGACAGCCTACTTGTGGCTGGGCATTGCCTTTTTAGGCCTGGGTGATACTGATATGGCCGCCGAGCACCTTAGGACGGCCCTGTTTCTTGAAACTCGCCCCTTTTACCTCGGGATGATCAATCTCTGGCTGGGGAAAGTGGCCGACGCTCTGGGAGATCGCGCCGCCGCACGGGACTTTTACGGCAAAGTGCTGTTGCAGCCCTCGGCTGATTATCACCAGAAGGAAGCTCGAAAATACTTAGACGACCCTTACCGGCAGTAAAGCAGAAGTAATGTTTAATTTTTTGAATTCGACGGTGCTGTTCGCAGCCGCGGCGGCTCTTATTCCCCTTCTGATACATCTGTTTTCGAAGCAGCGCGTCAAGGTTGTCGAGTTTTCATCGCTAAAGCACCTCAAGGCGATGCAGAAACGCCAGGTGCGGCGTTTGAAGATCCGGCAATTGCTGTTGTTGCTTCTGCGGATGCTCATTATTCTGGTGGTGGTTCTAGCGTTTGCCCGTCCCACCACGACAGGCGGCAGTATCGGCTCCCATGCCTCCGTATCGGCGGTGATCCTGTTGGACAACTCGGCCTCCATGGATCGACAGGTGGCCGACGGCAACCTTTTCGAGATTGCCCAAAAACGTACGCAGCAACTGCTGGCAACCTTCGGCGAGTCTGATGAAGTTGTACTGATCTCTCTGGACAAGGCCAGCCAGGACGAGCAGGTGGCTGTCTTTACCTCTTCCGCTGTTGCAGACGAGAGACTTCAGAGACTACAGGCAGGCTATGGTGAGGCTGACTTTGAAAGCGGTCTCGACGCCGCCGTTGCGCTGTTGGACAACGCAGCCAACCTTAACAAGGAGATCTACATTGTCTCCGACCGCCAGCGGCGCTCACTTCCGGACAAAAACCTCCTGGCGGAAACCGATGCCCACATCTACCTACTTGACCTGCCGGTGGAGGAAAATGACAACTGCAGCATCACGGCCGTTGATTTCGGCGGACAACTGTTGATCCCCGGCCATGATTTCGATATAACGGCCACGGTCAAGAACTACGGAGCCGTCGACCGTTCCGACATCATTGCCTCGCTGTTTCTGGACGGTCACCGCGTGGCTCAGACCGACGTCAAGGTTGCAGCCGGGCAGGAGGCTACGGTCCGCTTTACCCGAAATCTCTCCCGGGGCGGTTTTCACTCCGGCTACGTGGAGCTTTCCGATGACCGGTTCCCGGGTGACAATCGTTACTACTTCAGCTTCCGAATCCCGGAGAAATTTAACGTGCTGATTATCGACGGCGATGGCGCGGGGCGCTTCATCGGCCTGGCGTTGGTTCCCTCAATGTCAGTGAATCAGTACTGGTCGGTAAAAGAAGCCCGTCCGGAAAAGCTGTCACAGGTGAATTTTGCCGACTACGAAGTTATTATCCTTGCCGGCGCGCCCCACCTCCATGCCTCGTACGTTAACCGCATCAAGTCCTTTGTCAAACGGGGCAAGTCTCTTTTCGTCACCTATGGTAGCGCTACCGACGTAGAATACTTTAACCGAGAGTGGTCCGAGGTCACCGGCGTAGTTTTTGATGAGCCGATCAAAGAGAATTTCACGCGGGCCGGGTATTACACCTTTCAAACGTTTGAGGTGGATCATCCTGTTTTTTCCATCTTTGGTTTTGAAAAGGACCAGCCGCCCGAGATAAAGTTTTACACCCTTCCAAAAGCTCGCACCACAGGTGGGGCGCAGACGCTGGCGAGTTTTTCCGGCGGTCGTCCGGCCCTGGTACAGTCTACGTACGGGAAAGGCAATGTGCTGACCTTCGCTGGGCCGGTTTCTCCATTTTATGGCGATCTGACCGGCCACGCCTTTTTCGTGCCGTTTATATCCAGGATCACTGAATATCTTGCCTCCGACCTGTCGAGCTACGACTTGCGGCTATTCTCTGGTGATCAGATCACGCGCAGCATTTCAATGAAAGGTTCCTTTCGCACATCGCTGGAGCTGGCAGCGCCTGACGGCAGGACATACAGCATCCCGCCGGAGGAAGACAAGGGCACCTTGGTGCTCTGGCCGAAGCCGACTGACCTGCCGGGGGTTTACCGGATCAGCTATATTGGTCGGGAGATCGACCGCTTTGCGGTCAATATCGATCCCGCCGAGGGCGATCTTTCTGAGGTCGATATTGACCAGTTTGTCGCGGCCCTGGGCGCGTCGGATTGCCACCTGCTCGGCAGCGACAGGTCTCTGGCGGCTGTTATTTCGGAAATACGATTCGGTAAGGAGCTCTGGCATCTCTTTTTGTGGGCAGCGGTGATATTGCTTATTGCTGAGATGCTGTTGGCCCGCACCGCACCGGCAGAGGAATAGCGGTGACTCTTCTGACAGCGGATAAAATATCCAAAAGGTTCAACGACCAGGCCATTTTCGATCAAGTTTCTTTTTCGGTACAGGATGATGAGAAAATCGGCCTGGTGGGCAAAAACGGCAGCGGCAAGACCACCCTTTTTGAGATCATGGTCGGCCGGATGGAGGTTGACAGCGGCAAGCTGAATAGGTCAAAAGCCTGCTGCATCGACTATATTGAGCAGGACAAAACCGAATACTTTGATCTGCCTCTGTTTGAGTTTGTCGCCTCGGCCCGGGAAGACCTGTCGAAGATGCGCCGGGAGATGTTCTCCCTGCAGCAGCGCCTGGCCACCAATCCCCACGATGAAGGCGGCCTCTTTCGCCTGGGACAGTTGCAAAGCAAGTTCGAAATCGAAGGTGGCTTTAGCTTCGAAAGCGAAGTGAAGATCATCCTCGCCGGGCTGGGGTTCGAAGTGGAGCGCCACACCGAGCGAATCCGCAATTTTTCCGGCGGTGAAAAAAACCGCGCCGGGCTGGCGCGCGCCCTGGCCGGCAACGGCAACCTTCTGCTGCTCGATGAGCCAACCAACCACCTGGACATCGAGTCGACCATGTGGCTGGAGGAATATCTGAGTAAGACCGACCGAAGTTACCTGATTGTCTCCCACGATCGCGCCTTTTTGACTGCCGCCGTTGAGCGCGTCTGGGAGATCAGCCATGGACGGATAGACCTTTATACAGGTGGCTTTGAGAAGTACCTGGAGGAGCGGGCGGAACGCAGAAAGCAGCATGAACATCGCTATAAACATCAGCAGGAGGAAATCAAAAGGATCGAAGAGTTTGTCCGACGCAATATAGCCGGGCAAAAAACCAAGCAGGCGCAGTCCAAGCTGAAATATCTCAGCCGCATCAAGCGTCTGCCGCCGCCCCGTTCTGAGGGACCGGAGGCGAGTATTCCGGTCCGTTCGTCGGGACGCTCCTTTGCCCATGTTCTCTCGGTAGAAGACGTTTTGCTTGGGTACGGAGAGACAGCCGTGATCGAAGATGCGTGTTTCGACATTTACCGCAGTGACAAAGTCGGCTTGATCGGCCGCAACGGGTCGGGCAAAACGACCGTCCTGAGAGCGCTCATCGGAGAACTGGCGCCTATGCGCGGTGAGATCAAGCTCGGTGCCAATGTGGATGTTGCCTACTTTGACCAGGAGTTGGTCGACTTGAATCCCGAAGCAACCGTCCTTGACAATGTGTGGGAGATGGACCCGACGGCGGAGATAGGTAAAATACGATCCTTTCTCGCCCGGTTCGGGTTCAGCGGAGAGGATTGCTTTAAGTTGGTGTCGTCCCTGTCCGGCGGTGAAAAAACCAAGCTCTCTCTGGCGCGGCTGTTGTACCACCCGGCCAACTTTCTCATTTTCGATGAGCCGACCAACCATCTGGACCTTGACTCCCGCGAGGTTCTGGAAAAAGCGCTCCGGGATTTTGACGGCAGTTGCCTGATTGTCAGTCACGATCGTTATTTTCTTGACCAGGTGGTTGATAGGATTTTTTATCTTGATGAGGGAAGTCTGCGTGTATTCGGCGGCAATTATTCCTATTTCCAGGAAAAAACGGCCGCTGTAGCGGCGCCGGTGAAGGCGAAGGATGGAGCATCTAAGGAGACGTATCTTATGTTCAAGGAAAAATCTAAGCGTCTGGCCCGACATATCAAACAGATTCGATCGGCAAAAAAGAGGATTGCCGATCTGGAGAAAGAACTTGGCCAAATTGAGGAAGATATCCGCTTTAACATTCCCAAAAACGACTGGGAGAAACTCCACGAAGCCTCTCAGCGTAAGCAGAAACTTGAAGAAGAGATCCTCGATCTGTATGCAGCCTTAGAGAAACTGGAAAAGATCAGCCTTGATTAACCTACTTGTTGTCTCAGGTTCTCCGGTTGATCAATCGTCGACCGACATTATTTTGGACCGTATCTCAAATGCCATTAAGGACAGCCTGACGGATCAATATCCGACGGTCTCGACGTTTGTTAAGTTAAACGAACTAAAGTTCATACCCTGTCAATCCTGCGGCGAAGCCCCCACTCCGATGTTCTGCCTTTTCGATGATGCTCTGACCGATGTTTACACTAAGCTGGCCGACTGCGACTGCCTTTTGTTCGGCACGCCTGTATATTTTGATTCCGTCTCGGCGCAGGCCAAAATGTTTATCGACCGCTGCAACTGTTTCCGCCCGCCGGATTTCGGTAATGTCGACCCGGAACATCACTTCATCAGGATACTAAAGCGAAAACGCCCCGGCGCGATGGTCCTTGTCGGCGGTGAACAGGGCTGGTTCGAAGGAGCGCGGCGGGTGGTGGCCGGTTTCTTCAAGTGGATCGAAGTGACAAATGAAGGGATGATTGTCTACCGGTCGCCCGGTTTCACCAGAGCTGGAAGCGTTACCGACGATAAAGATACTTTGACGCAGGCCGACGCCCTCGGCAAACAGCTTGCAGAAATCATAGCGAGAGACTATGCCCGACCGTGAACTAATTGACTATTATCGAGCGCGCGCCGCCGAGTACGAGCAGGCTTATTACCGCCGTGTGCCTGAACGAAGACGGGAGATCGATGAACAAGCAGAGGACCTGCGAGAACTGGTTAGAGGCAAGGATATCCTTGACCTTGCCTCCGGCACAGGGTACTGGACGCAGATAATGTCGCGGACAGCCCGCTTCATTGCCGCGGCCGATATTTCCGCCGAGATGCTCCGTGAAGCCTGCAAGAAGGAATATGACGCTCCTACAGAGTTTGTCATGGCCGATCTGTACAGCCTTCCTTTTCGAGCCGCATCTTTCGACATGATCACCCTGGGCTTCTGGTTCTCGCACCAGCCGAAACAGGAATATGACCTATTCTTCCGGCATCTAGCGCAGCCGGTGAAAGACGGCGGTTTCATTTGGATGATCGACAACAATCCTCCGGCTGAAGGCTCTCGGATGGATTTGGTAAGAACTGATGCCTATGGCAACAACTACAAGAGGCGGCATCTGCAAAGTGGGGAAGAATATGTCATTTTGAAAAACTATTTCAGTGAGGATCAACTAAGAGAAATTTTCGCCCCATATTTCACCATCAGGCGCCTGGTCTTCAAGACGTATTACTGGTCGGTTCTTCTTTCAGCAGTTTCTTGACATCGAATCAGGGTTGTATATATTGGTGTGTTGGCGCTGAAAAGTATTTGTAGGTCAGGAGCCTTGTGCCCCTGACGATCAAATGCGTCAAAACCGAAGAGATTTTGACCTACAGTACTTTGTGATTGCCGCCGATCTGTGAAGTTGTACTGGGAGATAGTCCAAGGGTAGGGCATACGGCTCTGGACCGTAGAATCTGGGTTCGAATCCCAGTCTCCCAGCATGCACAACATGTTTTTTCCTGGCGCTATTCGGCCGTTATATGTCTCATATAAGTTTCTAATCGTAACACGACATTTATGGGGCAGGTCTCTCGGAGATCCGCCGAAGGCGGACAGGAGTCGGGGGCTTCTGCTCTACGAAGACTGCCCTTTCTCGATTTTGGCCCAGGTATCCCGCAACGACACCGTCCGGTTGAAGACTAACTTTTCATCAGTGGAATCAACAGAATCGACACAGAAATAACCCTGTCTCAAAAACTGATAGCGGCTGCCGGGAGCGGCCCCTTTCAGAGATGGTTCCAGTCGGCAGGAGGTCAACGTTTCCAGTGAGTTGGGATTGAGATAATCTTTGAAATCGGAACCATCCGGCACATCGCCAGGGTCTTCTTTTATGAAGAGATGATCGTAAAGGCGTACCTCGGTTTTAATTGAGTGCGCAGCCGAGACCCAGTGCAACGTTCCCTTGACCTTACGTCCGTCCGGAGGAGTGGAACCGCCTCTTGTCTCTGGATCATAGGTACAGTGCAACTCGACCGGCTCACCGGTCTTTTCATCCTTAACTACCCGTTGGCACTTGATGAAGTAGGCATGTTTTAGCCGCACCTCACGACCGGGGGCCAAACGGAAGAACTTTTTCGGCGGATCTTCACGAAAGTCTTCTCGCTCAATGTACAGCACACGCGAAAAAGGAACTCTACGGGTACCCATACTAGGGTCTTCCGGGTTGTTCACGGCCTCCAGTTCCTCGACCTGGTCTTCCGGGTAGTTGTCTATGACCACTCGCAGGGGACGCAACACAGCCATCACGCGCGGCGCCCGTTTATTCAAATCTTCACGAAGGCAATGCTCGAGCATAGCGATATCGGCTGTACTGCCCTTCTTTTTGGCCATGCCGATGCGCTCGGAAAACTTCCGGATTGATTCAGGTGTGTAGCCCCGTCTACGCAAACCGGATATGGTAGGCATGCGTGGATCGTCCCACCCGGTGACATGCCCCTGTTCCACCAGTTCCAGCAGCTTGCGCTTGCTCAGGACGGTGTAGGTCAGATCGAGGCGGGCAAACTCGATTTGCTGGGGATGGTGAATACCCAGCGCGTCAAGGAACCAGTCGTACAGGGGGCGGTGGTCCTCAAACTCAATCGAACAGAGCGAGTGCGTGATCCCTTCGATGGAGTCCGACTGGCCATGAGCCCAGTCATACATCGGATAGATACACCACTTGTCACCGGTTCGGTGATGCGATGCTTGCAGGATACGGTAGATGACTGGATCTCGCATATTCAGGTTGCCCGACGCCATGTCGATCTTCGCTCGCAGGACACGGGAACCGTCTTCGAATTCACTGGCCCGCATGCGCTCAATTAAATCAAGATTCTCTTCAACGGTACGATTACGGTAAGGACTCTCCCTACCCGGCTCCGTCAGAGTGCCCCGATACTCCTTGATTTCCTCTGCGCTGAGATCATCGACATAGGCCTTACCATCCTTGATCAATTGGATGGCGTACTCGTAGAGTTGATCAAAGTAGTCGGAGGCATAGTACTCCCGATCCTCCCAATCAAATCCCAGCCAGCGGATATCTTCCTTGATCGATTCTACATATTCCGCCTCCTCTTTGATTGGATTGGTATCGTCGAAGCGCAGGTTGCACAGCCCCCCATATTCGGCTGCGAGATCAAAATTGAGGCAAATAGATTTGGCGTGTCCAACGTGCAGATAGCCGTTGGGCTCCGGGGGAAATCGGGTATGGACTCGCCCTTCATTCTTGTTTGCCTTGAGGTCTTCCTCGATAATAGTGCGAATAAAGTTGGAGGGACGAGCAGAAGCGGCCTCGGTCATATCGGTGGCTTTCCTTTTCTCTTTCTCTTTGTTGCTGCCGGGTTCAGTGTTCGGCGTTTTCATAGCTTTTTTACCTCGATTTTGGGTGCCATCGCAGAAAATCGACCCACATCATCATCAAACTAATATACCACATTTTGGCTCTCCGTTCCTGACAGATAAATTTAGGGATTCTATATGTCTTTCCAACTGAAATGTTCGCTCTGGACCGACGGCTAGCAGGTTGTTGAAAAAGTGATCTTTCTGTCATTGCGAGCGGAGCGCGGCAATCTCCGTTTATTGTGTGGTAATAACTTAGAGATCGCCACGTCCGCCAAAGGCGGACTCGCGATGACGCTGGCATCGTTTTTCAACAGCCTCCTAATGTGTAGCCCCAAGAGTAACTTGCGCATCTATTGTGGCGGGGTGATTTTCAGATCGCCTCGCAGGACAATAGAAGACACTTTGGGCAACGGCCAACCCACCTGGCGTCTTCATGCTAATTAGAGCCAAAACTTTCTGCGGGACAACGGGTTGTGCGGTGTCCGCATGTCGCCTTGAGGGTTGGGGGAACCCGCGACGGAAGTCCATACCTCATAGCGAATAGTGAATAAATAGTTGTGCCGGCAGTATTGTTTTAGTAGTATTTGTGTAAGGTCTTGAGGGAATATCTAAATCGTATGAAGGGATACACAACTGACTATACTTTGGTTGGAGGTGATAGAAGATGACTTTTTGGGAGAACATGAATGCGAGGGTGAAGAAGTTCAATATCCTTGATGTAAAATTAGCTCAAGGTATTGGGATATTTGTAGCCCTTATTCTGGCGAAACTAATACCCGGAATAATGGACATAAACATATGGTGGTTTGTCGCCCTGTTAGTGATATGTGCAATTAGACCGGTCTATGTCTTTTTCATCAAGAAATAGCTCCCTTGACTCAGCAGGTAAACGCGCCAAACCTCGATTGACCAGCTTAGTGAAATACTTTATCGTTCGCACAGATAATAATAAGCTTTTGTCTCAGGAGTAGTTGTGCCGGAGTTTCGTCAGAACCAGGCCACCAAAGAGTGGGTCATTCTTGCCCCTGAACGAGGTGAGAGGCCGTCGGATATCATAAAGGGGCGACCAAAGCGGGAACCGCCTTCGCCCTATCAAGCTGACTGCCCCTTCTGTGTTGGCAATGAGGAGCAGACCGTAGAGCCGGTGTTTGTGCTCCCACCAAGTGGCGACTGGCAAGTGCGGGTGGTGCCCAACAAGTATGCCGCTTTGCAGCCGCACCTGGCCACCACGCGAACCTGGGTCGGCTCCTTTCTGGCCGCCAAAGGATTCGGCATTGCCGAGGTGGTTATCGAACATCCGAAACACAATCAGAATCTTGCTCTCATGGAACTTGACGAGGTAGACAATGTCCTGCGCGCTTACCGGGAGCGCCAGATTGAGATCAGCAAGAATGACAAAATCAACCTCGTAACCATATTTCGTAACTATGGTTCCCAGGCGGGAACATCGCTGGAACATCCGCACTCACAGATAATCGCCACACCGATCGTTCCGCCGCACGTGCGCTATCCTATGGAGCAGGCTGTGCTGCACTATGACCGGCACGGAACCTGTGTTTACTGTGATATGGTTATGGAAGAGCTCCGTCAGGGGGAACGGATCATAATAGACTCCGACAACTTTGTCGCCTTTTGTCCCTTTGCCGCGCGGTCGCCATTCGAGACCAGGATTTATCCCAAAAAGCACATGGCCAGTTTTACTCTGATTGATGATGAGGAGATTGTCGAACTGGCGTGGATGCTTCGTGAAATCCTGGGCAAGTTACATCATGGTTTGAGCGACCCCGACTATAATTATATTCTCCGCTCATCGCCCATCGGGGATGAAAACACGCGCCACCTACACTGGTATATGGTCATCATACCGAGGATAGCGATCCGGGCTGGCTTTGAGATAGGATCGGGCATTTATATAAACACTATGGCTCCGGAAGAATCAGCCCGGTATTTGCGGGAAGCGGAGTTCGGAAGGTGACGGAATTTTCTGACTACTGAATGACACGCCGTACTCTTGCTTAAGGTATCCCATTAGCTTGCCTTAACTTCCAAGAGTTCATCCCAGTTGGTCGTATAGCTGGGGGAACGCCTTTCGCATCTCATGCTCCAGGGTTGGGTTGTTCCCTGGGCGGCGAACTGAAGCGTTTTTGAACCCATCCGGGCATTAACCGAATCAAGGGTGGCCATCAGTTTTTCTGTGCGGTCGCGGTCGAGAGAATCAAACATGTCGGTCTGGCTCTGACAGGCGGGAGACAGTTCCGCCAATATGACCCCGGCCTTTTTGTATTTGTACCCTGCTTTGAAAATCTTCTCTACCGCACCGGAAGCATAGTAAATTAACTCTCCGGTGTTGTCGGTAGCGACCGGAAGTTTGATAGACACTTCCTCGTTGTGCAGGGGCTCTTTCACCTTGAATCGGTTTGTCATCATATAGACGGTGAGATGCCCGGCGACTGAGTTTTGTTTCCTGAGCTCAAGGGCCGCCCGTGAGACATAGGCCGCGACCGCCTCTTTCATCTCGTTCAGCATCGTCACCGGTCGGCCAAATGATCTTGAGCACGTAATTCCCTTTTTGGGAGGTGCCGAGAGCTTCAAAGGAAAACAACGGATGCCGCGCAGCTCGTGAACCATGCGAACCCCGACGATTCCCATTTGTTTTCTGATCCACCCATCGTCCACTTCACTCAACTGGAGAGCGGTTTCGATCCCTTTAGCCGTGAGACGCTTGGAGAGCCGACGGCCTATGCCCCAGACATCCCCCACGTATGTCATGGTCAATGCTTTCTTTCGATATCCCGGAATGGTCAAATCCAGAACTCCCTCGACCTTTGCTGAGTATTTTGCAACGTGGCCAGCCACCTTGGCCAGCGTCTTGGTTTCGGCGATACCAATGGAAACCGGTATGCCGGTCCATTGCTTGACCGTTGCTCGTATCCTTTGGCCGTAGGCGGTCACATTGTCCTTTTCAAAACCGGTGAGATTCAAAAAGGCTTCATCGATGGAATAGATCTCCACCTCCGGGGTGAATCTCGCCAGCGTGGCAAAAACCCGCCGGGACATATCGCCGTACAGGGTATAGTTGGAGGAAAAAACAAACACTCCATGGCGTTCAATCACGTTGCGAAACTTAAAGAAGGCTTCTCCCATTTTGATACCAAGCGCCTTGGCTTCGTTGGAACGAGCCACAATGCAGCCGTCGTTGTTGGACAGCGCCACCACCGGCTTGCCCTCAAGCTGCGGATTAAACACCCGCTCACAGGAGACGTAGAAGTTATTGCAATCCACTAAAGCAAAGAGAGGCGGTAATGACATAAGACTCCTCCCGAAGGATCACAAAGGATGAACGACGTTAGTTACCACCCCCCATATCTCAATATCAGTTTCCTTGTCAAGCTCTATGGACTGGTAGTTGTCATTCTCAGGTGCTAAACAACGCTTTCCCCGGATAATGCACACCCGCCTGACTATGAACTGGCCGTTGACAACGGCGATGACCACTTTGTTCTCTACCGGTTCTAAAGAGCGGTCGACAATCAGAATATCCCCGGAATGAATGCCCGCCTCAATCATGGCCTCACCAGCCACCCGCACGAAAAAAGTGGCAGAGGGATGCTTAATGAGGTACTCGTTCAAGTCCAGCGCCTCTTCCATATAGTTGGCTGCTGGTGACGGAAAACCAACGCATGCCACCGAGTCTTTCTTCGCTTCCATGTTTTCATATTAAGTAAGACGAGCGAAATGTAAATCACATATTGTTGGTATTGGGCCGGATGTGAACATCTGTTGCCCACAACGGGTGGCCCACAGCTTGCTGTGGGATTATTCTTGTAGGTCAGGAGGCTTGCCCTCCTGACTACTATGCTGAGGTAGCAGGGTTACAGGGAGGTTGCCCTACTTTTGTTGACTCCGTACGGATTTGAACTTCTTTGAAATGTCGATAAGAAGCCTTTCAATTTCTACAAAGGGCTGGAAGTCCGAAGCCACGCCCATCTGATAACCGAGATACTCTTTCTCTACAACCTTCCTACCATTATCGTCGTATTCAAGAGTCCCTGTCAGTATCTTTCCTATCTCGCTGCTCTGATGAATAATCCCAGCGACGAGTAGTCTACCCGATGAATGGCCACATAATAACGGAGCACCGCTCAAGCCACGTAAGGATGGAAAGTTGACTGTATACACTCTGCGGAACTGACCGACTGGTACATTCTCCCATACGCAGTGGATGTACCCTTTGAACATCATCGGGTTGATAGAGACCACAACCCCGGCAACCTCGCCAGGCACCTTTTGAGTCAATGGGTATCCGAAGCAGATGACATCGTGGCCCAGGGGTAGCAACTTTCGATAAGTTTCTAAAGGCACAAAGTTCTCGGGAATTTGTTCTTACATATCCCCAATGGGTAGAAAGAATGCAAAATCTTCAGTTGTGTGTTCTACTGCAGCAGCAGTGAAATCAAGTGGAGTTGGCTGATTCCTCTCATCGGGGTAGTACAAAACCAATCGCGTTGTTTCAAGGTCCAAGTTTTTCGCGTGGTCTGCGACATGCCGCGCGGTAACAAACAATCGGACCCCAGCCACTTAACAATAAAAGGTTGTACCAAGGAAACTTGCATCAATATCCTTGTCGCCGTTATGTTTAACTATAAAAAGTGGAAAGATGCTATCTCTAAGATTATAACTAGCCATTAGAACTTTCCTTCCAAAACAGAGGGTAGTTGTTACCTTCGCTTATTTAAACGGCTTGTGCAACCCTTGAGCCTTCTCGCGCATGTACTTCCTGGTCATGGCGACAACGGCGCCAGAAAGGGCGACCAGAGCAATCAGGTTGGGTGCCGCCATCAGGCCGTTAGCCGTATCGGCGTATGACCAGACTGCCTTCAGGTCAAACCGCGCCCCAAACAATGTGAAGATAATGTAGACCCATTTGTAAGGCAGCTTTGCCTTCTTGCCGCCAAGATATTCAATCCCCTTTTCACCATAGTAAGACCAGGCTACTACGGTCGAAAAAGCAAACAGCATAATGCCCACTACCACCATCCACAGCCCATAGAACGGCAGGGCGTGGTTGAAGGCATGCATGGTAAGCGGAGCGCCGTTGATACCGCAGTCCCATACACCGGTCGTGATGATCACCAGCGCTGTCATGGTGCAGATTACTAGGGTGTCAATAAACGGCCCCAACATCGCTACCAGACCTTCGCGCACCGGCTCTTCCACTTTGGCCGTCGAATGTGCCATGGCCGCCGAACCCTGTCCGGCTTCGTTTGAGAACAAGCCGCGCCTTAAGCCCCAGGTGAAGGTCATCCAGAGAGTCGCGCCACTGGCCGAACCGCCAACAACAGCAGTGGGATGGAAAGCATGGTGGAAGATCAACTGGAAGGCTGGAATTATTTGATCAGAGTTGATGAAGATAATGATTAAAGCGCTCACGACATAGACTACCGACATAAACGGCACCAGAACCGATGCCACGTGGCCAATACGCTTGATACCTCCAATGATCACCGTGCCAACCAGACAGGCAACGATAAAGCCGATAATCCAGCGCACCAGCACTTCGTTCTCAGGGGCTATCTCCAGCGCGTCCAGCAGAGAGTGGGCCATTGTGTTCGACTGCACCATGTTCCCAGCCCCGAAGGCAGCCACGGCGGTACAGAAAGCAAACATATATGCCAGCGGCTTGAAATACTTGTGCATTCCCAGCTCGATGAAATACATCGGGCCGCCGCGGATGTTACCATCCGGCTCGACCCTGCGGTGTCTGATAGCCAGCATACATTCTGTGTATTTGATGGCCATACCGAAAAAAGCGGTCACCCACATCCAGAAAATAGCTCCTGGGCCGCCCCAGTATATAGCAATTGCCACTCCTGCGATATTGCCGATACCGATGGTCGCCGACAGCGCTGCCGAGAGAGCCTGAAAGTGGGTCAGTTGGCCTTTGTGCGCCGGATCATCATACTTGCCGGTGGCTATGCCCACACCATGAGCAAAACCCCGAATCTGGATGAACACCATTCGGAGGGTGAGTATCAATCCTGCCGAAAGCAGGATCATGGCCATCGGCCATCCCCAGACAAAATCGGAGACAGTACCGAGGATGTTGTTTATCTGGTCCATACGTTAGAGCCGTAGATACAAAACGGGACTCATTCTGGCAAGTTAAAAAGATAGGCCTTGTGTGGGGATGACGTTTGGCTCTGCCGGTTTCTGGGCCACAGACCCGTGACCTGATACAATTGAGTAATCCTCCATATTTTTGTCAAAAGCCACCCACTTGACTCGTTGACGCAGCCAAGCGTGGTAGCTATATTTGTGGGCGGCATCCGCCCGAGGCGGATGACCCATCTTGACCGAGTTGGCGCACGAGAACATACGCTAACCACAATTTGTGGAATGCGAAGGAGGTGTCGTGAAGAGCGCGTTTGAACAGCCTGCCGTAACGCCGGAAATGGTCAGGGCGCACGGTCTCAGCGAAGAAGAATATGAGCGTATAAAAGAAATCCTCGGCCGCCAGCTGACCTATACCGAGCTGGGCATTTTCTCCGTGATGTGGTCAGAGCACTGCTCGTACAAGAACTCCATTGCCCTGCTGAAAACCCTGCCGCGCGAAGGAGGCAATCTCCTGGCCAAAGCGGGCGAGGAGAATGCCGGCGCGGTGGATATCGGTGACGGCCTGGCGGTCGTGTTCAAAATTGAATCGCATAATCATCCTTCGGCGGTCGAGCCGTACCAGGGTGCGGCCACCGGTGTCGGCGGTATCCTGCGCGACATCTTTACGATGGGCGCTCGTCCCATTGCTTGCCTCAACTCACTTCGCTTCGGTCCGCCGGAAAATCCGCGTGTGCGCTACCTTGTCGATGGGGTGGTGCGCGGCATCGGTGACTATGGCAACTCCTTCGGTGTGCCCACTGTAGCCGGAGAAGTCTATTTTGACGAAGCTTACACCGGCAACCCGCTGATAAATGCTATGGCGGTTGGTATTGTCAAAACCGATCAGATGGCGTCGGCGGTGGCTAAAGGGGAAGGCAATCCAATCATGATTGTCGGCTCCAAGACCGGCCGGGACGGCATCCATGGCGCCACGTTCGCCTCGGAGGAACTCAGTGAGGCCTCGCAAGAAAGACGGCCCTCAGTCCAGATAGGCGATCCTTTCACCGAAAAGCTGCTGGTGGAAGCTACCCTTGAGATCATCGAAAAAGACCTTATTATCGGCATCCAGGATATGGGCGCGGCAGGTATTACCTGCTCCAGTTCGGAAATGTCGGCAAAGGGACAGTCGGGAATTGAGATAAACATTGATAAAGCGCCGGTGCGTGAACCGGGGATGACGCCCTATGAGATTCTGCTGTCGGAGTCCCAGGAACGGATGTTAGTCTGCATTAAGAAGGGAAAGGAACAGGAGATCAGGGAAGTCTTTGAGAAGTGGGACCTTGATTCGACCGTTATCGGCCAGGTGACCGCCGACGGCCTGATGACCGTTAGGCTCAACGGCGAGATCGTCTCGCAGATTCCTTCCGAAACGCTGGTTCTTGGCGGCAGCGCACCGGTGTACCATCGCGAGACGAAACGCCCCTCCTACATGGACGAGATTGCGAAGCTCAACTTGGATGACTACCCGCTTGTCAAGGACTGGAACGAAATCCTATTGAGGCTGCTTGCTGCTCCGAACATCTGTCACAAGGGATGGGTGTTTGACCAATATGACTCCATGGTGCGCACCAACACGGCTGTTGGTCCCGGCTCTGACGCCGCCGTGTTACGCCTTCGCAAGACCAACAAGGCGCTGGTAATGACGACCGACTGCAACGGCCGCTACTGCTACCTCAATCCCCGTCTCGGAGCCGAGAGCGCTGTAGCTGAGGCGGCGCGCAATATCGTTTGTTCAGGAGGACGCCCGTTAGCGGTGACCAATTGCCTTAATTTCGGCAACCCTTACAAGCCGGAAATATATTACGGTTTTGCCGAAGCGGTGACCGGCATGGGCGAGGCGTGCCGAGTTTTCAACACCCCTGTCACCGGCGGTAATGTCTCGTTCTACAACGAAGATCCACAGAGGGCGGTTTTTCCCACGCCGACGATCGGCATGGTGGGGCTGGTCGAGGACGTGAAGCACATAACCACGCAATGGTTCAAAAATGACGGCGATGCTATCTTCCTGCTGGGGGAGAACAAGGAGCACCTTGGTGCCTCTGAGTATTTGCATACAATTGTTGGTCAAACGAAAGGGTCAGTACCGGAACTTGATATGGAATTCGAAAAGCGTCTACAGGATGCTCTGCTTGATGCCATACAATCCGGGCTGATCAAGTCAGCGCATGACTGCTCCGAGGGCGGCCTGGCAGTGGCTTTAGCTGAGGGCTGTATTTCCAATCGTGAGCATCAACTTGGTGCCGAGATTGTTTTGCATGATTCCATTCGCATTGATTGCCTCCTCTTCGGCGAAGCTCAGTCGCGAGTTATTATTAGCAGCGCCCCGGACAAGGCTGAGATGGTTGCAGCGTTCTTCAGTGGCAAGGGTGTGCCCTGTACTCGTATTGGCACGGTTGGCGGCAGGCATCTTAGAACCAACGACTGGATAGATCTTGACGTGAAACAATTATCGGACGTCTACTTCAACGCTCTGCCTCAATTGATGGAAGCAGTTGGGTGAACGGCAATTTGACAGTAGGGCAGATTTCCCCGAGACCTGCCAATAATTGGCAGGTGTGAGGCACACCTGCCCTACAGCTTAACCGTACTGACGGCCTGCATATTTCGTGCGCGACTGACGTCCCCATCCGCTGTGTCTCAGATGGAGTTGGCGCACGAGGAGAGGTCGTCCTAAAAGTGATCCGTTCTGTCGGTTCTTGCCCGCCACAGGTTCGCCTTTGGCGAATGAACCGACAGTTTTTTAGAATTGGTTACGCATTATACACTTCCAGAACGATTCGTCAGGTCACATCCGCTTCAGCGGACAAGACCTGACGAAACTCTGATTACCAACTTAGGGGACAGCCTCAGGACATACGCCAACCACGGAAGCCTATCCTACTTTACCTCCTCAAACTCAGCGTCGACAGCATCTCCACTATTAGCTTCTTGCGCTGAAGCGGTCTGAGCAGAACTGGTCTGTTTGTACATCTCTGCCGATGCTTGCTGCCAGAGCTGATTTAACGCTTCGGTAGCCGAGACCATCTCGTCATGGTTTTCACCTTTCAGCGCTTCCTTCACGCGATTAACAGCAGTCTCGATCTTTGATTTACTATCAGCGCTCAATCTGTCACCAAACTCGTTGAGTTGTTTCTCACTCTGGAATACAGCGGCATCGGCTTGGTTGCGCGCTTCGACCTTCCGTTTCTTTTCTTTGTCCTCCGCTTCGTGGGCTCTGGCATCATCGACCATCTTTTCAATTTCGTGCTGGGAAAGACCGGATGAAACTTCAATCCTGATGTTCTGAGATTTGCCCGTAGCCAAATCCTTGGCCGACACGTTCAGGATGCCGTTGGCGTCGATGTCGAAGGTGACTTCAATCTGTGGCAAACCCCGCGGTGCCGGCGGTATGCCATCGAGTATAAAGCGGCCGATCGTTTTGTTATCGATCGCCATCTCCCGCTCGCCTTGCAGGACGTGAATATCGACCTGCGTCTGGTTGTCAGACGCCGTCGAAAAGGTTTGCGCCTTCTTAGTCGGGATAGTGGTGTTGCGCTCGATAAGCCTTGTCGTGACACCGCCCAGCGTCTCAATGCCAAGCGACAACGGGGTAACATCGAGAAGCAGAACGTCCTGAACATCACCCGCCAGCACGCCGCCCTGGATAGCCGCTCCGACCGCCACCACCTCATCAGGATTGACCGAATGACTGGGCTCACGGCCGAAGAAGTTCTTGACCAGCTCCCGCACCTTCGGCATGCGAGTCATACCGCCGACCAGGATGACGTCGTCGATCTGATTGATTTTCAGGCTGGCGTCGTTTAACGCCATCTTTACCGGCTTCATTGACCGCTGGAGAAGATCATCCACAAGCTGCTCGAATTTGGCGCGGGTAAGCGTCAGGTTGAGATGCTTGGGGCCATTATTGTCCGCGGTAACGAAGGGCAGATTGATTGTCGTTTGCAACGTGGAGCTCAACTCCATCTTGGCCTTTTCCGCCGCCTCTTTCAGACGCTGCAGCGCCATGGGGTCCTTCGACAGATCAATGCCGTCGGACTTTTTGAACTCGTCGACGAGCCAGTCAATGATCCGCTTGTCGAAATCATCACCGCCGAGATGGGTGTCGCCGTTGGTGGACAGAACTTCAAAGACGCCGTCGTTCAGTTCCAGAATCGAAATATCGAACGTCCCGCCGCCCAGGTCGTACACGGCGATTTTGCCGACCTTCTTTTTGTCAAGGCCGTAGGCCAGCGCGGCGGCGGTCGGTTCATTGATAATGCGTTTGACATCCAGTCCGGCGATCTTTCCGGCGTCCTTGGTCGCCTGGCGCTGGCGGTCGTTGAAATAAGCCGGGACTGTGATTACCGCCTCTTTGATCGAATGACCAAGATGCTCCTCAGCTGTCTTTTTCATTTTGCCCAGCACCATGGCTGATATTTGTTGGGGAGGATACTGCTTGCCGGCCATCTCAATGACCGGCTCGCCGGAACTGTTGGCCGTTACTTTGTAGGGAAAATTCTTGATTTCCTGCTTAATCTCGTCAAAGACACGCCCCATCAGACGCTTGATTGAGAAAATCGTATTGAGCGGGTTGGTGGCGGCTTGCCGTTTGGCGACGGTGCCAACCAGCCGCTCGCCGTTTTTGTCGACCGCCACGACCGATGGCGTGGTGCGGCCTCCCTCGGAATTGGCAATCACAGCCGGTTCGCTGCCTTCGATGACCGCCACCACACTGTTGGTCGTACCCAAGTCTATGCCTATGATTTTACTCATGATTTCACTCCTTATCTTTCATTTCCGTCAAAAAAGCCGGCCGAAACTGACCGGCTTTCTTGTTCGATCTGTTCACATTCGCCTCGGCGAACGCCGGTTCAGTCGAAGTTTAGCTGACCTTGACTTCGATCTCCTTTGACTTCACCTCTTCGAGCTTGGTCAGCTTGATCTCTAACATGCCGTTCTTGTAGTCGGCTGAGATCTTTTCGCCGTCGACCGTGTCGGGAAGAGTGAATGAACGGGAGAACGAACCGGTGCTGATCTCGGTGCGGACAAAGCCGTCGTCCTTTTCCTCGGACTTGAAACTCCGCTCGCCGGACACCGTCAGGACGTCGTCCTTCACCATCACCTTGATGTCCTTTTTCTCCATTCCAGGCAACTCAAACGTCAGGGTGACATCGTCTTTGGTGTCCTTGATATTGACCCGCGGCATGAAGTCGCAGCTCCTCTCGGTCTTGACACTCGGGAAATTGAAAAAGCTGTTGAACAGGTTGTCAATCTCCCGGCTGATCCGGTTAGTTGGTACTAAGTACGTCATTGTGTTACCTCCTTAGGTTTATTGTTTACTGTTCACATTCTGACCTTAGTAACAACAAATGCCATGCCAAAGCGGCTAAGCTGCTACTACACAATGAGATAACAAATGAAAGCTTACTTTGAGATAAAACGGCGCGCCATTATGGCATACTTTAGCATCTATAATGACAGGCCTTCAATGCTGTTTTGACATAATGCTGCCGCTCTGACAGCCACGAATGTCGGGTTTCTTGGAACCCGATTTACCGCTTGGAGAGTATTTCCACTATTGCTTTGTTGACAGTAGATTTCTTGAAAAAGATTTTCTGGGTTGCCGGTAGGTTATCTTTATATCCCTTCAGGGCAGCAATGGATTTCTTGTCGCCGATGTTGCCGAGAGATTTAACGGCCGCCAGCCGCAGTTCCTCTTTTGACACCTGACCGGAGGCCATCTTGGACAGTTCTTTTTCGTCTTCCAGAAGCCTGACCAGATATGCCCTGGCTTCCTCGCCGCCGATCTTTCCCAGGGCGTTCACCGCGCGCACCGCCACCGATGGGTTCCTCCGAGCGAGATCAAACAACTGGGGGGCAATCTCCGGGGTGCCGATCATGCCAACCGCAATCACGGCGCTTTCCCGTATCTCTTTGATAGGGTCGTCAGCCATCAGAATCAACAGGTCGCAAGCGTCCTCTCCGCCAATCTTTTCCAGAGTGCTGACAATCTCTCTTCTCACTCTGACGTCGCTGTCATTGAGCCGTAGCCGGAGTGGCGACATACCGCCCGGATCTCGCAAGGATCCCAAGACAAAAATTGAATTGCGAACGATATACCACTTGCTGTCGGGCAGTTCGTGCCGGCCGCTCTCCCGTTCGAACATGGCGTCGTCCATTAGAATGCGGGCGAACACTTTCAGAGAAGCTTTTCCCAGATCAGCCAGCACTTTCAGCGACTGCTGCCGGACTTGCCTGATGGGGTGCGAGATTATGGACGAAAGTTCGACGGCCACTTCTTCAGAGCCAATCGAAATCAGGACCTTGCGGATGTGATGGGATGTTTCGTGGTCAGCCCGGATCATATCGTCCACCAGAGCCTTGACCACTTCACGCCGACTAAGGCTTTCAAACGCCTTTTTCACCGCCATCGAGTCATAGACCGCCACATTGCCGTCATACTGGCGCCGTTGTGCCATGGCCCCGGCCAGCCGCGCCATCAGGTCGAACCGGTCTGCGAGCAGGCACTTTCCCAACAGTTGCCAGATAATCTCCGAGTACTCGTAAGTCTCCTTTTTCTGCGAGAGGTCGGTCATGACCCGATTGACAGCCGATTCGAACACGTCAGTGTCAGTGATCAGATCAAACAACGCAATGGAACATACCAGAAGCTGCAGAGCTCGCTGCCGCACGCCGCCATCGGGAGAAGTAAGCGAGTGCACTAGACTCTGCACGACACCAGTCGCTTTTGCGCGCTGTCCAGTCTTCAACAGACGTTGAAAGGCCTGGCAGTACTCGTCGGTATCGTATTGATGGTATTCAGGAAGGAAGAGCCGTTGCAGCAGCTTGTCGATCTGTTCACTTGAGGCGACCCGTATGGCGCCCACCGGGGTACTGAGCTCCTTCGCAACCTCTGCGGGCAGTTTGTTCGCACTGAGATACCGTTCCAGTTCTGCAATGATATCGCCTTGCTGCGGATGGTAATCAACAAGGCTGTAAAGCGACCGGTAGGAATTAAGAAGGTTAACCCTCTTTTTATCATCATCAGGCAAAGTGTTTAATTGCCGGGCGAGGTCCGTTAATGTTTTGGTAATGTCCTCGGAGGGAAGGGTGGCAAATTTCTCCGGCAGCAGGTATTCAATTACACCCAGTGTGAAATCAATGACTCGTTCATCCAGCGCCGTCTGTCCCCGGCGGTTGATATCGGTCAGTGTCATCAGACTGTCACCAAGCTGCTGCAGGGCGAGGTTTTTCACACTAAGATCGACATACGCGTCTCCGCGATACTTCTTCTGAGATTCAAAGAATTTGAAAGCTCTCTCAGAGTTTACCTCGATAGAAGTGATATTATTCTTTTCGAGATACATGCTCAACAGGTTTTCATGGCTGGACAGATCGACCCTTTTGACCAACCGGTCGATAAACCGAGCGAATTCCGTCATTGTAACGCGCCGGTCAAACAGCACCGCTTCCGTTTCGAGGATTTGCATATACCGGACTATCTCATCGGTGAACAGGCTCTGTTTGAGCCGGATGTTGAGAGCGTACAAAAGGCCGCCGTGCAGGTTGAGATTGACATGATTCCGAAATCGAAAGATTTCATCCAGGGCGAAAAAGGGCTTGTCAATAGCCTTCATTCCCACGGGATGGTCGGAGCCGTAAATAGATACCTTGCGGCAGGCCATCGCCAGCTCACGGATAAAACCATGGGCCAGCTCGTTCAGGCTGATCGCCAGGGTTGACTCATTGATTGACTTGTATGACTTACTCATCTTTCTCCCCAAAGCAAATTATCATTCCCGATTCTGTTGCGACATATACGCGGTCGCCATCCGCCACCGGCGGCCAGGCCACTGCGCCGTTGAGTTGCCGTTGTTCAATCAATCTCCCGTCGGCTGCATCGAGCGAAAACAGTTTACCCCCCATCGTTCCCACCAGGACATAGCCCCCGATGACAGTGGCCGATGCCCTGACCACTTCACCGGCGTCGAACTGCCACAGTATTTGACCGTCGGCGGCGTCAAGCGCCACCAGTTCGCCACCGCTGTGGCCGACAAAGAGACGGCCGTCAGAGACTGCCGGCGTTGTCCAGATCGGCCCGTTTAACCGGTTGTCCCAGACGATCCGACCATCTTCAGGCTCAATCCCATAGACATGACCAAACATGTCGGTTGCATATATCATGGTCGACACAGCTACGGCGCTGACCATCGGGCCGTCAACTTCCACCTGGTATAGTTCGGAACCATCAGTTGGAGAAATCACGTACAACGTCCCATTATCGCAGGGCTGGAAAACCCTACCGTTTGCAAAGCTCGGCGGAGCGGCAAAGCCGCCTTCGGCTTCAAAGGTCCATATCAAACTTCCCTCTTCAGGCCGGTAAGCCGTCAGCCTGCCGTCCGTTGAGCCAATTATCAGTTTGTTATTTACTATTATCGACCCGGCAGAGGCGTCCTTTATGTGCCTTTTCCAGAGCTGTTTGCCGGAGCGAAGGTGGACACAGCGCAGCCAACTTTTACGGGGCGAAGTGGCGAAAAAGGCCAGGCTGTCATGGACAGCAACGCCCGTTTGGGCCGCCCCGTGAGATTTGATATAGCCCAGCTCTTTGCCTGTCAGACTGTCGTAAAACCGTATCTTGTTTTTCGTCCCCGGATACACCAGAGAACCGTGGTACACGGACAGGGGACCGGCAGGTTTTTCACCACGCTTGCGTTCCCAGAGGATGTCCAGCTTTCCGTTAAACGTCCCCTCATGCACGCTCCCCAATGAGGAGAGGTCTCCCCGGTGGAACGGCCAGGGCGAGGGGCGGGATAATTGTTGTTCTGTAAGTCTGTATGGATGAGAGCATGAAAGCGCCAACGGCACAACCATCAGTAGTCTGATTAGGAACCTTTGAAACATCAGAAATTCCATCCGAAGAAAAAGTCAAAATCAGTTTTAGGGCTGATAGTTTTAAAATCGGTCGTGCGGCTGAAATCAAAGCGAAGGACTACCAGATAGCCGAGCGAAACCCGGAAGCCTGCTCCGAAGGAGCCGTAAAACTGATCGAAGTCGTCATCCCAGGCCGAGCCGACATCGAAAAAGAGCGCCCCTCTTATCCCCGCGAAGCCAAGGCTACCAAAGGGAAATCCGATCAGGAGACGGTCGATCAGCGGGAATCTCAGTTCGTTGGAGGCAAACAGAACGTTGCGATTGTAAAAGGCCCGGCGATTGTATCCCCGAAACGACCAACTGCCGCCGAAATAGATTCTCTGCGGTTCCTTACCCGATGAGCTGTAAGCAAAGAGTCGATTGGCAAAGGCGGAGAAGCGTCCCAGCCGAAGGTAGTGCCGGACATCGGCCATTGCGAGGCGGTTGAAGTGTTGCAGTTTATCCACCCTTATCGTTGCCCCTACCGAAAAATTGTACCGTCTTCCTTCGATCGGACCGGTAAAATCCCACAGAGAATTGTCATAGACCCAGCTCAGGTACTGCGTGACCAAAAGCGCCTCGCGACCCGGCAGGCCATATTTCCTATTCCGATTTGAATACCGGGCCAGTGAAGTGAGATCGACCCGGTGAAATTTCGACATAGGATAACTGACCAGCGAAAGAAGCCCGGCCTGACGTTCCTCGAAAAAGCCGTCATAATCGTTATAGTATTCGTCAAACAGGTGGTAAGCGCCGACGCCCCAGTTCACCCGACGCTCTCTATTGACATAAGTTAATCCGAAATTAAACGACTCCAGCAACTCATCGTTGGTTTCGGCGGTATTGGCCAGCAAAAAGTAAAAGGCGTGATTGCCCAGCATGTCGGAAACGGCCAGTTGAAGCCCTCCCAGCGACCCATAAACCGGATCATATCCGATCGTCGATTGGGCAATATCAAGGGAATATTCAGTGTTATACCTGACCGAAGAACGGCTGAATTTGCTTTCGATTTTGCGAGGTGTCCAGTGTGATGCGTGCGCCGGCGGTGGCTGCTCAACGGGCTTGGGTTCATCGGCAACGTCCGTCTGATAGATTTGAAAGGTAAAGTCCTGGTAGCCGGTGTAGATCAGCTTCCTGCCGTCGGATGAGAGACGCGGCTCCAGGGCGCCTGTGATGTAAGTCGACTGGCGGGTCAGCCTGCTTTCGCGGTCAAGCAGATAGATATTAAACGTCCCTTCCCGGTCGGAGGAAAAGTATATCCCCTTTTCGGTCCAGTCGCAAGACTGGTCGCAGCACTGGCCGAAGGTAAGCTGCGACACGCGGCCTGTCGCGAGGTCCACCGTGAAAAGGTTCATGGCACCACGACGGCCATCGCCACCGCGATCGGAAGTAAAAACAACTTGTTGCCCGTCCGGCGAGAAGGCCGGGTCGATGTCATAGTAGATGTCATCCGTAATTGCCTGATAATTGCCGGTCGACAGGTCAAGGAGGTACAGATCAGTGAAGCCATTTACCCTGACACCGGAAAAAACAACTTTGCCGCCATCGGACGAAAACCGCGGTGACCGAATGGCTGCCAGGTCTTCAAACTCAAAACCTTTTGTTACGCATCCTTCGTCAAGCTCATAGAGATAGATGACGTCATTCTCCTTGGATTTTGACGAAAAGACAATCAGGCCGGAATCATTGGCGTCAATGCCGGAACGCAGCAAATGAAGAGACTCAAAGTCGGACGACCTTTCTCCTTTAAGAAGGGTTTTAAGATCCCTTTTCTCCTCATCGACAGGCATCATGTAAAGGCCCGAGTAGCCAAGTCGGTTGGCCTTGAAAACAAGCCACTCTCGCTCGCCGTGACCGTCATCCCACCGTATCGGCGCCCCCTTGACGGAAAAGCCGCCTTTAGTAAGCTGCTTGGAGTCCATTGACGGGAGATCGAGCTTTTCCAGCTCAGGGTAGTATTTTTTCTTAAGATAGTATTCCCATTTCCGTGACAATTCCGACAGATCATCGCCCAGGGTCAACTTAACAACCCTGTCAAAAGAACGCTCCTTGTGCCAGTTTTCGAGGAGCCGCACCAGCTTGTCCGAGCCGTAGGCAGAGTCAATGAAATGACAGATTGATTCCCCCAGCTTGTACATCAGATAGCTGCCGCGAATCTGGTACAGGTTGGGAATGGTAAACAGCTTCTGGTTGATCACCATATCTTTGACTACCATGTCTGCTTCGGAGTCCCACTCCTTTGACCAGAACTCGGCAATGCCTTCAGTGAACCAGAGGGGTGGAGCTAGATACCGGGCACGGCTGCGCTTTTTCAGCACGTCTTCCAGCTTTGAAAAAGTAAAGACATGCACCAACTCGTGTCGTATCACATGATCAAAGTCATGATACGAGCCGTGAAACGGAACCACCACCCGGCCTTTCATGAACTCAGTGAAGCCGCCCACCGACTCCGGGAGCAGGCCGGGAATAACATTCGTCTGCGAGAAGTAGTTGGGCGCGGAGTATATGATTAGAGGAACTTTGTCCCTCACCTCATGATTAAACCTGGCCGATAGCACTTCGTATGAATTCTCGGCCAGGCCGGCGGCTATCTTGGCAACTTCGGATTCATTTTCATAAAAATAAAGGCGAAAATGGTCAGTCGTCATCACCTGCCAGTTAAATCTGGTATACTGCACCTTGTTCTTGCCGAAATAGAACTGGCCGTAGGACGAGTGGCTCGCCAGGATTACTACCAGTAATGCCAGAAAAGCAACTTTGAGTAACAAGGTAGGTCGGGTTCCGAATGGAGTCCGCCTGAGGCGGACGAATGAGAAACCCGACAACATCTTCTGAGTTCCGTCAGGTCTTGTCCGATGGCTGCTGGATGTGACCTGACGAGTCGTCTCGCAAGCGTGTGCATTCCAAAGCAGTGGCGAATGTCGGGTTTCTCGCTCCATGATATTCCGCTCGGAACCCGACCTACAAGCGTATCTCAGGTCAGGTTTCATTACATAATAAGACGCAAGGACTACAACAAAAGTCAATCCTTAAAACTAATAGCACGTAAAATGACCATTGTAAACATTATCGGAACCGCCCTGGGAGAAACCACCTACTGAATGACGCCAGTCTCAAAACCACAGGCAGCACAGCGGCCCTCCTTCAGCCCGACCACAGAGGTGTAATAGCCGCTTCGCCGGATCAACAGGCTATGACAGTTCGGACAGATTGTGTCGGAAGACCCTTCAAGCCATACGTTTCCCAGGTACACGTACTTCAACTTTTTCTTGGCGATCTCTTGCGCCCGCAGCATGGTTTCGGCGGGCGTTGCCGGAATGTGCAGTTTGTAATCGGGACGGTATGCCGAGAAGTGAAGCGGAATCATGTCGGAAAGCGAAGCGACAAAATCGACCAGGTTGCCTAGGTCTTCATCCGAATCATTCAGAGTGGGAATAATAAGGTTGGTCACTTCCAAGTGCACTCCCGACTTCGCCACCCGCCTGATGTTACGCAGAACTGGCTCAAGTTTTCCCTTGCAGATCTTCTTGTAAAAATCAGCGCGCATGCTTTTCAGGTCGATATTGATGGCGTCGATAAATCCGAGCAGGTCTTCTAACGGGTCAGGGCTGATATATCCGTTGGAAACAAGCACCGTTTTCAGCCCTGCCCGGCGAAGAAGGGGAGCGGTATCCATGATATACTCGTACCAGACCATCGGCTCCGTATAGGTAAAGGCTACGCCGAGTGATTTGTACTTGATCGCTGTGTTTGCAAGCTGCTCCGGTGAGAAATACGTCGTTTTTGTTTTCTTCTGGGAGATGGCCCAGTTCTGACAGTACACACAACCAAAATTACAACTGTTGGGGCCGGTGGAGAGGATGTCGGCGGTGGGGTAGAAGTGATACAACGGTTTTTTCTCGATGGGATCATCGGCAAGCGACACCAATTCACCGTAGTTATCGGTTACCAGTTCACCGTTTCGATTGAAGCGGGACCGGCAGATACCGACCTTTCCATCAGTCAACCGGCACTCGGCCGGACAAAGCTTGCAGATAACCTTTCCCCCTTCAAGCTTTTCCCAATATGCGGCTGATTTAATCATGTTCCTTCGATAGCTCTTATCTGTTCCACGGCTGACCGGAGGTCATCGCATACCGCCTTCCTATCATTAATACCGTGAGCCTTCAAAAGTTGTTCCTGCTCTTTGCCATGGCCGGTGCGCACCAAAAACGAACGGGCCCCGATTACACGGCCTAAATGGAGGTCATCGATCTTATCGCCTATAACGTACGACCGGCGCAGGTTTATCCGTAGGCGGCGGGCAGCCTCTTCAGCCATTGCCGGCGCCGGTTTGCGGCAATCGCATTCAACGGCAAACTCGTCAACGGCTCCGTCGGCCAGATGTGGACAGAAGTTCAAAGCGTCAACCTGCACTCCTTCTGTGGAAAGCATCGAGAGGAAACGCTCATTTACTCTTTCAACTGTATCCAGCCCAAAAAAGCCACGAGCCACCCCCGATTGATTCGACAAGACGACCAGTTTGAATCCCATTGCCTTCGCTCTGCGCAGGGCCTGCACCGATCCCGGCTCAAATTCGATTTCATCCGGGTCTGAGATGAAATTCTTATCGACTATTATGGTTCCATCCCGATCGACAAACAGTGCCCGCGAGGAATTGACTGATGAGTCGAGCAGGTCGCAGGCTGTTTCGTAGACCATCTCCGGCGTGATACGGGTGAAACAGTAACGGTTGTCGCGGTAGCACTCCTTTTTTCCGTGAAGCGAGCAAGGGCGGCAGAACTCGTCCACTTCCACCACCCGGTCAAACAAACCACGAGGGGCAAACCCCAGCGCCGGATGAGTCGGCCCGAACAGAGCCACCACCGGTATCCCCACCGCCGATGAGAGATGCGCTATCCCGGAGTCGTTGGCGATAGTCAGATCAGCGCGGGCAATCACTCCTGCCAGCTTGTCCACCGGGTAATCAACCAGTTCAAGGAAGTGGTCCACCGGTATCTTGCTCTCAAGTTGTGACTGTCCGCTGTTGGTAGCGGTAACGGCCCAGACAATGGCAGCACCAAGCGACCGGTGTAGGTTTAGTGCAACTTCGGCGAATCTTTCCATTGGCCACTGCTTGTTCGGATGCGCCGCTCCCGGAGCTATCACAACAACGTTTCTTTTATTCTCAACTGGTTTTAGGATACTGGAAATTTCTTTCTCGACAACGGGCGGTCTCATTATCGGCCTCTTGCATACCACCCGTCCCCCGAGCTGCTCGACGCAATTGTTGTACAGATCAATCGTGTGCGGCCAGGCAGCAGGAATACGATGCCTTTTTACTATTCGCAGGCGCTCGATCCTTCTCTTGGGGTAGACGCATCTCACGTTGGTCGTGATGATCTTGCGGGCCAACCAGGAGCGAAAGTTGTCATGCAGGTCGATGATTGAGTCGAAGTTGTACTCATCCAGCTTCAGGGCAAGCTTGAAATGGTCAATTGAGCCTGCTGATTGGGGCAGAGTCATGATTTCATCAATCCCCTCGAAACATTCAACCAGAGGCTGGTAGCGTTCCTTGGTCAGGTAGACAATGTGGCTGTCGGGGAAATTGACTTTCAGATTGAGCACCGTCGCTGAAGTCAAGATGACATCTCCCAGCGAACTGAAACGAACGACTAAAATGTTCTTCTTCATTTACAGGAAAAGATACAGCCCCACTCCGGCGGCGGCAAAGCAATAATAAGCGAAGTAGTCAAGCTTCCCTCGTTTGACCACCGCCAGCACCATATGGACTGCCACCAGCGCCAGTAAGAAGGAAAAAACCATACCGACAAGGTACTGCCCGATGAGGTTTGAGTCGATATTCAGCAGATTTTCCCTTTTCAGCACCATCGCCCCCAAAATCGCCGGTATCGCCAGCAGGAAAGAGAATTCCGCTGCCCTCGAGGGTTTGACGCCTGAGGCCATTCCGGCGGCAATCGTTGTCCCCGAACGGGAGATCCCCGGCAAGATCGCTGCCACCTGTCCGATGCCCATAAAAATAGCTGAAAGAACTCCTATGCGTTTACTTTCTCTCTTGTAGAATCGAGTTGACAACAGTATGAATCCAGTTACAAAAAGCATCACTGAGGTCATCATCGGATTGGAAAAGGCTTGCTCAAAAAAATCCTTGAACAACACTCCCGCCAACCCGGCAGGAATGGTTCCAATAATCAGATAACCGATAATGGCCCGTTCCTTCTTCATATTCCTGTAAAAAACCGATTTAATTAGAAGTGCAACTTGTTGCCGAAAGTAAATGAACACCGCCAGCAAAGTGCCGAGGTGAGCCAAAACTTCAAAGGAGACACCGGGTTGTTTGACGCCCAGGATCGCCTGCGCCAGAACGAGATGACCTGATGACGAAACGGGAAGAAACTCGGTCAGCCCTTGCAGGATTCCCAACAGTACTGCGTCAAAGTACGTCATATGAAAAAGCCCCGGTGCTCGGGGCCGTAATGCGGGTTAGTGCAATCGAGTTTACAAGACACTGAAGTCTATACCCAAGAATATGCCATCGTTGCCGTCTATCTGGAACTCACCGTACACGTTGACAGTCGGACTGACTTGCCAGGCCACGCCGCCGTTAAGACCGAATTCGAGATCGGAATCGGAATCACTTCTCCCCCCAACGTCAAGACTCACACTTTCCAATCGGAGGTTGAAGCAACCATACGGAGATAAGGTCGTACCGCCTTGCAATGTAAGTGGGTACGAGCCAATGAGTTGTCCGCCTACCTGAAATACAGATACCGGGTCATAGTCGACGTATTCTAAAAAGCCTCCCACTGCCATATCCAGCGGGTTGGCGACCGCTCCGGTTGCACTCCAGAATTGATACTTGAAATCAGCCCCGAAGGTTATCTCGGTATCGCCACCATCGGCGTCAATAAGTCCCAGTTTCAAACGACCATCAACGTATTCAGACATACCATAGTTAAACCAGCCAGTAAACGACGTAGCGTCGGCAACGCCAACACCAACTCCAAAAGCGCCTTCCCCTTGTCCTATCGCCTTGGCAATAGCCAAATTACCAAACGCGGATCCATGAGCGTCTATGGCTAAGGCGCTTCCTGCTGCGAAACCTACAAGAGTAATTGTGATGACAATAAACTTTTTCATCTTGTATCCTTTTGTATCTTTCTCGTTCAAACCATAATATTAGTTTACCCGGCGAACGTAGCGTGTCACTCAATTCAAGTCAACCAAAAAACGCCGGTAATAAATTGATTATTTGTTGACAGCAGCGTCGCCGCCTTCTTTTTTGCCTGCCATCTTATGGACGTAGATAAACAGGTAACGTGTTGAATCGCTTGGCATCGCTTTGAAGACAACAGTGCACTCGAAAAGCATCACTCTTAACCTGATCGTGTTTGCTTCCCGATCGGAGAAGAAAATACGACGGAAGATGGCCGCCGACACGCTTCATGGGGTGAATCAATCGTGAAAGTAACAAAGATGGATCGCGGTCAATGGGGTACGCACCTTGGTTTCATTCTCGCCGCTGCCGGATCGGCCATCGGGCTGGGAAACGTCTGGAAGTTTCCATACATCACCGGCGAGTACGGCGGTGGAGCTTTCGTCTTAGTTTATCTGGTGTGTGTGGTGATTGTCGGTCTCCCTCTGATGATAGCCGAGTTTATGATTGGGCGTCGGGCGCAGGAAAACCCCGTGGGCGCTTTTCAGCGTCTGCATCGCCGTGGGAGTCTCTGGCAAGGCGCCGGGTGGCTCGGGGTAACCTCTGGCTTTGTGATTCTTTCGTTCTACAGCGTGGTGGCCGGATGGGCGCTGGCGTACGTCTTCAAATCTATTGTCGGTTTCAGCGGCACCACCGAACAAATTCAGTCGCAGTTCACCAACCTCGTGCTCAGCCCGCGCGATTCAATCCTGTGGCATACCGCCTTCATGGCGCTTTGTATTGCCATTGTCATCGGAGGAATTCGGCGCGGTATTGAACGCTGGTCGAAAATCCTGATGCCCACCCTTCTGTGCTTGTTGCTGGGGCTGATGTTTTACGGTCTCTTCTTCACCGGCGGCGGGGCCAAAGCGCTGGCGTTCCTGTTCAAGCCGGACTTTTCCCGCCTGTCGGCCGAAGGGGTACTATCAGCGTTGGGTCACGCCTTTTTCACTCTGTCGTTGGGGATGGGCGCCATGATTACCTACGGCAGCTACATGAGACGGGAGGCCAACCTCGCCCGCGACGCCGTGACCATTTCCATTTTAGATACATTGATTGCTCTGATGGCCGGGATAGCCATATTCTCCCTGGTCTTCCATTATGGAATGGAACCGGGACAGAGCGTCGGCCTCATCTTCAAGACGTTGCCGGTGCTGTTTGCCGAGACGGGCCCCATCATCTCAATACCGTTTTTTGTGTTGCTTTCCTTTGCCGCGTTGACATCTGCCATCAGCCTGCTTGAGGTTGTTGTCTCCTACTTCGTTGACGAGCGCGGTTGGGGCCGCACCCCGTCGACCCTGCTCTTGGGAGGGCTGATCTGGCTGTTTGGCTTTTTGTCCGCCAATGCAGGCTGGACGATTCCTTTTCGCGGAAAGTCGCAGGGATTCTTTGACATCTTTGACTTTGTCAGCACCAACTACATGCTTCCCATTGGCGGGTTACTAACCTGTCTGTTTGTAGCCTGGGTAATGAAAGAGAGCGACAAGATAGAAGAACTCGGGTCCTCGGGCACACTTTACAAAAGTCTCAAATCTGTTTTGTGCTTTATCACCCCCATTGCCGTTGTATTCGTAATCCTGCACGGTTTGGAGCTTCTGCCATTTGTGGATTACTCTAAGTAGGGCAGGGGTCTTGTTTGACTCCTGCCATAAATGTGGCTTGCCACTGGCAGGTCTCGGAGAGACCTGCCCTACTCTTCAGAACTCAGATACATTCTGTGTTTAGCGTTTTAGGGACCAATCTGATAGCCGATGGTTTTTTGATGACTTTTCATCCACCTTGGAGAGAATTATAAGTCCCCTCTGGAGAGGGGATTTAGGGGTGTGTAGCAACAACAACCAGACACACCCCGCCCTTCGAGCACCCCTCTCAAGAGGGGAAGCTATGGCATGTTGGTAACTTTTTCAGGAACGACTACTCTAAATAATTTGTGGGCAGCAGATGTCCACATCTGCCCCGCCCGAGTATCCTTTCACTCCTCCAAACTTAGGTACTTCAGCGCTTCTCGTTTCAGCCGTTCCCGATCAAATCCTGTTAGATCTACTGTTTCCAAAAACTCGACAAAACCAGCGTCAAGGCGCCCGATTGCAGAGCGTCCGAACGGTTTGCCGGAGTCGTCGGTCTTGGCCTTTTCAAAGTTGATGTTTAACGAAAAAGACTTCTGCTTGAGCTCGTTGATCACGTCTACCGGCAAGGTCTTCAGGGTTTCCTCCGTCATGCCCTCGACTTTAAGCCTCACGATCTTGTCAGCGCTGTTAAGGTTCTCAATCTTCTCTTTCAAAATAACTGCCAGTTGGTCGCCCCGTTTACCAGCGGCGTTGATGGTTTGTATGTCGACCATTTCGCGGCAGCGTACTTCGTGAAAAGTTACCCGGAAGGGATCGAGGTCAATCTCGATAAATCCCTTGGCCGCTTCTCTCTCCGCCTGCGAGAGTCTTTCCGTTGAACCGGCGTAACAGGCACGAGAGGCCACCTTGCAGTAGTTGTGAAAATGACCCATAGCGGCGTAATCAAACCTGTCTATGACGTCAAGAGGTATCTCCAGTTCCCCCAGTTCCGCCATGGAAAATTCGGGCATGCCGGCGGCTATTCCGTGGGCGACAAGAACGTTATGCTTGGAGCTCCCGTCGGGCAGGCACTTGTCCAGTTCTTCAGTATGGATCGCTGTTGTCAGGCAGTGCGGCAGGGCAAAGAACTTTGACCCCTGTATCTCAAATACTTTAAGTCTCGTACCGGCTGATATATGCAGGTTGTCAATCTGGCGAAACACGTCGATTGCCGCCCCGACGTGCGGTTGTTTGGGGGCGTCATGATTGCCGCTGATAATCACGGTCGGGATGCCGTGTTCCTCAGCTAGGCGGTACAGTTGCTCTCCGGCGATAGCCATGATCCGGTTGAGCGGCCGCACCGAGTCAAACAGGTCCCCCGAATGGATACAGACATCCGGCTTGATGGCAATAATCTTGTCGACGGCTTCGATAAAGCTGTTGATAATGTCTTCCTGACGCAGGGTCAGACCGGATTCGCCCCGTTTTGGGTGATTCTCTCCCGCACCGAGGTGACTGTCGGAGAAATGGCAGATTTTCATGGAGGCAATATAGTAGAATAAACGTTCGAGCAGAATAGCAATGTAAAGAGCCTTAGGTCGAAATCCCCCGCGGTTCCGACATCTTTCTAAGACAAATGTAGTAAACTGTAGGTCGGAATCCCTGAGGTTCCGACAACTTCCCAATATCAGTGTGTGTCATTCCTGCGGAGGCAGGAATCCAATTCCGTAGGTCGAAATCCCATGTGGTTTCGACATTTTTCTAAGACAAATGTAGGAAACCGTAGGTCGGAATCCCTGCGGTTCCGACATTTTCCCTATGTCGAAGTATGTCATTCCTGCGGAGGCAGGAAGGTGGATTCACATTTGAAGTGCAACATGTTATTCCAAAATATCTCCGCTGGTGTTAGAAAGTCCAGACATTTTCGTGGTGTGTTATTGTATGCCTGTATGA
>Ga0307437_1000081_pt1 | contig 70223 bp, 68 predicted proteins | sample SalMarWE160390MG_FD_202146 | JGI IMG/M metagenome (GOLD analysis project Ga0307437, IMG submission 202146) | Salt marsh sediment microbial communities from the Plum Island Ecosystem LTER, Massachusetts, United States - WE1603-90 | ecosystem: Environmental > Aquatic > Marine > Intertidal zone >...
ATGAACTTTCTCATCTATAACATTCGTATACGGAATAAGCTGAAATTTTCCGTAATGAGTAGGGAAGACAACCTCTGTTTCCCTATTAATTAATTTTTCTCTTTTTTGTCTGTACTCTATTAAACTTCTTACTGTAGCTACTTTAAGAGTATGATTCTCTGCAATCTCAAGAAGACGCGGCAATCTCGCCATTGTTCCGTCTTCATCCATTATCTCGCAAATAACAGCTGAAGGATATAGACCTGCGATTTTCGCAATATCTATAGAAGCTTCAGTATGGCCTGCTCTTATTAAAGTGCCACCTTCTTTTGCCTTTATCGGGAAAACGTGACCGGGTCTTGAAAGATCCGAAGATTTTGTTTCGGGGTCAATAAGTTTCTTTATGGTTACAGCCCTGTCAAATGCGCTTATACCTGTACTTGTGCCATCCTTAGCATCAACTGAAACAGCAAAAGCCGTACCGTGACGAGCCGTAATATTTGTCGTCATCAAAGGCAGATCGAGTTCAATCAATCTTTTTTCGAGCAGTGAAATACAGATCAGGCCTCGTCCTTCTTTAGCCATGAAATTTATTGTTTCGGGAGTAATCTTCTCTGAAGCTACAACAAAATCTCCTTCGTTTTCTCTGTCTTCATCATCTACAACAATCAAAGGTATGCCTTTTTTTACGTCTTCAATTATGTCTTCTATCGGACTAAATCTAATCATCTAAACTCCGATAATCTTTGCAAATATCTTGCCATTGGATCTACTTCAATATTCAAAATATCTCCTCTCTTTTTATACTTAAAGTTTGTGTTTAACAATGTATGCCTTATCAGAACAACCTTAAAACTATCTTCCTTAACCTCAGTAACAGTAAGAGAAACTCCGTCAAGTGCAATACTGCCTTTCCGAGCTATAAACATTGAAAACTCTGCAGGATACTCAACTAAGAACTCAGATGAGTCCGGTTTTTCTTTTATATTTAAGACCTTACCGACCCCATCTATATGGCCGTAAACAAGATGTCCATGTAGTAAATCACCAAGTCCAAGCGATTGTTCAATGTTTAGGTAATCGCCAACCCTTAGATGAGAAATGTTGCTTCTTTTAACAGTTTCGGAGGAAACGTTAAAAATCGAAGTTTTACCTATTGTTTTTGAGACAGTCAAACAGGCGCCGTTAATCGAAACACTATCTCCGACTTTAACCGGGAAAGGAAGTCTAATATGAATAGAGATATCTTTCTTTCCTTTTTTTAGCCTCTCAATCTTGATTACTTTTTTAATTATTCCCGTAAACATTAGTAGCCTCTATTAAAATATCTTCTCCTATTTTTCTTACACTTGCGTCCAGAAAAGCCCTCTTCAAAGGGGAATTAATTAAAGGTACTCCTTTGCCTAAAAAAGAAGGAGAAAAGAAAAGAAGATATTTATCTACCTCTCCCGCTTTAATGAACTGGGTAAACGTTTCGCTGCCTCCTTCTATCATTATTGAAGTTATTTTCTCCTTTCCCGCTCTCTTCAATATATCTTTAATATCTATCAAGCCGCCGTTTTCTTTAAAAACCCATATAGTTGCATTCGGATATTTTCTTTTCGCTTCTTTATCAGACGTTGCAATAATAACCTTACCACCAGCTTCAAAAATTCTTGCGTTTACTGAGGTACGGCAATGTGGGTCTATTATTATTTTGTAAGGTTGTTTGGCGCTTTTTGCTAATCGTACAGTTAATCTCGGGTCGTCTATCAGCACTGTCCCGACACCGACTAACAATGCGTCAACTTTACTTCTCCTATGATGAACTTCCTTATGTGTCTGATCCCCGGTTATCTTGAAAATTCCCCTTACGGGGTCGCCAATCCTTCCGTCTAGCGTCATGGCCGCTTTTAAAATAACGTAAGGAATTTTCTTAGTAATATATTTAAAGTAAAAAGAATTCAAATTCTTTGCTTCTTCTTTAAGAATTCCGACATCGACCCTGATACCTCTGCTTTTTAAATATTTGAAGCCCTTACCGTTTACAAGAGGATTGGAGTCTTTTATCGGAGCAACGACCCTGCCTATTCCGCTTGATTGGATAATCTCGGTACATGGCGGAGTTTTTCCATAGTGCGCGCAAGGCTCAAGTGAGACGTACAAGATAGCTCCTTTTGTTTTATTTCCCGCTTCTCTTATTGCTTCGACCTCTGCATGAGGATTCCCCACGCCTTTATGATATCCTTTGCCTACAATAACGCCTTCTTTTACTACACAGGCTCCTACAAGAGGATTAGGAGAAACCATCCCTTCACCTTTTCTGGCAAGGGTAAATGTTTCTTTTAAAAAATATTCATCTAACTTATTCATAAAAAAAAACCCCACTCCTAGGGGTTTCTTAAGTATATTCTCTTCTCTCATCCGGACTTTAACCGTCGGCTTCGGAATTCCACCGAATCAGGATTACTCCTCGCGGGCTTTCACCGCCGGTTGGGAATTACACCCAACCCCGAAGAGATATTTTAAGATTACAATATTTATTAAATTTGTCAAGAGGGTAATCTTCCCCTTGACATATCTTTGAAAGTTGTTATACTAAATCTACGATATATAGATGGCTGTCTATATATCGAATTGGGTTTTTAAATTATTAGGAGGTTTAATGGAAGTAAACGATATTCTATATTTATTAGCAGATAGTACCAGGATGAGGATACTTAAGATTCTAAAAAAAGGAGAGAAGAATGTTTCGAAAATTGTCGAAGCATTAAAGCTTTCCCAGCCTACTGTTTCTCATCATCTTAGAAGGCTCGAGGAGGCAGGATTGGTTTTAAAGAGGCAGTATAAAAGATGGGTTTTTTATCAGGTGAACAAAAGTTTATTAAAGAAGTTTATTAAAAGTTTTGGTCTGGAGTTGGATCTTTAAAATTGTTGTGGTCATAAAAAATTCCGGAGGGAGGTATGTATGGATTTAGTTAAAAGGGCAAGCTTTAAGGCAATCTCATCGACCGCAAACTTTGCAATAAACAAAAAGAAATTGAGGGGCTTTCTGATCCGCAGTATGGAAAGACGTATATATTCAGATTTGATAAAAGAGAATCCGGATAATAGACCTTTAAAGGTTCAGGAAGACAAGTATTATATGGCAAGATCGATTTTTCGCAGTATTGAACGGTCGGTAGAAAAAGGCAATTTGTCAAGAGAGGCTGTAGATGGTTTGTTACGGGTCTTTCTGGGGAACGTTTTTTTCGGAGGTTTCTACAAGAGGATGGAATATGTTAAGAAGTATTCCGAACGTCCTCCCGTATTTCTTACTGTAAGTCCGGCAAAAAAGTGCAACCTGCGTTGTAAGGGTTGCTATGCGGCTTCGGGTGTTGAGTTTAATGAGAGTTTGAGCTGGGATGTGCTGACGAAAATTGCCGATCAGGCAAAAGAACTCTGGGGCGTTAGTTTCTTTGTGGTTTCAGGAGGAGAACCTCTTCTGTACAAAGAAGATGGTAATACGATCCTCGATTTTTATGAAAAATATAATGATTCTTATTTTCTTATGTATACAAACGGCACCTTGATTTCCGAGGAAGTGGCAAAAAGAATGGCAAAATCAGGTAATATCACTCCGGCTATATCTGTTGAAGGTTTGAAAAAAGAGACCGATGAAAGGAGGGGAGCCGGCGTTTTCGAAAGGATATTAAAAGCAATGAATAATCTAAAAAAGGCTGGGGTTCCTTTTGGTTTGTCTGTAACCGCTACCCGCAACAATATTGATGTGATTACTTCCGATGAATTCAGGGACTTTTTCTTTAAGGAAGTTGGTGCTATGTATGCCTGGATTTTCCAGTATATGCCGATAGGGCGTAAATTCACTCTTGATTTGATGCCGACACCAAAGCAGAGAGCCAGATTGTATGAATGGGAATGGCATCTTATGCGCAAAGAAGATATTTTTGTGGCTGATTTCTGGAGTACGGCTACAGGCTCTGATGGATGTATCGCAGGTGCGAGACCCGGCGGTTATTTTTATATTAATTGGGATGGCAATGTTACTCCGTGCGTGTTCGTCCCTTACACCGTGGATAATATAAATGAGGCTTTTAAGGAGGGACGTAATTTAAACGATGTAATAAATTCCGGGTTTTTCAAAGATATACGGGAATGGCAGAATGAATACGGATATAAGCAGCCGGCGGATAAACACAAGAATTGGATTATGCCCTGTTTTATTAGAGATCATCGCGGAAGGTTTCTTAAGGTTATAAAAAAGCATAGTGTAAGTCCGGCAGATGAAGATGCCGCTGCAGCTTTAAAGGATGATGGATTCAATCAAGGGCTGATAGATTATGATAAAGAAATGCATGAACTGACAGATCCGGTTTGGAATGAACATTATATTGATTCCGCGTAGAAAAGTGTTTTTAATACTGTAGGAGGTTTTGTGTACGATACGATTTCGATTCTTAAAGGGCTCACGAAGAAGAGTGATAAAAAGATCGTTTTACTGGTTATGGATGGGCTTGGAGGCTTGCCCTATAAAGGCAAAACGGCTCTTGAGGCCGCGCGTACCAAAAATCTAGATAGCCTCGCCTCTAAAAATGAATGTGGTCTGTTGGATCCTGTTTTTCCCGGGATAACACCCGGGAGCGGTCCGGCTCATCTTGCTCTTTTTGGTTATGATCCTGTTAAATATCAAATTGGCAGGGGCATTCTTGAAGCGTTGGGAGTGGGAGTAGAAGTTAGAAAAGGAGATCTAACTGCGAGAGGCAATTTTTGTATAGTTGAAAAAGGTGTTGTTAAGGACAGGAGAGCGGGGAGAATAGCTACTGAAGTAAACGAAAAAATAGTTAAACACTTAAATAAAGAAATTTCCGAAATAGAAGATGTGAAGGTCTCTTTTACGAGCGGTAAAGAGCATCGTTTCGTGGTCAGGCTGAGAGGAGGTGATATTTGCGGGGAGGTGACGGATACGGACCCTCAAAAGGTAGGGGAGAAAATTATTAAATCGGAGCCTGCTTCAGACTCAAAGTCCGCGAAAAAAACTGCAGGGATTATAAATAAATTAACAGAAGACATTCAAAAAGCGCTTGACGGTGTAGATGAGAAACCAAACGCGGCGGTTCTTCGCGGGATTTCGGGTTATCCGGATTTACCGCAGTTTCCGGAAACTTACAAGCTTAAGGCAAGATCGATTGCCGATTATCCGATGTATAGAGGATTAACACAATTGATAGGAATGGATGTCGATAAAAGTCCTACTTCTGTGGAAGAGGAATTCGATTCCTTTAAAAAGTCATACAAAAACTATGATTATTTCTATGTTCATATCAAAAAAGTAGATTCTTACGGAGAAGATGGAAATTTTGATGCAAAAGTGGCAAAAATTGAGGAGACAGATAGTTATATTCCTGAAATTATGGAATTAGCTCCGGATGTTCTGGCGGTCACAGGGGACCATTCTACACCTGCCACCTATAAATCCCATTCCTGGCATCCTGTTCCCCTTTTACTCGTTTCCAAATGGGCTCGAATAAGCGGTGTTTCGAGCTTTAGCGAGAGAGAATGCTATAAAGGAAGTATTGGTCGCATTCCTTCTCTGTATTTAACGTCCCTTCTCCTTGCTCACGCGGAAAGACTGGATAAGTTCGGCGCTTAGTAAAACGGTAAAGACAATCGATGTAGTCTCTCTTCCCTGTGAGGAAGATGAATAGTCTTGCAGTATTATTTTTGTGTTTTGTAAATTTAAACGGAGGTTAATATGTCTTTCTTAAGGAAAAATTTAGTTATTATTTTAGTGTTGTGTTTGACGATTGCAGTAACAGGTCAGGTTTCTGTTATTGAGACGATCGATATTGGCGTGCAACCTGCTGGAATAGAGGTAAATCCGGCAACAAACCGTGTCTATGTAAGCAACGCGGTCAGGGTTTTTGAGATTGACGGCGCAGCAGACGCCGTGATTGATACTATTTGGTTTGCGATAGGTGTCGACGACATTGACGTGGATACGGTAAGAAACCGGATTTACGCAGGAGCAGGAAGTGAATCAGATGGCATTGTTTATGTAATTGATGGCGGTACTAATTCTATGATTGCTGATATTTCAGTTGAGTATTATCTTGGTCTTGCTGTTAACCAAGGCACAAACAAGATATATGTGGCACATGTCTATTTAGACAGCGTTTATGTTATCGATGGCAGCACTAATTCTGTTATTGATGCTATTTCGGTTGAAGACCAACCTCTGGATGTCGCCGTTAACCCTGTAACGAATCGTATTTATATAGCCAATAATAATGATATAAGTGTAATTGACGGAGAAGCTGATTCGGTAATAACTACTATTTCTGTTGCAGCCGGCCCGGGAATGATTGGTGTAAATACGGTAACGAATCGCTTCTATATACCAAGAAAAAATTCTGAAGACGTTGTTGTATTTGATGGCGCAACAAATACTGGAATCGATACTATTGAGGTTGGAAATTATCCTATGGCAGTTGGTGTAAACCCGCAAACAAACAGGATTTATGTAACGAATTTTAATGACGATAGTGTTAGTGTTATCGATGCGGGTGCCGGTTCTGTTGTTAGTACTATAGGGGTTGGGGATGGGCCGCGGTATATAAGTGTTAACCCTAAGACGAATAAAATATATGTGAGTCATTATTATGACGGAACCGTTTGGGTTTTAGAGGATTTAACAGGAGGAGTGGAGGTTTCTCCGCATGAGCAATCTCCTTTAAATTTCACAGTCTCTCCTAACCCATTCAGTGGCAGTACGGAATTTGTGTTGAATGTGCCTGATAGTGCCGAAGAAGTTGGCTTTTCCATCTATAATGTGACTGGAACACTCGTTAAATCTTTTCCTATAGGTAGTGGATCAACTTCGCCAATTACTCTTTCCTGGGATGGGGAAGGAGATAACGGTAAGAAATCCGCATCAGGGGTTTATATCGGGGTCTTAAAAGCAGGTGATAACAAACCTTCGCAGGGGAAAATACTTTTAGTTAATTAAAAGTTTTTTTAATCTGATTAAAACAGGAAAAACAAAATAAAACTTTGGGATCTTTGTGTGCTTTGTGGTTCAATATTTTTTTGGGGGTTGGGATGGGATTCTAACTACTAACTGCCAACTTCTAACTTCTTTTTCTGTGTCTTCGTGTCAAATTAAAAGGAACAAATGGACCTTCTTATTAGTCTTGACAGTAAAAGGGTTTATTGTATATTTTAAATTATATTACGCCTGTAGCTCAACTGGAGAGAGCGGCGGACTACGGATCCGCAGGTTGGAGGTTCGACTCCTCTCAGGCGTATTTATTACCGAAAGAATTTATGCGAAAGAGAGACGATGAGAAATGGATGAGGGAAGCTTTGAGGGAAGCAGAAAATTCATTCAGGAACAAAGAGGTTCCTGTTGGTGCAGTTGTAGTTAGGGACAATGTTATTATTGGCAGAGGTTGCAACAGGAAAGAAGCCCTTAAGGATCCGACTGCTCATGCGGAAATTATAGCAATTACTGCGGCTGCCAATTCTATTGGCGATTGGAGGTTGGAAGGAGGGACTCTTTACTGTACCCTTGAGCCGTGTCTTATGTGTGCGGGTGCTATAATTCAGGCAAGAATAAGCAGATTAGTATATGGTGCAAGAGATGACAAATTTGGAGCTTTTGGTTCGGTAATTGATGTAAGAGATAAAAGGTGGAACTGGAAATTTGATGTTATTTCCGGTGTTTTGAAGGAAGATTCGGCAAATTTGCTGAGAAAGTTTTTTAAAGAGAGGAGGGATGGCTGAGTGGCTGAAAGCGCACGATTCGAAATCGTGTTTCCGCGAAAGCGGAACGGGGGTTCAAATCCCTCTCCCTCCGTGGTAGAAAATAAAAGGAGAAAAATTTGATTTTATTATTTTTATCAATAGCTATTCAGGATCCGTTAACTAATGAAGCGCTTATCGATTCCTTGAATAAGTATGTTATACCACGTTTTATGGAAAGGCAAGTAGAAATCTATCAAATGCATCCTGACCATCTAAAGTATTTTGGTCCTAAACGTAAGTATAGGGTAGAAAAATCGGCAACCCAGAAGATTTTACAATCGTATCGCGGTATGAGAGCCGATGGTGTGGATACAATACGCGTTGCTGCCATTAGAGTGGAATTCTTAAAGGATACCACATCTCTTACTACGGGTAATGGCAGGTTTAATCTTGAGGGTTTTGGATTTATCTGTGATACAACATATGATACCACAGTGGTCGGGACGGCTACTTTGGTCGATACGTTGATAAGTAGAAGCCTGAGTTATGACCCTCCGCATGATTTAACTTATTTTAACCGGTTAATGGAGTTTCTGCATAATTATTACTGGAAAGTTTCTTATCATCAACTGTGGATCGAGTGGGAAGTTCTTCCCCTTACGGGTGATTCCGGATACACTCTGCCTCATAAAATGACGTATTACGGAGATTTACAAAATTTTACTGTCGGTTTTTATAAGTTATTGCGTGATGCCGTGGAAGTGGCTGATTATGATGCGGATTTTTCTGAGTTCGACGAGATTGTGATCTTTCACGCTGGATCGGCTCCCCAGTCTGACATTTTAGGCGATTCCCCATATGATATTTATATGGCATACGGTCCCAGCATGTATGAATTGTTCGGTTCATATCTTATAGCTGATGGAGATACCATCGATTCAGGTGTTATGATGCCTGAGACGAGCTTTCAGGACGGTTATGCCTCTTATCTTCAGGGGGGACTATGTCATGAATTTGGACATTCTTTGGGTCTTTTGGATTTCTACGATATATCCGGTGAAACCATGGGTGTGGGTGGATGGGCTCTTATGGGTACCGGAAATTGGAATGAAATTGGTCTTATCCCCCCCAGGTTATGTGCATATAACAGGATCGAGCTTGGCTTTGATATACCGCATACAATCGATAAATTTTCTACTTCACTTCCGATAAAATGGACTGGTAGTACAGACTCAACAATCCCAAGAATTTATAAAATTCCAATTAACCGAGATGAGTATTTTCTGATTGAAAATAGATATACTTATTTAAATCCCGACACTGCTCATTACGTTGATCCCTGCACAACCAGAGTAGATTCGAACGGTTTTAGGGTATGGAAAGATAATGTGCTTGTTAACGTCGACGATTACGAAATTTCTCTCCCGCCGGACGTTAATAGTGGAGGACTGGCGATCTGGCATATAGACGAGAGGAAGATAGCTGAGATGGAAGAGTTCAACGCAATAAATGTAGGAAGCCCAAAGGGGGTCGATATGGAAGAAGCCGACGGTATACAGGATTTTGAGAAAGACGTTTATAAAATTGAGGATTGGACTGCCGCATTGGTAGGTACTCATTTAGACGTTTTTAGTGGAGAGGGGTTTAATTCCGAATTTTCGCCAACTACAGATCCTAGCACGCACGATAATTTCGGCAACTGGACGGGTATAACGATTTCAAATATCTCTTTACCCGATACGCTTATGTATTTTGATGTCTCGTTTTATAGAAGTATCGCGAACTTTCCGAAAAAGTTCGAGGGAAAAATGGATGTGATTTCTCCGCAAAGCGTTGATAGCACTATTTATGTGGGTGATATGTTGGGAAGTGTTTATAGAGTGAATCCGGATGATACTCTGTTCAGAATGGTCGAGTTAACCGATTCTGTATATGAAGATTCAACCTATACTTCTCCTCTTATAACGGACGTTACAGGGAATGGGAATTTAGAAATTTTTGATATGACCATAAAAGGAAGAGTTTTTCTCTATGATATCTCTTCCGATGTCATTCTGGATTCTTTTTCTGTAACCGGAGATATATACGGGAATGCATCGGCGGCAGATATTCTTCCCGGAGGAGGTAAAGAAGTACTGTTTGGAACTTCCGCTTCGGAACTACACTTGCTTAGATGGAATTCAGATAGTTTGGTTGAAGCGGATGGTTTTCCTCTGTATGTGGGAGATTGGCTGGTCTCCACACCCCTGGTTCTTGGAAACTGTATATACGTTTTACCAGCAGATGGGACTCTTTTGAAAGTTTCCACCGCCGGTGAGATTATTTGGAGAAAAGGGGAGGAGAATGTTTCTTACAGTATGTCTTCACCGGTGGCGGGAGATATAGATAGGGATGGAGTTAAAGAGATTCTGTGCTCGGCAGGCTCAAAGAGGATTTTTGCTGTGGACACAACTGGAGTGGTAGAATGGGAGAGGGATCTTCCCGCAAAAACGTATTTCTCGACACCCGCGCTTGGAGACATAAACGGTGATAGTTATCTTGACGTAGTTTTTGCGGACAGTGCGAATATATTTGCTTTAAACAGAAATGGTTCTTTGCTCGATAATTTCCCGATAAAAATACACCTCTCTCAGCAGACTCAGTCTTCAATAATTTTATCCGATGTAAGCGGTGATTCTTTGCTCGACATAGTATTCGGTTCTCCTGACGGAGGAGTTCTTGCTTATAATAAAGAGGGTGAAAAGGTTGTTGAATTTCCGTTTGCTACTGGGCAAAGATCTTATTCGACTCCTCTGGTTTTTGATATGAACGGAGATGGGCGTTCGGAATTATTCATCGGTTCCCGTGACGGATGGTTATATGGTTGGGAAACTGAAGGTTTTTACAGGGGTGATGGATGGAACAGAATTTATTTTAACAATGATCATCAATCGGTTTTTCCCGATTCTCTTTTACCGGAGAGATTTGATGAAGAGGAAGAGTTGGCTGTTGAGGAATTTTATATATATCCTTCTCCTGTAAGAGGAGGAGATGAAGCTTTTATCAGATTTAGCTTAAGTGCTTCGGCAGAGAATGTTCTCATAAGAATATATTCCCTTTCGGGCAGGCTGATAACGGAGAAAAGAGTAAGGGGGTTTTTTGGCCCAAATGATGTTAAAATAGATGGCGAGCTTGCAGGAGTTGCTAACGGTATTTACATCGCCACCATCGATGTTGATAATAGTGTCTTTGATAAATTTAAATTTGGTTTATTGAATAGATTTTAGAATCTAAACAAGGGAGGAGCGTTAATGTTGTTTCTTACTATTCTTTTTTCAATAACACCGGCAAAAGCGGCTTTTTCCTCTTTTGTTGTTCCCGGTTCCGGGGATTTGTTGATGGGAGACAAAAATAGAGGAATTTGTTTTATGGTAGCAGAAGCAGCGATCTGGTTGACTTATTTTGACAGTAAAGCAGGGGAGGAGAAGAAAGATAAAATATCCAAAAACTTTGCTGCTTTTTATGCTTCTGCAAATCTTAGCAAGGAAGACGACGACTATTTTAATGCAATGGAAGATTTTCTTACAAATATAGATTATAATGAGACGGTTAAGGAAGAAGCAAGAAGGTTATATCCTGATACTTTGGATGCTGATGTGATGCAGGTGAGAATACAGTCGAGAAGGGAGTATATTGAGGAAAATTCATATACAGGTTCCGATGCCTGGGAGTGGAGCTCCAGTGAATTGGCAGACAATTATAGAGCTATAAGGAAAGACAAGAGAAGTTTGGAGCAGAAGGCTACCAATATGATTGGTCTCGCTGTAGCCAATCGAGTGGTCAGTTTTTTTACAACTTACTTTTTTGGGAGAAGAGTTTCTTTGGAAATTAAGGATAATGAAGTCGAAATGGGATTCCACTTTTAAATGAGGCTATATAATACATTAAGCAGAACAAAAGAAGATTTTAAGCCTTTGAAAGGCAAGAAGGTTTCTGTTTACTATTGCGGCATGACTCTGCAGGAGTCTCCTCATATTGGTCATATTAGAGCAGCGCTCACTTCGGATATCCTTCATCGATACTTAAAATATCTCGGATATGAAGTTAACTTAATAGTTAACTTCACGGATATTGACGATAAAGTTATCGTTAAAGCGGAAGAAGAAGGAAAAGATTATAGAGAGATAGCTGCGTACTTTGAAGATGAATATAGAGATGTAATTAGCCGTCTTAACATTTTGGAACCGTCATTTTATCCTCGGGCAACACAGCATATTGAGGAAATAATAAAGCTTGTGCAGAAATTAGAAAAAAAGAAATTTGCTTATCATAAGGATGGCGATGTATTTTTCAGTGTTCGTAAATTTAAAGATTATGGGAAACTGTCGGGAAAGAAAGTGGAGGAATTGAGGTCGGGAGTCCGGATTAAGGTAAACGAGAAAAAAGAAGACCCTCTTGATTTTGTTTTATGGAAGAAGGCGAAACCTTCGGAACCCTCTTGGTTTTCTCCCTGGGGGAAAGGGAGACCCGGCTGGCACATAGAATGTTCTGCCATGGCAAATTGTTATCTGGGAGACACAATCGATATTCATGGCGGAGGAAGCGATCTGATTTTTCCCCATCATGAAAATGAAATTGCCCAGTCCGAGACTGCAACCGGTAAAACATTTGCAAAGTTTTGGGTCCATAACGAGATGCTTAACATAAAGGGAGAAAAGATGTCAAAGTCCCTGTTGAATTTTATACCCATAAGAGATCTCTTAGGTGAATTTGGCCCAAATGTCATTCGGTTGTATTTGTTGCAAGCTCATTATAGAAATCCCATCGACTATAATACTGAAATGCTTAAACAGGCAGCTTCAGGATGGGAAAAAATTATGAATTTTTTGAATATTTCTAAAGGGGCAGAAGGGAAGTTGTTTTCTAACTTAATTGAAGACTTTGAGTGTAAAATGAATGAAGACCTTGGTACTCCCGGGGCAGTAGCCTTGGCTTTTGACATAGTCAACGAAGGTCTTAAGGCAAACAAAAAAGATATAAGCTCATTTAGAGAAACGTTGTCTTTTCTACTGGAGAATCTTGGTTTTGATTTTGGAAAGGAAAAACAGGAGCTTAGCCCCGCCATCGAGGAAATTGTAAAGTTACGCAACGATCTAAGAGATGAAGGTGATTATAAGATGGCTGACCGGATCAGAACTGTTCTTGAAAAAACCGGAATATTAATACAGGATAATCCGGAAGGAAGTATCTGGAGATTGAAATGAGGGGAAGAGAGTTAGCTTTAAAGGCTTTAATTGAATTTGAAAACAAGGGAAAGACTTTAAAAGACTTTGCGGAAGCTCGGAAAGGAGAAAAGTCGGATAAGGGCATACAGAAAGCCTATGATTATTTCTATGGAACGGTTAAGATGATTAAGCGACTGGATTATATTCTGGAGAAGCATTTGAAGAAGAGAAAACTTAAAAGTTTGCCTCTGCCAATCAGAAATATTTTGAGAGAAGGAGCTTACGGGCTTCTATTCACTCACGACCCAGATCATGCTGTGGTAAATGAGTCAGTAAATCTTGCAAAGAAATTCGGACACAATGGAACCGTATCCCTTGTAAATGCTGTCTTGCGGAATCTTCATCCTGTCGCTTATCCTGAGGAACCTTTAAAATATCTGTCTACGTTTTACTCTTTTCCCGAGTTTTTGGTTAGCATGTTTATGGATGAATATGGCGAAAAAACAGAAGACATATTGAAAGAGAGTAATCGCCCACCGGTCACCACGATTCGTGTTAACAGATTGAAGACCACACCTGAGGAGGTTCTTAAAGATTTAAAAGAAGAAGGTTTTAAAGCGGAAAAAATAGAGAAAAGAGAATATAATCTTTTGACAGAGGGCAGAGTTATTTATAGCGATAGCTTTAAAAGGGGCTGTTTTCAAATTCAGGGTGTTACTCAGACAATGAATACCGAGATTCTTGCTCCGAAAAAAGGTGAAATTATCCTTGATCTATGTTCTGTTCCCGGCACAAAAAGTACAGGGATAGCAGAAATTATCGAAGATAAGGGAATTGTGTTATCTGTGGATAAAAAAGATCTCTATATGGTTGTCCGCAATGCCGAGCGATTGGGGATAAAGAGCATTTATCCGGTTAAGGCTGATGTAAAAAACTTTTGGGTTTCCCGAACCGATAGGATACTTTTAGATGTACCATGTTCCGGTACGGGTGTTATGGGGAAAAGAGGGGATCTTAGATGGAACCTAACACATGAGTCTTTAAGCAGGCTTGTGAATTTGCAGAAAGAGATGTTAAGCGCTGCAGCGAAGAATCTAAAGAAGAAAGGAATTTTAGTATATTCAACATGTTCTATTCTTCAAGAGGAAAACGAAAAACAGGTACAATGGTTCTTAGAGGAAAACCCGGATTTTATTGTTAAATGCGCTGGGGATGATGGCCCCTTTATCCGGAATCTTCCCGGGTGTCCCTTTTATGATGGGGGATTTGGCGCAATACTTATAAGGAGGTAGTTGTTATGTATTATCAGCAGAGTTCTGCCAAGGTGTTTTGGATATCTTTTCTTACTTCGCTAATAGTTTCTAGTTTAATTGGTTTTACTTTCGTGTATTTTGTTCCTGAGGTTTTATCAGGTAAATCAAAGATGGTGGAGATCCCGGATGTCGAAAATTTGGAACTACATAAAGCCGAGATGATTATGGACGAAAAAGGATTAAAAATAATTACAGAAGACGAAAAATTTCATCCAACGACGAAGAAGAATAGAGTCATTTACCAGAAACCAACTGCAGGAGAAGCCGTAGAACGGGGTTCAACTGTAAGGATTGTATTGAGCAAAGGACCTCAGGAGAAAGTGGAAGAAGGTGAAGAGATAATTGTCCCCTCTGTTATTGGTTTTGATATTAATCAGGCTAAAGTCTATCTGTCCGAAAGAGGACTTAGTGTAGGTGTGGTTGAGAGACAGGAATCCGAAGAAGCAAAGGATGTTGTTTTGAAAACAGTTCCTGAACCGGGGCAGAAGGTAACGGAAGCTGTTCCAATAAAATTAATCGTCTCTTCTGGTGGAGGGAAAGTCGATGTTCCTAACCTCATAGGGAAAAGTGAATATAGAGCTCGTTTGCTATTAGAAGAGAGTGGACTTGAGTTGGGAAAAAAGAGTTATGCTACAAGCGGAGAACATGCTTTTGATATTATTATCAGACAAAGTCCGCAGCCTGGTGTAACGGTTGAAAAAGGCTCTGAGGTTGATGTAACTATAAATCGTGAGGGGCGTTGATGAAGAAGGTTGTTACTTATTTCTCTATTGTGATAGGGTCTTTCTTTTTTGGATTTGGTATTTTCTATTTTTTAATGCCGGTGATAATAAAACATAGTAAAACTATAGAAGTGCCGGCTCTTAGAAAGGTGAGTGTAAAAAAAGCTGAAAGCATTCTTACAAATTTGGATTTAAAGTATGTTGTTTCGGATAGTATTAACTCGGCTGAAGTGCCGGAAGGATTTATAGTAAGCAGTGACCCTGAGGCAAAAGAAGAGGTAAAAGTTGGAAGTATTATAAAGCTCGTTGTTAGCAGAGGACCAAAGAAGATCGCATTACCTCAAATTGTTGGTCTTTCTCGGAAAGCTGCTGTAGATTCTCTTGATATTTACGGCGTAACAAATAGGGTTTTTATAAATTATCCCGTACAGGAGAAAACCCTAGACGGAAAGGTAGTTAAGACAAGACCAGAAGTTGAAGACAGCATCGCTGAGGGGGGAATGCTTACTATCTATATTGGAACAGAAAAAAGAAAGGTGTTTTTGATGCCAAACCTAAACGGGATGGAGTTGGAAGAGGCGCAGGGAGAGATATTAAAGTACGGACTTGTATTATCTGAGGTTAAGAGGACAAAAGGGGAAATAGATGTTGTTATCCAACAATTTCCCGCACCGGGTGTAGAGGTTACTTTTGGAGATAACGTAAAACTTGTTGTTGGACAATAAAATGAGGGAGGTGAAATGTATAACGTAAAGGAATTAGATAATTTTAAGAGAGCTTTATGGGTGTTTTTTTACTGGTCTCGTAGTTTGACAGCGGTCAAGAAAAGTGTTTTTGCTATAGGGATTGCGTGTCTCACCGGGCTATCAGCTTACCTTAAGGTGCCTCTTCTCTGGACTCCTGTTCCTATTACGTTGCAGACGTTTTTTGTTCTCCTTGCCGGAGTTCTTCTCGGGCGGAATTGGGGAGGTGTGAGCCAGATAATTTATGTGGGTGTCGGTATGTTAGGGTTCGGGTGGTTTGCAGGGGGTAGTATTTTTGGACCTACGGGAGGATATTTAATTGGTTTTATTTTAGCGGCTTTCTTTCTTGGGTATGCAATAGATAAATATTTACACTCAAGAAAATTTCTTTCTATCCTTTTGTTGATGTTTTTTGCGTGTTTCTTTTTAATATATATTCCGGGATTGATTCAATTAGGGTTTTATCTTTATCTTGTTAAAGGATCTTTCCCGGGATTGGCGACACTTCTTGCTATGGGATTTTTTCCGTTTGTTCCCGGAGATTTGATTAAAATTACTCTTGCCGCAGCTGTTGCTGCTGCGATTATACCGAAGAACACAGGTTCTTTGCAGCAGTCAAATGGTTGAATTATCTGAAATAAATAAAATATCAAAATTTAAAAAGCAAAATGACAGATAAAAATTTAAAAATTCCTTTACCCTTTAATTTTGGATAGTCTTTTTTTGTTCATTTTTGAATTTTAATTTGTATTTTTCCATTTTGATATTTGATTTTTACATTTTAGTGACTTTCTTATTTATATATTGAAGGCGCAAATCGTTGCGAGAATTACTTTATGGTACTATAATAAATACACTATGTTCCAGATGATAATAAAAACAAAAGATTTTGATTTTTTGAAGACTTTTAATTCCGGTCTTTTTTATTTTTTTTATGAAGATAATCCTGTGAGGAGGGTTTATTTTAAAAACAGGATCGTTGAGCTTGTTTTCAGGCAAGAGGGTGAGAATTTAATAATTGATTCGCCTGATGATATCAAAAGAAAAAAAATAGAGATTTTAAAGAAACGAATTTCCTATTGTTTTGGTCTCCATGAAGACTTGAGGGATTTTTATGCTCTATGCAAAAAAGATAAGGTTTTGAGAGATTATCTTCCAAAAATAAAAAAAACGAGAATTGTTTCTGCTTTTTCTGATTTTGAAGCGCTGGTTGGTGCCATAGTTTCTCAAAATAATTCGTACAGAAATTATCGAAAACAAATGAGAAAAGTTTATAGAAAGGTAAATTTTGTAAAGGCGAATTATAAAGAGAAGCAAATAAAAAAAATGCACATTGGCTATAAAATTTCCTATATTATGGAGCTTGCGAGAAATTTTGATAAATTATATATAAAAGACATTAAGGGTATAGGAAATTATTCCGTAAATCTTTACAATATTTTTCAGAAAAGAGACTATGATTCTTTTTATGTTGATTGTTTGACCGAAAGGATTATGAGAGAAAACTATGGTATCAATAACTGCTTTGAAGAAAACAGCAAAAAACTATGGGGAAAATATAGAGGACTTGCAGAAGCCTATCTACAGAGGTTCTTTGAGCAAAAATAGCTTTTTTATTTTTTTTCTAATTTGTCAAGTCTCTTATCGATTTGATCGAGTTTATCTTCTATCTTATCGAGCTTTTCAATAATTCTATCGAGATTTTCCATTTTATCTTTTAATTCTTCTATTCCATCTTTAGCTTTCAGGCGGGTGCCTTCTTCTACTGTTTTCAATTTATTGGTTATCTCGGTGATTTTATTTTGTATTTTTGCTATTTCATCAGACTGAGGCGCGTTACAACCAATAATTGAGAGAAGAAAAGGAATTATTAGTATAAGTTTTTTCATATTGTCCTCCTCGTTTTCCGGAAATTTACATTAAGTTTAAAAAATATCAAGCTATAAAGCATTTTTTCTTTGTGGAAGAGCCATTTCATACCTTGCGATGATTTTATCTATTATCTCATTCTCTCTTTTATCTACTACTTGTCTTGCGGGATCCGCGTTATACCAACTAATAATTTCTTGTGCTCCAGTAAAAAAGGGGATGGTAGCGGTATAATCCGGTACGAACCGTTTTATCTTGGAATTGTCGAATATCATACTATGAGATTTGTCTCCCAGAAGACTTGCGCCCCACTCAGGGTCAAAGTAAGCTATAAACTCTGAAGGTATATGTACTATCCGGGCTTCGGCTCCTGCGGCATGTGCTACTATCTCGTAAATTTGATTCCAAGATAAAAGTTCATCTGAAGTGATGTGGAAAGCTTCCCCTATAGCTTTATTGTTACCTAATAAACCTACAAAGCCCCTGGCGAAATCCCTGTGGTGTGTTAGTACCCATAATGAAGTCCCGTCTCCATGTACGATGACTTTTTTGCCTTTCCGCATTCGGTCCACCAATGTATATTTGTTGTGCATAGGTAGCATGGTGCAGTCGTAGGTGTGAGAAGGGCGAACGATAGTTACAGGAAAGTGGCCTTTTCGGTAAGCTTGGAAAAGGCGTTTTTCGCAGGCAATTTTATTTCGAGAATATTTCCAGGAAGTGTTAGACAAAGGAGTACATTCGGTTACAGGGAGTTTTTCAGGTGGGGTTTGATAGGCGGAGGCTGAACTTATGAAGATGTACTGTCCTACCCTGCCGCCAAATAACTCGAGATCTCTTTTGATATGTTCGGGTGTAAAGGCGACCCAGTTTACAACCACGTCGAATGTCCTGTCTCCCAATGCTGCTTCGGATGAAGATCTATCTCTAATGTCTCCGTGCAAGATATGAGCTTTTTCCGGAACAGGCCTTTTAGTTTTGCCGCGATTTAAAAGATACAGTTGAAAACCTTCTTCAACGGCTAGTTCGGCACACGCCGAGCTGATAACACCTGTTCCTCCAATGAATAAAACTTTCATATATTTTTCTCCCTCTGAAATTAGATTTATGCTCGATAATTTTTTATAAATCCACTATTTAAATTTATGGAAATAATGTAAAATATCAAGAGCATAAGTTTGTTTTAAAAAAAATTGAACCACAAAGTACACAAAGAGCACAAAGATTTTAATTTTTTATTCAACTATATAATTTATTCCTTAAATAAAAATCCTGTTAGTATTGCTTAGCCCTGTCCGGTATTTTTCTATAGTTGGGAAGGGTTTTTTAAAAAAATAAATTAAAGTTGGGGTGGAGGGGCTTCGTGCCCTTTGTGGGCTTTGTGGTTTAAAAAACTATGGTTGACAAAGGCAGAAAAAACAGCTACGATATTTTATAGAAGTGAATAAAGTAATAAAAGTGAACGATAAAATATATTTCTATTCAAGGAAGGTTCCCTCGTCTAACACAACACTAATAAAGGGAGACGTGAATATACTGATAGATCCGGGCTATAATCCTACTCTGAAGATAAGGGCGCTTGAACCCTTAATAAAGGAAGCCGGAATAGGGATAAAGAACATTGATGAAATATGGTTTACGCATAGCCATCCTGATCACACAGGGTTGGCTTATTACCTGCTTCAGGAAAAACAAATGAAAATTGTCTGCCATCCGTGGGGGAAGAATTTTATAACAACAGAACCTCCTATCCGCGGTCTTATTGAAAGGGAAAAAATAGATGATGCGGTTCTGAAGAGATTATATCCCATAGATGTAAAAAGAAGAAAGAGAATTGAAGCTCTGGTTCGTTATCTTGTTAAATTTTACGCAAGATTTCTTTCTATAAATAGTCATGCGGTGAAAGTGGATGATTGTTTTTCTGATGAGGAAGTCAGATATGGTATTAAAGTTGTCTTTCTTCCCGGTCATACACTTGATGAAGTTGGTTTTTCTCTTGGTTCTATTCTTATTACGGGCGACCTTATAGCAACTTTTTCTTTTAAGCGACCGGCAGTCTTGAATGTCCCGTCTTCCGATATCGATGATGCGATTTCTTCCTTGAAGAAAATTTTAGAAATTTCCCCCAAGTTGATTCTACCCGGGCACGGGAATTACTCCAAAATTGATGCGAATCTTGTGAATGAAATTTATAAACAAACTATTAATCTAAGAGAAAAAGGGATTTTATTGGTGAGGAATAGTCATTCATTTATGACCTATGCGCTGGGGTTACAAAAAATTCTTCCTACTTTTACTCTCAGGATTCAGGAAAGATTAGCTCTTTTGTATATTATTTATAAGAGCTATGTAAAGGGTGAAGAGAGTAAATTGCGCGAAAAGATAGTGAATTAACCATAGAGAAAAAACGCACATTGAAATTAATGCAGCTAAGCCGCCGAAAATCAAAAATTAAATCTCAAAATGTAAAATTACAAATCAAAGTTTAAGAAAAACATTTACCACAGAGGACACAGAGGAATAATTGTGTTTAAAAGGAAAAAACACTGAGAACACAGAGAAAAAAACAAATAAGAACTCTGTGCTCTCTGTGGTTAAAAAAATCAGGGGTTGAGAGAGGTGGGCTCTGTGTGTTTTTATTCATTTTGCTTTTTACTTTTTAATATTTAATTTATTCCAGATAGAGTTATACTAAAGCATGAAGGCTTTTTTTTGTTTTTTCTGAAACACGCCCACTTATGTTATATTGAAATTAATCTTACTCGGTGACCCATACCTTAATCGTATCCAGTACAACTGCTCCTATTACTCCCATCGCGAAGTCCTCATCGAGCTGGTCGTAATCGAAATAAACGTCTGATTTGAAGCAATTCTCATCCATAGCCATGACTGCTAAGGTATAAAAAGTGTCAACGTTAGGGAATAGATATTTAGCAGAGAAAACATTAAGAGAAGTATCCTGCGTTAACAAAGAAATATAAAAGGAGTCTATCTCTCCTTCAAAGAAAACACTGGCGTTATACATGTCATCAAAAGACCCTTCGCAACTGTTCCAGTAAACAATTTCAGGACTGTCGAGAGAAATTGTATCTCCGTTGGAAGGAGAATGGATTAAAAGAGAACCTGGAGTATTTACTTCCTCTTCTATTTGATGCCCTTCAACGTTTATTTGAACAAAATACCTGTCATTATATTTTACCCACATGGAGTCATCGCTATAGTATATTCCGGTCGTATCCGACTCACTGAATTTAAAAGTGTCTTGCTCCTCATTTATTGCTATTATTTCCGCGTCTGATATACCTTGAGAACCTTCAGGAACCGTCGCATCTAATCTATAAGTGGAATCCACATAGGCTTTTTGAATTTTCATATTGGGTCTTAGAACCAGGTTAATTACGTATTTGTGTTCAAAAGGCCCTTCGGTGACGCTTTCGCAGGAAAAGAATAAAAGAGAAATCAAAAAAACAGTAAGTATTGAATTATATTTCAAGTCAAATCCTCCGTTAAAACCTGTATATAAACTCAATAGACGGGACAATAGGCAGCATATTAAAAGTTTCTCTGACAGGCGGTTCTTCGTCATAATCGTAGTAATAAAACCACACGTTTTTGCGGTTCAAAGCGTTGTATAAGCTGAGTTTTAAATCCAACTCATTATTACCAAAATAAAAAGTCTTGGTAGCACTGATATCCAAACGCAAATAGGACGGTAAGCGGAACGCGTTTTTCTCACCTCGTAGCTCCATCCACCAGTTGGTGTTATCATTGTCGTAAGGAGTGCCTGATTCTCTATAGCGATATCTCCCCAGAGAGGTAGTGAATGGATTTCCCGTAGAGAAAGCAAATTGAACGCCGACTTCCCATTCTTTGGGAAGCATAGCAAAAAGAATTAAATACAGGTTATGGGTCCGGTCCCATACTGACGGGTAGTATTCATCGCCGGAGCTCACCCTTGATTTAAGAAACGTATAGGAAAGCCAGCCTCTTAATTTTCCAATCTCTTTTTTTAATAGAAAATCGATACCATAGGCATCGCCTTCGTTTTCATCAAACATTGTTCTGTAGTAATCGTTTGCATTTTCAATGTCGATTTCCGCATCCTCGCTCATTTTGTATAACCGGTTATAAATCCGGTAATAACCTTCGAGTGAGAAATAGAAAGATTCGTTTAACCACCCTTCATAACCGAGATTAAAATGATGAGCTTCCTCAGGACTGTTCTCTCCGCCGAGAGGAATCAGGTAGTAAAAAGGAAGGCTCATGCCTCCAGTTTCCGACTCTCCGGGAACTAAAGGAACCTCATATTGATGGTAATTCCCGAGAGAAATTGTCAATGCCTTTATTTCATTTATAAAGTATTTCGCAGACAACCGGTAAGATCTAAAAAAAGCACTTTTGTTCTGATCGAACTCTACACTCTCGGAATAATAATGCGTAAGGGCTATACCTCCTGAGAGAAGCAAATCTTTCATAGGAGAAAATTCATCTTCCAGAAAACCCACTGCTCTGTTGCTCCAAATGTCCTTGTATTCATAATTTATGCCCATATTGCTGCTAATATCATATTTAAAAGGACGATATTCATCGTTTAATCCAAATTTCAATTTATGTCCTCTGAATGCACGCGAATAATCCATTCCGAGGTTAGCTATATCGATAACCCCGTTTGTAACAAAAATAGTATCCATAAAACCAAAATGAAAACTATGTTTGCTCCATCCGCTTGAAAAATGAAGTAGGGATTCGTTATCGCCGGAATGAAATATATTTACTCCCATAACGTTATTATCCCAATCTATACCTACAATCTGGACGTCTTCATTATCCTCGTCTCTCATATCGAGGAAATCTTTACTTTTGAAACCGCTTAAGACAACGGTCCAACTGTTAGTTATATCACTCTCTATATGTAAATATCCATCGTAGAAATAATAAGGCATTTCATCCGGGATTATTTTGTCTATATAAGTTCTCCTGACAGTAAAGAGAAAATTCGTATTTAGATAAGGTACGGGGCTGCCAATGGTTGCTCCGGCGGATAAAAATCCCAGAGAAAAAACACCTGTAAGTCCTTTTATGTCTCGATCTACGCCTTTTGTTTTAACGTCTAAAACGGAAGAAAGAGCCGCATCGTATTCTGCCGGAATTCCGCTTTTGTGCAATTCAATGTTTTTTATTGCGTTAACGTTAAAAGCAGAAAAGATACCGGATAGATGAAAGGGTTTTAACAGAGGAATATCATCGAGTAGAACTAAATTCTGGTCCGGGCTTCCTCCTCTTACAGCGATATCAGTTGAGTAATCCGATGCTTTTGTGATTCCGGGTAGAGCTTCTAATGTCCGCATTAAATCACCTTCCTGGAACGAAGGTAAAATTAGCATATCATCAGTGGAGAGGGAAGCAGGGGTAATGGTGGCTGATTCCCTGAATTTTTTTCTCTTTGCAGACACTAATATACCCTGCGATTTCAAAGTTGTTATACTCATTGCTATATCTGTCTTTACGTAATCCTTACCGAAAAAAAATATCTCTCTCTCAACTTTTTTATATCCCATCATAGAACAGACAAGTTTGACTTTTTTCAGTGTATCGGGCAGTATTATGCTGTAATATCCGCTATTATCCGTTGTGGTACCCCTTTCGGTTCCCTCAACCACAATGTTGACCATGGGTAGAGGTTCCTTTGATGCTGCGTCGAACACAGTGCCCGTTACAACTTTGTATCCACCGGCGCTTAAGAACAAGTAAATAAACAAATAAATCATTCTTTAAAAAAACGCTCTGCTATATTTGAAAAGTAAAACAGAAGCCCAAATCCTTGTTAATAGAATATATACCTCATTACAATCGAACAAGAGAGGATGTTTGCGGATATATCAACATTATCCCGTTCGAAACTGAAACGATTATAGAAAAGATTGCTTTCCACACTCCATCTGTGAGTGAACTCGTAACCCACACCTAAAGTTCCTCCAACACCCAAATGCATATCTAAATCTTCTATATCTTCTTCAAATTCAAAAGGGAAATATCGCATAGCAAGACCTACACCCGCGTCAAAATAAAAAGAAGGATGAAATTCTTTTAAGTAGTAACTGATGCCCAAACCTTGTAACCCATTCAATATGATTTTCCTATCAGAATCTACTTCTTCCTGAAAGTAAATCACTGGTGAAATGAGAAGAATCATTAAATGATTATTGGGGGCATAACCAATTTTTTCAACCATCGAGATTCCCCCTTTAGTAATATTCTCGGAAGATTCAGGTGAACTCCAGTATTGCATTTTTTCCGGATATTTGGTGAATCCGTATCCCAGATCAAGGCTGAAGATAAAACCCTGGCGTTCACCTCCTGCTAACAACAGAGCTTTCGAAAAAAGAAATATTAGAAATAATATTGATAATTTAGAAAAATCCATTTTCAACATATTTTCCTACGCTTTTAAAGGTTTTAATACTGTTAAAGCTTCAATTGCCTTTCGTTTTCGATGACCGTATAGAAAGTATAATTAGAGAATACAACTCTGTCAATGCTTTCACTGGTAACAAAGAACCAAACAAAAATTCTCTTTATTAGTGCTAGACGTGTGGGTGAGAGTTTAGTGTTTAGGGTTTCGAGCCTATATTTAGGATTTTGGATTTAGGGATTGGGAGTTAGTTTTGACCTTGGACTCAAGGCTCGTGACTTTGGACCATCTTTTTTCTTTGTGCTCTTTGTGTACTTTGTGGTTCAATTTCTTTTTCTTGTCAGTTTTAATCTTGTGCAATCTCGTGGTTCGAATCTTTTAGCTTGACAGATTAAATATTCGACATAGATTTTATTAGCCTAATTGTAAAAACGAAAATATTTGGAGGTATAATAATGCATAATAATTTCAGGTTGGTTTTTTTTATAATTTTTGGATTCTTAGCTGTGATGTGTAACTCAAATATTAAGTGCGATGAAACAATAGAAGGATTTAAAATAAGGACAGGTGTTAATGTCAGTCACTGGTTATCACAGAGCGATAAGAGGGGAGAAGAGAGAAAAAAATACATTACAAATGCTGATTTTGACACGATCGCGTCTGTAGGATTCGACCATGTCAGAATTCCGATTGATGAAGAACAGCTGTGGGATGAGGAGGGTAATAAAGAAAAGGAAGCGTTCGAACTGCTGCATAAGGCAATTAATTGGGCTCTTGCGGCTAATTTAAGGGTAATTGTGGATTTGCATATTCTCCGGTCTCATCATTTTATTGCAGAAACGAATCCTTTGTGGAGTGAACCCGCCGAGCAGGAAAAGCTAATCGATTTATGGCGACAGCTTTCAGAAGAGCTAATACAATATCCAATCAACATGGTAGCCTACGAAATACTTAATGAAGCTGTTGCGGATAACCCGGAGGATTGGAATAATCTCTTGGGCGAAGTTATTGCGGAAATCAGAATAAAAGAACCGGAGAGAAAAGTGGTGGTTGGCTCAAATAAATGGCAGATAGCTTCGACTTTTCCAGATTTGAAAGTTCCTGAGAAAGACAAAAATATTATTTTGAGTTTCCATTTCTATGATCCTCAAGCTCTTACACATCACAAAGCTCCATGGAATGTGATGCGTGAATATACCGGAGAAGTAAGTTATCCGGGACAAATTGTCGATACCTCAAATTATAAAGAACTTTCGGAAAAAGCACTTGAGGCAATGAGAGAGTATGCGAACGGATATTTTACAAAAGATACTCTGGCAAAAATAATGTCTCCAGCAATAAAAGTGGCAAAGGATAAAAATTTACCTTTATATTGCGGTGAATATGGAATTTATCCGACGATTCCCGAAGATATTGCTCTGCTATGGTACAAAGACGTTTGTGATATTTTTAATTCCAGCAATATTGCATACTGTCACTGGTGTTACAAGGGAGATTTTCCTGTCATAGACGAGAATGGCGCTGTGAATCGCAAACTTATTTCTGTTTTAACGGCTGAATAGAAAGGGTAGAAACATTTGTTAAACAATAAGAAAAAAGGAGGTTTAGTATGAAAAGGTTTATGTTTTTATCGGTATTGCTTTTGCTCGGCAGTTTTGTGTTAACAGGCTGTAAAGGAGACAAAAAGGCTGATGAGACGAGTGCGGAGAAAAAGATTGAAGCGAAAGAGGAAGCCGAAAATCTTTTGTTAACGGAGAAAGAGGTGAAAGCTTTCATAAAAGCTTTTCCGGTGTTTGTTGAGATTACAAAGCAAAAAGAGAAAGAGATTGGACCTTTAGCCGACAAGGAAGACCTTTTAAGTGGTATGAAGTTTGCGGGAGAGCTTAAAGAATACAAAGAAGAAATTGACGCGGCTCTAAAGGATTATGGCTTTACTCTTGAAAGTTTTGGCGCAACTCACAATAAAATTTTGGGTGCTATTGTTTATGGTCAGATGGAATCAGCTACCGGAGAGATGATGAAGAAGATGCTTGATAATCCTAATGTACCAGAAGAGCAGAAAGAGGAGATGAGAAAAAGCCTGAAAGAAACCGAGGAATCCGGAGAAATGAAAGCCAGCAAAGAAAATTGGAAAATTGTAGAAAAATATAGGAGCGAGATAGAGAACTTATTTAAAGGGGAATAAATATTGTCAACTGGCTTTTAGCCGTTAGCTTCAAAAACTATAAAACTCTAAATACTTCGAGGTAAATTTTAAAATTTGGGTATAGCGGGGGGTAACGCTAAAAGCAAAAGGCAAACAGCTAATAACTTGTTTGTTCTGAAATCTTTGTGGTATTTGTGTTTTTAGTCTAACTTAAGTAAGAAAGCTTGCCGGAGTAGAAGACCTTTTCGGTATCTTCGTTTTTTATAATTATTCCTCCGTCCGCTTGGATTGCAATTACTTTACCAGTAAAAGTTTCTTCCCCGTCGTTTATTTTAACTTTTTCGTTTAAATCGCCGCTTAGTTTTAGATATTTTTTGTGGATTTCTTCAAGATTGTTTCTGCCTTTTGCGATTCTTTTGATTATTTCTTTAGCAATTGCTTCGACATCGAGTTCTTTATGTAGTGTTTCTTTTGATGTTATTACAATATCTTTAAGAGGTATAGGGAAATCGGATTTGCTTAGATTGAGGTTAAGACCGATCCCTATTATAAATTTACCCTGTATTTTTTCGATTAGAATGCCGCCCAATTTTTTTCCTTTTAAGATTATATCGTTTGGCCATTTAATGTTGGTCAAAAGGTTATGCGCTTCGAGAGCCTCACATGTGGCAGTTGCGCAAAGTAGTGAAAGAGCTCCTTCGTTACCCGAGAACTTTTCAAGTAATATTGAGAACCACAAACCGCCTTTGGGAGAAAACCAGTCTTTAGAATTCCTTCCTTTCCCTGAATTTTGTATTTCCGAAACAAAACTATCGAGGTCGTTGAGTTTTGCTAAGCGTTTTTTAATCCACTCGTTTGTTGAATCAACTTCCTTTGCTTTTATTAATCTTGGCATAAATTGCTCCTAAAACAATATTATAGTATATAAATCGAAATTCGCAATCTTTTTCAAAAAATTTTAGAACTTTTGAGCTATCAAGTTAGGCTGTGCCAAAAGCCGAAGATCTATCAAAATTCGATGTAGGGCCGGCTTTAAAGGGTTGAACTACCTTAAAAATTATACGTTTTGGAATAGCCTCAACGGGAAGCTGCAAGTGACGAGCGGCTTTTGGTAAAAGCTTTCAGGTTTCTTATAAAGACGTCTCTTCCTGCCCAATTAATTGGAGTATGCGAGAATAGTAAATTAAATTCATCTTTCGATAAGGTTTTGAGATATTCTATAGATGGGTTTATTATCCTTTTTTCTGGTATGAGATCTTTTGTTTTAGTGATTTTTGCATTCGAGTTGAAAGGACATATTTCCTGGCATATGTCGCAACCGAAAATGTAATTATTCTTATCCGTTGGGAACCATGAGGGTAAATCACTTTTCTTATTAACGGTTTGAAATGCCGTGCACTTTTCTATATTAAGAGAGTAAGGTGCGGTGAGAGCTTTACTTGGGCAGGAAAGAAGGCAAAGCTCACAATCCTGGCATTTGTTTACTCCCTTTTTGTCTTTTTCCAGTTCAATATCAAGAAGCATTTCTCCTAGGAATATCCAGGACCCGAATTTTTCTGTTATGAGTAAGGTATTTTTTCCGATCCAGCCGAGACCCGCTCTCTCGGCTAACTCTTTTTCAAGAAGAGCTCCGGTATCCGAATAAAACTTGATTTTTTTTGTTTTTGTTTCTTCTTTTATAAATTTTGATAAGAGGGATAATTTTTCTGATAGAACAATATGGTAGTCCACTCCCAGGGCATATCGTGAGATACGTACCTCTTCTTTTCTTAACGGAGGGAAAGCGCCTTGCCAGTAATTCACACCAAGTACAACAATACTTCTTGCCCACGGAAACTTTGTTCTTGGAAAAAGTCTTTCCTCTTCTGTTTCCTTTAAATATTTAATATCTCTATTAATGCCTTTTTCGATTGAACTTCTGTATTCTTTTTGATAAACAGAGGGTTCTAAATCGGTCATTCCTACAAGGTCAAATCCAATTTCTTTAGCTTTTACTTTTATTTTTGTTTCTATATTCATAATTGTTCTTCCGACACTTCCAGAACGGTCTGTATTTCGAACCCCCGGCGTTTAAGATATTCAAAGATTTTTTCCTTTGAAGCCTTATTGTTACCGTATTTTTTGACTGCTTTTTCGAAAGCCTTTCGGGCGTTTTCTTTCTCGTCGACGGATTGCAGCAGATTTTCTATTTCGGATTCCTCAATTCCTTTATCCTTTAATTCCATTTTAAGAGCAAAATTACCTTTAGGATTATTTTTGTTTCTGTCTTTTATCCAGGAAGAAGCAAATCTATGGTCGTCAATCAAATCGGCTTTTTCGAAGTCGGCTAACACTTCTTCAGTAACCTCTTCTTTGACTCCTTTATTGGTAAGATAATCTTTTATTTCCTTTTTAGATCTTTCTCTATATGAAATGTAATTTCTGACTTTTTCTTTTGCATCCGTGATTACTTCAAATTCTTTTATTAAAGAGATTTCACCGGGTGCGATTTCTTTGTTTTCGTAAAGGTGGAACTTTGTTACCGTGTCTTTGTATAGACCTAAGGAAAACTCACCGTCGATATATATGTTTACTCTATTCTTTTTCTTCTTCTGCTGTTCTATCCTGGTTATCTTTCCCATTACCGATTTTTAGCTCTTCTCTTATTTTGTTTTCTAATTCCGCCGATATTTTGGGGTTTTCTTTGAGGAAAAGCTTTACATTTTCTCTTCCCTGTCCGAGAGAGGTTTCTCCGTAACTGAACCAAGCTCCGGATTTTTCGATCAGGTTTAAAGATTGTCCGAAATCAAGAAGCTCTCCTTCTTTTGATATACCTATACCGTACATTATGTCGAATTCTGCCTCTTTGAAAGGAGGGGCTAGTTTATTTTTTACGACTTTAACTTTTACCCTTATTCCTATTGATTCGTTTCCTTGTTGCAAAGTGCTGATTCTTCTAATATCCATTCTAACCGAGGCGTGGAATTTTAAAGCCAGTCCTCCCGGCGTGGTGTATGGATTTCCAAAAGAAATACCAATTTTTTGTCTGACCTGGTTTATAAAAACAGCAGAAGTTGAAGCCTTACTTAAAACACCTGTAAGTTTTCGTAAAGCCTGAGACATAAGACGTGCTCTAAGACCCATGTGGGCATCCCCCATTTCTCCCTCAATTTCGGCTTTTGGTACAAGGGCTGCGACCGAGTCGATCGTTATCAATTCAACGGCTCCGCTTCTAACTAACATTTCCGCTATTTCTAAGGCTTCTTCTCCAGTGTCGGGTTGTGATATCAGTAAATCTTCAGTGTTGACTCCTAGAGTTTTCGCGTATTTGGGATCGAGAGCATGTTCTACGTCTATAAAAGCAACCGTTCCGCCTCTTTTTTGCGATTCAGCGGCAATATGGAGAGCGAGAGTGGTTTTTCCCGAAGCTTCCTTTCCGTATATTTCTATGGCTCTGCCTCTTGGAATTCCTCCTATTCCGAGTGCAGCATCCAGGGAAAGAGAACCGGTAGGTATTACGGGTACCTCTATTGTTTTTTTTGTACCCAATTTCATCAATGCTCCGTCTCCGTATTGTTTGTTTATTTTGCTTATTACTGAATCGATAGCTTTTTCTTTATCTTTATTTTTATCCATAATTATTACCTCCTGAGAAAAAGTATTATAAGCGATATTGAAAGAAATATAAGAAACAGTTTAAACATTAAACTCAATTTGATTTTTGTTCTTCCCCTTGCCCATATCCAAATTGTTTCGTAGGACCCAAGTATGCCCGCAAGACTACCCGCCGCAACCGAGTATAAGATAATGGATTTGTCATAATTTAATAATGGGAGTATAAAAGAAAGTAGGTTTGACGAAAAACCCGCTGAGCCTATACTCCCCGCAGAGTATATTATCCAGGGGGAAAGCTTGATACCTGGTAGGGGCAAGAAGTAAAGTATATAGAAAACAACAAAACAGACTCCTACAGGTATAAAAAGCCACCAGTTGACCGCTTTTAAGGGTTCTGTTCCCATAAAAGTAATGCAAAATACTCCGCCTAAGATGATTAATCCAATCAAGTTTAGATTGTAGTGTTTCCCTACATTGAAATATCCAAAAACAAAGAACAAGAGAATTATTGAGAAAGCGAGTTCCGTTTTTTTCCATTCTAAAGTGCTGTTTGTTTCTTTTATTACATTTTCTTCGCAGATAAAATAAGTTACAGCAAGTAATGTAAAAAGACTTGCTATCCAAAGGGGCAGCATTATTGAGATAAAAGCAGGAAAGCTAATAGTGGGTGTTCCTTTTCCCAGGGCAATGGAAATAAAAATGTTTCTGAGGTTTCCAAAAGGAGTAATTATGCTTCCCATTACAGCTGAAGCAACCAATAGTGTTAGTGTTTTTTCTTTTTCCTTAAAACGCAGAATCCAATTTTCGAAACAAGAAATAAGAACGAAGGAAAGAAAAAAGGGTGCCAGAATATGTGATAAAGCGACTAACTTCATTGTTGCTGTCTTTTCGTTTGTCCCTTTTAGAATTTTTTCGCCTATAAAATCGATTATTTTAGATCTTTTAATTGAAGCCGCCATAAAAGCAAGTATAAGAGTTACAAAAAGATATGCTATTGGCGGATGAATGTTCAAAGTTCGCCTCCGAGAGGGATTTCCGAGAGGATTTTATATATGGGTCCTTTTGGAGTCAGCGTGCTTTTGAAAAGAGCAACTTCATTTACAGGGAAAGAATCAAATGAGAATTCGATTGGGTCAGGTAAGCTATACTTCCCTTTTTTAACCCTGGCAAATGTTATATGCGGAGTGAATTTTCGCTGCTCTTTTTCAAATCCTAGATCAGATACCTTGTTTTCGATAGTTGAAAATAATCCAATTAGTTTATCCCTGCCTTCTTCTATTCCAACCCAGAGGATTTTTGCCTTTTTTGAAGATGGAAAAGCACCTATCTTTTTTAGGGAAACGCTAAACGAAGAAAACTCTTCCTCGATTTCTTTCATTTTATCTTCAATAGCTGTTTTTTTATCGGTTTCACCAAAAAACTTTAGGGTAATGTGTAAATTTTCTTTTTTTACCCACTTAACAGAAGATGGGGTTTTTAGTTTGTCATAAAGAGACGAAATCAAAATTTTTGCCTCCACTGGTATAGTGATAGCTGTGAATAACCTTATTTTATCTCCTCCAGTAAGTTTTTTAACATTTCTAAAAGCCGTATCCCAGCCAACTTTCTTATATTGTTTCGATTACCTTCAAGATGCACCATATTAGTAATTATCTTTTGCGGAATGTCAACTCCCAGAGCAACAGATCCCACCGGTTTTTTCTCGTTTCCGCCAGTCGGTCCGGCAATACCTGAAGAGGAAATTCCGACATCGGTTTTTAAAAGGTTCTTTACGCCATAAGCCATTTCTTTCACGGTTTCTTCTGAAACGGTTCCGAATTTCTTTAGAGTCAGAGGAGAAACGGAAAGCAAATCTGTCTTTATTTCGTTAGAGTATGCAATTACTCCTCCGACGAAATAATCGGAGCTGCCGGGAATAGAAGTTAAAAAGGATCCAATCAATCCTCCGGTGCAGGACTCAGCTGTGGATATCGTCCATCCTTTTCTTTGCAATAGAACCCCTATATCCTCAAGTAGTTTTTGGAGATTCTTCTGCATTATAAGGGCTTTATGGAGTGTATAACAAATAAAAATATACTTGCCAATATTCCTGCCATAATATCGTCTAGGACTATTCCGATCTTTGTTTGTTCGACTTTTTTTATCGGAGGAAGTTTGAAAATATCGAATAGTCGAAACAAAAGCAGTCCGATAATCAAAGTCGATACGTCTTTGTTATGAAAAGCAAATGTTACCATTGTACCGATAACTTCATCGAGAGTAAACCAGGAGGGATCACCCGAAATTTCGAGAGACAATAGTATACTCAAGGATAGAATACAGAAAGCTATTATGAAGAAATAGGGAGAAGTCCAATCCAGAAAAAAAAACAGAATTGTTCCGGTAACAATAGATGACAATGTACCTCCGCCTTTGATTTTTCCCAGAAAGAAAGAACTTCCTATAAATTTTTTCCAGAGCGAGGTTTTATTTTTTTTCATTTTTTTTTCTCAGTTTTTTTACAATTTTCTTTTGTTTTTCTGTCAGAAGGTTATCTAATTCAATTTGAAGTACTGTTTTATCCTGTAGGGTTCCAAAGCCGGACAGATAAGGGAGAGAGTATATTTTACTGGATTTTTTATCAGTGTCAAATTCATAAATTCCTTTAACTCCGGAAATTAAAAAAGCACAATAATCAAAAGTGGCAGGTAACAGTAAAACCTTCTTTTTGGGTGCTTCTAATTTCAGTATTTCCCAGAGTTTTATAAGAGGAAACGCATTGTTTCGATATTTAACTAAGCCTCCAATCCATTCCGGACTTTCGGGTATTTTTTTTGTTTTCCCTAATCTGCTTACGGATTTTATCTGGTTAATATTAACTCCGAAAAAAATTTTATCCAGGCAGAATACCAGAATTTTATTCAATGTTTATACTAACGCTTTCCTTTATTTTGTCTATTAATGATATTAAAGTTTGGACTCTTATTTCGGTGTCTTCCATTGAAGCGACCTGTTCTTCTGTCTCTTTTGAGAGACCTAGAGCTGCTTCTACTTGTTTTTCATTTAATGAAGATAATTTTTTTGCCGATTTTTTTATTTCGCCTATGGAATCGGATCCTTCTTTTAATATTCCGGAAATCTGATCAGCCATATTTGTGCTCATACCGATTGATTCTGAAATTTCTTTTAGGTCTTCAGCTGTTTTTTGAATAATTGATTTGCTTTCTTCGAATATAGATATTGATTTTTCTGTGGACTCAACTATTGATTTTACCGCTTCACTCATCCTTTTAATGTTATCCTTTGTTTTTTCCAGATAAGAAGCAGAATCATTTGAGAGTTTTCGGATTTCATCTGCAATCACGCTGAAGCCCTTGCTTTCTTCGCCTTCTTTTCTGGTAGCTTCAATGGATGCGTTAAGTGCCAGAAGGTTGGTATCATCTGATATCTGTTCCATTAGTAAGTTAAATTCTTTAATTTCTTCAAAAGCTGAAGACAGTTCTTCCAAGCTCTTTGATCCTTCCTCAATTTTTCGGACAAAAGTGTTGATTTTATTGACCCCTTCTTCTGATTTTTCTTCTCCTGAGTTTGCGAGATCGATTGATTTTTTGGAAGAATTCACTAGCGTTTTAATCTGCGATTCTATTTCTGAAGAAAGGGAAGAAAGCTCATCGTTGTTTTTCTGTACAGAATTAACAACCGACTGGAATTCCTCTTTGTTTCCAAGGATTTCATGAGCGGAACTGTCAATTTGTTTGGAAGAAGATGAGAGTCTTTTTACGCCGCTTAATATTGCCTCTCCTTGAGTGCGAATTTTATCAGCCGTATCTTTTACTCCTCTGATTAAGGAAATTGTCCTTTCCATTAAAAGGGAAAGACAATCATTTACAAGGGCTATTTCGTCTCCGGAAACAACTGCTGTTTTAGGAAAGGGCAAAGCAGGTTCCTTTAGTAGTTTTTGTATTCTTTCCTGTATAATATCAACAGGTTCTTTAATTGTTTTAATCAGAATCCAGATTATTAAAGAGGGAAAGACAAGGTAAAGTAATCCGAGCCAGGATTTTGTTAAAATATATCCTGTAAACAAGGAGAAAATTATTGCAGGTATACCTAACAATAGAACTTTCTGGGTAATATTTAATCCTGTGAATTTTGTCTCTTCGAGTGTTCTATAATAAGGAGTGAGAAGATTAAACCCTAAGTGATAAATAAGACTCAGCTGAATTAGGCCTACAGGAAGGATGTAAAAGGAAATTTTAAATATGTTTTTAATTGAAGTTAATTCAAATAAAGGGTTTATAATTAAAGAAAGCAGTAAAATAAAAGCGCTAAAATTCAGGGCAGCATGTACTCCGGAAACTACAGGCGTATCGTAGATAATCTTTTTTCTTTCGCCGGCGATTGCTTTTCTCAAGCGGTTTTCCTGATAGAAATAAAAAAGACCGGCAAGAACTAAAGATAGTGCTGCCAGAGCAGGAAGAGTTTTAGTGTAGTCCTCGAGAGAAACAGTCCAGAGGACACATGAAATCAGAAGAGGAGTTCCTGTTGCAAAGCTTACCAGAGAAGAGATTAAGGCGAATTTATTTGATAACTTCATCTATTTTCTCCTTAAATGATTGGATTTGTTTACCTTTAAATAAACTTTCTATATTTATAATGCCCACAACGATTGATTTATAAGAATATCCTCCGGAAAAAAGTTTTGGAGGAAAAATGTCTGGAAGAGGTAGTATTTCGTTTTTCTGGATTTCTATAATTTCTACAATCTTAGATACCTGAATTCCAACAAATTGTTTGGAAATTTCTACAACGATAACAGGTATTTTGTTTGTTTTTTTATTTTCCGTTTCAATACCGAAAAGTTTTCCGAGGTTTACTACGGGAACGATCAAATCTCTTATTTCGGCAATTCCGGAAAGAAATTCTGAGAGTTGAGGGGTGCGGGTTAATTTTATTTCGTTTCTGATTTCCTCTACGCTTGAGAGAGGTATTCCATAGAACTCATTTTCTACTCTTACGATCATAATTTCTTCTATCTTTAAAGGAATCTTTCTTTGGTCCGCTTTCCCTATAACTTCTTTTGTCTCTGCAACTTTTTTCGCTTCTGTTTTTTTATCCTCGACTCTTTTCTCATTTACTTCTTCTTTTGCGAGGAGGTCTTTTTGCTTGGGGGGTTCTATCTTAGTTGATTTTACTTCTGTTGAGGTTGTTTCTTTTTCGTTTTTCCGGGATAATATTTTTTTAAAACTTATCTTTTTTCTTTTTTTCACTTAACCCTCCAAATCAGCAGCTACAGATTCGATAACATCCGGAGGAATTTTTTGTAAATTTTCTGTTGCTCCTACGAAAAGAGCGTTTTGGGCAATATTATTTATCACTCTTGGAATACCCTTACTGATTGTGTAGAGCTTGTCTAAACTTTTTTGCTCGAATATTTCGTTTTCGCCTCCTGCCACTTTAAGCCGGTGTTTTATATAAGATTGAGTTTCTTTTCGTGTAAGGGGTTCTAAATGAAAACGAACATTAACCCTTTGTTTTAACTGAGGTACTTTATTGATCTTGTTTTTTAACTCTGGTTGGCCAAGCAAAACAAGATGCAGCAGTTTTTCTTCTGCAGTCTCTAAGTTTAGAAGCAGACGTATTTCCCTGAGCGCGTCGAGAGAAAGTATTTGAGCTTCGTCGATTAACCCTATAACTGTTATGTTTTTTCTGTTTAGGTCTAGCAGGGTTTCTTCTAAGGAGTTTAAAACTTTAAGTTTGAACCGGGGGATTTCCTCTACCCCTATTTTCTGTAAGATTATTTTAATTAATTGAGTTGAGGAAAGTTTTGGATTTCTTATTATGAATGGGAGATTGTCCTGTTTTTTTAGATTTTCCTTGAGTGCGTTCGCAAGATATGTCTTCCCGCTGCCGATCTCTCCCGTTACCAGGGTTAAACCACCTCTGATTTCGGTTATATTATATAAAAGTCTTGCATAACCTTCTTCAAATTCGTCACTGTTATAAAGAAAACTCAAGTCAGGTGTATTAGAAAATGGTTTCTTAGAGAGGCCCCAGTACTCATTTACCATTTAATTCTTCCTCCGCTTTTTTAGCCCAAATGTTATATTTATTCGTTTCTATTAATTTTTCCCAGATTTGACTGCACAGGTTGTTTAATCCCTGTTTTTGGTAAGCTTTGCCTAAGTAATAGTAGGCTTCGTACAAGTTTGGACCCGCGTTGATTGCTTTGTTCAAAAATTCAACTGCATCTTCATACATTTCTCTTTCGTAATAAACCAATCCAAGGTAGAATAAAGCGTAAAGAACAGCCTGCTTGTTTTTTGCATTTTTCTCTATCGCAGACAATTTCTCTATTGCTTCTCCATATAATCCTTTTTTATGATTTATATAGCCGAGATTTGCATGAGCCATTTCATTTTTTGGGTCCATTTTTAAAACTTCTTGGAATATAAGGGAGCTTTTGTCGTATTTTTGGAGGTGTATATATGCCCACCCGAGTAAGTTGTATACTTTTATGTTTTTCGGGTCCATTTTTTTTGCTCTGTTTAGCTCCTTTATTGATTCTTTATATTTCCCGCTTACAATAAGATTCCAGCCCTTATCAATCAAAGTTGTAATATTTACCCTGCTTGATTGAATTTTGTTTATAAAACCAGTCGACTCAGCAGTTTCCTTTTCTTCAGCGGTTTTCTTTTTATCTTCGTATTCTTTCGGTTCGTTTGTTTTTATTAGGTCCAAAAGAATTTCCGCTCTTTTTTCAAGTTCTAAGATTTCTTCCTCTATTTTATTGATTGTTGATAAAATTGTTATTAATTTTTCTTCGTTTTTTTCTTTATTTTTGATCCCTGTTGTTTCGATTTCCGATAATAAGTTTTTTATTTTATCAAACATCTTTCTTTACCAGAGCTATTAATTTATCCGCAATTTCATTAGATGGTAAAACTAAATCCACGCAGCCGCTTTCAATTGCAGATTTAGGCATTCCGTAAACGACTGAAGTATCTTTATCCTGTGCAATTATAAATCCCCCTCTTTTACTAATATTTCTTACGCCTATGGAGCCATCTTTTCCCATACCTGAAAGGACAACACCAATGAGATTGCCGTCAAAATTTTCCGAGGCTGAGTTCATTGTGATGTCTGCTGAGGGACGGACTCCATGGAGAGCGGGTTTTTTGTTTAGTTTAATTTTTCGATCATTATCGAACTCGAGGTGAAAGTCTCCAGGGGCAATGAAAGCTTTGCCCTTATTAAGGAAAATTCCTTCTTTTCCTTCCATTACCGAGAGAGGAGAATGTTCGTCTAATCTTTTGGCGAAGGCTTTAGTAAAGGTACCGGGCATGTGTTGAACAACAACTATTGGAGCAGGAAAATCTCTGGGAAGTTTTTTGAATATAGAGGTAATAATTTTCGGTCCCCCTGTAGATGCGGCTATTATAACTAAACTGTCGCTCATCTTTTTCTTTTTTAAACTTATTTGTTTTCTTTTTATTGCTGTTTTTAGATTTGCTTTTGAGGCAATCTTAACTTTTTTAATTATTTCTTCCTTCATGTCTCTTATATTAAGAGAGATAGGACCCCCGGGTTTTTCAACGAAATCTACAGCCCCGGCTATGAGAGTTTCTATGGTCTTTTGCGCTCCTTTTTTTGTGTAAGCGGATACCATTATTATGGGCGTTGGATTGATTTTCATTATTTTCTTTACGGCTTCTATTCCGTCCATATTAGGCATCTCTACGTCCATAGTAATTACGTCGGGCTTAAGAAGAAAGGCTTTCTTGACTCCCTCTAAGCCGTTTATTGCTTGATCTACTACTTTGATTTCAGGATCCTCGTTTAAGATTTCAGAAAGGACTTTTCTCATAAATGCTGAATCTTCAACAACTAAAACATCAATCAAATTATTTTGGCTCCGGTTTTATATGAAGTTATATAAACGTTCCCGTCGGATAACTGGAATCTTACCGATCTTCCGTAATTTTCCCCGATGTCTTGCGATAAAAGCTTAATTCCAAGATCTTTTAAAATTTCTTTTCCTTTTTTTATATTTCTTTTACCTATCGAGTTTTCAGTATCTTCCATAAGTTCCTCAAACATTATTGCTCCGCCGATCATTTTTGCCTCAAGGTCTTCCTTTTTTGTGTCCCGTTCCAACATTTTTTCTAAAAGAAGCTTTATGCCTGTATCGGCATATTTTGCTTTTTTCTTTCCTCCTGGATTTACAGGCAAAATATAATGTACCATCCCACCCAATTTTTGTGCTCTATCGTAGAGAGTTATAGCTACACAAGATCCGAGTGCGCTTGTTATAAGAGCTGTAGAATCGTTGGAAATTTTAATGCTTCCCGTCTCGACTATTATTTCATTTGTTTTTAGCATAGATTCTATTCTTTATATTTATCGGATTAAAGAGTTTTCTTACATTGTTGGGGATGGATTCAACTTTGCCGAGTACCAGGATTCCGTCTCTTTTTAAAGCTTTAGCAAATGAGCCTAAAATTTTTTCCTGAAATTCTTTGTTTAAATATATAAGTACATTTCTGCAAAAAATTAAATCAAATTTCTCTTTAAAGTCTATATCCTTTAGATCCAGGTTTTGAAATTCTACGGAATTTCTAATCTCGCGGGTTACCCGATATCCTTCTTTTACTTTTTCAAAGTATTTGAGTTTGTAATAAGAGGGCATTTCTGTTAAAGCAGATTCATCATAAATACCTTTGCAGGCTTCCTTTATTGATTCCTTATCTATATCTGTCCCCAGAATTGAACATTTAAGTTTTATTTCTTTGCATAAAATCGCAATTGCGTAAGGTTCGGCGCCGTTAGCGCAACCAGCGCTCCATATCAAGGGGTTTTCCATTGAGGGAAGAATCTCGGTTCTTAAGGTATCGAAGACGGTTTTGTTTCTGAAAAAACTCGTAAGATTTATAGTAAGTGATTTTTTGAGCTTATTTTTTTCTTCCTTGCTTCCTTTTAGTAATTCGGCATAATCATTGTAATTATCCAGACCTACTTTCCTCATGCGGGAGCGTATTCTTCTTACTAAAGGTTTAACCTTATAATTTTCGGGGTTGAAGTCCATGAAATTTTTTATTACTGAAACGACTTTCCCCAAATCTTCGTCTTCAAAATTCTTCATTACCTTTTGACAGCTCAATTGTTCTTTTTATTAGTTTATTATCAGGATTCAATTCTAAAGCTTTTTTCCATAATTTTAGCGCTTCTTTTGTGTTGCCTCTCTGAAAAAGAATGTTGCCTTTTTTAAAGAATAAATCCCAATCTCTAATGCCCGTAGATATTAGAGTATCAATCCTAACTTCACAAATATCAAAAAGTTTATTTCTATAGTAATAATCAATTAATGCTTTTGAAAGTATTGTACACTCTGGATCTGATTTTAATCCCTGTTGGTACATTTCTGTGGCTTTTTTTTCTTCTCCAATGGTCTCGTATAATTTACCAAGATTGAAGAAGTACTCTCCGAACTCAGGAGCCAATGAGAGACCTTCTTCTAAGACTTCCATTGCTTCCTTTATTTTTCCTTTTCTAGCCAAAATGTATGCATAATAGAATATCGTATATGGGGTTTTTGTTTTAATGTTATCTAAGATATTTAAAGCATCCGCATCTTTTTTCATTTTCAAGTATATGATTGCTTTGTTTAAAAGGATTTTTTCGTTGTTTTCTTCTCTCTTTAACGCTTTTGACAGGTAATCCAGAGCAATTTCATTTTTCCCCTTTAGTTCATTTATCAGATAAATATTGTTTAAAGTCGAAGTCCGTTTAACCGTTTTAAGACTCTCTTTAAAAGAATTTTCTGCTTCGTCGAGATCGTTCATCTTGAAGCTGATGATTCCTTTGTAGAATAAAGCTTCGGGATTATTGGGTTTTAGTTCAAGTATTCTGTTAAATTCCCTAAGAGCTTCGTTTAGCATGCCGATTTTTACAAAAGCTATTCCCAGATTCATGTGCTCTTCTATTTTTTCTTTGTCTTTTACCAGTGTCTCCCTTTTTATTTCAAGTTCTTTTAAAGCCCCCTTTTTTATAAGTGTAGAAAGCAATTTTAAAGCTTTAAATTCTTCCATTGGAAGCACATTGATAAGAGAGGACAAGGTTTTTTCTCCATCGACTTTATTCCGTATCATCTGTTCTTCATCCGTTAAACTTGATTCGTCACTCCAATCAGGAGAAACTATGAGTATAGAGTCTTTGTCCGGAAGGGCCGAAGCGGCTAATTCATCTTTAAGGGCTGCGGATTCAAGCAGTACGTCGTCTATTTTGATTGAAACAGGCAAACCTTCAGGCTGATAAGCTTCTCTTGATTCAAAAACGAAGTAGCCTTTTGCCCATCCTGATAACTCTATTATCGCATCTCTCATTTGTTTCTTTATGCATTCAGTCAAGGCCTTTTTGTCGACTAATTCAAGCTCTAAGAAAAGTTCTCCCAAAGGGATATTTTCTCTTTCCTGCTGGAGTTCTAAAACTTCCTTCAGGTCTTTTTCCTCAACGAGGCCATTTTCTACAAGGAGGGAGCCGAGTCTATCTTTTCTGTTCATCCAGTGTATATGGGTAAGGCTTCCAGCGTTTAGGTAAAGATATACCAGATTCTCTTCGTTAGTTATTGCTAATTCACCTGTTTTGCTTCCTATGTATAACATCTGTAGGATATCCATTATTGAAAGATCTGAAAGAGAGCCTTTTATTGGCATTCTAAAAGTCACCTATAAGCCGGAAGCTTTCGTCTCTTAAGCTCATCGCTAGTACTTTTTTCAAATTTTTTATTTTTTCCTTTGAAATCTCTTTGTCCTCTCTTGATTTTTTTTCTGTAACTTCGAGTTTCTCACGGGCTTTTTCCGCTAATGTTTCTTCTTCTTCTTCCAGTTTGCTCATTGTTTTTGACAGCCACTCGGCTTTATCAGGGTTGAAAAGGGCATTCTCTATTTCTTTATTCTCTTCTTTCGATATTATAGAATTCTTTATCAGATTATCCACAGCTAACATACCGTATCTCTTTTGTAACTCTATGAGTCTTTGTATGTCTGTTGTGTAAGAGACAAATTCACCGGTTAGTAAATCCAGGTTGCCGTTTATTACTTTTTTTATCCTGTCTGTATTAAAGCCTTTCATTTTCCAGACAAACATCTTGGCACGGTACTCATCGCGAAGAATTTCTTCTTTTTCTGTTCCAGCTAACTTTTCGGAAAAACCTCTTTTTACATCTTGAATGAATCGCTCGAATTCGCTGGCTTCTTTCTTTGTTTCTTCCTTTTTCTTTTCCTTTTCTTCTTTTTTTCTTTTTTCCTCTTCTATCCTATCTTTTTCTTCCGGAACGTATCCCAACACTCGCACTTTTTTTATAGCTCCGATTGCCTGGCTCATTGTTTTTATATCTAACTTCTGGAGTTTTTTTAAAAATTTTTCAGATAACCCTTTCCCAAGTATTTCTAAAACCTTTCTTTTCGAAAGAGAATCAAATTCTTTTATTGTAACTATAACTCCGCTTTCAATGCGGGAAATTATCCTGCTTGGTAGGTTTAGCCCTCGTGGGTGTCGATCGCCTGTAATAATTATCTGTTTTTCATTTTTGATGAAATAATCGATTATATCTAGAAGGTTTTCGGGTACAGGCTTGTAAGTTTTTAGTAATTGAATATCTTCAATTATGAGTAAATCATTCTTAATGAATTGTTCTATAAATTGAGAATCTATTTCTTCTGCCTTAATAAGTTCGGAGGTTCCCTTAAATTTTTCTTGCATATTTTGAACGAGAAAGCTTTTACCCGATCCGGAAGGTCCATATATAAAAAGAGGATTAACTTCTTTTGATGAAAGGGCTTTTTTTATAGCTTTAATAGCTTCTATATTAAACTTTGAAGCAATTATTTTGTCCATTTTAATTCCCTAATTTATTTTTAACTTGTTTTAGTACTTCGGTACCGATAGTCTTAAATACCTCAATAATTCCTTCACCGGTTGTAGCTATAGAAGGAAAAGAAGGGTAATTATCTGGATTTAATTTGTTTTCTAAATCTTCCACAGGTATGATATTATCTAAATCTCTTTTGTTATATTCTAAAACTACCGGGACATCCTCAAGTTTAATGTTGTTCTCGTCTAAGTTCTCGAGCATGTTTTCCCAGCTCCATATGTTATCTTCGAGTCTGCTTTTCATAGAGTCTGCTACGAAAACAACACCATCTGCCCCCCTTAGAACTAGTTTTCTGGTAGAATCATAAACCACCTGACCGGGAACCGTATAAATTTGAAGTCTAGTGTTAAAGTTTTTAAAAGAACCTAACTCTACAGGCATAAAGTCAAAGAAGAGGGTTCTATCCTGTTTTGTTGCCATTGAAATAATATCAGACTTTCTTTGTTCAGGTATCCTAGAGAAAAGATATTTCACGTTAGTAGTTTTCCCTGCCCTTCCTGGACCATAATAAACAATTTTACATACAATTTCTCTAGACGCATATTTGATTACAGCCATTTTTAATTTTAATATCCCAGCCTCTTCAAAAAATTTGTGTTTGTTTTTCCTTCAATAAAATCCGGATGGGTAAAAATCTCTTTATGCAAAGGTATGGTTGTAGGAACACCTCTTATCACAAACTCGTCTAGAGCTCGAAGCATTCTTTTTCTACTTTGTTCTCTGTTTTCTCCGTATGTAATTAATTTTAGAAGTAATGAATCGTAATTGGGAGGAATCTTATAGCCCTGATAAATGTGAGAGTCTATTCGGATTCCTGCTCCTCCCGGTAGGTGTAAAGCGTGTATTGTTCCTGGTCTGGGTATAAATGCTAAAGATGGATCTTCTGCATTTATACGGGCTTCTATGGAATGCCCTTTCATTTTTATTTCGTTCTGGTCTGGTATTTGAAGAGAGGATCCGTTTGCTATTTTAATCTGCTCGGCTAATATATCGACCCCTGTTGTCATTTCTGTTATAGGATGTTCAACCTGTATGCGCGTGTTCATTTCCATAAAATAGAAAGAGCCGTTTTCATCAACAATGAATTCAACAGTCCCAGCAGATTTATAACCTAATTTCTTTACTCCTTTTTTAGCTGCGTCTCCCATTTCTTGCCTGAGTTTTTCATCCACAGCAGGTGAGGGAGTTTCTTCAATTAGTTTTTGATGTCTTCTCTGAATAGAACATTCTCTTTCTCCAAGGTGGACAACCTTTCCGGAAGAATCGGCAAGAATTTGTATTTCTATATGGCGAGGATTTTCAATGGCTTTCTCGATGTATAATCTATTGTCTCCAAAAGTAGCCTGAGATTCGGATTGTGCCATTACGAAACCGGTTTTAAGCTCAAGATCGTTGTTTGCCAGCCTCATTCCTCTTCCTCCTCCTCCCGCAACTGCTTTCACAAGTACCGGATAACCAATTTTTTTTGCGATTTTAAGGGCCTCTTCTTCGTTTTTGACAGTCCCCAGGCTTCCGGGAGTTACAGGTACCCCTGCCGCTTCCATAAATTTTTTTGCTTCCGCCTTATCTCCCATTTGTTTAATAACTTTAGAAGGAGGTCCGATAAAGGTAAAATGATTATCTTCGCATGCTTCTGCAAACGAAGGGTTTTCTGCGAGGAATCCGTAGCCGGGATGAATTGCATCCGAGCCAGTAATTTCTGCAGCTGCGATGATACGGGGGATATTAAGATAACTTTCGGAAGCCGGTGCCTCGCCTATACATACTGTTTCATCTGCAAATCTAACATGTAGAGAATCCCTGTCAACTTCTGAAAAGACCGCTACAGTCTTTAAGGATAAATCTTTGGCTGCTCTGATTACCCTGAGAGCTATCTCTCCCCGGTTTGCAATAAGGATTTTTTTCATTCTATTACCAGCGTTTAGCAGATTGCTCGATACCTTTAAGCCTCATCTTAAATTCATCCGGATTGTTGACATTTTCGAGTGCAGTTTCAAGGTCAACAACCCTTTCTTTATAGAGATTCATTACGCTCTGGTCAAAAGAGTGCATTTTGTATTTTTCTCCTTCCCTTATAGCATCTAAGATTGCCATTATTTTTTCCTCATCTAACAGATATTCTCTTATTGTTGGGGTGGAAATGAGAACTTCTGTGGCGGGAATACGTCCTGTGCCGTCCATTTTAGCAAGTAGTCGAAGAGAAATTATTCCTTTTAATACACTGGTTAGCAAAGTCCTGATGTGGTGGTGTTGATAAGGAGGAAAGAAAGTTATTATTCTGTTTATTGTTTCTGGTGCATTTAAAGTATGAAGAGTTGAAAAGACAAGATGTCCTGTATCTGCTGCTTTTATTGCTGTTTCCATTGTTTCCGCGTCTCTTATTTCACCGATCATTATAACATCAGGGTCCTGACGGAGAATGTATCTTAGAGAATTAGCAAAGCTTTTCGTATCAGTCCCGATTTCTCTTTGTGAGATGATAGATTTTTTGTCTGTAAGCAAATATTCTATGGGGTCTTCAATAGTAATAATGTGCTTTCTTTTATTTTTATTTATATAGTCAATCATTGAAGCCAACGTGGTTGATTTTCCCGAACCGGTTGTTCCGGTTACTAAAACAAGGCCTCTTGTTGCGAATGCTAAGTCGTTGAGTGCAACAGGAAGATTGAGCTCTTCAATGCTTTTTATTTCCCTGGATATAGGTCTTACGGCAAGAGCTATACTACCTCTTTGAATGTATATATTTACTCTGAATCTTGATATGCCGGGTATGCCGATACCAAAATCTGCTTCCTTGTCTTTCAGGAATGCTTCCTGTTGTTTCTTTGTCATAAGAGAAGAGGCGGCTATTCTAACCTCTTCTTTGCTGAGCTTATTCATTTCCATAGGTGCAAGTTCGCCGTTTATTCTTAGAATAGGAGGCGTTCCTACCTTCAAATGAAGGTCTGAAGCATCGTTATCTATCATTTTTTTTAAAATCGGTTTAAGGTCCATAATTTATTATTTCCTAACCTTGAATAAAGGTTGGTTATATTCTACAGGTCCTTCATTAACGATTAAAACTTCTACAATTTCTCCCTTTACATCGGATTCGATTTCGTTCATTATTTTCATAGCTTCAATAATACAGACCACGTCGCCTTTCTTTATTTTATCTCCTATATCGACATAGGGAGGGGCATCGGGGGTTGGTGCTCGATAAAAGGTTCCAACCATTGGGGATCTGATAACATGAAGGTTGGCTTCTTCTTTTTTAGCTTCTTCTGTGGAACTTAGCTCTTGTATTTCACTGGTTTTTAAGTTGGTTACAGATACTTTTTGGGGAGATCCTTTTTCTCTTTTATTTTTTGATATTCTTACTCTTGTCCAGAAACGCTGAAATTCGATTTCTTCCAGCTTGCTCTCTTCTAATACGTTTATTAGTTTTTTGACGTATTCTATATTCATTGTTTCCCCTCCGTTATCATTTCTTAAAATATATGAATTTGATAACGATAAGTCAAGAGGGTAATCCCTAATGCAGATAAGTGCGGAAAAGCAACAATATTAGGCTGGCAGCTGCCCCAGCACACCCCTAATTTATTACATGTAGAACATGTAGATATTTTAACTTTCTGACTTCTAACTGCCCTCTAATGACTACTATCTAATGATTTTTCCTTAATCGCAATGTATAGATCGATACTTGGGTTCTTGCCGGTACTTCTTTCGTCGTGATATTCAAAGTCGATTCCTGTAGATACATAGTGCGGCAAAGCCACTAAAATGTAAAAATTAAATATCAAAATGGAAAATGACAAATCAAAGTTCAAAAATGAATAAAAAAAAAAGAGAAACAACGAATTACACGAATAACACAGATATTTCTTTAGTTTTTGCGGTTAGGGGTGAGGAATAATTTTGCCTTTTCATTTGTCGTTTTGCTTTTTGAATTTTGATATTTTATTTGCAAGAAAAAGATAGCAGAGTTAAATGGGTTATTTTTTTGAAAAAAACAAGAGGTTGATTGGTAATACTATATAGCGTATTTACCGGATTCTGTTTCGTATCCGTTTAATCCTTCGGGCACCGAATCCAAACTTGTTACCACGTTACCCATAATATATTCCCAACTCCTTGTTCTTTCGTCAAAGTCCCTGCTATACGCTAAGAAAGCCCAGGGGTCTTTTAAATTGGGCATATTATGTGTTTTTTTGAATTGGGAATAATCTTTTCCAAGTTGGGCGGCATCTTCATAAATGTTTTTATCATCTGTTTTTACTGAAAGTCCGACAAACTTAATAGGTTCTTGTAACGTAACAATTTCAGGTTCCGTATCGCCTATTTTATTAAGTAAGAAAGACATAGCTAAACCTCCGATTAGTACCAAAGCTAAAATTAATACAATTATGATTTTCATTGCTTTTTTCATTTTTGCTCCTTTTTTATTTCGCAGTCAAAATTTATCTAGAGGTATAAGAGATTTATCTCATTTTTAATTAAATATTGATGCTAATCTTTAGATATATGCGTTTTGTCTCTTGGAGACATTCGAAAAAGCAATAAAGCGCAGGTTATTAAGACCAAAACATTGCCAACATCCGAAAATATTTCGCCTGTGGAATTGTCAAGGAAGAACAACGATATCCCATAAGAAATTAAGCCAAAAGAAAATAAAATATAGCATAAAAGAATCATTTAACTACCTCTCTTTTTTAATATAAAATTCAATAGCCTGACATAGTTTATCTGTAATTTACGTGGTAGCATTATAATAGAAAACATCAACTGTATAAAAACAGAAAAGCTTTCTGTTTTTTACATTCTTCCACAAACTGGGTTATATTGGTCTCTGATTTCGTCTACTATTTGCATCCTTCGTTTTTCATTTAAATCGGGCGTGTAGAGAACGGCATAGCCTAGAGCGCTTGGGCAGTTACGTCTCCAACAGCTTGATCTCTCATTATCTTCGACTCTTGATTTTATATTTTCTGATTCTCCGACATCTACAAGCACATCCTTTTCGTATTTCCGACAAAAAATTGCGTATAATCCGGCTTCATCTTCAAGGTATTCTGGTGAGGAATAATACCCCTCAAAAGAATAATTACCGATTTCAATGCTCATAAAACACTTTATTTTTTGTTGTTTTTGCCAATTGTAGACTGCCAACCATAAATTAATCCCTTCACGGAGAATATTCCCATAACTGGAATTTCTCATCCAGATCATCCAGAACGTAAACCTTTCCGCCATCGGATACTCTTGAGGTACGACAAACGTCTGTATGTCCCGAACTATACTTTATTATGAAATCTGCCATTATCCTTCCTCTGGGGCTAACTTTTAGGATACGATCCTGCATTAATCCCTTCACTCCAACTTTTAAATATAAATTACGTAAGGAATCGATGCCCACTATTTCATGACTTCCATCCCTTAACTTTAGCTTTCGTATTGAAAGTATTCGTCTGTCTTCATTATTGTAAATGCAAAAATCCGCTTCAGTTGTTTCTTGCATATAGTATTCACCCTTTGTTACGATGTAACCTCTACGCTTATCTCTTACTTCAATAATATTACCATTAGTATCTACCTCTAGTATTTCGTTTTCCTTGTTAATTTTGGGATTAACAAGCAAGATTGTATTACGGTTGGTTACTTCTACAGGAGTTATTTTAGGAGTTATCGGAGGTACGAGCCTTTTTAGATCGAGTATACGTTTAAGAATCATATCGATATCATAAACCCCAATGTTGCCTGATGTATATTCTATATATATGTTATCGTTCTTATCGAAGGCAATATCCATAAGAGGTTTGTTTACGTCCTGCGGAAAACTTTCAACATAATTACCGTTTTTATCAAACTTTACGACCCTTTTATTTAAAAAATCCAGGACAAAGATTTCCTGCCTGCTGTTAATACCAAAACTGGTAGGCCCGCTAGGCAAATAATCGATTATTTTCCAATTTAACTCTCCAGGACCTGAGCCAATATTACCCTCGATCAACAATCTCTCACTATACTTTTGTCTAAACAAAAAACAATTTGAAAAACCAAGTAGAATTAAAAGATTGAATATACTCAATAAAACAATATTCTTTTTAAACACTTTTACCTCCAGATTGTTTTCTTTAATTCTAAAGATTTCTAGCCAATAAGTCAAGGGGAAAATCAAAACATAACCCCTTGACATTTAACCTTTTTCCGATACGGTTTTTAAAATAAGTATGTTGAATAATATTTTTACGTTTGGTGTAGAGGTTAAAAGTGAAAAAAGAAAGCCCGAAACTTGAGACAGAAAGGCTTATGCTGAGGTTCTTTGAGTTATCAGATGCGCAGAGGGTGAGAGAATTAGCCGGAGATAAAGCAATTGCAGACACAACGTTGAATATTCCTCATCCATACGAAAAAGGAATGGCAAAGGAATGGATATCAACCCACCGAATTAAATTTGAGTCGGGAGAATGCGTGCATTTCGCAATTATCTTGAAATCAACGCAGGAATTGATTGGAGTAATAGGCTTAATTATTGATAAGGGTTTCAATAGGGGAGAATTGGGTTATTGGATAGGTAAGCAGTATTGGAATCGAGGCTATTGTACGGAAGCTGCCAGGGCTGTTCTAAAATATGGTTTTAGTCAATTATTCCTGCATAAAATTACTTCGTCTCATTTTACCAGGAATCCTTCATCTGGAAAAGTAATGCGTAAGATAGGAATGAAAAAAGAAGGTGTTTTCAAGGAGCATGTTGTTAAAAGGGATAATTATGAGAATCTTGTAGTTTACGGTATTCTTAGAAAAGAGTGGGAAGAGGAAGATGAATATTTATAGCAGATCGAATTATATAAAAAAAACAAGAGTTTTTACTATTGTTCTTTTTTTGTTTTTGTTTTCTTGTTTTAATGTAAGATATGCTGGTGCGCCTTATCGAGATGTTGATAAAGTAGTGATAGGAGGGAATACTGCTTATAGATATTTACTGTACTTGCCAAAAGATTATGGGAGGCAGCCTTCCAGGGAATGGCCTCTTTTAGTATATCTCCACGGGAAATCATGTCGTGGTTACAATTTGGAGAAATTGAAGAGGTACGGGCCACCTTATCTCGTAAGTGAAGGATGGAATTTCCCTTTCATTATCGTATCTCCGCAGTGTCCTCCGGATAGAATTTGGAATACGGATGATTGGTTTCCTTCTTTATACAAGAGTTTGACAAATAAGTACAGAATTGACAGAAGAAGAATTTACCTTACGGGCATGAGTATGGGTGGTTCCGGGGTTTGGGCGTTGGCGATAAAGCACCCGGAATATTTTGCTGCGGCTATTCCTCTATGTGGTGGTTGGAGGACGAAAAATATTAAAGCAATGAAACGTATGCCGGTTTGGGCGTTTCATGGGGCGAATGATAATATTGTCTCCCCAAAAGAGACCGAGAAGATGGTTTATGCTTTAAGGGATGCCGGAGGCAAGGTAAGATATTCCAAACTTAAAGGAAAAGGGCATTCCATTCACAAGGTTTACGAATACAGAGAGATATATGAATGGTTGTTAAAACATAGGAAGTAGATAATAGAATATAGGGTATAGTATTTAGGGTATAGAGTATAGATGAAAACCTTTGTGATCTTTGTGTGATTTCATCAGATATAAATTAAATATCAAAAATTAAAAAGCAAAATGACAGAGTAAAATGCAAAAACTAAAAAAGTCCAGGATGCAGGGTTACGCAGATTCAGAAGATTTTTTATTTATTGTTTTTTAGTTTATTTTTGAACTTTGATTTGTAATTTTCCGTTTTGATATTTGATTTTTACATTTTCTTGAGTTCTGGATTCTCTTTTACTATTTTTTATCGTTCTTTTTCCTCTGAACACTCAGCCCGCCGTCGGGTTCGAGGCGGACGATTTTGGCTTCGGAATAATACTGTATATTTTTCTCTCTCAGTTTTGCCCGTAATTGGTCTTCCGTAAGGTTTATTTTAGCAAAATTTCTCTTTATAAGTTTTCCGTTTTTGATTATAATGGTAGAATCCCCGTATATTATTCTTGTTATTTTTTTAGGTGCTCTACAAGCTAAATATTCAAATATATGAATTAATACAGCGAGGGTGCATATGGCTACTAGGGAACGAAGGAGAGATACAACTTCTTCGGGATAAATCATAACATCGCCCACTGCGGAGCCGAGAGCTATTACTATTAGTATGTCGAAGAGCGTGAGCTGGGCTAATTGTTTTTTTCCCCTTATTCGAATCACAATAAAAGCTGCGATAAAAATGATCGCGGTGCGTATAACTACTTCCAATATGTTCCCAGAACTTATAAGTTTAATCATTATGAATAAAATTATGGATTATTGGAGTAATGTCAAGTAAAAAGGCGAATCTAACTTTTTTGCTTTTAGAAGTTTTCGTTATCCCAAAACCAGATCTATAACGTCCCTCAGGACGTCGAACTCGAACGGTTTTTCTATAAAAGCATTTATGCCTAACCGTCTAATTTTCCCTTCATCAGGAATGATACCGCCGGAGACCAGGATGGTTTTTATGCCGGGCTGAACTTCTTTTACTTTCTTGATTAGTGCTACCCACCTTATATCGTTTAATGAGTAATCAATAATAATAAGGTCGAAATTTTTCGCTAAACACAAGCCCAAAACGCCCTCCTCCACACATGACGAAGAAACTTCGAAATCCCTCTTAAGAAAACGCCCTAACTTTTGCGTATTTTCTAAATTACCGCCAGTAATCAATATTTTTTTCAAAACCCTGCTCCTCCTCAAGCTAGCAATTATAGTGCGTATAATTATAGTGTATTTTGAGTATTTGTCAAGGTGAGATTTTTAGTGTTCAAATAAAATTTCGGCTTAAAGATACTTATAGTATGTAGATTTTTTTATAGTTTTCCTATATATTCTCTACCATGAAAAAGCGAGAAATCTTAGTAAAATTCGGAAAGAAGGTAAGAGAAGAGAGAAAGAAGCTGGGTTATTCGCAGGAAGTTCTTGCGGAGAAAGCCGGCGTTCACCGTACTTATATCGGGATGATAGAGAGGGGAGAAAAGAACATAACCCTCGCAAACATCCAGAAAGTCTCTAAAGCCTTAAAAATAAAAATTTCGAAGTTGACGGAAGGGTTGTAGATTCTAAGAGACTACGTTAGGGCTTTGGTTTCTTAGGTCGTCTAATTAAAAATTTTCGAAATTTGATTTATTTATTGTTTGTCTTGAACAGCTTGACAAACGTTTTCTGCTAAATATACTTTTTGTATGGGTTTGTACAGAACTAAATTCTTTGCAAGAAAAGTATTTAAAAACATTTTCGAGAGTATGGCTTTCCTTTATCCCGATTTTATCAGTTATCTCGCGGTCGCTGTGTCTTTCGTTGCCGGTGTATTGTTTTATTATTCAAGGGCAAACCCTCATCTTCTTGTTTTCTGTATAATTCTAATACTCTTAAGAATGTTTCTTAATACTGCCGATGGTGTTGTGGCGAAAATTAGGAAAAGAGAATCTCTTCTCGGAGAAATTGTCAATGCTTTTCCTGATAGGTATTCCGATATTTTTACTCTCGCAGGGATAGCTCTTGCCGGTTACGCGAATTATTGGATCGGAATTGGGGCTATATCCTCTATGTTTCTTGTTAGCTATTCGGGTATGTTGGGAAAAGCAATTGGTCTTTCATGGAGACACGAGGGTCCTCTTGGTAAAGTGGAAAGATTAGCTATATTGATATTGTTTTCGTTGTTGCAATTAATTTTTAAGGGCAAAACATTTTGGGATTTATATCCTTTAGCATGGGCGCTTATTGTTTTTATTGTTTTTGGTCAGTGGACGGTTTTAAATCGCATAAGGAAAACTTACACTGAAATCCAGGACAAGGAATTAAGTCCTCCTGAAAAAAAAACTCTAATATTATTTGATTCATATACAGGTAACACAAAGAAAGTAGCAAAACAAATTGCTAAAGCAGTAAATGGGGAAGCGGTTCCGGTAAAAGAAAAGCCTTCTTTAAGGGGGTATGATTTTATTTTTATAGGTTCACTTGACCGGAAAGCTAAGCCAACGCCGAAGATAATTGATTTTCTTAAGAGAAGGAAATTTAATAAACCTTACGGAATATTTATAACATACGGGGTTCCAGTATGGGGGCCCATTTCATCTAAAATGTGCGTTAAAAGATTGCAGGAAGTAATTGGTAGGAAAGCCCGAGGGTTCTTTTTCTGCAAAGGCAAACACTACAGGTTTCCTTTTTATAAGGGTCATCCCGATGAAGAAGAGTTGCTTTCGGCAAGAGTTTTCGGTTTGAGGCTTTTAAAAAAGGTTTTTAAGAATGGGTGATATTCGTAAGACACTTTTACTGGTAGTCTCAATAATTATGGGCTGCTTTTTCATGATTTTGCTTACGATTACGATTGTAAGACGCAAAGATAGAAAATTTCTTAAATCTTTGTGGGTAAAATATTTTGCCTGGTTTCTTATAATACCACCTATAATTTTTCCCTTATTATATAACCGGTTACTTTTTGTAGCAGTTTTTCACGTTATTTCGATATTGTGCTTCCGGGAATTCTCTCGCATGACAGGTTTATGGAAAGATAGAAGATATATGACAGTGTGTTATTTGGCTCTTTGTATTGTATATCTGCCCGTTTATCTTGGGAAAACAGCCTATGGAGCTTTTCAGGCGTTTCCTATATTTGCAATCACGGCGGTTCTTCTGATTCCGGTAATGAGAGATGAGTATACGCATATGGTTCAGAAAACAAGTTTGGGTATGTTGGGTATAGGATACTTTGCTTGGTTTCTTGCCCATGTACCTTTCCTACGAAATTCAAATAATGGAGTTGAGCTTGTTTTTTTTCTAATTTTGTTAACAGCTATAAATGATGCCTCAGCCTATCTGGGTGGAAGTGTTTTCGGAAAGCACAAACTTGCTCCTCATCTTAGCCCAAACAAAACATTTGAAGGCGCAGTAGTGAGTCTTATCGTTACGATTGGAATTTCGTTTGGTATTAGATTCCTGATTCCTTTTGTTTCCGTTGTTCATTTAATTCTTTCTGGTGCTCTCATCTCGGTAGGGGGGACTGCAGGTGATCTTGTAATATCATTTATTAAAAGAGATATTGGTGTAAAGGATGCAGGGAAAACCATTCCTGGACATGGGGGAATCCTAGATAGGTTTGATAGTCTTGTATTCACCGCACCTTTATTTTTTCATTTTATAAACAATTTTTATGGAATCATACACTGATAACGATTGGTGGAAGTATGAGCCTCCCCCATCTGTCTATGATATGGTTCAAAATAACTTTCTAACAAGATTTTTCAGGTCATGGATGCATATTTTTTTAAAATTATATTTAAAGCATTTTTGTTCTCTTACTTTTTATAATCACGAGAATCTAAATATCGAAGCTCCTTTTTTTCTCGTAGCAAATCACTCCAGCCATTTTGACACTTTTGTTCTATTTTCGGCTTTTCCTATAAGTAAAGTCAACCATATTAGATCTATTGCGGCTAAAGATTATTTTTTCTTCAACACTTGTCTTCGAGTTATTTCTCACATGATAGCAAATATGATTCCCGTTGACCGTAAAAAAATGGATTTTTCTTCAATATCAATGATTAAGGATTACCTTAGAAAGAAAAACATAATCATTGTTTATCCTGAAGGCTCAAGAACAAGAACCGGGGAAATAAATCCGTTCAAACCGGGAATCGGTTATGTGGTTTCAAATACGTGTAAAAAGGTTGTTCCCGCTTACATAGATGGAACTTACGAAGTTTTAAATTGTTATAATATAATACCCAGAAGGTCTAAAGTAAGCGTTTATTTTGGGAAACCCATTGTGTTTGAAGATTACGGAAATAATAAAGAAGAATGGGAGAAAATTACTGATTTACTTTATGATAAAATTGCAGAGTTAAAAGAAAGGAAGACGTAATGAAAAAATTTATATATATAATTGTACGTTTAATTCTTCAGACTGTAGGAAAACTAAGTACTGGAATACGAATGTCTTATACTTATGGTTTTACTTCAGGGAAGATGTTGGAATATGTGTATAACAATAAACCATCCGGCGTTACAAAACTCGGAAGAATACTCGACAAATTTTATCTTTCTCATCGTGGTTGGCAATCAGTTAGGGAAAGGATGTTTAACCTTGTAGATGTCATTTCTGATACGGTAAAAATTTTGAACAAAAAATGTGCAAAAATTACAGATATTGCCGGAGGAACCGGTCTTTATCTTTATAAAGTTATTGAAAAAGTTGGCAAAAATAAGGTTAAAGTAGTTGTCAGGGATATTGAAGAAAAATGGGTAAAAGAAGGGAATAAAAAAGCAAGCCTTTTAGGTTTAAAAGAAATAATAAGTTTTAAAACAGGAGACGCCTTCAACAGGGAAGATTTAAATCGCGATATCTATAATTCTGATATTGTAGTCGCTTCAGGCTTTTATGATTGGTTTGAAGATAAAAAACTAATTGAAAAATCCTTTAAGTTAATTTTCGAATGTCTTCCAAAGGGCAAATATTTTATTTTTACGATTCAGACTAAACATTTCAATCTGGAATTTACAAATGCAATGTTTGTAGACTTTCATCGAAGAAAATTGGCAATGACAACTACAGAACACAATAAAGTTTTGCAAATGTTAAAAAAAAGTGGTTTCAGACTTATTGATTTCAAGTCTGATTCCTGGGGATATTACATTGTTTATAGAACACTAAAATAATTGGTGTCTTGAAATCATTTTTGGAGCGATTAAAAGTAGTTGATGAACGCTGACGGAAGACCTCGCTTTTCTTTGCTTTTTAAATTTATTTAATTAGAATAACTTTTTCCGATGCTACCTGGTTGTTGACTTTCAAATATACAAAATATACGCCGCTTGAGAAGTTTTCTCTATAAAATGTATAATGATACATTCTTGGAGTCATACTGTAATCTGCGTATTCTTTTATTTTTGAGCCTGAAGAGTTATATATTTCAAGGCGAACATCTCCGTACGTGTGCAGAGTGAAAGTTATATCCGTGAAAGTGTTGAAAGGATTGGGGTAAATACGCAAGGTGCTGAAAAAGTTACTATCTTCGTCAGCTACATATTCGTAAGCCCCTATATCGTACAGAGACCCCTGGGGTCGTGTTATTCCTCTTATGTCTATTGCCGGTGCAAGCTCACTTGTGCCTGCGTCTATTGCGGGGCTTTCCTCTTTTAGACGAAGGTCGAACTGCCCGAAATCAACAAAATTACTATCGTAATTTCTTACCCTTAGATTGTGGTCTTCTGTTTGTGGTGAATCAATCGATAAAGACCTGTAATAAATGTTGTTTCGAATTGTGCAGCCAACGCTTTCGGAACCATCTTTGTGATTTCCTAATCTTATCCAGGGGCTTATATCGGAATCTGATGTATCTCTGTCAGCGACCGTATTGTTGATTATGCGGCAGTTTACAGCTCCGCTTAAGGTTATTCCATGGTAATGATTAACAATAACAACGTTATTTTCTACAATCCAATCTGCGTAGAATCCATCGAAACAACCGATTCCCTGTAATGTACCTCTGTGAGGCTGGTTGGGGTCTTCGTAATTGATGATTGTGTTACCTCTTAAGATTACACCCCATACCGTATCAGTCCCTACTCCGCTTTCTCCTACGGACCACGATTGAAATCCATCGTCGTGATTGGCGTTGACGTCGTATGAATTTTTTACTATATTGTACTGGAATGTGTTGTAATCTCCTAGTCCTCGTAGTCCATCTCCGGCAAAATTTTCAATTATATTATATTCGATAAGGCAGGAGTCTCTGCTTGAGGAGATCCCAAAATTTACATTTTTGCAGTAGTTATTTCGTATAATTACATGTTTGCCTTGGCAGGAAATCGCAGTGCACGATAATTCGTCCCAGTCTTCCGCAGACCATGATGAGGCGTTTTCGACCGAGTACAAATCGCAGTCTTCTACCGTTATGTAAGTAGATGGTCCCGACCAATTGTGCCATTCGATAGATACAAGTGTGGTATTTTCATATTCCGGAGCTTCTGACGGTGTGATTGTAAGACCCTTGAGATGCCAGAATCTTGCTCCGGTAAAACGAATGTTTTTGAAAATAGGGATGTTATTTTCTTCCGCGCAGATAGTAATATAATTGGTGTTGAATTTTCTTGATATGTGTAGGGAACCGTAGTAGCCTGTTCTGCATATAAGAGTATCCCCTGCTTTTACTGGAGCGCCTTCGTTTATAAGTATTAGGGAATCTCCTTCGAGGTATGGATATTCAAAAGGAGAATAAGTCTCGATTAAATTTGAATCAAGAACTTCCTGAAGGGTTGTCCATGGGGATTCGGAGCTTCCGTCGTTTGTCATGCTTCCTTCTTCAGGATCCAAATAAAAAGTATTAGCTAATATTAGCAGCGGTATTGAGAATAAGGTCATTGTTAATGGGATAATTCTTCTCATAGTTTTGAAATGTAAGTGTAAATTAAATTTCTGCAAGACCAGAATAAAAGAGATAAAAGGGTTCTTGACTTTATTGCCCTTCATTCACTCCAAAACCTTTTTGATTGCTTCATTTAACTCTTTGAGATCAAAAGGTTTTGCGACCACAGCTCTAAAACCGTGTTTCTCGTAGTTAGCCATTACCGGATCGTTAGAATAGCCACTGGAAACTATAGCCTTCACGTCCGGGTCAATCTTTAGTAGTTTCTCTATTGCCTTTTTACCCCCCATCCCGCCGGGTACAGTTAAATCAAGAATAACAGTATCAAAGGGATTTCCAGAATTCTTAGCCTCTTCGTATTTAGTTATAGCTTCCTCTCCATTTTCGGCAAATTCAACTGTATAACCCAGTCTGCCCAACATTCCTCCAACTGCTTTACGAACTATCTTTTCATCATCCATTATTAGTATTCTGCCTTTTCCTGTTAGAGTCCGTCTAATCGCTTTTTTCGCTCTTTCCCCCGATATTTTTTCTTCAATTGCCGGGAGATAGATGAAAAAAGTGGTTCCCTTTCCCACTTTAGATTGTACTGTGATATAACCTTCATGTTTTTTAATAATAGAATATACAGTAGCCAGACCAAGACCACTTCCTTCCTGCTTGGTTGAAAAGTATGGGTCGAATATTTTAGGAAGATATTCTTCAGGCACTCCAATTCCTTCATCCTGGAGAGTTATTTTTACGTATTTGCCTTCCTGTAGATATAGTAAATTTTCTTTCTCAAGGATAATATTCTCAGCTTTTATATGTATCTTACCTCCCTCGGGCATTGCCTGATTTGAATTTATTACAAGATTATCTATTACCTGAGATATTTGTCCCTTATCCACTTCTACTTTCCATAAATCATTTGCAAAATGAAATTCACATCTAACATTTGACCCATGCAGGCTAAATTCTGCCGATTCTCTGATTATGTCTTCTATAGAAACTTTTCCCCTGATTGGTTCTCCGCCTTTTGAAAAGGTGAGGAGCTGTAGAGTCAGGTTTTTAGCCTGGATCGATGCCTGTTTGGCTTCTTCTAATATATTCTGATAATCTTCTCCGCCTTCCATTTGAACAAGGGAAAGATTCCCAAGTATTCCGGTTAGGAGGTTGTTAAAATCATGAGCTATACCTCCTGCAAGAACTCCCAGAGATTCAAGACGCTCTATTTTTCTTAGTTCCTCCTCTGTTTTCTTGCGCTCAGTTATATCACGTACGATTTCCCACATGCCATTTGGGATACCATCATCATCCTTGAGTAAAAAAGTCCTTAATTCTACCGGGAATACAGTTCCTTCCTTTTTAATATATTCCTTTTCATAAACATCCGAATAGCCTCTTTTAAGAACTTGTTCCTCTTTTATTTTCATCTCCATTTCATGCCACTTTTTAGGAGTTATATCGGTGTATTTTAACTTTTTTATTTCGTACTCGGTATATCCGAGCATATCTAAATATTGCTTGTTGAATTCAATTATGTTTCCTTCCATATCGGTACGAGCAAAAGCCTCCATCATACTCTCATAGAGATTTCGATATTTCTCCTCGCTCTCCCGAAGTTTTTCCAGCGCCTTCTTACGTTCTGTGATGTCGTGAACGACACCCACTATCATTGGTTCACCCTTCAGGGTGATTGCACTTATGTGTATTTCTGCAGGGTATACAGAGCCATCTTTGCGATGATGAGTTGATTTGAACCTGACAAAACCACCTTTCTGAAGTTTTAACCATATGTTTTTTCTGTCGTCTCTGGTTAAGCTTTCGGGATCGATATCGCGTATTCTCATATTGAGCAGTTCATCTCTTTTGTATCCTGTTAGATCGCAAAATGCCTTGTTAACAAGCAGCATATGCCCTTCCAGATTGTGAATAGAAACGCCATGCGGGAGATTCTCAATTGCTGCCTGAAATCTTTCTTCGCTTTCCCGTAATGCATCCTCTGATTTTTTGCGTTCGGTAATGTCCCGGGCTATACTTAGAATGGAGGGTTTCCCATGATACGTTACGAGGCTTGAGCTAACCTCCACCGGTATTGTCTTTCCTGATTTTGTTCTGTGAGCGGTTGGGAAGACATGTCTTTCTCCCATCTTTATTCCTTCGATAAGACGCCCTATATCTTCTGCGTTCAGGACGGGGTCAATATCAACGGTTCCCATGGTAAGTAATTCCTCTCTGGAATAACCTAGAACCTCAACAGCAGTATCGTTGACTTCAATAAATTTCCCTTCGAAACTAATAACAAAAACAGTTTCATTCATTCCGTTGATTAATTTTTCATATTCTTCTTCAATTTCTTTCCGCCTGGTGATGTCCAATAAAGATGCCACGCTTTTATTGGTACCGGGAATCATATCAACGGTAACGAAAATATTTTTTATTTTTCCATACCTGTCGGCAAATTTGAATTCGTAATTTTTTGGTACGGAATCCGATTTTTTTCTTCTTTTCTCATGATACGCCTTCATTCTTTCCAGGTCTTCTTTCGCAATGAATTCGTTCCAGTTTTTCTTCCCTTCGATCTCTTTTTTTGAAAATCCCGATAGATTTTCAAACATCTTATTTGCTAGAGATATTATCATGTTTTCTTCCACTATAACCGTAGCAGTACCGGTGTTTTCAAAAACTGCCCTGTATTGACTTTCGCTAATTCGTAGAGCTTTCTCAGCTTTTTTGAGTTCGCCCTGAGCCTTTTCCAGATTCGCAACTCTCTTACGGATTTTCTCAAGTTCTTTTATAAGTTGTTTTTTTGTCTTGTTTGTATCCTTACTCTTAATGCCCACCTCCTTTTAGAGACTCTTAGTATTCCTACAAAAACGGCTCCAGATATTAAGTGCTTGACACTAAGTTGCTTAGGTTTTTAATATGTAAAATATTTATTAATGAAGACAAATTTTTTTATTTGAATGAAAGGTTTCTCGAGTTTCAGTGTTTCATTTTTTCGACTTTTTCCTTTCGTATGCATTCCTCGCATTCAAATTCAAGAGTCGAGTATTTAACGTTATATTTTTCTAATTTCGTCTTAATCTTTGCTTTCAGATTCTCGATTTCAGCCATATTTGATATATCTGTAAAAATATGAGCATTCATAACATTCAAGTTCGAACATAAACTCCATAAGTGAATATTGTGAATCCCTTCAACGCCTTTAATTTTTTCTATATCTATGACAAGGTCATCAAAATTGATGCCTCTGGGCGTAGATTCCAATAAAATATTCAGCGAATCACGGATTACCGTAAAAGCCGAAAAGAATACAATCATTGCTATTATTCCCCCAAGTATCGGGTCGGCGATCGTTTTCCCGGTAAAAAAGATCCATATAGAAGCCATGATAACGGCCAAAGAAGCAAGGGCATCCGTGAGTACATGCAAAAAAGCCGCCCTAATATTTATATCATTACTTTCATGTAATTTAAAAGCAACGTAAAGATTCACGATTAGGCCTATAAAAGCTACAAAAAACATAACGGGACTTTGTATAGGCAAAGGTTCGGAAAGCCGTCTGATTGCTTCTCGGAATATCCAGCCGCTAATTCCAACTAAAAGCAAACCGTTAATAAAAGCTGCCAGAATCTCTACACGATGATATCCGAATGTTCTCGTTTTTGAGGGAAGTCTTTTCGCAATCTTAAGTGCACCCAGCGTAATAAAAAGCGAAAAGACATCCCTTAACATGTGTCCGGCGTCACCCAGTAGAGAGAGAGAACCGGAAATAAAACCGCCTATAACCTCGACAATAAAATACCCGGAAGTTAATACGATTGCGATTTTCAAGTATTTTTCCGTACCTTTATCTTCCATTTTTATTAAAATAATCTTAAATTAATTTAATTCTTAGTCAAGTAGGTATCACTTGAATATTCTTAATTTAATAAAGGTCCTATCGAAAAGATTATTAGATAATTAAATTAGAAAGCCTCTCCAATCGCAAAATGCCAAGAGGAATGACCTTCGAAATTTATTGCATAATCAAGTCTTAAGGGCCCAATTGGAGTATAAAATCTAATCCCAGCTCCCGCGGAGCCTAAAATATTAAATTGGTTACTTTCAAAGTCTTCCGAGAGCGATCCTATATCGGAAAATAATGCCCCATAAAAATTTGAAAACATAGGAATTCTTAGCTCACATGAACTGAGAAAATATCTTTCTCCGCCAAGAGGATTACCGTTCGGATCTTTTGGGCCTGCGCTATTCTCCGGGTATCCTCTAAGTGTAGCGCCTCCCCCGAGAAAGAATCTATTATATATCGGAATAGGAAGATCTTTGTTAAAAGGCAGAATGACGCCTGCATTGGTCCTGAAAGCAACCGTAGAATTACCAATGCCGACGAATTTGCTGAACCTAAAATCATTTTTCAAAAAACTGCCCGATGTTCCGAAAACAATATCTTCTAATTCCATACTGCCAAATACAGAATAACCACGATGGACTTTAATAGGATCGTCTCGCCTGTCTATCATTAAAGAAACTGATATCCTTTGCAGCCAATCCAGAGACTCTTCTTCTAAATCGCTTATCTCGACATTATGAAGAGTTACTCTTTCCAAATCGTAACGTAAATAAAAAGGCTTAGGGAGGAGCATCGAATAAGCTCCAACTCTTCCTATATCGTATCCGATCTCTCTTTTGTATCCCAATTTGACACCCCAACTGTTGCTCAACCATCTTCCAAATGTTATAGGGTCTCTGTAATTTATCTCTAAACCTAATTCTCTTAAACCGACCCTACCCAGTAAACCTATACTTCTCAATGAATTTAAGAGATTTTTGTGCGATATCATAAAAGTTAATTTCGTCCTATCAAGCGCAGAGTATCCGACACGTAACCTCAGAGCAAGAGGTTCTTTAGGCTCTAACTTATACAGCAGATTACGATGTATTGATGAATCGATTTCGACAATTCTTAGACGTGAAAACAAATCAAGTTCATTTAATCGCCTTTTTGAATTAGAAAGCCTATCGTTAGTCAAAAGAGAACCGTCTTTCATTCCAATGCCAATCTTTAGCCTATCCTGACGAATGTTACGTTCGCCTTCGATATAAATAGTTGAAACATATATTCTGTTTCCTTCTTTTATATCATAAACTATGCTGGCTTCTTCTCCGATAATATCTATTGTTGAGTTCACTGTAATATCATGATAACCAATTTTATCATAATTATGTATAAGAATCGAATAATCTTTCTCAAGAAGAAAAGGGTCAAAAGGTTCTCCTTTCTTTGTTTCAATAATTCCGATCAGGTATTTATAATCTAAAAACGTATTACCTTTAAATTCAATATTTTTCACAAACGTTCGTTCGCCTTCTTCAATAAAGATATCTATATCAACTAAACCGGAAGAATCGGATTGATGCTTATAAATAATATTGGTAGAAAGATAGCCATTTTTAACCAAGACCGCTCTGATTGCATCGATGTCACCTTCAAGAATCCGCTCATCAAATTTGCTTTTTGAAAAAAGCCCGGGGGGTTTTAATAGCATTACCGACCGCAATTCTTTTTCTTTCATATTCAAGAGGCCCGAAAAATCGATTGAGCGGACAATTTCTGAAGAAGATATTAATAAAACAAAAGTAAATAATCCAATCATCTCTTTAAATCAATATCGAAACCGGCTTCAACATCTCTATTTTCCCTGTCATAAATTGAAAATACAGAAATATTGCGCATAATATCGTAGTAAATAACCAACTGAGGTCTTTTAAAATCTTCAAAACCGGTTTTATAAGAAACCCTCATTTTCTTTCCGATTTGTTTTTCTAGGCCGATTCTCATAGAATCATCTAAAGTAACCTTCTCTACCCCCAGAACAGAGGCAAGACGATCCTCAACCCTGCCCTTGGTGACATCAAGTATATGGTTAACTGCTTTCATTCCGATCCCTTGGGCACTTGATATTGGTTCAATTTTTCTTGTCTTTCCCGTTATCAAGAGTGCAAGTACTTCCTGGGCAGGCATATAGGGTTCTGAAGAAACCTCAATCCTCAATTTTTCCGGAGAACCCGAAATATTCAAAAATATTAAATAATTTATACCCTCGTAAAAGACTTCACTTGAAGCTCTCAAATCCAAGTCGGGTTTAAGAACCGCAGGATCTATGAAATTTATCATACCCTCATTAATGTTAAATTTGGTGCCCAAATAATTTAAATGGCCTCCTTCAATTATTTTTGTTTCTCCGGATATGCCCGGTTTTGCTGCCGTGCCCGACACATAAAGATCGCTTTCGGTTTTGATATATGCTTCCCGATTATTAACAATAAAATTCGAACCAATTCCTATGTTAAGCTTTATCTTTTCCAAAAGGGTTGAACTTTTACTTGACGGACGGCTAGCTTTCTTCAACATGCCAACTATTAGTTGATTTTCAAATGCATCCATATAAAAGCCGTCAAGGTTAATTTCACCCGAAACGGAATAAACATCAAGACTACTTAAAAGCTGTAATTTCCCCGTTAAATTCAAGTGTGATTTCTTTTTTATAGGTATCTCAATTTTTTGAAAATCGACATTTAAAGAAGCATTTTTATTAAGACCGATACTTCCGTTTGCGAGTAGATATCCTTTGTTAAAGCCTACAATAATATCCGAACAATCGATTATATCACCTTTAAAAGAAAAAATACCATTAACAGGACCAATTTTATTCTCTTTGATTCCAAAATTATTATTCTCCAATACCAAATTACCAAATATTTGAGGTTTGGTACGTGTTCCTTTTAAATTGACCGATGATGAAACAAATCCTGAAAAAACACTTCCCGGGGAAAGAGGTGATAAGATTGACAGATCGAGAGAATCAAAATGACAATAAATATCAGATTCAGAACTTTTATCAAACGGTATCTTACCATAAAGCGAAAAGGGATTATCTCCTATTTTGAAACGGCCTTGAGAGATTTCCATAAATTCTCGTTTCAAATTCAATATTACGTCATCATCATTAGCTATTTTGTTACCATTTATCAGGAAATCAAACCTGTTCATTCTAACAGTATCACCGGATAATAACAGGCTTAAATTTAATGGACCTACAGAGCTTTTATCTCCAGTTTGCAAAACAAGGTCATCGACTCTAATTTTTCCACTCAAAGATGGAAACGGTTTTGTCTTAAGGATTTTAACGTCAAAAGAAAGATTTCCATCATTTATTTTCCCCGGCATTAATGAGTTTAATCCTTTCAGCATAAACTCATCTGTGGAAATATTGAAGTCCATTTCGCCCTTAAAAGGAACAGGAAGAATCCCGGAAAATGATATATTATTATCAAAAAGTCTAATTGTAGAGGGCTCAACTTCAACGAAATCTTTTTCGAATTTTACAGAGATCGGTTCAATATTCTCCAAAATGATATCTCTGAATCTGACTCTCAACATGCTAAATTTTACATTATTTCGATTTACTTCCGCATTAATATCAACTGGTCCGAGTGTATCATTTTCCATGAACATAAATAAACTATCAAGTCTTAAATATCCTGAAATTTCCGGGTCTTTTCTTTTTCCGGACAAAGAAAGATTTAAATCCAGTAAACCTTCAAAATTATAAACCTCTACAAAGGGATTTAACACATCAAGGTGCAATTTTTCAGTTGAAAAATCTAATTTAATCTTTTCGTTTTCCAATATTGGGATTTCTCCGGAAAAGTTTAATTCCGATTGATTCACAAAAATTTTGCCCGGGGCAACAAAAACATAAGGGTACGAATATCGAATATGAATTCTTTCCGATAGGCATATGCTATAATTTCTAAACTCCGACTCAAAATTTTCTATATACAAAGAAATTGAAATACCTTGCGGTCTTGCTATATCTCCCTTTATTTCTCCCGAAAGATCTGTTTTGGCGTCCCCTTCCGGAAGAAAAACTTTCATATTAAAATCTTTCATACTAAAGTTGAAGAAGAAAAGAGTGGGTTTTTCAAGCTGAAATTCTCCTTCTCCTTTAATTAGACCTGCGGTTTTTAATATTACCTTATTTTCTTTAAAATCGGAAAAAATATTTAGCCTTCCAATCTCTTCGGAACGGAAAAGTATTCTTTCAACATTGAGATTGGTTTTTCCATTGACCGTTTTTTTTCTTATTTTTAGATCAAAATCTCCTGCTATCTGTTCTAAAGAGACATCTTTGTTTACAGGAAAATATGGTACTGAAATTTTTCCTTTTAAATGTTCTGATATATAGGATATGGTCATGTCTAAAGGAGAATTTTTATATTTACCTTTAAGGTTAAGATTTATTGTGTCTCCCAAACTACATTCCAATACAGCACTAATTTCTTCTCCTTGTAAATTAGTAACAACGGCTTTTTTGTTAAAATTTCCATTAATATCAAATTTTTGATTTGCTCCGGCTACGAAAAAAGAGAAATCACCTGTGTTTTTTCTGAAGTTAAATATCACATTTCCCGTTAAAGAAATTTTTTTGCTGAAAACATTTATTTCCTGAAGGTATAAATTACTGTCTTCAACTTCATAATTCATCGAAAATTCGCCAAAGCGATTAGAGGAAAAAGATATATTACCGGCGCCAACCGGACTCTTATCGGTACCTTCCAATTTTCCTTCAGAAGATACCCTCCCTTCTATTTTGGAAAGCTCCATTAAGTTCAAATCGAACTTATGAGAAAAGTCTAATCTTCCGTCTAATTTGTAATCTCCGGCAAAAAGAAAATTTGAACCCGGATAATTCAAGGAAAATCTTTTAACCTCAATACTTTTATCTTTCATTTTCATGAACAAGGAAAATGGCAAAGTAAAATCTTTATAATTGACGACACTTGAGTCTATAACAAAAGAATCTACCATAATAAAAACTCTTTCTCCTTCTTTACTCAAATTCAATTTCAAAGCTTCATCTATATTTATCATGGGCTTCTTTATATAAATAGCAGATATTCTTTTCTTCTTTCCTATCAAATTAAAGACATTATAAGCAACGTTAAGTTCTGATACTTCGCCAAATTCACCAATTTTAATATCTTTAAAACTCAAACGCCGAAAAAGATTTCCGCTAACGTCATCAAAAGTCAACTGAATTCCTTGTTTTTCCTCAAATGATTTAAAAAAGAAATTTAGAACCGCCTTTTGAAAAGGTTTGATGATAGCAAAAAGATATAATAAAAGAATTATTAGAAAAAGAGATATTATTACTTTTTTTAAAAATCTTTTCATAAAACCAAACCTTTCATGAATTAAACCACAAGATTTTAGATCCTTATCTTACGCATAACATATATTATACACTATTAAAGCAAAAAAATCTACTGTTATAATACGATTTCACTAAATAGTAATATATACTATTTTACTTTATAGAACTTCCCATCTACATTTATGAAATATAAATTTCCATTTGAAAATTCAAGACCGGTTATACTTTGGTCGATTTTTTCCTGATTAAACGTAAGTTCTGTCGGGTCAGACCCTTCTTTCACAAGATAGAGCCCTGCTCCACCTATCGCAGGAATAGCCTGAACGACGAGCGATCCGTCATCAAGAAACTCAAAAGACGAAATAGATTTAAGGTCACCGGTATTTATCTTTTTTTCTCCGTTAACTGATATTATTTTAGCATCTTCAGATAAAGTTATCCAGAACATATGACGAAGATCAGCTACGTGATAACTTTTTGATTCGGCTTCAAAACCACCCTTTCTTCCCCAAACAGCAGCAAAGGTATTCCCTGTTTCATCATTACTTAAACACATTGGCAATCCGCCATTGTATACTTCCTTTGTCTCTCCATTTTCATCAATTTTTACAACCTTACCAGCAATATATTCGGCAGCTGACAAATGATTTGGATTGGATTGTACCGTAAGATTCCCTTCACTAACCCAACCTCCAACCAATACCTTTCCGGAATTATCAGAAGTTAAAGAAAGTAAATTACCCTCGATTTCAGCAACTTTGCTTCTCCCTCCGTTTTTATAAATTTTGAACAACACATCTTTATCCTCCACGCAATCATTCACAATCAAATCTCCCTCAGGTAGTACAGTAAGAGATGTAAGGCTAAAGCCACAAATTTGAATGCCTGAATATATCTTCTCCGAAGTACCATTCTTGAGAATCCTGAAAACGTCACCTTTATAACTTACTAGGTAAAAATTTCCTTCCGCATCAGAATCTACAGCTATAAGAGGGTCTTCGCATTCAAAAATTAATTCTGCATCTAAATTATTACCTTCTTCAATTTTCTTAATGAGGTTTTCGGAAATACCACTCTTTGATTTTTTGCAAGACGAGAAGCAAAACAGTACAAATACTGTTAAAAAGATACTCTTTACGGTGAACCTGAAAGTAATAGGGTTTTTCATGATTCCTCCTTTTTTCCTTAATTAAACATGAAATTAATTCTAATACTTTGAAAATAAAAAGTCAAGGGAAGTCCCGCTACCCCATCCCAAAAAAATTTACCACAGAGAGCACAGAGAAAAAACTCACAGAGACCACAGAGATTTTTATTTTGTTTATCCATTCTGCGGAGAAATTTGTTTTTTTTCGTGTGTTTTTTTAAGCGCAAATTAAAAAGGGGGTAGTGGGGTTTAGTGTATTTAGTGTGTTTCGTGGTTTAATAACTTTTTTGTGGATAGGGGTTAAATAAACTATCTTGACTAATCGAACGTTTTTATTTAACATTAAAATACAAATAGGGAGGTTTTATGTTTCAAATTTCTTTAATTATACTCGGATGTTCAGTGGGAATCGCATAATTTTTTCATTTCTATGCTGTTTCAAAGATAAAAACCGCATTAAAAGAAACGAATGGTATAATTATGTCTATGAATGATTTGGAAACAATTAAAGAAGTTATCAATCTCAACATGAAACTTGCAGTATACTATATTGTTTTCTTTATCTTGCTAATCGTTGTTTTGGGAGTTCTGGTACTAAATAAATTATTCAAAGAGGCAGCTCTTATACTGTTTCTATTTGGAGTAATAACTCTTATCATAGGTCTCTGGGGCAAAACATACGAAAATAAAATCAGAAACATGGAAGTAAAAACCGATGATCCCGAAATAAGAGAGACTTTTGAGAGATACCTTAAAGAATGGAGAGAACCAAGGTTGCAGCTTAGATCTTAAGTTTTGAGATCGAGTCGAGAGTCATGAGTCGTGTGTCTTGAGTCAAAAAATAAAAAATTTAAAATCTGTGCAAATCCGTGACAAATTTTGGTATTGGGGAAGGCAAAGCAAAAAAAAAGAATTTATAAGATATCAATCTTGCCTTAAAGTATCCGAAATTTCCGGAACCAAAATTTCACGCTTCCAGACATACCTTCTATCAGAATTTTTATCCATTACCATTATAGATACTTGATTTTTACCTGTAGAAATATTTTCCCTAAAAGTTCCGAAAAAGGACTCGCCAGGAGAAACAGTTTTAGAATAATCGTTTGTGTTTATGTCTTCTGTCACACTTTTATTTACAATTGTTTCGCCTTCATAAATGACATTAAAATTTAATCTAAATGAAGCTTTATAGAGAGAATCTTCTTTTATGAAAGTTATTCCCGAATAGGGAACATTGTAATATATTTTAATATAAGGGAACGACTCTTCATCATAATCTATCTGGTAAACGACACTGAAGGATTTCACGAAATTTGGCCTGCCCATATCCTCCATCATTCCTGGCATTACTTGCGGCGGACCGATCATCGCAGGGCAACCTAATACGCCGCCTAGCAATACCAACTTAATAATCTCTAATAGAAGTATATTTTTCCTCATCATGCTTTGGATATTAGACCCAGCCGCGTTAAATTTGGTTCCAATTTAGCAAAAATACAGTAAAAAAAACCTTGAAAAGTATTCAAATAATAAATAATTGCAAGTTGTTGGAAATCAAAGTCCTAAACAAAAAAAACAAAAATTTTTCTCTTATGGCCTTGACTTTTTATTAATCTTTGTTATATTAAGATTATACACTAAAGGTTCTTTTGCTGAAAAGAGCCTTTTTTTATTTAAGGTCTATTAAAAGTTACAACCATTTTTTCCGTTTAAAATAAAATAACATTGATACTCCTAGAATAATAATGACTCCCCATACAGAGAAATAGCCCCAACGCCAATTAAGTTCAGGCATGAAGGAAAAATTCATGCCGTAAACACCTGCGATAAAAGTTAAAGGTATAAAAATCGAAGCGAACATAGTAAGCACTTTCATAATCTCATTCATTTTATTGCTTATACTCGAAAGGTAAGTATCGTGTAAGCCGGAAAGCATATCACGGAAAGTTTCTACGGTTTCGATTACCTGAATAGTATGATCATAGACATCTCTAAAATATATAATAACATTTCCGGAAACAAGAGCTGTCTTTTCCCGGGTAAGAGAATTTATCACCTCTCTCAAAGGCCAGACGGATCTACGAAGCGATATCATTTCTTTCTTTACTTTATGAATATTATGTAAAGATTCCGGCGCCGTTCGCTCGACAATATCTTCTTCCAATTCTTCGATTTTATCCCCCATTGTTTCAAGCACGGAAAAATAGTTGTCCACCACTGAATCTATCAAGCTATAAAGAAGATAATCGCTTCCCATCTTTCTTATGCGTCCCTTTCCTTTTTCTATCCTTTCTCGAACAGAGTCAAAAACGTCTCCTTCTTTTTCTTGAAAAGAAATAACAAAATTCTTACCCAGCACCAGACTCACCTGTTCAACTTCTATTTCCTCACCTCGTTCATCAAAATAAAGCATTTTCAACACAACAAATATACAATTATCAAAATCTTCTACTTTCGGACGCTGAGTTGTATTACCTATGTCTTCCATAACCAGAGGATGCAAATCAAAAATTTCCCCGATCTTTTCTATAACTCCGGTATTATGAACACCATCGATATTTATCCAGGTAATCGAATTCTTATCCTTAAAGGGGTAACAATCCTCCGCTTTTACTCCTTCTTTTTTTTGAAACTCGTTTTTATTATAATCGATAACCGTTATACGAACTTCGGCGGTCTTTTCTTTTCCTATGTAAACCACTGTACCTGGACTAAGACCTTTATTTTTAGAAATTGTTTTAAAAGATTTAGCCATAATATCCTCCTTAATCTTAATTTATAATTTATAATAAATTTTTTTAAAGTAAAGAGCATCAGAATTGAAATCTCAACAAAAAACACATTGACATGTCAGTAAAAGACCGTATAATATTATAATAAGGAAGGGAAATAAATGGAAGTAAAGGGAAGCGCAATTATTGTTCTGATTAAATTCATAAAAAGTAATTTCGGTACAAAGAATTTTAATATATGGCTTGAGTCCCTCTCGGAAGAAGCAAAAAAAGTATATAAAAGTAAAATACTCATAAGTTCATGGTTTCCTTTAAAAACAATATTTGTTGAACCCACAAGAAAAATGTGCGACATGTTCTACAAAAAAAATCTAAAGGGCGCTTGGGAAGTGGGACGCTTTAGCGCCGAATACGCTCTTAAAGAATTTTATAAAGCTTATGTAAGAATTGCAACACCGCAGTCATTGACAAAACGCGCTTCACAAATTTTCTCAACTTACTACAAGCCGAGTTCAATGGAGACAGAGGAAATAAGTGAAAAAAAAATACTATTAAAAATAACTGAGTTTTCGGAAATGGATGAAATTGTAGAAAACCGGATTTTAGGCTGGGCGGAAAAAGCACTGGAAATCTGCGGTTGCAAAAATTTAAAGCTGGACGTCGTTAAATCTTTATCTCGCGGTGATCCCACGAGTGAAATCGAGATAACCTGGGATTAACAGGGACCAGATATTAGGTCAGAAGCCGCTCTCAGCTCACCGCTAACCGCTTTTAGCCCACAGTCTCTTCTTTCTTGTATTTTTTTAATGTTTTTTGCGGAAAGCGGATGGCGGGTAGCGGACAGCGTCACATCTCTGTGTCCTCTGTGGTAAATGTTTTTTTGTGTATTTAGTTTGTTTCGTGGTTTACGCAGTAAAAGTTTCAAGAAATTCAAAAATAGAATCGCGTTGTACCGAAATAGCTAAGTTTTTATCCTTGTAAGAAAATTTAATTCCCTCGATGGCTGAAATAAGTTTTTCTATTTGGGTTTTGCCGATGGATTTTTCCATTTCACAAGAGAAATATTTTATTCCCTCTTCTATTTTTGTTATTTCGGAAG
>Ga0307437_1000084_pt1 | contig 69609 bp, 51 predicted proteins | sample SalMarWE160390MG_FD_202146 | JGI IMG/M metagenome (GOLD analysis project Ga0307437, IMG submission 202146) | Salt marsh sediment microbial communities from the Plum Island Ecosystem LTER, Massachusetts, United States - WE1603-90 | ecosystem: Environmental > Aquatic > Marine > Intertidal zone >...
TGTATGAAGAAAAGAATCTGGCTTTATGTTGCTATTATAGTTTTGATGGTAGTTATCGTAGGAATTGTTTTATCGCGAATGAAGGTATTTGAATCGAAAACAGCGATCATATCGGAAAAAAAGTCTGATAACGTTGTATTGGTCAAAGGCGGGGCTTTTATGAACAAAAAGTCCAACTACTATGGAAAAAATGTAACAATATCGGACTTTTATATCGGCAAATATGAAGTAACTCAAAAAGAGTGGACCAGTGTAATGGGAAGTAATCCTTCCGAATTCAAAGGCGAGGATTTGCCTGTAGAAACGGTAAGCTGGTATGACTGTGTTGAGTACTGTAATAAAAGGAGTATAAAAGAGGGCTTAAAACCATATTATAATATAGACAAGGATAAAAAAGACCCGAATAATGAGGATAATATCGATGACATAAAATGGACGGTAACGATTAATGCGGAAGCCAATGGTTACCGATTGCCGACAGAAGCGGAGTGGGAATATGCTGCAGGTGGAGGTCAGATTAGCAAGAGTTACACATACAGCGGAAGCAATGATGTAGATGAAGTAGCATGGTATTGGAGAAACTCTGGAGATAAATACTTAACAGGAATGTGGAGTTGGTCTAGTATAGAAAATAACAATAGTAAAACAAAATCTGTAGGTCAGAAGAAACCCAACGAGTTAGGACTTTATGATGTGTCGGGTAATGTAAGGGAATGGTGTTGGGATTGGTATGAAAGTAATGGAATTGAACCTAAAGGACGGGTTTGGAGGGGTGGTGGTTGGATCGGCGACGCTCACGCCTGCGTTTCGTCTTACCGGGGCAGCTTCAGAGCGAATGGCAAGGGCCCCGATCAGGGTTTTCGTGTGTGTCGCAACAAGTAAACGGGAACAAGATAGGCCAAGCATAATAGAAAAAATCTACTGATAGGAAAGGGGAATGTATCAGAATAATTGTGTAAATGACTTTTAAATTGGTACCCGGAAAGTATGCCGCGCATCTCTTTATATTCAGGAAATCCTAATTAAAATATAAGAAAAGGGAGTTGTTTATATGAGGAAAAGAATCTGGCTATACGTTGCAATTGTAATTTTACTTGTAGCTTTCGTGGCAGTTATGTTATATCGGCCAAAGATTTCTGCGATGAGACAGGCGAAGTTGGCAGAGGAAAACAGAAAAGAGTTGATAGAAAAACAGAAAAGAGTTAAACTGCCGGATCCGCCAGTCATCGGGCGGAGTAAAGATGATTTGCACGTCGCATGGGCACAATTAACCGAGGATGGCAGATTAATAGTGGTGGTCGACGGAAAGACTGACTCCGTAAAATACGACGATGTAAGTTTTATCGTGATGAGCCCCAAAGGTGAGAGGGTAGCTTATCCGGTAAGAAAAGGTTCGAATTGGTACATGGTATTAGACGGTAAGGAAGGATCGGCTTACGATGAAATAAGCCGGAGCGCTCTTACTTTTAGCCCAAACGGTAAGCTCTTTGCTTATGGGGCAAAAAAGGGTGATAGATGGTTTGTCGTGTTGGATGGTAAAGCTTTTCCGGAAGCCGGGCATGATTTTGTAGGCTACTTTGCGTTTAGTCCGGATAGTAAGAAATTTGTTTATGCGGCAGGAAAAGGGAACAAGCAGTCCGTTGTGCTGGATGGCAAAGCAGGTAAAGAGTATAACCTGATTGTCGAACCGGTATTCAGTCCCGACAGCAAACATCTTGCCTATGTAGCGATAGACAGCAATAACCGGCAGTGCGTCGTGCTGGATGGAAAGGAAGGCAAAAAATATGAAGGGGTGACTAATCCCGTTTTTAGTTCAGACAGCAAGCATGTTGCGTACAGCGTAATGAAAGAAGGTAAAGAACGTTTGGTTGTAGTTGATGGTAAGGAAGGTCCCCTGTATGAAATGCAACCGGCCATTTATCCGGTTATTTTCGGGCCCAATGATAGCCGTGTAGCATACGCGGCTATGAAGGGTGAAAAATGGGTGGTGGTTGTGGATGATAAGGAAGGAATGGAGTATGATGGCATTGGCGGGCAAGGATTCAGCATCGCTCTTTCGCCAGACGGCAAAAGCTTCGCGTATGCGGCGTGCATAGGGGAGAAGTGGTTCGTTGTATTAAATGGGGAAGAGCAACGGAAATACGATGATGTCTCAGCCGGTACTCCTATATTCAGCCCCGATGGAAAGTATCTTTTTTATGGAGCGAGGAAAGAAGGCAAATGGTTTGCAGTTATAGATGGGGAGGAAGGGACGGATAAATACGATGAAATTAGCAAGGGCGCGGTCTTTAGTTCTGATAACAAACATATTATGTATACTGCAAAGAGTGAGGGTAAATGGTTCGTCGTTGTGGACGGTAAAGCCGGACCGGCGTATGACGTTCTCTTTACGCCAGCGTTTAAAGATAGCAAAATCGAATATCTTGCAGAACGGGATAGTGACGGTCGGCTTCTGCGCCTCCGACAACCTTACCCTGATAGTGATATTGATGCGGAAGCTTATAAAGCTATTACAGAGGAAATAGAACTTGCCGGCTTGCCTGAACCTAGAGGTGAGTGCAATAACTGTCAAAGAAAGAGATAATGATAGGCCTTGATTTAAATATGTGCAGAAAGGCAGAGAAAGGATTCCGCAACTTTGAAGGTTTTTAAATTAACTCTTATTCTTTTATTACTGTTTACTTTTGCCTGCAGGCGGCAAAAGACTAAGAAAGGTCATTTAGTATTATTCGATGCTTATAAAGAGCAGGTCTGGTCTATTAAGGATACCGGTTTTGCCGGATATTCTTCTTTGAATCTCTTTTTACAGGACCTCGGGTTTAACACCGCGGAAAACCATAAGCCATATAGGGAAGTTCTTCCCTATCTCGATACCAAGAGCACGCTTTTTATAATCGGAGTGGCTATGGAAGCTCAATTTAGTGAAGATGAGGTAAAACATATACTCGACTTTGTGGGCCGCGGAGGAAAAATACTGGTTATCGCAGAGCACGATAATAAATACGGCTCTTCAGATTTCTTGAGGCCTCTTATTAATTCAGCTGGGTGGGAAATAAGCAACGGTCGTATTGTAGAGGAAAATGACGCCTTTCCGGGTACGGCTGGCAGATGGACTAGAACTGCTTTACCTTCAATGCGTGAAGGACCAGTCTTTCTATGTGCGGCAATTTTAACAGCAGTCAGGAAGGAAGATTGTGAGGTTCTTCTGACATCACTAGACGGAAATTATATTGTTGCGGGTCTGGGTCGTTACAAGAAAGGACAGATAGCAATACTGGCTGATTCGGAATTCCTATGGAATGCGAATTCTGATTACAAGTGGAAAGGGCTTTATTCATTGGCTTTTTCAGACTCTAAAACCAGGACATTTATAAAAGACATAATTTTAAGGATTCTTCCTCCAAAAGAATTCTCAAAGTCAAAAAATTTTTCTTTTTCAGGTAATCTTAAGAGCTCGAAAAGAGTTTTTGTATACGGAAACGGAGGAGATTTTAATAACTATTCAAAATTTTTAACAGTATTGACTGATGCAAACATATCGGTTTTCAAGTATCAAGAAGGAATAGAAATTACCCCCGAAGATAGAGTAATTGTGATTACCCCTCTGGTGAAAATCCCGCAGGGGGTTGTAAATGAGCTTTCTAAATCCGAAAAGATGGTTATTTTAGGAGATATGTATACAAGCGTTAAAAGCTATGCTGAATCGTGGAAATTCTTTTTTGAGCCTCACAAAATATATCCAGTACCTTATCCTATAAATACAATCGCCGAGAAATACGGTGTCAGATTTCTTCCCTGCTTCGGTGTAAATTTTAAGGATAATGAATACGGAAACATTTTGTATGTTCCCGTTTCTTTTAATAAAAAGCGTATTTATCTCCATAAGGCCTGCGCTATTGAACTCTTAAAGGGAAATAAAAACAAGGAAATATATTTTGAAAACTTTGAAGAAACATTTGCTTGCGCCGCAGGATTCGGCTTAAACCATCCTTTAAAGTTTAAAGATCCAAAGGATATAGAAAATCCTGATTTTTTAATTGCCACTGATAATATATTGGCAATAGGAGATAGCGATATTATTGCCAATGATTTTCTTCTTGAGGCGGAGCATAATGGTTTCCTTGAAATGATTATAAAATTTTTAAAATCTGAATATAAACAAAACAAGTAAAAAATTTAGATGGTTAAAAGATCGATATATATTTTAAAACATTCTTTTTTCAAATTTGCTATTGTGGGTTTCCTGGGTACAGTTACAAATCTTACTGTTTTCTATATTTTTGTGGATGTATTTGGCCTGTGGGCGAATGTGTTTGCTGTTATAAGTTTTTTGGTAGCCGGTATACAGAATTATGTTTTACACCATAAATGGACTTTTGGTAAAATTATGAAAGACGAGAAACTTTCTTTTTTCGGTTACGTTAAATTTATCATAACAACGGCATTGGGTCTGACGATAAATTTAATTGTACTGAATTTAATATTATACTTTTTCGATGTTCCTTATAAAGTAATTGCTCAAGGGTTTGGAGTCGCTTTCGGGACTATTTTTAACTATCTGGGTTCAAAGCGTTTTGTTTTTCGAAAAACTAATACCTGAATATATCCGGAGCTGAAAATTACTGTTGGGATTGAACTTTGCTCATCCGTTATTTTTTTAGAAGCAGGAATGTAGTTGCAAAGAATTATAATCTCATTTATTATTATCTTTTAACAATTCTTCCGGGTTGAAAGAATAAATATAAGGCACAAGAATTTCGGGTTTTTCTTCGAGATTCGTTTCTAAGGTAATTATTTCTCTATTTTCCCCTTTTTTATAAGGAGAATGAAGTCTTATATTAATTATGTATTCCTCCCCTTCACGAGCGGTCTCGACCGAGATTTCTGTTTTTTTATTTGGGGGAATTATATCGGTAATGAAAAGCTCTTTTTCAAAGAAATTCTTCACTCTGACGCTACTCTCTCGGATAGAATCCGTGGGTTCTATTCTACCAAAATCTAAAGGTTGAGGCAATACTACGATAGTATCAATTTTTTCTTCGCCTACTATATTTCCATTTAACGTTAGAATAATTCTCTCTCTAGCGGGAATATTAGTAGTAATGTAAATTTTATGGTCAACAAAACGCGGAATTCCGGATGCTTTGTATGTTATTCGAATATTTCCTCTTCTTCCCGGAGCTATAATTTTATCGTATTCTTCAACATTGGTGCACGAAGGGCAAGAAGGATTAACATTTTCAAGCACTAAAGTATCGGACCCGGGATTATAATATGAAAATGTATGGGATACGATTTCTCCCTTCCTGACTTCTCCAAAGTTGTAAACTTCATTTTTAAAACGGATAGCAGGCCCTTCTATTTTTGTCTTTTTACAGGTCAAAGTAAGTAGTATTAGGAAAAGCAGTAACATATCCTTATTAATTATATTCTCAACCATTCATTCTCCTTTCTTTTAGAATATTTAATATTTATAAGTAATTTTTACTCGAAAGCGAATTCTTCGAAGTCGTATTTTCTTTAATCTTTTATCTTTTTTCCCCGGTCAAGTAAAAGTTGTCCAGCTTTTTTCATTCTTTACGGTTTATTATTTTATATAAACCGTATTTATAATTTCTGTAATGATATTCTTTTATTGTTTTATAATTATATTTATTTAAAATATTTTCTGTAAAGCTTCTTTGTACGGGATCATCAACGTTCGACCAGTAATTGTAATGAACATAGACGCCTCCTTTGAATCTGTTAACAAGCCGTTCTACTGTTCCCGGATTATAAGTCTCAGCTGAACTTTGTATAGCGCTTTTTTTATTCAATAAGAATATATTAGGAGTATGAGTGAAAATGATCGAATTTGGGGGTAGTAATTGTGCGAACTCCAAAGCATACTTGTGGTCATTCCTTGCCGCCCATGCTTCTTCGCCTTCCGCTTTTACAGAAGGCAGAAACCAGGTAAAATTGAATATGATTAAAAATATCATAAGCGCTTTTATCGACTTTACTTTGTTCTCTAAACGGTTTGCTAAGTAACTGAATCCCAATCCGGTAAAAATAGAAAGTGCCGGATATGATAGTATTGAATAGCGAACATCCTGCCCGAATCGATAGCTTCCCGCGTAGAAGAAAAGGAAGACACCCCAGAAAATCAGTAACCATCCCAACAGTACTGCTTTATTTTTTAGATGGTTTTTATAGAAAAACAGCCCTATAAATCCGAATATAGAAAATATCAGAGGAAAGTGTCTGTTGGTAAAATAAAATGAGATATTTGTGACTAAATTGTAAGGCAAATAATTAAGGGAAAACTTTGCTCCCTGAGCCCCCCAGCTCTGTCCTCTTACCGAGTATAAGTGTAGCAAAATAGCTGTGGATAGAAAAAGGAAAAGAATTCCGAACAGGTAAAGCTCTTTTCTCTTAAATACACCCGGTTCCTTTATTAAATATATTAGAAAGACTACGGCGACCACTAAAAAACTTTCAGTTCTGAAATTAAGAGAAAACGCCAGACAGGTTACGAAAAACAGAAGATTGACGGGTTTTTTATCCCTCAGATATACAAGAGAAGCAAGTATTGCCAGCCCGGTGAAAAAGACCGTGGATGGTTCCACAGCAGAGGTGTTGAACCATTGAAGGTTTACCGGTATGAGTATATATGTTAAACAGGCTATCAAACTCGCGAATGTGTCTTTGAAAAGTAATAAAGAAATTAAAAATATTAAGGGTACCATCAATCCGAAAATAATGTTGTTTAAAATAAATGTGAATAATTCTTTTGTGCCGAATGTTCTGAATATAACGCTTATCAAATAAGGATATGCCGGAGGTTGTTTATTGTATTCTTCCTCGACGACTGTTAGTTCGTTGTTTTCAAAGTAACCTTCGTTACACATCACAGCCTTTTTATGATGGGCTATATTCTGAGCAATACTGTTATAAATATCTTCATCATAAAATATTCTGTGAGTTCTGGGAGCCACAAACGCTGTTGAGCATACCCCGAGTACAGCAAGGAATAATAAAAGGAGTAAATGCTTATTTTGGATTTCCGAAAAGATTTTTTTAATGTATTTGAAACTGAATATAAACGCGATTATAAGAAGGAAAAAGTTTAATTCGAGAAGATAAACGTAATAACCGGATAAAAATGACTGGATTTTATTGGCTATCATTATTTAATAAAACTCCTCATTTTTAAAAATACAGATATTTAATAAAGCTATAAACATACCTGAAAAATACCTTGCCTACCTCGATGTGAGATTCCCCGTATTTTCTTCTGTATTCGTGCGCCGGCACTTCAGCCATTTTATAACCTTTTTTTAATGTTTTTATAATCATTTCCTGTTCTATGGTTGTTATATTTTCCCGCAGATCGAGATCTTTTAATACCGCTCCTCGAATAGCTCTGAATCCGTTTTGACTGTCGCTCAATCTTACTTTGAATCTATTATTGATACAGAAAGTTATAAAGGAACTTCCAGTAAGCCTTAAGAATTCATCAAATCCTCCATGAAGTTCGCTGGATCCTCCGAATAATCTTGAACCCGTGACGTGGTCCGCTTCTCCTTCTTGAATGGGTTTAGTTAGTTTTGGTATATCATTCGGGTCATGAGAACAATCTGCATCGATGAAAACCACAATGTCATCGTCCGATACATGTTCCGTGGAAGTTCTTATAGCTGCACCTTTACCCTTTCCCTTTTGCAGGATAACTTTCGCGCCCGATTTTTCCGCGATTTCTCTTGTTTTATCTTTTGAATATCCGTCGATTACGATAATTTTTTTTGTGTATTTCTTGCAACCTTTTATTATTTCTCCGATAGATCTTTCTTCATCTTTTGCCGGTATTACCACACATAAATTTTTAATCAAAGTCATTATGTTTTCTCCCTTATAAATAAATTGCTTAAAATATTCTGATAAGCCTCACAGGGTGTCCAGCAGTGAGGACACTTACCATTTCTGATTTTTTTATTCAAAAGTACGGAATTCTCACTTTTTAGTATTTTTAAAAGGTCGTAATTATACTCTCTTAAATTTCCCATAATTACATTATAACCGGTACATGGGTAAACATTTCCGATAGGATCTATAAAACAGGATATCTGCCCTGACTTACAACCAAAAGGGCTCCGATTGCTTGACAGGTAGCTCTTTATATTTTTCATATACGTATATTCTAATAAAGATATTGGGTTTACAAGAGTAAATCCTTTTTTCTTGATAAAGTCATCGATAAGATGGATAATCTTTTGTTTGTCGAAATACATAGGGTCATTCGAGTATAAATTTTCTGAATAATGATAAATATTTAGATGTATATCTGAATATTTTAAATCTGGAATATAATCTTTTAGTTCTTCAAAAAAATTCTCGAAATGATTTATGTTAAACGGCGATAATGTACATCCTATATATACTTTGATATGTTTGTTTTTCTTTAGTTCCTTATAAGTTTCTATAGCGTTGCCGAAAGAATTCTTGTTGCCTTTTATTTCGTTGTGAATATCTTTTTTCCCGTCCAGACTGACAGTTATAACCAAATTGTTAAAGTCCAGAGACGATATTTTTTCCGTGGTTTCGGTGATCCGTTCAGTTAAAAATCCATTGGTCGGATAATGCAGCAGGACTAAATTTTTCATGTTATTTTTTATGCTTTTGGTTATGTCTAATAGATCTTTTCTTAAAAAAATTTCTCCCCCGGTTATATCTATCCAATTAAAATAATCGTTAATATTAAAGAACCTGTCCATTTCTTCAAAAGATAATTCATTTTCCGGCTTTTTTTTCCAGATATGACATGTTTTGCACTTCAGATTACACTTATTTGTAATCGCAAAGGTTAGTTTATATGGATGTTTTAATCCGCCGGATGCAGATAATAATATGTTCTTTGAAAGGACTGAATAACTTTTTATTTTTTTTAATGAACTCATCTTTCTTTTAGTCCTGTTATTTTATATAATCCGTATTTATGATTTTTATAATGGTACTCCTTTATTATCTCATAATCATATTTTTCTAGAATGTTAGCGGTAAATTCTCTTTGTATATCGCTGTAATCCACATGCGACCAGTAGTTATAGTGGATATAGACGCCTCCTTTAAATCGGTTAAGATGACGCTCTACTACCCCGGGGTTATAAGTCTCAGCCGAAGTCTGTATAGCGCTTTTTTTGTTTATTAAAAACATATTTGGGTTATGAGTATAAATTATTGAATTTAAAGGTAATAAACTGACAAATTCCATCGCGTATTTACGATCCATTCTGCACAACTCGCTTTCGCCTTTGGTTTTTGACCTTACAAAAGGTAGAAACCACGTAAAGCTAAGTATAATGAGCAGTATTGAGATCATTCTAATTGATTTTATTTTCTTTTTTAAAAATTTTCCTACTGCAGAGACTCCCAATCCGGCAAAAATTGCCAGCGGAACATAAGATAATAAAGAAAAACGGATACTTAAACCATCGCTAAATCTATAACTACCCGCATAGAAGAATAAAAACACACCCCAGAAAGTCAAAAACCATCCCAATAATATTATTTTATCTTTTATATAACCTTTATTATAAAAGGAAAACCCTATGAGTGCGAATATTGAAAATATTATCGGAAATTCTTTATTGTTAAAATAAAACAATAAATTGGTGACGAAATTATAGGGGAAATAAGCCAGGGAAACCTTTGCTCCCTCTGCTCCCCAACTCTGTCCTCTGACTGAGTATAAGTGAAGTATAATAGCCGTTGATAGGAAGAATAAAAGAATCCCGAAGGTATAAAACTCTTTTCTCTTAAAAATACGGGGTTCCTTAATTAAATATATTAAACCAACGATTGCGAATAGGAGAAAACTCTCAGTTCTGAAATTTAAGGAAAAAGCCAGGGAAGTTACGACAAAGAAAAGATTAACAGGCTTTTTATCCCTTATATATATTAAAGTAGCCAGTACCGCTAAACTTGTAAAGAAAGCCGTCGATGGTTCCACAGCGCAGGTATTGAACCACTGAAGATTCACAGGAATAAGTATATATGATAAACAGGCTATAAAACTAACAAATATGTCTTTAAAAAGCAGAAAAGAAATTAAGAATACAATAATCACCATCAATCCGAAAATAATGTTGTTTAAAACAAAGGTAAACAATTCATTTGTGCCAAATGTCCTGAATATAACACTTATTAAATAAGGGTAGCCAGGAGGTTGTTTGTTATATTCCTCGGCTATAACTTTTAATTCGTTGTTTTCATAATAGCCTTCATTACACATCACAGCCCTTTTATGATGAGCTATGTTCTGAGCAATACTGTTATAAATGTCTTCGTCATAAAATATCCTGTGAGCTCTGGGGGCTATAAACGCCGTTGAACATACCCCGAGTACAGCAAGGAATAATAAAAGGAGTAAGTACTTATTTTCGATTTCTTCAAATATTTTTTTAATGTGTTTAAAACTAAATATAAAGGCAACAATTAAAAGAAAAAAGTTGAGCTCGAGTAGATAAACATAATATGTGGATAAAAATGACTGGAGTTTATTCGCTAACATCTTTTATTAATATATTCACAGCAGGCTTAAGTTTTAGTAAGCAGGTAATTTTCTAATACCAGGTATTTTGCTTTAGTTCTCGAAAATGTATTTAGAGCATCTTCAGGGGAACAAACAAGAGGCTCACCGTGTAAATTAAAACTTGTGTTGAGTAGAATCCCGATACCGGATAATTTTTTATATTCTGATAATAGTCTCGCATATCTTGAGTCGTGTTCGTTTATTATCTGTGGTCTACAGGAACCGTCAATATTAATTACACCTTTAACTAATTTTTGTTTATCTTTTTTTACCATATATCCCATTGTCATAAACTCATTAGGCGTGCCCTTTAAATCTTCTAAAAATTCCTTCGCATCATCTAAAAGCATTGTCGGACAAAATGGTTGATACCACACCCTTTTCTTTTGTACAAGGTTCAATTCGTTTTTTATTTCTTCCGAGTGAGGTGGTGCAAGTATACTCCTGTTTCCAAGTGCTCTCGGCCCATATTCCATTTTTCCCTGGAACCATAATACGATGTTTCCTTCAAATATAATTTTTGCTACTTCTTTTTCGATTTCTTTTACATATTTATATTTTATATTTTTCAGTTCATTTCTATCTAAGACTATTTTTATATAATCATTTGAAAATTGAGGTCCAAAGTATACGTCTTTAAAATCGTATTTAGAAATCCCATTCAATTTATAATTGGCAATCATAGCACTACCCATAGCAAGACCACCATCGCCCATGTGAGGAAATACGTAGACATCTTCTACTTCGGGTAAGTTCTTAATGAGCATGTTCACTTTTATATTTGAGCATGTTCCACCCGCGAGACATATTTTGCTAAAGTTCGTTTCTTTAATTGCACTCTTAATCAACTCGGTAATTTTTATTTCCAATGTTCGTTGTGCCATATAAGCGAACTGCTCCGACGGAAATTTCCAAAAAATCTTTTTTAATTCTCTTGAAGTTTTTAAAGAACTATATTTTGCTTTTACTTCCAATCCGTCAATTTCGAAAAAATCCAGAAGAGGATTTTCTTCGTCTTCTATTTTCAGAGCATAATTGGCAAGCGCCATAACTTTGCCTTCATCTTCTAATTCCCTCATATTTAAAAGGTTGGTTACGTGTTCAAAAAATATACCGAAAGAATTTCTACCAGAAATAGTTTTTATTCTTTCTAATTTACCGTTTTCGAATGTGTTTATCGTTCCCGATAAAGTATCGCCGATTCCATCGATTGTAATAACTAATGTCTTTTCAAAACCACTTGTAAAAGCAGCGCTTGCAGCATGGCATAAGTGATGATCATAAATCAATAGCTTAAAATTCTTAAAACCTAATTTTTTTAATTTTTTATTTATTACCGATTTACTTATGCTTTTTGATAAAGGATCTAACTGTAACTCGGTTGCCTTGTATTTAAAACCCCTTTTGAAAGAATCAAGACTGGAATAATCCTTTTTTCTTCTGCGTAATAAATAGTAATTTTCTTTTAAGGGCGGAAATATCCTCCATAAGGTTTTAGCGAATTCTGAAGTAGAAAACGCAATAACCTCTATGTCTTCTTTTTTAAGGCCTAAATAATTTAAAGAATATTCTATCGAGTTTTCCGGGAAAGATATTTCTAATTTTCTTCTTGAAAGTCGTTCTTCGTTTATAGAAAAAAGGATTTTATTGTCCTTTAATATTGATATACCTGAATCATGACCATCCCATATTCCTAAAACAAGCATTGCGCATTTACCATCCTGTTGATTAATAAAATAATAATTTCCCCTTGAAAGTCAAGGAAGTTATCACCAGAAATTCCCATTAATTATTCACTTAAACAATTAAAAAGACTGCCCGATTGTTATTCGGGCAGTCTTTTTTTCTTTCAACTTTTCAGGTGAAGAAAACTATCAAAGCTGCCTTGTTTTTCTCTGATGTTAAGAAGGCTTTAGTTTTTAACAATACCTTAAACTCAAATTTCCTCAAGGCAAACCCCCTGTTTGCTAAATATAAACATTTGCTTAAATGAAACACCTGCTTAATTTATATTAATAACTTCAAGGTTTTTAGCCCGATTGATAATATATAATTAAAGGGTTTTTATAATGAAGTCAAGAGACCTATTTCCTTATTTTACAGTAAGTAAATGGATTGTTTTTTTTGAACAGTTTTTTTTGTCAATGTATTCTAAAAGTAAATTAAAATAAGGATTTTAGCTAAAAAATTTAAGATTAGTGAAAAAATTCATTATCTACTTTTTTCTTATCATATTAATACCATTAATTTAGGTGATTGGTATTTAGGTCGCAGGATTTTAAAAGCAAATTTCTCACACGGAGCCACTAAGGTCACAAAAGTTAAATAGTCAAATTGTTGATTGGTTGAATTGGCCACCCCACACTTTTTTTATTTTTTTGTGTCCTCTGAGGTAAAAAATGGGGGTAGGGGGTATAATTCTTTTGCTTGACTAATTGACTCATTTTATTATAGTGTAATTCAAGAGATAATATGAAACGTTTACTAAGCTTTGCTGTAGTTCTATTATTATTTGTTTTCGGTTGGGGGTGTTCACCTGAACGCCCGGTAACTGTTGAATGGGTTGAAAACATTGGGGGAAGTTATAATGATTTGGGTTACTCGGTTCAGCAGACCTCTGACGGCGGTTACGTCATAACAGGTTACACATTTTCTTACGGTGCGGGAGAATGGGATGTATATCTTATTAAGACTGATTCTCTGGGAGATACCCTCTGGACGAAAACCTTTGGTGGTAGAGCTTACGATGTTGGCATGTCGGTCCATCAGGTTGGCGATGGCGGTTTTATCATAGCGGGTATTACACATTCTTACGGGGCCGGTCAGGGAGATATATATCTTATAAAGACCGATTCTAAAGATCGCACTATCTGGAGCAGAACCCTGGGCGATAGTGGTGGAGAAGGCGTATATTCGATCCAGCAGACAACTGGTAATGGTCATATTATGGCAGGTTTTATCCGGGATGAGGGTGCTATTGAAAGTGACGTATATCTTGTGAAGTTAAAACATTGAGCCACAAAGGCAGAAACAATTTTTTAAACCACGAAACACACTAAATACCCGAAACCCACCACCCCTTTTAAGTTGTTTTAAAAAAACACGCAAAAAAAACATTTACAACAGAGAAAGAAAAAAACCACAACTACTGCAAGTTTTACATGCGAAAGAGATGGAGTATGGTATTAAAAAAAACAAAAAAAATCACTGTTAATCCGTGTGTATCGGTGGCTGATTTTTGGGTGTGGATAGGGATTTAGACAACAAAAAAATCTTGTGTTATCTGTGGAATCTTGTGGTTTCTGTTGAAGTTATTCGACCTTTTTAACTCCTTCGAGTATCTTATCTCCGCCGTAGTCCACTCTCGCAACTATCTCATCGCCTTTAATGGTTTTGATACCTTCGAATGTTAATTTATACTCTCTTGTTTTTTCGGGTAATATAACAGAGGACTTTAGAGAATCGCGGTATATCTCTTTATCTCCTCGCTTAACCCAGTACTCAACTACCGGCCTTAACCATATATTACCGTTGTTTTGAATCTTCATCTGTAAATCCCCACTTTTGTCTAATTCCATTTTCTTTATTTCCGCTTCTTTGAAGGTGGTTCCGGCGATATCTAAATAAGTCGTTATCCCGACTCTACCTGCGAGTCTAACAAGAGGCGTCCATTCCTCTTGCTCCGGCGGCTTGCCTTCGAAGAATATAACGCTCCAGTATCCGCCTGTAGTCTCCGATGGTATTTCAAAGGTTATTCTTATATCTTTTATTTCTCCCGGTGCAAGAACAAATTCGGTTGGATTTATAGTAATCCACCCCGAACAGGAATTGGAAAGAGAATCCGCAGGATAATATAATATCTTTCCTTCTTCACTGAGATTCCAATCCCCCTTATAAACGGTAACTATTGCTTCATTGTAAGCGTCCCCGTTCTTTACCGATATTTCCCTGGTAACTACTCCGGGATATGAACTTACCTCTAACCTCAGGGGAGAAACAAGTAACGATACGGATATTAATAAATTCAACATTTGATATATCTCCTTACTTTTTCATTAACGTGAAATCAATATTTGACAAAAAATCTCCTGAGCCATCTTTCCACTTGAAATCCAACCTAAAATCTATGGAGAAAGGTCTTCCGCTCTCTTCTGTAGCAAGCCCTTCTAAAACCTTATCCTCTCCCATTTCGAAAGGAACCCATTCTCCGCCCTCGATTCTCCAGGCTAATCTCTCGAGAGGCATTCTGTTTCCCTCTCTTGACAAAAAATCTCCTTCTGCAGAACATATAAGTACCCATTCGGTATTCGCTTGTATCGTACCCTTTATAGCTCCCGGAATTTCAATGGGAGAATTTAAGGGACTGACAAAACCAATGTCAATTTTTTCGGCCTGGATCTCAAGCGAAAGGTACTCATCAAAATCAGCTTGACTTAATATTCCCTGGTTTATAAGAAAAGGCAATAAAATAAATATTATCATTTCTTTGCTATTAATTATACCCTCTAAGTTAACATTGTCAAGCAATTTTATCAAAACAGAAAACACAAGATTTCACAAAATTACCTCCACACAACCCTAAAAAAGTTATTTAACCACAAAATACACGAAAAAACTATCTTATTTAACTACTAGAAGTACAAAAACAATAAAAATTTTCGTGAATAAAGATCAAGAGTATATATTTTGTTGTTAAAACCCAATCCTCTCCTTTTTCCCCCTTTCATCGTAAAAATCCAACCGTTTACCGAAAAAATAGTTGCATCTTTATAAAGTTTATGTTAATATTCCCATGATTTGTGTGTTTCATGGTCTGAAAAATAATGGAATTGGGTAAATTATAGATTGACAAAAATAAATAGCAGAATAATCTAATAATATTAGGAGGTATTAGGATGAAAAGAAATTTATGTATAACAATAGTGTTAAGTTTCTTTCTTTTTTTTATGGTTTCCTATGCTCAGGACTACGATACCCTACGTTATGATGAAATTGACAGGGCATATCTTCTACACGTCCCTTCATCATATGATGGACTTTCAGCTGTGCCTCTCGTTGTAGCTTTGCATCACGCAGGCGGTGATGGAGATGATTTTGAAAGTATGACTGGCTTCAGTGACAAAGCGGATGCGAATAATTTTATTGTTGTTTATCCTAATGGAACTGGCGCAAGTTGGAATGCGGGAAACTGCTGTGGTTCTGCAATGACAAATGATATAAATGATGTTGGATTCGTTTCGGCACTCATTGAAACACTTTCCGTATATTATAATATAGATTCGACCAGGATCTTTGCCACGGGTTTTTCCAACGGGTCGATAATGACATACCGTCTGGCAGCTGAATTATCCAATAAAATTGCCGCTATTGCAGCCGCATCAGGTCAAATGATGCTGGATGAATGCGATCCGGTTCGAGCGGTACCAATTATGCATTTACATGGATTGGAAGATGATGCTGTACCTTATGAGGGGGGCTCTGCCTCAGGATATGTTTTTCCGTCTGTTGAATCCGTAATCGATATCTGGGTCGAAATAAATAATTGTGAAACAGAGCCGGATACTATTATCAATAATGAAGACCTCATGGTTAGAAAATGGACAGCTCTGAGCAGTAATGCTGATATAGTTTTATACACTACACCCTCAGATGGTCATAATTGGCTTACAAGTATTTCAGCCACCGACTCGATTTGGAAGTTTTTTGACGCTCACCCGCTGGACCCGGCAACTGGTATTGATGAAAATTCAAATGCTGTTAAAGGTTTTGTCTTAAAGCAAAATAACCCGAATCCACTTAATACTACAACAATGATTAGTTTTTTAATACCCGAGCCAGAGAGGGTGACGCTAAAAGTCTTTGATCTGCTCGGTAATGAAGTTGCAGTATTGTTGGATAAAGAAGTTGACGCAGGTGAACACACGGTTGTTTTCGACTCGATAAACTTACCTGCAGGAGTCTATTTCTATAGGATGGAGGCAGGTAGATTCACCGATGAGAAAAAACTCGTCGTACTGAGATAGTATAGATTAAATAGCCGGTCAATAAAACTAAAGAATGAAACCAACCATTGTATTTATTGGATTGATTCTATAGTTATAAAATTTATTAAGTTAATTAAAACCTGTCGATATTACTCAACAATTAAGCTTCTCTCAAAGCTCCTCTAAAAAATGTTATAATTTTTGCTTTGCTACTATTTGCCAGCTTTCGGGTTTCCCGAAATTATCAGAGCGCAAGATGCATTCCATATCAGAAATTCTTTCCTCTCTGTCATAGAATTGACCGGTTACGTATACAAACTTTCCGTCAGCACTGCAGGCAATGCCAGAGGTGTTTGACAAATCAATTATCTGGGGTTCGTCGTCTCTTGTTCTGGCTTGAGCCTCTACATTTAGTAGGGGAGAGGCGAAGTTACTTGTTAACAGATTTAATCCGAGAATAATCAGGATAAAAACCAAGATTATTTTGATAAATTTTCCCTTTAACATAAATCCTCCTTTTATATACAAGTTAACGGTTCTCTTTAATTAGTCAACATGAAAAAATCGGTGGAACTCTAGGCCAAAAGTCAATTTAACCATGGGACAGAACAGAAAAAAGTCATGTGTTGTCAGTCATGAGTCGTTAGCCCAAAATAACCAATTACAGCAATATCGCGAATTGCTTTTTATCATTTTTATGCTTTCTATAATAAATATAGAGTTAAGAAAGAGTAATTGAGAAGAAGTATTTTGAAATTAGAGGGAAAAGAGATACGATTAATTTGGCGGAAAGTGAAGTTAAAGTAATTGACAAATCAAAAAAAATCATTAAAATAATTATTGTTAATCCTTTAATTTATTTTTGTTTTATTAATATTTACTCAAAGGAGGTAGTTATGAAAAGGTTTGTTTGTCCGTTGGTTTTGTTACTTATTGTTTTATCCTGGATTAGTGGTTGTGGAGGAAAAGGAGGGGGAAGTGATAAGGAACCTAACAATTCGGTTGAAAAAGCTGTTGGGATAACTCTGGATGAATCTTTTACCATAAGAATTAATCCAAAGGGAGATGTCGATTGGTTCAAAGTAGAACTTCCAGAGCAGGGTTATTTGAAGATTCAGACGGGGGAATGTCCCGAGGAGTTAAATCTGGAAGTCGCTTTCGCCCTGTATGAGGAATGGGAAGGAGAAAAAGAACAAAGGATAAGAGGATGGAACAATTTACCGGATGCGGTTTTTATACCAGAAGGAGGTACCTATTATTTTGTAGTTAAAGATGATCATGATGACGCTTCATCAGAAAAAGCCATTCAAATTAAGGCAAGTTTCTTAAAAGAATTTGATCCTTTTGAACCAAACGATAAACCGGAAGAAGCTAAACTAGTAGAAACGGGTTCAATAGTAAAGCCAGCCGTATATCCCACGGGAGATGTGGACTGGCTAAAGGTTAAACTCGAAGGACAGGGGTATCTGGTTTTGAAATCAAACAATGTTCCCGAAGGAATAATTCCCGAAGCTTCTTATTTTCTTTTTGATGAGTGGGCAGACCCTAAAGTTAAGGAAATAAGTAGTTGGAAAAAATTTCCTGATGCCTGCTTTATTTCTGATTCCGGGGAATATTTTATTAAACTTCACGACGATTATAATGATGCTTTATCTGAAACTCCATATGATTTGAAAATTGAATTTCTTGAAGAAATGGATAAAAGTGAGCCGAATGACGAATTTGGTAATGCCAAAAGTATAAATCACGGTGACACTTTGACATTGGCTATTTTCCCGGCCGGTGACAGAGATTATTATAAAATTAAAACTACGGATGCGAAAAATCTTAAGTTTATGGCAAAAGGTTTTTCTGAAATCGTACCGGAGATCAAGTTGATGGTTATAGACGAAAACAATCCGAATGCATTGAGGGAAGCAAGTGCATGGAAGAGATTGCCTGCGGGTTTTGAGGTTGAAGCAAACAAAGAGTATTTTGTTTTGCTTCACGACGATTTTGATGATGCTGGTTCACCCGAGGCTTTCCAGTTAATAATAGAGTAGATCGAATTGAGTTGATTGAAACGGAAAAGAGGCATCGCACATGCCTCTTTTTCTCATTTTTTTACTAATTTAATAAAGGAAGAGAATAAATATTTTTTTGGATACTAAAACAAATCTTTTTAATCAGTGTGTATATGTGTAAATCCGTGGCTAATAATCGGGGTGGGGGGTTAAGGATTGCCCTTTACAAAATAAAAATAATCTATATAATTATATTAATTAAATAGTTAGTTAAGGAGGACAGATGGCGAGTAGTAAGAAAAAAAGTGCGCGGGAGAAAATACTAACGGTTGCTACATCGCTTTTTGCCGAAAAGGGTTTTGATGCCGCGACTGTAGGTGAGATAGCGGCAAAAGCAAAAGTGAACAAAGCGCTTATTTATTACTATTTTAAAAGTAAAGATGATTTACTCGCGAAAATCTTCGATAATTTTATGGGGGAGAGTTTGGCGCGATTTCAGGAACTTTTCAGGAAGATGAAATCTGAGGAAGTTTTTGATTCAAGGGATCGGGTAGACAAGATAATGCGAGTTTTGCTAGGTTTTATGATGGAAAATGAGGAAGTCTTAAAATTGATGCTGATGGAATCTATAAAGGGAAAGAAGGATCCTTTTCTTGAAATAATGAAAAAGCAGACAGGTGAAGAACTTGTTGGGTTGGTGGATGAAGCAAAAGATAAAGGTATAACTCTTGATGAGGACGTAACTCAGATGTATATGACCGAGTTTTTTACGGGTTCTATACCGATAATGATGTATATAGTCTATCGAAATCGTTGGGCGAAGTTTTTCGGTGTTGACAAGGAAGTTCTTGATAAAATGTTTGTTAATGCGTTTGATGAAACTCACATCGAACACCATCGAAAATGATTTTTGCCGGAATAATGTTGCCTCAGAAATATTTTGAATTGGGGTGGTATGTGGGTGGGACTATTTCACAATTTAACCATTTAACAAATCAACTGTCTTCGACAGAAGACTAAGCCGGAGGGAATATGCTGAGGAAAGTTTTATTGATTTTTGTTTTTATTGTATGTTTTGGATTGATTGCGGAAGAAACGGGGGAGGCGATTACTGCTGAAGAGATTATAAGAACGATGACGGAAACCTTAAATCCCGAACAATCAGAAGCGGTAATGGAGATGACGATAACTACTTCCGGTGATCAGGAAAGGACATTTGTGTACAAGACGTATTCTAAAAACGGTGGCGAAAAAAGTTTGATGAAATATCTTGAGCCCGGAAGGGTTAAAAATCAGGCGATTTTGATGTTAAATAACGCTGATGATATCTGGATGTATTTTCCGGGGACCAATAGAGTCAGGAAGCTCGCAACTCATGCAAAAAAACAGAAAGTACAGGGAAGTGATTTTTCTTATGAAGACCTTGGTTCTTCGAACGAGTTTGAGGATGATTATAAGTCCGTTTTACTTGGAGAAGAAGAAAAAGAGGGAAAATTATGTTATAAGCTTGAACTTACTGGCAAAAAAGATTCTGATGCTGGCTATTCGCGTCTTGTTGCGTGGGTCGAGAAGGAAAGTTATGTTCCCTTGGTAATAGACTATTATCATGAAAAGGACCCGGAGCTTCTGGAAAAAGAACTTGTTCTCAGCAATGTAAAAACAATCGATGGAATACCGACTCCTATGAAAATGATCATGTATAATAAACTTGATAATACTAAGACTTCTATGAGTTTCAGAGAATTGACCTATGATGTAGATCTGCCCGATAACCTCTTTACTGAGATGGGGATGAAAAAATGAGAAGTGTAGCTTCTTTTTTAATGTTCGTTGTTTTTGGAATAGTTTTGAATTTACTGGTAATGCCCAATGCTAATGCGGAGGAGCTTGATGTTTTTGGCTATTTCGAACCGCAGTTTATTTTCCTTTATCAGAATGGGAATTCCTATCAAATGAATTCGGATAAGCTTCGCCTTGATTTGCAAAGTTCTGCTTCTAATGTAGAATTTGGTGCCGACGTGATATATAATTTATACTTTGGGAAAAAGAGCTGGAATATACTTGATTTTTTACCTTCGGAAATAGTTGATGAAGTGCCTTCGGGAATGCGCTCGTATTTCAGGTATACCTTTAATGACACTTTATATCTCGATAATGTTTATGTTAGAATGTCGAATTCAAGAATTGCATGTATCTTTGGCAAACAACAGATTTCTCTTGGTACGGGCTATTTTTCCAATCCTGTCGATGTTTTTAACTTAAAAGATGCAATGGATCCGACTTACGAACAGACAGGGCATAACAGCGCAAGATTAGATATTATGCTTTTGAACAGAACGAGTGTTATGTTTCTTTATTCGCCGATAGAAAGTGATTGGAACAATTCAGGTAAACTTTTTCGTCTGAAAGTCGGATTAGGCCATTTCGATTTTGTTCTTACAGGTTACGAGTTCCAGGATAAATTGACTGATTTCTATTCGCTTTCGGTAACAAACGAGCGTAGAAGACTAACCGGGTGCGAGTTTGTCGGAGAGATTTTTGGGTTGGGTATATGGGGTGAAGGAGCTTATAATTTTATGGAGATTTCGGATGATTATTATGAGTTTCTACTTGGATCTGATTATACCTTTGAGTCCGGTCTTTACGTTTTACTTGAATACCATAGAAACGGAAGAGGTAAAACAAGGTACGAAGATTATAATGTTAATGATTGGCTTAGATTTTATTTGGGGGAAAGTAAGACCATAGCTCAAGACCAGATGTATGCACTGATAAATTATCCAGTAACTGATTTAATAGATTTGCAGCTCATGTCTATTTTTAGTATATCTGATGGTAGTGCTGCTGTCGTTCCCGTGATTAATTACAATATTTTTGAGAATGTGGATTTAAATATTATGGGTAATGTTTATACAGGTGGGGAAGGGAAGGTTTATAACAGTAAGCTCGGAAATGGCGTGGTGATTCGCGCCAGGGCATACTTCTAATAAAATGAAATTTCAAAAAGCAAAAAGCAAAATGAGAAGATTGGGATTTAGGATTTTGGATTTTGGGGTTGGGATTTGGCCACAACAAAATAAATTTTGGGGTTGTGTGTTGTGTGTGAGGCTTTGTGCTCTTTGTGCGCTTTGTGGTTCAAAAAATTTGGAGTTGGGACGGGATTCTGAATTCTTTTTTAATAAAGGAGGTTTGAGATGAGGGAGAAATTACTTAGAAAATGGGGGCGTTTTTCGATGACTCATCCATGGCAGATTTTAATCGGTCTTTTTCTTGTGGCGGTGATTTGTTTAATATCTGTAGCATATCTGTCAGTAACCAAAAGATTCACAATGGAGATGAGCTGGTCCGATATGCTGCCGGCGAACGACCCTATGGCAGAGGAATTCGATAGAATTTTAAAGGAATTCCACAGCGCTACTAACTCAATAGTAGTTATAAGAGGCGAGGAGAAGGAAATAAAAAGATTTGCCGATCAAATAGCTCCGAAAATCGAGACACTAACAGAGTATGTTGATGAAGTGTACTATAAAATCGATAAAGACTTTCTTGCACGGCACGGGTTTATGCTTATTAAGGAAAAGGATCTGGAAAGTACCTCTGATATGTTCGCTGATTTGAATCTTATACCTCTTTTGGAGAATATAAACGATAATTTCGAAGAAGAATACGTTGGAGACGAGGAGGCGCTCAGCACGAAACAGAAAGAAGATGAAGCGGTACGCTCCCTCGATGGTTTTCAGTACTGGATCACTACAATGGATGAATTTATCGGCAATCCAGAAAAAGCGGATGAGGAATTGACGGAGAAAGCGGTTGACAGATTTGTTTACGGCGACCCTTATTTTATTTCTCAGGATAAGAGAATTCTTTTGATGACTGTTAAACCTACTTTTAACGAGATGGACGTTGAAAAAGATGTAGCTTCGACCGATTCGATTCAATCGATTCTGAATAGAAATTTAGAAGATTATCCGAACGTCAAAGCCGGTCTTACGGGGAGTATTCCTCTTCAGAGAGATGAAATGTATTACACTCAAAGGGACATGACCCTGGGACTTATACTGGCTTTAATCCTGGTTGTTGTGCTATTTATTTTAACTTTCAGGATGTTAAGTATCCCTATACTCGCAGGTATAAATCTTATTTTGGCTATTATAATTACGGTGGGTCTTGTTGCTATTTATCCGGGAAGGTTGAATTTGATGACCGCGATGTTTGGTGTTATTTTGATTGGGCTCGGGATTGATTATGCAATACACATTATTTCTTTATATAGTGAACGCCGAACGATTGATAAGGATGCTCCGACAGCAATGGAAGAAGCTCTAGTTCGCTCGGGAGGTGGAATTATAACCGGAGCTTTAACTACCGCAGCAGCTTTTTTTACTCTTTCTGTATCGGTTACAAGAGGTATAAAAGAGATGGGATTTATTCTCGGTATGGGTATCATATGCGCTATGGTTGTAACTATGATTGGCTTGCCTGCATTTCTAGGGGCAATGGAAAGATTTTCGTCTAGATTCAGAAAAAAGCCTTTTCAGCCCAGACATATTGAGTTTACGGCTTTAGAAAATTTCGGGAAAAGTGTAAGTAAGCACCCTTTAAGATATCTTTTAATCGGATTTTTGCTTACCGGCTTTTTCTTCTATCAATATAAATACAGGTTAAAATTTGATTATAACATGCTTAATATTGAACCGAAGGGTCTCCCTACGGTAATGCTTCAGGATACAATCGTTGATGCTTTTGACCTTTCTATCGATTACGCGATGGTTACCGCGTCAACAATAGAGGAGTCCTATACTCTGGCTGAAAAAGCAAAAGAAATGCCTTCTTTTTCAATGGTTGAGAATATAGGAGATTTCTGCCCTCCGATGGAGAAACAGAGAAAGAGGGTCATTTATATAAATAGAATCAGGAATTTATTAGATAAAAACAAGCAAAACCTTCCAATCTCATCAAGTAATCTGCAGGATTTAATAGAGCAGTTAGAGCGGCTTGATATGAACATTTATGAGCTTTCCCAGCTCGCATTTTTAGGCGGTCAGGATAAGGTCGATGAAAAATGTAAAAGTATAATTGGTGATCCCGAATCCGAGAATCCAGAGAGCATTATTTTGAATCTTGTGGATAAAATAAAGGAAAATCCCGCGGTTTCTATTCGGAGGCTCGACAAATTCCAAAAGTTATACGAGCCTTTATTGAGAAAGAAAATTTATGATATGGCTAACCCGGAATTTTTAACTCTTGATAACATCCCGTATAATATTAAGAGCCGTTATGTTAACGATGATGAGGATCTTTTCCTGGTAAATATATATCCGAGAGAATATATTTGGAATTTTGAAAACATGAGAAGATTCAGTAAGCAGGTCGAACTGGTGAGTGAGAGGGTTACAGGTCTTCCTCCTCTTTTTCTCCGTTTAATTGAATTGATTGGTAGAGATGGAAAAAGAGCAACCGTACTTACATTGTTTATAGTTGTTCTTCTTCTTTGGTTGGATTTTCGGAGTCTAAAACTTGCGCTTTTAGGTATTATACCTCTAATTGCCGGAGGTTTATGGATGCTTGGACTTCTTTCGACCTTTGGAATGATGCTTACGGTGGTTAATGTGATAGGTATACCGATGATAGTGGGAATAGGGATCGATGACGGTGTACATATATTGCACCGGTATAGGGTAGAGGGATTTAGCGAGACACCACATGTACTTTTAAGTACAGGTAAAGCGGTTCTCCTTACTTCTCTTACTACAATGGCTGGTTTTGGTTCCCTTATGATTTCCAAATACAGAGGTTTTATAGGTCTTGGCGCATTACTTGTTTTCGGGGTCGGCGCGTGCTTCATTACAACTGTTCTTTTTATGCCTTCTATAATAAATATCGCGGAAAGAATAATTAAGAAGAAATCCTCTAAAGAATAAAAAAAGATGCAAGATAGCGATATGTCGGATAGGATTTCGGTTTGGGGAATTGGATTTAAGTTTACTGCTTTGTCTTTAGGATATTCATTTGCGATTATTCTTACTCATTATTTTACTTATCCTTTGTTTTATATTAAGTTTTTACAGTACAGGGTATTCTTGATATCGGGTGTTATTATGATAGCCCTTGGGATGCCGTTATTTATAGTTTCGGCTTCTTCCGTGCATAGAGCGTATGCCGAAGATGTCTTAAGAACGAGAGGAGTTTATTCTATATGTCGACACCCTTTATATTCTTCATTTATTTTCTTTATTGTGCCGGGAATCTGCCTCTTATTTAAATCCTGGATAGCATTCTCTGTTCCTTTCGTGATGTATGTATTACTAAAGGTATTAATAAAGGAAGAGGAAGGTTACTTAAGTGAAAGGTTTGGCGCTGAGTATGAAAAGTATAAAAGAGAAGTGCCTTTCGCGTTTCCGAGAATTTGGAGGTATGAGGAGTAATTACAGTAAGACTGCCAGTTAGCTTTTTTTTCGTGTATTTTTTAACAAAAATTCAAAAGAGGTGGTGGGGTTTCGTGTATTTAGTGTATTTCGTGGTTTGATAAATTGTTTTTTCTCTGTATTCTCTGTGGTTAATATTAATCAAATGAAAATTTTTATGAGGTAGGCAATAAGAAGTGCAAGAGAAAAGCTGAAGAGCGTTCCAATCAGAATATACTCTGCTTCTTTTCTTCTCGAGTGGTCTTTGATTTCTCCGAATCTGAAAATCGTTTTAGCTGTTATCAAAAAGGCGATTGCCATAACGTTATCGCTTAACACAAAGATGTAAATTAACGTTCTCTCTAAAATCCCAATCCATAGACCTGCTTTTTCAAGACCTTTTGCTTCTTTTATTTGTTTTCTTAAAGGCTCGGTGGCAATACCTATTATATATCCGGAAGGCCAGATTAATACAATAAATCCAAGGATTACTAATAATACTCTTTTTGAATTCCATAAGATTATTACTAGACCAAAAAGGAAGGATAAATAGGTATCTGTGAGTAAAAGCCATATTGCGGTCAATGTAAATATAAGCAATATCTGACTTAAGAAGAAATTAATAAGGTTTCTTCTTTTAGGTATCATAATCAGGTATGCCAGAAAGTGAGCAGCAAATCCGAGCGGCAGAATCCATAAATCCGTCCAGGAGTAAGAGATGAGGTATATCGACAGCGCATAAATCGCTCCGGAAATATATAGCCACCTGGACCGGATCTTTTTCTTCTTTACATGATTGGCTAAATTTTTAAATGCGAATATCAAGCTGACCGTCGAGTGAATTATCAGTAAATGTAATAAAATATTAATATCGTTCATAATAACCTCTAAAACCTATAATTCCTTTTATAGTCTTCATAACTTATAGTGTGTTTTAATAAGATGTTTGAATAATTCGAAAGATTCACTCAATGTGAAGTGTCCTCCAAGCTGAAGTCTCTGATTCACTGCGGGTTGAGAGATGTTCAGTTTTTTGCTTATAGATATCTGAGTGTTGCCTTTAAGCCATAGAAGTATGGCTTCAGCCTGTTCGGGAGACCAGCGCCGGGTTATCGAGTCTATAGAAGAAGAGATAAATTCCAGCTGTTTATTCAATTCGTCGATACCGGATTTTATAGAGAATCTTCTGTATTTTGATATATTATCGAGTGCTTTGCCGGAAAGTCTGAATGCTTCACCGTCGCTTTCCTTTATGTTTTTTCTGTTAAGCGATTCAATATTTCCTATGCCTATGGCAATTCTAACATCAATAATTTTTCCTTTTATTGTTTTACTTAAAAGCTGAGCTTTAAGGTATATTGCGATTTCCAGGGCAAAACTCGGCTCTGAAATTACTATCTGGAAAGAATCTCCTCTGAAGATGTCGGAAATGCCTCCTATGCTTTTTCTCTTGAAGTCGCCGAGAGAATTGAGGGCGTCTTTAAGTGTTTTTAAGGCCTTCTCTCTATCCGAACCGAATTTTCCGGATTTTACGATATCTCCGGTAATAACCGCATATATTTTATTTTTGCCCATTATAAACCTCTAATATTATATTCGCTATTATAACCCTTAAAGACTATAATGTCAAGGGGTGAAAAAACCCTTGACAGACTGGGGATATTCATTAATTTTTAATTCATAATAGTTAGCCTGATATTGAATAAATAATTAATCGTTTATTTTGCGTAAAGAAGGGGGTATTTTATGAAAAAGTTTATTCTTTTAGTTTTGTGTTTTTTCGTTGTAGCTTTAAAAGCCATGGCTGACTCTGGACCGGATCTTGCTATTTATCAACCCGGTAATTGGACTTCTCCTCTTATTTGTTCTCTGAAGCAAGGTGCTACCACACCCGATTATACTCTAAAAAAGGGTGTTACTGTCTATGCAAGATTTGCCATAAAAAATGTGGGTGATGTAACGGCACCTGTAGGCGATTATGTTATAAAGGTGGGTGGAGATGTGGTTGTGAGTGGATATGCACCTGTAAACTTACAACCCGGTGATACACTTGTATTGGCCACTCATACGTTCACATATAATTCAACCGGGAGACGCACGGTTACCTGTATGGTTGATAACGATTCAAATTTAGTTGAGCTCGATGAGAGTAACAATGATTTTTCTGCTACTTACCGTTGGGTTACGCCCGGTCCTGATCTTGCCATTTGTACACCCGAGGGATGTACTTCTCCTCTTATTTGTTCTATGGACCCGGATGCCACCACTCCGGATGATAGTCTGATAGCGGGTCTTCCTGTTTATGTAAAATTTGGCATAACAAATAAAGGCAATGAAAAGGCGCCTGTAGGCGAACATGTTATAATGGTGGATGGAAAGGTGGTTGTGCGTGGATATGCGCCTGTAAACTTAGACCCCGGTGACACCATTATTCCCTTCCAACAATTCACATATGATTCAACCGGGTCACACACGGTTACATGTATGGTTGATAACGATTCAAATTTAGTTGAGCTCGATGAGGGTAACAATGATTTTTCTGCTACTTACGAATGGGTTGGTAAGCCGGATCTTGTTCCTCACACGCCCGATGGATGGGATGGTCCTGTTGTATGTTCAAGCATACCCGGTGATACTGCACCCGGTAATAATATTCTGACAGTGGGAGAACCTGTTTATGTAAATTTTGCTGTAAAAAATATTGGCGATAAGGAATCAGATGAACTGGATTTAGCGATATTCGTGGATGGAGTTAAGGTTGTTCATATTAATGATGCCTTTATACATGTAGATACAGGTTCTTATGAGGTTTTTGATGGCGATTTAATAGTCAGTTCACCCGGAGTGCACACAATTACTTATGAAGTGGATTACGGTAATTATGAGGATGAGATAGATGAAACTAACAACAGCTTTTCTGTCGATTACCTTTGGATAGAGGGTTCAGGGGGAGGGGTTAATTTATCTAATAATGAAGGGATCGTAGATATCTCTTTTACCCCTCTTTCCTTTGATGATCCGCCGGGAGATGTGAACGACCCTCTGGGGTGTGTGTTTGTTGACAATTTGTTTCTGGCAGGATTTTCTCCCGAACAGATCGAAGAAGGTCATTTTTCGTATATAGATAACCCGGAAATGAATCAGTATGTAAAAAATGTACTTCATGATCTGGGTACTTGCTCTTTGTATGTTTTTCTCGAGGGGAATATAGACGGCGAAAAATATAATTACAGTGAAGCCGCTGAATTTGATATCTCGGAAGATAATTACCTGAGATTTGGTGATGCCCGGGTATGGCTGGATCTTAAATATTATACACGAGAAAGATTCGATACATTAAGAGTAGCCAGAGAAATTATTGAAGACAGCAGTTGGAATTTTACTGCTGATTTAACACTTTATTTAATGGGATTGTATATGCCACCGAGTGGTTCTACATTAGAAAGAGGCGAAGACATCTATCAAACATTTTCTTCCCTTGAATCTATGGAGTTTGAGGAAGAAGGTGTTGAGGTAACTTATTCGGGAGTCGATTTGCCCCCTTCTTTCGATTGGCGGGACGCAGGCGGGGTAAACTGGATGACACCTGCTAAAAATCAGGTTTATATATTTAGAGACGATGCGGCTGGAATATTCAGAGGAAGATATTACGGAACCTGTTTTATAATGGGTCCTGTCGGAGCGGCTGAAGCTTTTTACAACATACATATGGAGAGCGATCCGGATTTCGACCTCGACTTTTCCGAGCAGCATTGCCTCTGTGAAGTTCCAAGTGACGTTATGGAGGGTGGTTCTGATCTTGATGTCTATGAATATATGAGAGATGAAGGCATTGTCACAGAGGAATGTTTGCCGTATGTGGCTAGAGAAGAGGGGGGGGATTGTATTAAGTGTGATGACTATGAATCTCAGGTGATAAGGGTTCCCGGTTATCAAATAGTATCTAAATCTGGTCATGATCTCGAAAATTGGAGAAATACAATCAAGGAACATTTGCTTGAAACACCTTTGAGTTTTAGTGTTAGTTATACAGAGGATGAAACCTTTTGGCTTAGCTATGGGGCATATTCGGACGGACTTTTTCCCTTCTTTTATAAATATGGCAAACACGTAATGGTTTTAGTGGGTTGGGGAGATACGACTATTTCCGGGGAGGAAGTGCCTTACTGGATAGTTAAAAATAGTGTTAGCCCCGACTGGGGAGATAACGGTTACCTAAAGATGAAAATGGCAGATAGTTATGATATGAGTTTTGGCTATTTTGGTAAACCCGTTATGCGAGAACCTGAAGTGGGTATGATTGCGGCGACTCCGAATACAGATTCCGACTGGCATTCGGTAGCTATTCCGCCTGAGCAATTAGGGCCTCGCCTTATCCGATTTGCCGACCCGATAGTAGTAATGGGAATTCCTTCTTATGAGGATACTGATCCTGTGACCGTAAGGGTTAAGGATGTGACTCCTGAGGGTTTTAAATTTCAGCTGGATGAATGGGATTATCAGGACGGAACACATGGAGCGGAAATAATCCCCTATTTAGTTGTAGAAAAGAGCGCGCATATATTCGGAGGAATGAAATTCGAAGCCAGAAAAATCGAAGATTTTAGTAACGATTATTTTGGCGACTGGGTAACAGTCGAGCTTAAAGATGGGTTTTTCTCGGAACCCCCTGTTATCCTGACCCAGGTTGTAACCCGAAACGGAGAGGAAGCGGTTGTAACGAGGATAAGGAATGTAAGTACAAGCAGTTTCGAGATAATGCTTCAGGAAGAGGAAGGCAATGATGGAACACATGCAGTAGAGACGGTTCATTACATTGCCGTCTCTCCCGGGTCAGGCCAGATTGACGGAAAGGATTTTGTTGCCGGAAAGACTTCTAATTCTGTAACTGATAACTGGTATACAATAAATTTCGGTCAGTCTTTAAATTCAGCCGTAGTGCTGGCGAATATGAATACCGGGAATGATGATGATCCGTGTGCGCTTCGTTATAAAAATCCGGGTAGTTCAAGTATAGAGATAAAAGTTGAGGAAGAACAGTCGGAAGATTCGGAAGTCCAGCATGCCTCTGAAGTTGTGGGTTACCTTGTAATATCGGATGTAGCAACAGGATCAGGTCTTCCCGGAATCCCCAGTGTCTTTAATGCTGATGGGGTTTTTCCTACGAGAGTTGAGCTTATCTGGCAGGATGGTGGAGGAAGTCTGGGGTATGAAATAGAAAGGAAAGAAGGTTCGGGCACCTTTTCTCATGTAGCTACTGTTAGTGGAACAGATTATTATTATTTAGATGAGGACCTTAGTCCGGGAACGTCTTACACTTATCGGATGCGGGCGTATAATTATTTCGGATATTCGGATTATACAGGGGAAGTTTCAGCAACTACAGGAAGCGAAACATATGAATCCGGTGAGGTTTTAGCAAGTACGGATTGGCAGACTGTTGATCTTTTAAACACCTATTATCAACCGGTCGTGATAATGGGGCCGCCTTCTTATAGGGACACCGAACCGGTTACAATAAGAGTGAAGGAAGTGAATCGTAGTAGTTTCGAGTTTCAGATCGATGAGTGGGATTATTTAGATGGGAACCATCCAGATGAAACGGTTTCTTATCTTGTTATGGATGCGGGGGTTTATTCTATAGGAGACGGAATTTGGGAAACCGGTTCTGTTTCAGGGGTACATAGCTCCGGGAAAACAGTTAACTTTAAATCAGGAGAGTTTGACGAACCTCCGGTTATTCTTGCTCAGGTTGTAACCAGGAACAATGAGGATGCCGTAGTAACTCGAATAAAGAGTTTTCCCACAACCGCAACAAGCAGTTTCAAAATCAGGCTGCAGGAGCAGGAGTTGGATAATGATCATATGTGCCCGATGGAGGATGTTCATTACATCGCGATTTCACCGGGTTCCGGTCAGATTGAAGGGAAAGATTTTGTTGCCGGAAAGACTCCCGAATCTGTGACACATGACTGGTATACAATAAATTTCGGTCGGTCTATAAATTCTCCTTTGATACTGGCAAATATGAATACTGAAAATGATACCGATCCGGCTGCGCTTCGTTATAGAAATCTAAATAGTTCAAGTGTAGAAATAAAAGTTGAAGAAGAGAAATCAGTAAATGAAAACGTCGAGCATGACCCTGAAATTGTGGGATATCTCGCAATATCAGCAGACGCAGTACCTATTATTCCCGATAACCTTAATGCCACTGCGGTTTCGGGAACACAGATTAATCTTACATGGGTTGATAAATCAAATATTGAAAATGGGTTTAAAATAGAAAGAAAACAGGAATCATCTTCTTTTTCCCAGGTATGTACTGTTGGTCCGAATGTGACAAGTTGGTCGGATACAGAACTTGAACCGGAGAAAACATACACTTATAGGGTACGAGCATATAACGATAATGGCGATTCAGATTATTCTAATGAAGCTTCTGCAACTACAGCAGAGAGAGCCAAATTATATGAATTTGATAAGATTTCAATAAGTCAATCCGGCAGTTCCCAGTGGCATACAGTTGATTTCTCGGATACGTATAATAACCCCATTATTGTTATGGGTCCTCCTTCTTATAATAACACTGACCCAACTACTGTAAGAGTGAAAGATGTAACTGATGATGGGTTTAAATTCCAGCTGGATGAGTGGGATTATCTGGATGGAAGCCATCCAGATGAAACAATATCTTATATAGTAATGGAAAAAGATGTGCATGATATTGGTGGTGAAATCTGGGAAGCCGGTTCTATTTCTGAAGTGGATCATAATTGGAAAACTGTTGACTTTGAATCCAGCGATTTTGATGAGGCTCCGGTTGTTCTCGCTCAAACTGTTACAACCAATGATGCGTTAGCCGTTGTAACACGAATAAAAGATGTTACCACGAATAGTTTTAAAATTAAGTTACAGGAACAGAAAAGCGGTGATGGCAATATTTCACTTGAAGAGGTTCATTACATCGCAGTACAGCCAAACCACGGGGATATTGACGGTAGAAAGTTTTTAGCTCATAAAGAAGCTAATTGTCTATATTGTGGTTTGTTTCATTCATGGTATAATGAAGATTGGACCGACCTCATCGGAACTATTGATTCGCCCGTGTTCATTGCGGGAATGCAAAGCTGTAATGAGGAGGATCCCTGTGCTTTAAGATTCAGAAATTTAAGTGAGTTAGGTGTAGATGTAAGAATACAGGAAGAAAACTCGGTTTCTAATTGGGGTTTTCATTCTGACGAAAACCTTGGATATCTTGTTGTATCGGGGATAGAACCCGAGCTTTCAACTGTTGTAAAAACCGAAACTAAAGAGATATACGAAAACTACATTAAACTCGCTTCTCCTGTAGTCACGGGTAATATTGTTTTAAATGTTTCATCCAATTCTGACAGAAAAGCGCAGGTTGAGCTTATAGATATTGCGGGAAGAATTGTAGAGAGAAAAAATCTTAAATTAAAGAGAGGAAGAGAAGATTTGAGCCTTGGACAGTTTAAATCTGGTGTATATTTTCTCCGTATTAAGTCAGATGAAGAGAACAAACACGAGGTTCATAAAATTACGGTTTTAAGATAAGAAAACCTAGAACCTTACAGAAAAGCCGTCCTAATTGGGGCGGCTTTTCTTGTTATAGTTCCTGGTTAGTGGTTAGTAGGTTCTTCTAATCCAGGTCAAATAGTATGAATCCTCCGGATTGGTTAAATAGAAAAATAACAAAATAGTATAATCGTTAAAAAAACAAACAAAAAATCTCTGTGTTCTCTGTGTGTTTGTTTTTTCTCTGTGTCCTCTGTGGTTAAAAATTTTGGGGTGGGGGTTGGGGGTCGCTCTTGACAAATAATTTTGGGGTTTTATATTCATAAAAAATGGGAAATAAAAAATATAAAAGAATTGTTGTAAAAGTAGGAAGTACTACAATAACTCATTCGGTTGGCAAACTTAACCTTACGATGATAGATAATATTGTGAGACAGTTGGTCGACCTCAAGAACAGAGGTAAGGAAGTAATCCTTGTAACTTCTGGCGCAATAGGTGCTGGTATGGGAGAGTTAGGGTGTGAGAAAAGACCCAGATTGATACCAAAACAGCAGGCTATGGCAGCAATAGGGCAGGGACTCTTAATTGGAGTATACAATAGGCTTTTACGTGAATACGGAGAAAAAGGGGCGCAGGTTCTGCTTACTTCCAGTGACCTTGAAGACAGAGATAGGTATTTAAACGCTTTTAATACTTTAACAACTCTCTTGGAATATGGAGTTATACCTATCGTTAATGAAAATGATACTGTAGCAACAAATGAGATTAAGTTTGGTGATAATGATACTCTCTCCGCCAGAGTGGCGAGTCTTGCCGAAGCTGATGTATTAGTAAATTTAAGTGATGTTGAAGGGCTCTATAAAGGGGATCCTGCGAAGACTACCGAATCATTAGAAATTATACGCAAAGTTGAAAAAATCACACCGGAGATTGAAAGCTTAGCCGGAAGTAATAAGGGGAGCGAAGTTAGTACCGGAGGGATGTCAACTAAGATAGAAGCGGCAAAGGCAGCTGTTGATTCAGGTATAATAATGGTTATTGGTCCCGGCTACAAGAAAAACATTATTATCGATCTGGTAAATATGCTTGAAAATGACGAGGAATATAATCTGGGAACAACTTTTTTGCCTTCCGGAGGAAGTCTTTCTAAAAGGAAGCAGTGGCTGAGTTTTAATGTTCCTATTTGTGGTAGTATTACAGTGGATAAAGGAGCAGAAGAAGCTCTTGTTAATAAGGGGAAAAGTTTGTTGCCTGGAGGTGTTAAAGAGGTGATTGGGATTTTTTCCACAGGAGGTCTGGTTAGAATACTTAATGAAGATGGAAAAGAAATAGGGAAAGGGCTCGTGGATTACTCGAGTGCCGAAATAGAGAAGATTAAAGGACATCATTCAAGTGAGATTTTTTCGATTCTGGGCTATATAAATCAGGAAGAAGTAATTCATAGAAGGAACATGATTATAGGGGGTTAACAAATGGATGTAAAGAAAGAGGTTATTGCTCAGGGAAAAAAAGCAAAAGAAGCTTCAAGGATATTGGCTAATACCTCGACAGATGTTAAGAATAGGGCATTACTTAACATAGCCCGGAAACTTGAAGAATCAAAGGAAAAGATAATTTCAATTAATGATAAGGATATGAGTGCTGGAAAAGAAGCCGGTCTTGCTAAATCACTTTTGAACAGATTGGAATTGAACGAAAAGAGAATTAATAGTATGGCAAAAGGTCTCCGTGAAGTGGTGCAATTGGAAGACCCTGTTGGTGAAGTTATAGGAATTAAAAGAAGACCCAATGGTCTTGAAGTGGGTAAAATTAGAGTTCCTCTTGGAGTTATAGGCATTATTTACGAGGCAAGACCGAATGTAACCGTTGATGTTGCCGGGCTCTGTCTTAAAACCGGCAACGCCGTACTCTTAAGGGGAGGTTCGGAAGCATTCAAATCGAATCAGATTTTAACGAAGATAATTCAGGAAGCTATTGTTGAAGAAGGGTTACCCGGTGAATCAGTTCAATTAGTCGGGACTACCGATCGCAGCGCTGTTGAAGTTATGTTTAAGATGAATGATTATCTTGATGTTTTAATTCCCAGGGGGGGAGCAGGGCTGATTCAGAGGGTCGTAAAAGAATCAAGTGTTCCCGTTATTGAAACCGGTGTAGGTAATTGCCACGTTTATGTTGATTCTTCGGCTGATATCGATATGGCTTTACGAATCGTTTATAACGCAAAAACAGATTATCCTGCGGTTTGCAATGCCGCCGAGACTCTTCTGATACATAAAGATATTGCTGAAGAGTTCCTTCCCTTAATCTATAAAAAGTTTTCTGAAAATAATGTGGAGCTGCGAGGATGTGCTGCATCAAGGAAAATAATACCTGATATTAAAAAAGCCACGGAAGATGACTGGTATGAAGAGTATCTGGATTATATAATGGCGGTTAAGATAGTTAATAATATAGATGACGCCATAAACCATATTTATAAATACGGCTCTAAACATTCCGAATCTATCGTAACTAGTAATTACAATGATGCGAACAAATTCTTAAAAGAAGTAGATGCTGCTGCTGTTTACGTTAATGCTTCGACTCGCTTTACCGATGGAGGAGAATTCGGCATGGGAGCCGAAATCGGTATAAGCACTCAGAAATTGCATGCAAGGGGCCCCATGGGTTTAAGAGAATTGACTTCTACTAAATTCATAATAAGAGGCAACGGGCAGATAAGAGAAACCTGATTCGATGGGTCTTAAGTAGTCGTAGAGCAGCAAACAGAAGGACCCATTCAATCGTATTGATACTGTCAAGATAAAAATTAAATATCAAAAATCAAAAAGCAAAATGACATATGAAAATGTAAATAAAACAATATTCGTGTCATTTGTGTGGTTCGTTGTTTCTCTTTTTTGTTTTTATTTTTGAACTTTGATTTGTATTTTTCCGTTTTAATATTTGATTTTTAATTTGATGTGGGGGGGTTGCACAAAAAACCAAGACATGTAATTTATCTGTGTAATTTTAAAATTAAGGAAGGGCTAGAAAAAATGCGTTATAAAAATAAAAAGATCAAGGGTGTTTTAAAACAGGATTATGAATTTTTCTCGCATGGGCTCGAGGGCGTTGCTGCTTTTGAAACCTCTATAAGTTATATCGACGGTAAAGACGGGATTTTGATTTACCGTGGTATACCTATAGAGGAATTAGCGGAAAAATCCACGTATGAAGAAACTGCTTATTTCTTGATTTACGGCAATCTTCCTACAAAAGCTGAAATAAAAGAGTTTTCAGACGGTCTTGAAAGTCATATTTCTTTAAATACCGAGGATATTAAATGGCTTAAGGATTTTCCGGTTGCAGCGCACCCGATGGATGTTCTAAATACATGCGTTTCACTTATGAGCTTACCCGAAGGCGGCAATTATGAAGTGGGTAGGGAAGGTGATTTAAAGGCGGGAATTCATATTATGGGTAAGATGCCTTCCTATGTTGCCGCATTTGACCGGATAAGAAAAGGAAAGGAGCCTATTCCTCCCGATAACAAACTTTCCTATGCGGCTAATTTCCTGTGGATGCTTAATGGCGAGAAACCCAAAGAAAAAGAGGCAGGAATCATGGATCTTTGTTTAATACTTCACGCTGAGCATGGTGTTTGTGCCTCAACCTTCGGAACTCTGGTCACTTCTTCGACTTTTTCCGATGTTTATTCTTCTATTGTAACTGCAGTAGGTACTCTTAAAGGTTATCTTCATGGAGGCGCAAACGAACAGGTTATACGGATGCTGGAGAGAATAGGAAGCCCTGAAAATGTTGAGAAGTATATAAGCGATGCGATGAAGAAGAAAGAGAAAATAATGGGTTTTGGGCATAGAGTTTATAAGGCTCTTGACCCGAGGGCTCGTATTCTTAAAAAATACGCCAGGGATTTAACCGGCAAAAGAGATGAAGTTTTGTTTAAAACTGCCCTTAAAGTTGAAGAAGTCATGGAAAAGAAATTTGGACCGAAAGGTGTATATCCGAATGTAGATTTTTACTCAGGTTTTGTGTATAAGGCACTTGGTATTCCAACCGACATGTTTACTTCCATTTTCGCTATTGCGCGCTCTGCAGGCTGGATTGCACATATTCTTGAATACCGGGAATCTAACAGAATATTCAGACCCCGTGGTATCTATAGCGGACCGGTTAACGTAAAGTATATACCGATAAAAGAGAGATAAAATTTGGGTAAAACAATATCTGAGAAAGTCATCTCTGAGCACGCAGGAAGAGATGTGAAGTGCGGAGAGTTTGTGGTTGCAAAGGTAGATGTTGTTATGGCGCAGGATGGTACAGGGCCTCTTTCCGTTCAGGAATTGAAAAAAATGAATATGGAAAGAGTTTTTGATAAGGAAAATTCAATACTCTTTATTGACCATGCTTCTCCGAGTTCCAGGAAAGAATTATCGAACGCTCAAAAATTATTGAGAGAATTTTCTCAAAAAACAGGAGCTTTTCTTTCCGATGTCGGAGAAGGCGTCTGCCATCAGAGACTTGTCGAAGACTGGGTGAATCCGGGAAATTTAGTGGTCGGAGCCGATTCGCATACCTGCACTTCCGGAGCACTGGGAGCATTCTCTACAGGTATGGGGTCGACAGATATCGCGCTTGCCTTTGCTCTTGGTAAAGTCTGGCTTAAGGTACCTGAAACGCATAAGTTTGTAGTAAAGGGTACGATGCCCGAAGGCGTTTATTCAAAGGATATAATTCTTCACATAATAGGAAAGATTGGTGCGGACGGAGCCACTTATAAAGCTATGGAGTTCGAAGGAGATACAATAGAAAATCTTTCTATGTCTTCGCGATTTACAATAACAAATATGGCTGTTGAAGCGGGAGGAAAAACGGGACTTATCTCTACGGATGAAACCACAAGGAAGTATCTCGAAGAAAGAGGCAGAGGAGATAAATTCAGGGAAATAAAATCCGATTCTGATGCAAATTTTGAAAAGGTACTCGAGATAGAAGTAGATAAACTTGAACCTTTAATTGCTTTTCCTCATACGGTTGATAATGTCAGGAGTATTTCGGATATAGAAGATGTAAAAATAGATCAGGTTTTTATCGGGACCTGTACTAATGGAAGGCTTGAAGATTTAAAGATAGCAGCGTCGATTCTTAAAGGGAAGACCAGACATCCGGATACGAGGTTAATTGTTATCCCTGCTTCAAGAGAAGTTTTTTTGGAGGCGCTGCGAGAAGGTCTGATCGAGATTTTTTTACAAGCGGGCGCGGCTGTCGAGTCACCCGGTTGCGGTCCATGTGTGGGAATACATAAAGGAGTTCTAGCGGATGGAGAAAGAGTTCTGTCGACTCAGAACCGGAATTTTGTCGGAAGAATGGGAAATCCGGAGGGTTTTATTTATCTTGGTTCTCCGGCAACTGCCGCGGCTACAGCTATAGAAGGGAAAATTGCTGATCCAAGGGGATATTTAGAATGAATTCCGTGATTTCCGGAAGAGCCTGGAAGTTCGGCGATGATATTTCCACGGACCATATAACTCCGGGGAGATATTTTCACCTTCGTGGCAATCTCGAGGAACTCGCAAAACACGTGCTTGAAGACGCCGACCCTTCTTTTGCTTCAAAAGTGAAAAATGGTGATATTATTGTTGCGGGGAGGAATTTCGGACTCGGTTCTTCAAGAGAGCATGCTCCGAGGGTGATTAAAATTGCAGGGGTTTCTTGTATTATCGCAAAGTCTTTCGCAAGGATATTTTATAGAAATTCTTTTAATATAGGTTTGCCTTTATTGGTTAGCGACACTGATGAAATTAATGAGGGAGATATTCTAAAAATTGACCTAGAGAAGGGAGAAATCGAAGACGAAGCTAAAGGTAAGATTTTAACATTCTCGCCTATTTCTCCTTTTATGAGGAAACTGATTGAAGATGGTGGTATAGAAGAACACGTTAAAAAATACGGTGATTTTAAGATAGAATAATTTAAGGAAGAATAAAAATGATTCAATTCAAAGAACTTGTTTTGCCCGATAAGGGAACAAAGATAGAAATAAGAAAAGGGAAATTAAATGTTCCTGACAATCCTATAATACCTTTTGTTGTGGGTGATGGTATTGGAGCTGATATAGTAAATGCTTCCATGATTGTCTGGAATGAGGCGGTTCATTTAGCGTATAAGGCAAAAAGAGAAATTGAATGGTTCGAAATATTCGCGGGTGAAAAAGCAATAGAAAAATATGGAGAGCCATTACCGGAAGACACATTGAAAGCTATTAAATACTTTAACATAGCAATAAAAGGACCTTTGACTACTCCTGTGGCAGGAGGATACAGAAGTCTGAACGTATCTCTTAGACAGTTGTTGAACCTTTATGCGTGTGTGAGACCTGTAAAATACTATAAAGGTGTACCGTCTCCTTTGAAAAATCCGGAAAAGATGGATATTGTTATTTTTAGGGAAAATACTGAAGATGTATATTCTGGTATTGAATGGGAAGAGGGAACAAATGAAGCTAAAGAAGTTATCGATTTTCTTAACAAAGAGATGGGGACAAAACTTGAATATGACGCGGGGATAGGAGTTAAACCTATAAGTATATCGAAAACGAAGAGGTTAGTCAGAAAAGCGATTCAATATGCTATAGATAATAATAAAGGTAGTGTTACAATTGTTCACAAGGGCAATATTATGAAGTTTACCGAGGGGGCTTTTAAGAAATGGGGTTACGAGGTGGCAATCGATGAATTTAGAGAACAGATTATTACTGAAGATGAACTCTACGATCAAGTTAAAGCTGAAGATGGAGTAACGCCTACGACACAAAAGGACGTATTCAAGTCACTCCGCGGAGGAAGACCGGCCGGCGAGCCCGGGAATAGGATAGCTATAAAGGACAGGATTGCGGATCAGATGTTTATGCAGCTTCTTACCCGTCCTGACGAATATGAAGTTATAGCTCTTCCGAATCTCAACGGAGACTACCTTTCTGATGCTGCGGCCGGACAGATTGGCGGACTTGGTATTGCCCCGGGAGCCAATATAGGGGATGACATAGCGCTTTTCGAACCTACCCATGGTTCTGCTCCCAAGTATAGAGGGCTTGATAAAGTCAACCCTTCTTCGATGATTCTTTCCGGAGTGATGATGTTAAAGTATATTGGCTGGGCTGAAGCGGCAGATTTGATCGAAAAAGGTCTTGAAAAAGCTTTTATTGATAAGAAAGTCACTTACGATTTAGCAAGACAGATGGAAGGAGTAAGCCCTATAAAAACTTCGCAGTTCGCTCAGGCGATTGTCGAGAGAATGTCATAACGTAGCGGCTAAGCCGCTAAAATGCAAAAATTAAATATAAAAATGGAAAATTACAAATTAAAGTTCAAAAATAAAAACAAAAAAAAGGAACAACAAATTACACGAATAACAAGAATATTTCTTTTGTTTTTTTGGTTTTAGAGGGGTGGTTGATTTTGCATTTTGATTTGTCATTTTGCTTTTTAATTTTTGATATTTCAATTTTGATAAAATGGTTTGTAATGTTGCAGATTAAAAGGATTGGTTAATGCTTATATGAAAAATGATTTATAATACTTGTATGTAAGGAGGAAAATTTGCTGCTTTTAATTTTAGTTTCATACGTTAATCTTTCAATTGCAACTTCTGAACGATCCCGTGCGCTTTATTCAAATCCTGCAGGTTTATCTATCCATTCTTATCCGGAGTTTTCTGTTCGGAGTGAGGACTACTGGGTTTCAATGAATATACCTTTTCTGGGATTCGCAGGAGGTATCCGCTTCATGAGCGATTCTATGGAATTTATGACAGGAACGAGTCCCCTGCATTACAAAGATAAATTTTCTCTTGGTTATATGTATTCTTCCTGGGATGATAGATACACTCTGGGTGCTATGTATCGTCCTCACAAATGGGCTTCTTTAGGTTTTACTACGAATTTTCCCAGCAGCGAGGGTTATGATTTTACATTTGGGATTTCGGTTATACCGGGTTGGGATAGATTGGTATTAACTTCAGATTTTTTTATTGATAGAGGTTCAGATGGAACGAGATACTTAATTCAAAGCATAACCGGAGCGTTGGAAATTGTAGAAGGTGTCAAGTTGAGTATCGGATACAACCTCGACGATCTTAAGAATAATTTTGAAGATGGTAAAATATATGGCGGCTTGGAATTTTCGCTTGGTAATCTGCTTTTCGGCGGTTATCATGGAGAAGGCGATAGTGAGGGTATATTTACGGCTTCTGTTGTGCCTTATCCAACTCTATTTAAAGGAAAGGACCGTTCGGTGGTGATTAAGATTGAAGGAGATTATCCGGAGGTTCCTGATATTCAGGGTTTTTTTGGAAGAGAGCATTCCTTTTATAATCTTTTGAATCTTCTGGATTATATAAAGGAAAGAAAAGTAATCGATAGTGTAGTTGTTTATATAAAAGATAACTCTTTAGGGCTTGCTCAAGCCGAAGAAGTCAGAAAATTGCTTTTAGGGATCGCAGAGGAAAAATTTCTCATTGCGCATTCCGACTACCTTGGTTTTAAGAATTTATACCTGGCTTCTGCAGCAGATATTATATCCCTTTCTCCACCGGGTATGATTTATTTTCCAGGACTTTATCTTTCCAAGATCTACATAAAAGGCGCTTTGGAAAAATTAGGCATAGAAGCTGAAGTTGAAAAAGTCGGTAAATATAAAAGTGCCGTGGAAATGTTTACAAGAGAAGAAATGAGCCGGTATGACAGAGAACAGATAAAGAAATTTCTTGATGATCTCGTAGAAGTCGTTGTAGGAGAAATTTCGGATTCGAGAGGTATTGAGGAAGGAAAAATAAAAAATCTTGTAGATTCTCTGGGGTGCTTTACGCCGGAAGAGGCTGTAAAAGAAGGATTAATAGACACTGTGGCTTATTTTGACGAGATTAAAACTCTTGCCGGTATTAAAGGTGAGGGTAAAATGTGGAGAGGGAAGAGTGTTCCCAGGGAATTTTTATTAAGCGATCCTCCAAAAATAGCAGTTTTAGCCCTTGAAGGTACCATAATTGTTGGCGAAAGTTCTAATTCCCCTCTGGATATTCCTCTTTTAGGAGGTTCTACCATAGGTTCGGAATCGGTGAAGAAGGAACTCGAAAGGTTAAGGAAGGATAAGTCTGTAAAAGCAGTTGTTATCAGGATTAATTCAGGGGGAGGAAGCAGCGTTGCCTCTGATTTAATATACAGAGAGATTTTAAGGTTAAAAGATAAAAAACCGGTGGTGATATCTATGGGAGATATGGCTGCATCGGGAGGATATTATATAGCAGCTCCTGCCGATAAGATACTGGTCGATAGGACAACACTTACCGGGTCTATCGGAGTTTGGGGTTCGAAATTCGTTACGGAGGGTCTATATAATAAACTTGGAATTACACATGATATCGTAAAGTGGGGAGAACATGCTGACGCTTTTGGCGGACACCGTCCTTTCTCGCATTATGAGAGAAAAATATTTGAGAAAATGCTCCAACATATCTACGATCAGTTTCTCGAAGCGGTTGCTACACCGCGAGAATTAACGGTTGAAGAAGTGGATTCTTTAGCAATGGGCAGAATATGGAGTGGACTTACCGCAAAAGAAATTTCTCTTATAGACGAATACGGAGGGCTTCTAGATGCAATAAAAGTTGCCGGAGAAGAAGCAGGTATCCAGAAATATAAAGTCATTCTTTTGCCCAAACCATTAAAGTTTCTTGAAAGGTTAATGGGAGTCGAGGAGAATGCTTATCTGCCTATATTAAAATTGATTCAGGAACCATATCTTTATTTTGAGCCGGCCAGGCTTGATTTTGGAAGGTGAGTAAAACCGCTTTCCGCTGACCGCTAACCGCCAACGGCTGACAAGAAACAAGAAAATCTAAACATGTAGAGCATGTAGTACATATAGGAAATAAAATTAAAGACAGAATTAACAATCTCTACATTATCTACATGTAAAAAATAGGGTGGTGTTGCGGGAAGAGTTTTTTAACAACAAAATATACTTCTTTTTTCTCTGTGTTTCTCTGTGCTCTCTGTGGTTCAATATTTTTGAGGTTGTGTGGTTCGGTTTTAATCAAAGGAAAATCAAAAAATAAAATTTCCACCTTTACTTTTTTTACTTTTTCTATAACTTTTAAGTATGCTATTGGTACTTTAGCTTATGTAATAGATTTTGATTTTTATGAAAGATAATAAGAAAGCGAATGAACAACTGATAAATGAATTGAAAGATTTGCGGAGAAGAGTCTCCGAGCTTCAAAAAACCGAAGTTCGTTTTCAACAATTAGAGCAGGAGTTAATTCGTGAACGGAGACTATTCCAAAGTTTTATGGATAATATCCCGATCTCAGTGTATTTCAAGGATAAGGAAGGACGACTTCTGCGAGTAAGTAAATACTATCTAAGGCAAAGGGGTGCTCCTCCATTGGATTCTATAGAGAAATTAATAGGGAAGACCGATTTCGACCTTTTCCCAAAGGAGCTTGCTAAATCAGCCCGTGAGGAAGAGTTGCGAATAATGAAAACAGGAGAGCCTATTATCGACAGAGAAGGAGAAGCGAAGACCACCGAGGGTGAAAAAGTATACTTATCGACCACCAAAACTCCTTTAAGCGATGAGAAAGGCAATATTATAGGAATAATAGGTATTACAAGGGAAGTAACGGAAAAGAAAATATTGGATGAAAAAATAAAAGAGCGACTTGAGGAGCTCGGTAAAGAAGTTGTTTTCAAAAGTCGTTTACTTACTTCTCTTCTCGAGAATATACCGGATCATATTTACTTTAAGGATAAAAAAAGCCGTTTTGTGGCTGTGAGCAAGGCTCTTGCTGAATGGTTGGGAGCTACCAGTTCCGTGGATATGATAAGCAAAACGGATTTCGATTACTTTACTGAGGAACACGCAAGACCAGCTTATCAGGACGAACAGGAAGTAATGAAAAGCGGTAAATCAATCGAAGGAAAAGTTGAAAAGGAAACCTATTCCGATAGAAGAGTAACCTGGGTTTCGACAACCAAGATTCCATGGTATGATGAAGATGGGAATATAATAGGAACTTTTGGTATTTCAAGGGATGTTACTGAGAATAAAAAGAAAGAAGAAGAGCTTATTGAAGCTCAGGAGATCGCACAAAAAGCCTCTCAGGCAAAAACCACCTTTTTGGCTATAATGAGCCATGAAATCCGTACGCCTCTGAACGCTATAATTGGAATGTGTGAAATCTTAGAAGAGACAGTTCTTTCTAAAGAACAGCATGATTACCTTAAGGTATTGAGGGAAGCAGGGGAGACGCTTCTTGCTATAATTAACGATGTTCTTGATATTTCCAAGATTGAATGTGGTGATGTGCAAATCGAGAAAAGCGAATTTTACCTTGATAGTCTTCTTGAGAAAGTCTGCGATATTCTTGCTATTAGAGCGCATAAAAAAGGTATTGAACTTGTTGATCATATTTCTCCTAATGTTCCAATCGGTCTTATAGGAGACTCTTATCGTATGCGCCAGATAATGGTAAATCTGATTGGAAATTCGATTAAATTTACTGATGAGGGAGAAGTTGTGTTAAATGTTAAGCTTGCAGAAGAAGAGGGTTTTCAATGTGGAACTAAAAGTGAAAATGGAGTTTGTTTGTTGTTTTCTGTAAAAGATACAGGGGTAGGAATACCTGAAGATAAAAGGGAGGCAATTTTTGAAAGTTTTAAGCAGGCCGATTCTTCAACTACCCGTAAATTTGGAGGTACCGGTCTAGGATTAAGCATCTCAAAGCGGCTTGTTGAATTAATGGGAGGAAAAATGTGGGTTGAAAGTGAAGAGGGAAAAGGAAGCGGGTTTTTCTTTACCGTGCAGTTTGAAATACAAAAGGCAAAGAAGGCGCGTATTTTCATTGAGCCGGATGAGGTAGATGTAAGAGGTATTACAGCTCTTATTGTGGATGACAACGCTACGAACAGATTGATTCTAAAAGAAATTCTTACGGCGTGGGATGCGGATGTGGTGGAAGCTTCAGGAGGAGAAGAAGCGATTTCGATAATAAAGTCTGCCAGGAAAAAAGGTAAAAATTTCCGGCTTGTTTTGCTCGATCGGCGAATGCCTTCTGTAGACGGTTTTAAAGTAGCTGAGGCTATAAGAGAAGATAAAAAAAGTGAAGAGACTACCACTGTAATGATGCTCACTTCAGATTACCGTGTTTCGGATTTGACCCGTATCGATAAATTAGGTATAAGTTGTTATCTTGTTAAGCCGATTAAGAGGGATGAATTGAAGAATGCAATTCTGACTACGCTTGGACTATGGAAGTCTAAGAAAAAGAAGAAAGAAATAGAAAAAGTTAGAGCGACCGATCTTCCTCCTATGAAAATTTTGCTTGTAGAGGATACAGAAGATAATCGTTTACTAATAAGGGCTTTTTTGAAGGAATCTTCAGTTGAAATCGAGGAAGCCGAGAACGGTAAGATTGCTTTTGAAAAATTTAAGAAAAATGTATATGATTTAGTTTTAATGGATATGCAAATGCCTGTTATGGATGGTTATACGGCTACAAGAAAAATACGTGCCTGGGAGAAGAGAGTTGGGGCAGAGGAAACCCCGGTGATTGCAATTACTGCGTATGCTTTAAAGGGAGATGCCGAGAAAAGTCTGGATGCCGGATGTAATACTCATGTTGCAAAGCCTGTAAAAATGGAAACGTTAGTTACAGTCCTGAAGGAATTTGCGGGTAAGTTGGGTTTATAATTCAGGAGGTGTTATGGATGAGAAAGAAAAAATTGTTGTAAAAGTGGATCCGGAAATAGCCGATCTCATTCCAGGTTTCTTGAATAATAGGAAAAAAGACATAAAGGAAATGGAATCTTGCCTGGAGGTAGGAAATTTTGAGCAAATAGAACGATTGGGACACAGTATGAAAGGCTCGGGTGCTGGCTACGGCTTTGAAGATATTACTGAGATTGGAAGATTGATAGAGATAGCGGGAAAGGAAAAAGATATTGAAGGAATTAAAAAAGGAATAGAAGACTTAAGAGATTATCTGGATAGGGTTGATATAGTAAACGAGTAGATTCTTTAATAGTATATTCAATGAATAAGAAATACGAATTAATTCTTTTTGACCTGGATGGGACATTATTTGATTACGATAGAGCAGAGGAATACGCTTTAAAAAAGAGCATGGAGTACTTCGGTATTGATTTTAATACCGATTTTTATTTAGAAAAATACAGAAAAATAAATAAAGAAGTATGGGGAGAGTTTGAAAGGGGTGAGACAAACCTGGATGAATTAAAGTTGAAAAGATTCAGAATTTTATTTGATATTTTTGATATAAAACAAGATATTGAAGTATTCAGTAAAAGTTATCTGGATTTTATTGCCGAGGCTTCTTTTATGATAGAAGGTGCAGAAAAGATAATTTCTGCTTTATATCGAGAATATAAGCTCGCTTTAGTTACAAACGGGATTTACTCTACACAATATAAAAGATTAAGCGGTTCTCCTTTAAAGAATTATTTTGATGTTTTTGTCGCTTCTGAAAGAATAGGGATTGCCAAGCCCGATCCCGATTTTTTCAGTTTTGTTTTTAAAGAGTCTGAACATAGTGATAAAAAGACTGCTGTGATCGTTGGAGATTCTCTCTCAAGTGATATAAAGGGAGGACTCGATTTTGGGATTGATACGTGCTGGTTTAATCCCGGAAAAATTAGAAACGAAGGAGAGTTATCGCCTACATACGAAATTGAAAAGCTGGCTCAGATTAAGGATATTCTTGCCCCATCCCACCAAAAATAAAATAATCTCACACAAAGCTACAAAGTACACAAAGAAACAATTATGTTGTTCAAAACCCAACACACACCAATTTTATTTTTTCATTATTGCCGGTAGAATGTATCTATCGATTATTTCATTCACAGGGCCGTCCGAAGGCCAGAAACCACCGGTCATAACAAAAACTACATTGTACTTTGGAAAAACTGCCACACACTGACTTCCCACTCCAGGGCGAAAGAAATAATCAACAGATTCATTATTTACTTTCGTAGTTCTTTGAAACCATTGATAACCGTAACTTATTTTTCCCCAATCTTCAATAACAAATGGAATGTCAATGTAACCAATCGAACTTTTTTTAAGCCAACTTGTAGAAATAATTTGTTTGTTTTGCCATTGTCCATTGTTTAAAAATAAATAACCTAATTTAGCGAGATCTCTAGGCCGTATTTCAAGCATTCCCCATGCGTTCACAATATCTGTATCAATCAATTCCCATTTGTATTTTTCTATTCCCAGTTTTTCGAATAAATACTTTCTGGCAAATTCATCCATCCTCAATCCAGTAGCTTGCTTAATTATTTCACCAAGTAGCACTAAGTCTCCTCCACTATAATACCATTTTGTTCCGGGTTCAGCGATGCAAGGTTTTGAGAGAATAAATTCTAATAAATCATCAGTTGGTAGTATAATTTTGTACTCTTCGTCTGAAATTCCAGGGTTTAAAATTTTTGCAATTAATTTTACTAAATCATTCGAAGGATCTTTGGGCGCGTCCAATTCATTCCACTTTAATCCTGAGGTACAGGTTAAAAGGTGTTCTATCGTAATTTTCGCTTTCAGGCTATCTCTTAAATCAAGATATTCAGAGAAAAATTTAAATATTGGTTCATCAACTGATTCGATAAATCCTTTATCTATTGCTATTCCTATCAGAATAGACGTAAATGCTTTTGTTGCGGAGTGGATGTTATGGACGGAATCGATTCCATAATTGACAACGCCGGCATCAAAAGTCGGTGACGTTGGCGACCAATATTTATATTTATTACCGCTGTAATATTTTTCAAAAATAAGATGTCCGTTTTTAACGATTAAAATACTGTGTATTTTATCATATTTTTTATTCTCGATTTTACTAATTAATGAAAAGAGAGAATCAATTTCGACATCGCTTCCATAAATATTGGCAACTTCCCAGTCGTTTTCGATTTTTACGGGTATTTTATATTTGAATTCCGTAGCCTTTATGACTTGAAGCGCCACAAAAATTGATAAAATCAACAATACTTTTCTTAATGTTCTCATATTCTTCCTCCTTACAATTTGGAAAATAATATCTTCATCCTCTGCCCTGGAAGCTATCTTTTCTATTTTATTCGTTTAATCGTAATATTCATTATAGGAAACATTGACAATGTTCCCGCTAACCCATATAAGGGTGATAAAAGTATTATCAAAGGTAGCCACATTAAATATCCACGCAGTACGCCAATTCCTTCAACAGAAATATCCGCAATTGTTAAGCCTAAGAGAAGCAGAAATGTGGATATAAGTACAGAGAAAATAAAAGATTTTAGAAAACCCCGAGAGAAATAAAGACCAATAACACTTCCTACTCCAGAACAAAAATAAAAGAAAAAATACTTAGCTATAGACCAGGATTCTCCTTTCAAAATAAATAACAACACTATCCCGCCTACTACCATTCCTACATCTATATATATCTTTTTTTTAATCATATTAATTTTTTTCTCTGTGTTATCTGTAGCTCCGTGTGATAATCTTGTGAAATCTGGTGGTTAAATTCACAATTCCAGGATTTCACATTCAAGGTTTTCGAGGTCGATGATTGCGAAAGTTGCTTTTCCTGAAAGATAACCGCATAGTTCTCCCGGGTTTACGGTAAGGGGATCCTTTTTAACGTAATATTCATGAGTGTGTCCGTGAAGAATTATATCATAAATACCGCTTTTTCTGAACGCTTCCAATTGATATGGTTCGTGCATGACTGCTATCTTCCTCTCATCGATTGTTATGGCCTTAGGAGCCGGATCAATTACAAAGCCGCACTCATTTGCTTTTTTCTGCAAGTATAGTTTATCCCCATCGTTATTGCCAAAGATTGCGTGGATTTTTTCTATATCAAGAAGTGGTATCGAAAAAGGAGAACAATAATCTCCGAGGTGTATAAGGGTTTTGATTTTTCTTTCTTTTAAGATATTTATCGCTTTTTTTATGTTTTCAAGATGGTCGTGTGTGTCCGAAATTACTCCTATTTTCATAATTCCCTCCATTCGAATTAAAGATAATTGAATTGAAAAATTTTTCAAGGACCTTTATGTGAAATAAGATTGGGCAATTATTTATTTTTCGAGAAAATGTATGTTATCTGGATATGTCTTTCTTCGGAAGTCAAATATTAAAAATTAAAAAGGAAAATGACAGATAAAAATTTAAAATTATCTTGTTCCTTTCAAAGATGTATAGCTTTTTTTAACATATTTTTGAACTTTAATTTGTGGTTTTGCATTTTGATATTTGATTTTTAATTTGGGGGGGTGTATCAGATATTATATGACAAAAATAAGGGCGGGTGGGTATATTAGCTTGACAAATGCAAAGGTTTTTGTAGAATTAAAGTTATGGAACCATTACTGGTAGTTCACGGGGGAGTTGGTAGTAATTTAAGAGACTCAAAAGGTAGAGAGAAGGTTTTGGGGGAAGCTCTGGAAGCCGGTTTTGTGGTTTTAAAGGAGGGCGGGAGTGCGGCTCTGGCAGCAGTTAAGGCTGTTATGTTTATGGAGGATTCTCCTGTCTTTAATGCAGGTACGGGTGCTGCTCCCAATCTGTTAGGTGAAGTCGAGATGGATGCTTCGGTCGCCACATCTGAAGGGAATTTTGGAGCGGTTGCTTCTATAAAGAATGTTAAGAATCCTGTACGAGTTGCGTATGAAGTATCTGATAAAACGAAGCATTTGATACTCGCCGGCGAAGGTGCTACTCTTTTTGCAAGAAATAGAGGATTTAAAGATTATGATCCTCTGACTGATGAAATGAAGAAATTATTTAAAGAAAAATATAATTGTGATTCCGAAGAAATAGAGGAGTTGCAAAGTCTATATTCCAACGAAACGGTTGGTGCAATCGCCATAGATGGTTTTGATGGTATAGCTGCTGCACTTTCTACAGGAGGTATTATTTTTCATCTTCCTGGTAGAGTTAGTGATGTCCCGATACTCGGTGGAGGTATTTATGCTTCAAATAGAGGTGCGACTACAATTACAGGTCAAGGTGAAGTAATTGTGAAAGAAATGATTGCGAGAAAAGTCGATGAATATTTGTGCGAACATAGTGCTGAGGAGGCGGCAAAAGATATAATTCAGGAGTTCGAAATAGATTTTGGAATAATAGTGGTAGACCAGGATTGTAAGGTCGGGATAGCTTACAATACCGAGTCTATGAGCTGGGGTATTAAAACTCAGGATTATAAAGAAGTACAGCCAGAATGATCTTTTTATTATTTTCTTTATTTGTTTATGATTCCGAGTTTCAAGCGTTTAAGCGTTACTCTGTATATATCAATGATTTGAATCTTTCAATAGGGTGTAGAGGTAAGTGGCTATTTTCGGAAGTCGAGGGAGGCATTGGTCTTGATTTTAGCTCTTCCGGGGTTGATTTTGGTTTTTCCGATTTGTTTATTAGAGCCGGGGTTAATAGATATGTTCGAATGTTTAATTTGAGCTTTTTCCCGGTTTTGCATCGTCCCGGCAGATACAAAGAAGGCTATGTGCGCGATTTTTCTATTAGACAGCCGGGATTTGGATTTGGGGCGAGGTTAGGAACGGAGATTTTCTGGTTTTCGATTGATACGGATTTTGAGTATATAGAACATTTGTCTGAACCTGCTGCAGAACATTTTTTGTTTAATTCGGAAATTAAATTTAATCCCGATACTTTAACCTTTGCCTTCGATTTCGCACTGGAAAGATTTACAATGACAGGGCAAGGTCCTATTACTTCGGTTTATATAAAGCCGAAAATGATTCTTTCCTATTGGAAGAATTTTAGTTTAAATTTTGGGTTCTCTTTTCGTGTTTCCGGTAAAACGGATAAGACATCGGCGAATCTTGGCTTGACTGAATTAGGAGTTAATGCAGGGTACTATGGGTCTCCTTCGTGGGAAATCTGTCTTGGAATTTCTTCCTCTGATTTTCATAGAAAAGCCAAAGAGCTTTTTCCTCTTAGGATTTTTCTTGTCGACGAAGATGGTAATCCTACCTCCGGACTTTTATCTCTTGCGGATTCAGGTAGTTTTCAAATAAATGAGGGAGAAATTAAGTTTGATTTGCCTGAAGGTATATATCCGTTATCGGTTTTTTCGGAGAATCGTCTTCCTTCTGATACAGTGATTGTACTTAGGGGCGAAACAGACGTGCTTCTACAGATGCAGGAGAAGCCAGATTTTAATATAGTCGAAGGTAAAGTTCTTGATGTTAAAACCGGGAAGCCTCTTTATGCTGAGATTTTAATTGAGAATTCGATTAACTCGGAAACACATAGCGATCCGGAAACCGGAAGTTATAGAGCATATCTTACGTCAGGAGATTATATAATCAGAATAACTTCTAAAGGGTATTATCCTTCTACTTCACTGATTGAAGTTAAACCCGGTAAGATTAAAGAATTAAATTTTGAACTTTTTCCAGTTAAAAAGGAGAAAAAATGAAATTTGGAGGTCGCTTTCGTAAAATCGAATATAAAACGAGATCCCCTCTTCATTTAATAATTCTATTTATATTGGTAATAGCAATTATGCTATTTTTAAGGTTTTTCAGAGGATAATAAGCGCTTGGAATACTCGGTATTCTCTAGAGTGTAATAGAGAAGTGAAAAAATTTTTGTTTTTTATGGAACGAATACAGAGTAATTCAGTCTAATATCTTAAAAATATTATTAAAAGGAGGAGTAAATGATAAAATTTAAGAGTTTGGCAGGTGTTTTCTTAGTCTTTCTTGTATTTTTTTCTATTTTGTTAGTATTCCCTCTTCATGCCGAAGAACCCAAGACTGCTAAAGAATCGAGTGAAGTGAAGATAAGCTGGGAAGAATTTAAAAAGCTTTTAAAGATGGATACGGATGAAATTAAACTTTCCTGGGACGAATTCAAAAAACTTTTAGCACAGACGGGTCAGGATGTGAAAGTTGAATATAACATTGAGAACGGAATGGTTGTGCTTAGCAGAGAGCAGTTTAAAGAGTTACTTCTTAAGATGAAAAAACCTGATGTTTCTCCGATTACTCCTCCGGGAGATTATCTTATAACGAGGGCTGAATATAATGGAGTTATGGGGCAAAACAGTACCACTTTTAACGTTGCCTTTGATCTGGAAATATTTGAAAAAGATAGAAAAGATTATCCTAAGGTACAGCTTATGCCTCAAGGGGTCGCGCTCAGGGGGATAGAATTAGACGGCAGTCCTGCTCTGGTGATGATTGAGAATGGATGGTATGTCCTGGTAACCGATAAGGTTGGTCAGCATAAGGTAACACTTTCATTCTCCATTGAAACCGAACTTGATAAAGGTCCTGATGTTTTAAGTCTTACTATTCCGAGAACCGCAATTACTTTATTCAATATCGATATTCCTGTAACTGACGCCAGGGTAGAAATACCTCAGGCTAAATATATGACTGTTTCAAAGAGGGGAAGATATTTGAGTGTTGGGGCTGTTCTTTCTACAACCTCCAACGTTGCATTAAAGCTCCATCGAACTGTCGTAAAAAAGAAGAAAAGTATTCCGGCAAAGATTTATACCGAGGTTATGAATTTGCTTTCCGTTGAGGATAATGCTCTGCGAGTTACATCTAAGTTTAAACTTAATGTCCTTCAAAATTCTATTTCCGGTATTAAAGTAAATATCCCTGAGGGTTATAGCATTTTATATGTTCAGGGTGAAAATTATCAGGAAATAAGAGACTGGAGCACGGAAACGGTGGGAGAAAAAAATGTGTTAACCGTTCCTTTCGGAGGTGATAAGGAGGGTACGGTTACGTTTACAGTGACCGGAGAAAAGATTTTTACAGAAGATGAAAACGAAATCACTTTTAAAGGATTTCAGGTTCTGGAGTCTGTCAGAGAAACCGGATTTCTTGGGATTGAGAAAAAGAGTGCTGCTGAAGCTGAAATTGTTACCAATGAAAATATTGATATCGTGGATATACAGGAATTACCAATGGAGCTGGTAAATATGTCCACAAGGCCTTTGATTCTGGGTCTACGATATTTAAGGCATCCATTTTCTTTGACCCTTAAAATCACGAAACATGAAGAACTGCCAATGGTTAATAGCGTTATTGATAATGCTAGTGTAATGTCCGTTTTACTTCCTGAAGGCAAAGTTATAAGCCGGGTTGTTTATACTATGCGTAATACCGGTAAACAATTTTTAGAGGTAAGTTTACCTGAAGATGCTGAAATATGGAGTCTCTATGTTGACGGAAAGAGAGAAATCCCTTCTAAAAATAAAGAGGGCAAGTTTATGATTCCTCTTGTCCGTTCGAAAATGTTCGGAGAAGATATAGCCTCATTTGATGTAGATATTCTATACTATTACAAAAACAACTCATTGCCTATTCTAGGGTCAAAAACATTGCTGTTTCCAAAAGCCGATGTTGTAATAAGCAAGATGTTATGGTCCTGTTACTTGCCTTTGGAATATAAGTACATTCATTTTGGAGGAAATGTCGAAAAGGAAGATATAGCTACAGGAATTCGTCCTTTACTGAGTGGAGGAAGATTTTTCACTTATGATGAGGTTAGCGGGTATGAACAGGCTCTTGAGAACTGGGATGATTCACAACAGCTTGAGGCGAATGTAGAAAGGGCAAGGAGGAAGCTACAGAGTAATTTTAGATTGAGTTCGGCTAATGAGCAGGCTGATATAATGAATCAAGTCAAGCAGGAGATAGGTTTTGCTCAAATGGTGCAGAAAGAAAAAGAAACTGGAGTGACTGATGCAACGCTTTTCCGGATAGAAATTCCTGCTTCAGGACAGTTGTATCGTTTTGCCAAGACAGTGATTGAAGATGAGCAGCTATTCTTGAATTTTCAATATACAAGAGGATGGATTTATACTTTAATTAAAATTCTCTTTTTGCTTGTAATTCTTTGCATTGTTTATCGGATTCGGGGTAAAATTAGAATTCTTTCGCTAAAAGTTAAGAGTTGGATTGATTCTAGAAAGAGTTTTTGGATTAAACTGAAGACTCCCGATGGCATTAAAGCTTTTTTACTTTTAGGTGCTTTTGTCTTTTTCTTTCTATCTAAGTTCCTTTTTGTCATTTTTGTTCTTGTTTTTCTGCTTGCCTGGCTAAAGCCTGAATGGATATTTAGGCAGGGGATTAAATCTAATACTAAAAAAGCGAAAAAAAAGAAAAGCAAGAAATCTAAAAAAGAATAGAGGCATTATAATGAGAAAAAATAAAATAATAAATTATATTTTTCTGATTGTTTTCTATCTTTTTGTTATCGGTTTGTTCTTTGATTTTACGCTTCGGGCTGATGATTCTAAGGAGTCAAAGATTACTATTGATTGGGAAGAATTTCGTTCTCTTTTAAAGCTTGATGTTGATGAAATAAGACTTTCCTGGAAAGAGTTTTCCAAATTAATGGAGCAAACAGGTGTGAAGTATGAACCGGAGTACAAAGTTGATAAGGGCGACGTTGTTCTTACCAGGGAAGAATTCAAAAAACTTATAGATAATATGAAACCGCCGGCAGGAGATGTGTTTATTCCTCCGGCAGACTATATTTTAACGAAAGCAGCATACAATGGTGTTATGGGAAAGGGGAGCACAAGTTTTGCTGTCATCTTAAATCTTGAAATCTTTGATAAGGGTAAGAAAGCCTATCTGAAGATTCCGCTTTTTCAAGAGAGTTTAGCTATTTCGGAAATCAGGCTTGACGGGAATCCGGCTTCGCTTATAACGGAAAGTGGCTGGCATTACCTTTCCACTGATAAGGTAGGCCGGCATTCGGTTACAATAAGATTTTCTATTGAATCTTCTCCGGATAAAGGTAGTCCGGGTTTGAATTTCAATATTCCTCAAACACCCGTTACTTATATAAGTCTTGATATTCCAAGAGCCGATATTGATGTTAGTATCCAGAGTGCTCAGGAAGTGACAGAGACAAATGTTAAAGACCATACTATAGTTAAAGGATATCTGTCTTCTACTTCCTATATGAATATTTCCTGGAAGAGTGAAGATAAAAAAGTCAAGAGAGGTCCCGCGAGAATATATTCCGAAGTTTTCAATCTTCTTTCGATCGAAGCAGACGCAATCAGTGTGACTACTGTCTTTGAGTTAAACGTAATGCAGAATACGCTTAATGTACTTACTCTAGCTATTCCTTCGAATTATCAGGTTATCGATGTAAGTGGTGGAGGTTTGGGAGGCTGGAGTGTTAGAGAAGAGGGAGAAAGACAGTTACTCGATATATCTTTTGAGTATCCTTTTGAAGGTTCAAAGATATTGACCGTTAGATCTGAGAAATTACTTGCGGAAGAAACGATAGTTGCAGATTTCGAAGGGTTTGAAGTCTTGGGAGCCATGAGAGAATCAGGCTATGTCGCTGGAGAGGTAAAAAGTGATGCTGAGGCTGAAGTTCAGGAATTTGATAATATAGAAAGGATCGATTTTCAAAAGATACCCTATCAGTTGAGCAATCTTTCGGCAAGACCTATTCTTTTTGCTTTTAAATATGTAAGACATCCTTTTGATATGGTTGTTCGTATTACTAAGTATGAAAAAGAAGAGGCTCTTACTTCTTTCATAGATTTCGCGAAGGTAATTACCCTATTTGCAGAAGACGGTAAATTGGTTCACCAGGTTACGTTTACAATGCAGAATCTGTGGGATCAATTCCTTAAGGTCAATTTACCTGAAGATGCGAGTGTCTGGAGTGTTTATGTTAACGGTAGAAGAGAAAAGGCTTCGAGAGATAGTGACGGCAGGGTTTTGGTTCCGCTTGCCCGTTCAGAAAGAGGTTCTGATGGTACTCTTATACCTTTTGACATCGAGATTATCTATACGGAAGATCTTGGACCCTTTAAATTTTCTGGTAAAAAGAGACATTCTTTCCCGACGACAGATATTTTGATTAACAAGGTCGATTGGATTTTGTATTTACCGGTTAATTATGATTATATAAGCTTTGGAGGAAATCTTAGCCCCAGAGTTGAAGAAATTATTCCGGTAAGCGAATCTGAGATTGAAATGAAAAAATTTGCTGAAGAAGAAATTATGAAAGGAGAAATAGAATTTGATGATAAGTCTGCAGAGATTGTTGCGGCTCCGGTTTCTAAAGAGGCTTATGATTTAATTTCAACCAGGGAAGCCGGTAAGTTTGCTACCGGGAAAGCTGGGTTACTTTCATTGAAGGTTAATATTCCGATTTCCGGCAAGAAATATTCTTTTGAAAAAAAGATCGTGGAGAAAGAAGAAGCATTATTTTTGGATTTTACTTATACGAATGAAATAATAATCAAAGCGGTAATTGTACTCTTGATTATAATTTTACTCTTTGTTCTCTTCCGAAAAAGGAAAATGTTTATACCTCTTTTCAGGTCTTTGGGTAAGGGGCTTGTTAAGTTACTATATTTATTTAGATTTGCCTTTAGACCTAAGGAATTTCTTATAATTGTTACTGTAGTTCTGTTTCTTTGGATACTAACAAGGTCTTACTGGTATTATCCACTTCTTTTTCTTATTATGTTACTCTTCTTTGCAGCGTCGATCGTAAGATTTATTCAGAGCAGAAAAAAGGAGAACCACTAAGGCACCAAGTAACAAAGATAATATTTGAGTTTTAAAGAAAAAAATATAAATGGGTTGTGGGTAGTTCTTAGTGTCTCTGTGTCTTTGTGTGAGATTAATTTGGTTTTGGGGGTGATTTTAAACAACACTATATTTTTTCTCTGTGCTCTCTGTGTGTTCTTTTTTTCTCTGTGTTCTCTGTGGTAAAAATTTTGGGGTAGTGGGGAAATTTTTCACTTGCCATAATATTATTCATTGTTATAATAAAATGCTTAAAATATAACTTAAAATGAAAGGTGGTTTTAAAATATGGATTTCAATAAAAGAAAAATATTTTGTTTTGCGGGTGTTTTTGTAGTTTTAATAAGTGTGTACTTATATACCATTGCTCCTACGGTTTCACTGTGGGATTGCGGTGAATTTATAGCCTGTTCCCACATCTTAGGAGTGCCTCATCCTCCTGGTACGCCTCTTTATATGTTGCTTGGAAGAGTCTTTGATATTCTTTTTCCTTTCAGGGAGGTAGCGAAGAGGATAAATTTTCTTTCTGTATTGTCCGCGGCTTTTGCCGGAGCCATTTTATATCTTGTAATCTTAAAGGTGATAAGCAGGTTTAAAGAGAATAGAGGTAAAAAACATTTATTGGGGACCCATCTTATAGCGCTTTTTTCTTCTATTGGAGCCGGGTTTTGTTTTAGCGTATGGGATTCATCTGTCGAAGCGGAAGTATATGCTTTATCAACATTAATAATTGTTTTGGGACTGTGGTTGACTTTGCACTGGAGTGATCATAGACGTGAAAAAGGAGACAACAATTACTTGCTTTTATTGATGTATTTATTATTTTTATCGATTGGTGTTCATTTGCTTCCTTTATTGCTTCTCCCGGGAATTCTTGTATTTCTGATTTTGATTAACTGGAAAGTTTTAACAGACACTCGACTTATAGGAATAGTATTGGCTTTAGCTTTCATAGGCGTTACAACGTATTTTGTTCTGATGATAAGGGCGCATGCAAATCCCGGTATAAATGAAGCAGATCCAACAACATTTGCTAAATTATGGGAGGTCATTTCCAGAAAGCAATATGGGAAAATGGATTTATTCCCCAGGCATACTTCGTGGGAAACTAATTTGAGTTTAATACCCGCATTCATAGAACAACTTAAGGTGTTCTTTAAATATTTTTCATGGCAGTTTTTGCCTTATCCCAGAACAGATACAGGCGTTTTGCTTCGTTATCTATCGTTATTCGGGACATATATTTACATTTTGACCGGTGTCTGGGGTATGTGGATACATTTTAAGAAAGATAAGGAATCTTTTTGGTTATTTTTCATCCTGTTTATACTTTTGACTTTGGGTTTGGTTTTTTATCTGAATCATGAGTTTTCTCCTTCCGATCCCAATCCTGCCCATCAGCCGCGTGAACCAAGGGAAAGAGACTACTTCTGGAGTACTGGATTTTTCCTTTTTATGTTTTATGTGTCGATAGGTCTGTACTGGGTATGGGGATGGTTAAGGCAAAGAATTCCGCGTTATGCGTTGGGCGGCGTAATTCTTTCAGGTATTATGGGTTTTGTTCCTTTAGTTAGTAATATTAATTCTCACGCAAACAGGAGAGGTAATTGGCTTGCGCATGATTATGCACAGGATTTATTAGTCAGTCCCGACGAAAATTCAATTCTCTTTACATATGGAGACAATGATACATTTCCGGTTTGGTTCATGCAGGAGGTTAAAGATTTTAGAAAGTTTGATGCCGAGAAAAAGAAAGGTGTAAGATTGGCTAATTTTTCACTTATGAATACCAACTGGTATGTTAAACAGTTCAAATTGTCAAAGGTGCCGATTGATTTTGCTTCACCTTTTAAAGGTACACGATTTGCTGCCGAATACAATCGTCAAAAGAGATCGGGACTGACAAATAGTAGTTTTGAAGAGTGGATAATAGACTCTTTACCTTCCGCTGTGAAGGTTGATGGCGGGAGAATAATTGAATTAAAGGATATGGCAGTCAGATCTATAATTCTGTCGGCGATTGGAAGAGAACCGACTTTGAGTGATATGTTTATGAAGGATTCTTTGTTTGTTGAAAAGTACATAAACAATGAGGATTTCAATCCTTCGATCAATATATATTTTTCCTTTCCCATACCCCCCGAATATCGTAACGCGTTGGGTGCTCATTTGTTAAGGGAGGGTATAGTGTATAAACTTGTTAAAGATAAAGTTTATTTTAGGAGCAACCGGGAAAAGACATGGGACTTATTTAATAATAAGTTCTCATATAGTTATTATGATAACTTCTGGATGTGTATAGGGAGCGATGCTCAAGTTACAACTCTGAGAAACCTTGCTTTTTCGTTATTCACTTTCGGCGAGGAGGTCTTGTCTGGTATATATCCCGCCCTGGATGACGGTAAAATAACAGAACCTGTCCGGGAAACACTTGAAATGCTTGAATCGCTTTTTAATAAAGTTATAATATACACTGAAGACGAGAACCTTTTTCTTAATGTAGCCCCTAATTTAATAGAAAATCAAAAGTTGATTTATCAAAAATTGGGTAATTATGACGAAGGACTTCAATTCGTAAATTCTTTTCTTCGGATAAAAGATGTTCCAAGGCTTCGTTTACTGAGGGGAGAGTTACTAATAATGAAGGCAAAAAACACCGGGAATTCTGAGGAAGCAAAGAAAATGCTGGCTATGGCAGAGGAAGAGTTTAGCAGTTTGTTTTCCTTGAAAAGATGGAAGCCGTTTGTTTATAAAGGTTTTGTCGAGATATATGTTTATTCGTGGGAAGAAGAAAAACTTGAAAGTGTAGTGGATGAATTAGTGGAGGATCAAAGAACGTTTACCACTGTCTTCATGCTTTTAGAAAGAGAAGATGTTGAAAGCGCAATCGAGCTGATAAAAAGGGTGAAGACCAGATTCCCCGCCGATAAACATCTCGATGAAGTTTTGGATAGTTTGGAAGTGAGAAGACATTAGGGGTTGGGATTTAGGGTTTAGGGTTTAGTTCGTCGTTTGTGGTTAAAGACGACCGCCGTCTTCGGTCATGAGTATTTTTTTGACTGGTGACTCATGACTCAAGACTGTGCTCTCTGTGAGTTCCGTGGTTCCCCTGTGAGAATCCCTTACTTGACATTATAAAAATAATCCCTATAATTTTTTTTAAATCAACTCAAACGAAAGGGGGGATTACGAAAAGGATATTCATCTTAACTGTTTTTAACCTGTTTTCCGCTTTTTTTCTGCCGGCGGATAACTTGCTTGTTAACCCGGGATTTGAATTTTGGACAGAGGACGCCCCTGATAACTGGGCATATGAATCAGGTATTACTGTTTTCAGGGAAGATGGAATCGTCCACGGGGGCAGTTTCAGCCTGAAAGATTCTCTTACCACGCAAAGCAACACCGATGTAATAAGCGACCCTGTGAAAATTTCTCCGGGAGCGCCGTGCACGCTCAGGGTATGGGTTTATGACAACGATCCTGCCGGCCGGCTCAGGCTGGCAGCTTTCTGGAATTCCGGCGATAATGATTTTGGACCCTATTCGATCGACAGCACAAATTGGCAGCAGCTGGAGATGATGGCAAACGCTCCTTTAAATACCGACTCGGCAAGATTTGGTATAAGAGCATACGATGTAAACAAGAATTGGGATGGCGACGCTGTTTTTTATATCGATGACGCGGAATTCATAACCACTACCTATCCCCTACCTGTCTTCATTAAAAGAATCTGGCATAAACCCACTCATCCCTCACAAAATGACGAACAAAAAATCTTCGCAGAAATAATCGATGACGGCGATATAACGGACGACTCGCTTTATTACACAATTAATAATTCAGTTTTTTATACAGCTGTTTCTAATTCCTCGATCAACGGAGATACATTATTCTTTAATATTCCGTCTCAGTCGGAAGGCGATACCGTTTTTTATTATTTATGGGTAAAAGACGATAACGACTCAATTGCAGTTTCCGATACAAACGCGTATTACGTGGGTAATAAAGGAATAGTAATCAATGAAATCTGCTACGATACCCCGGGAGCCGATACCGCCTGTTTCGTGGAATTATACGGACCCTCCGGGGCTTCTCTGAACGGAATAGAAATAGTGGGAGTAAACGGCTTAAACGGCAAAGATTATGATAATATCGATCTCACAGGCTATTCTATACCTCCCGATGGTCTCTTTGTTATCGCGCAGGATAGCAGTGTACCAAATTTTGATACGATTACGGCAAAAACCGATTTCCAGAATGGTCCCGATAACATAGAACTTAGATTCAACGGAATAACAATAGACGCACTGGGATACGGAAGCGGCGATTTTGAATTTACCGGCGAAGGATTACCGGCTCCGGATATAGCAAATACCAACAGTTTATGCAGATATCCTGACGGCAATGACACGGACAATAACATAAACGATTTTACGGAAACTTATCTTAAATCTCCCGGAGAAAAAAACACCTCCGGCATTGAAGAGGTTTACGCAAAAATGCCTTTCCATTTAGACTTTTCGCCCATTATGTCAGAAACTCGAAAAGAATTCGTTCTAGACGTCAGAAAAAAAGGAGCCGTAAGCTTTTCAATATACAATATTTTGGGTCAAAAGATTTTCGGATTAAAAAAAGATTTTTCAAATCCCGGCAAATACAAAATCGAATGGAATACTCAAGGGGTTTGTCCTGGTATATATTTCTGTAGTTTGCGTCGAAAAAAAATACATTTAACCGAGAAAATTCTAATAGTAAAGTAGATAGCTATAACGATTTTTCTTCTATTGGGGTCACCTATAAACCCTGAATTTATCATTATAACAAATCCTATCCAAATTACACATTTTAGTCCGGAACATATTTGTGTAATTTGTGAATCTTCTTAAAAACAACAATATACTTTTTTTCTCTGCCTGCCCTATGGAATAGGAGCCCATCCTGAAACAACTTCTATTCCACTGGGCTTGCCCTGCTTGCCCCGTAGGGAAGAATGACTGTATCGGGGTAGGGAGGAACGACTGTACCAGGGTGTGCTTTGTGGTAAAGAATTGAATATTACGGACAGATTTAAACTTGACTTTAGTTATATGTTTGGTAAAATTAAAATAAAAGGAGGATTCTGTGAGTATAAAACTTGAAATACCTGAAGTTAACCTAAAAGAAGAGGATATAAAAACTTTTCTGGCTACTAAACTTTTTGAAGACGGGGTGGTTTCTTTAGGGAAAGCTTCTGAAATAGCCGGGTACTCGGAAAGGACCTTTACTGAGATTCTTCTTCGCAAAGGGATTTCTCCAATAAGGTATGAAAATATAAAAATAAAAGAAGAAACCGCGAATGCTTAAAAAGAAAGTAATTGTTGATACATCTTGCTTAATTGCCCTAGATAATCTCAAGATTATTGACGTTCTTTGTGACTTGTACGAAGAAGTTTTAATAACTCAAGGAGTTTTAAAAGAATTCGGGAAGATAAATTTAGGATGCGTAAAAGTGAAGAAGGTAAGGGAGCCTCTTTTAAAACTTCTTGAAAGAAAACTCAACCTGGGTGTTGGGGAAGCTGAAGTAATAACCTTCGCATTCAGTAATAACTATACTGCAGTCATCGATGATATTATGGCGAGAAATGTTGCCAGAGATCTCGGAATAAAACTTACTGGAACCATAGGTATTCTAATTAAAGCAGAGGAATCAAATTTGATAGAATCCGCTTATATTAAAGCTAAAGAGTTAAAAGACAAGGGATTCTATTTACCCGAAAAACTCCTCAAACAGCTAAAACGAATCAAAAAATGAAAGTTTTAGTGATTAAAGTATTATAACAACAAAAAAAATCCTGCAGATCCGCGCTGATCTGTGTCCTATTCTTATTCCTTATAATAATTCTCCCTCCAATGTCCGACGAATGCTGCGAGGGGAACTTTGTTTTCTTCGAAATAATTTTTTAATAATTCCACAAACTTTTCCATCTTTTCCCTGTCTTTCAAATACTCGTGACTTTCCGGAAATTTATTGTTTAAAATCTTTTTAAAATTTTCTCCTCCGAGACGGGTATTCAGGACTTCTATTAGATAATAATTTACTATTCCTCCGGTTTTCTTTAAGACTTTTCTTACTTCTGTAAGTTTTGGAATAACGGGACTGATAAAACAGAAGGTGTTTATTCCTTCTTTATTTAATTTCTTCAACGCTTTGATCCTTCTCTCGTTGGATGGTGCATGGGGCTCTAGAATTTTTCTCACTTTTTCCGGAAAACAATTTACAGTTAACCCAACGTTTGCGTTTTTAAATTTTTTGAGGATATCTATATCTCTTAAAACCAAATCGGACTTGGTGAGAATCGAGAGGTTTGTATTATCTTTGTCCATATTTTCGAGAACTCTTCTACTGAGCATAATCTCTTTCTCAAGGGGCTGATATGGGTCTGAAACCGAACTCATCGATATTTCTCCATCCACTTTTTCTCTTGCGAGCTCCGGGGCGTTTGTCTTTACCTCAATCCACGTTCCCCACTGCCCGTATTCTTTCCATCTGCTCATGTAACGGGCATAACAGTAAGAGCATCTGTGTCCGCAACCTACGTACTGATTAATTGTATATTTTATGCCGGGAAGTTTTGTTCTTGTGTATATCGATTTTGCTTTTCTCTCGATAATTTTCATAGTTAAAATATAGAGTGTTTCTTATTTTACTCAAGTGGCAACTAACAAGGGAAAAGATTAACCACAGAGACCACAAAGTACACAAAGATTTTGTTTTTCTACTCAACTATTTGACTATTTTACTAAGATTTATAGAATCTACGAACTGAACAGTACTATAGAGTGCAGGAACTGATGGTAAAAAGGTTGAAGACTACAGTAATAATCCGGTTTGTTTTGTTTTTCTTCTGTCTTTTCCAGTTCGGCGGTCTTTCCCGTTTCTGCGTTCAGAACCTGTATAGTCTGGTTTCGAATTTTTTCTCCGGTCTTTTCCGTTTCGACGATCCTTACCGCTTCTTCTATCTGTTCCGGTATATAGGGGAGAGATCATCTTTTTGTTTTTCTGTAGTTCTTTTTTATCCATCTATTCTATTGCCTCCTGTTAAGATTAGGCGGATTGAATTTTATGTTCTAAAAATAATAGCAAAATATACGGAAAGTCAACCCCAAAAAAGAATTTACCACAGAGTACACAGAGAAAAAAACGCACAGAGAACACAGAGATTTTAGGTTGTTTAAAAACCCACCCACCACTCCAAATTATTCTCACACAAAGAACACAAAGACACAAAGATTTCTCTGTTTATCCCCCAACATCCCTATTTTAACAACAAATAGCACAAACTACACAAATGAATTAACGATAGTTATTTTTTGTAAAAAATAGAATTTTTTTGTTTTTATTTGTGCTATTTGTGTGATTCGTTGTTTCTCTTCTTTTGTTTTGATTTATAATTTTACATTTTTATTTGTCATTTTGCTTTTTGATATTTAATCTTTGATTTATCTATAGCATGTTTACCGGATCTATCTCTAAAGAAATTTTTACTGCGGGAATCTTTTTGTTATAGAGTTTTCTTAAGATGTTTTGAAGAACAGAGCTGGTTTTTGATTTCAACAGTAGGTGGAATCGGAAATGTTTTTCGATTTTTCCGATGGGGCAGGCAACAGGTCCGAGAATAGTTATTTTTTTTGCTTCCGCCATACTTTCAATTATTTTCTTTAATCTAACGGAAGCATTTTCCGCCTTTTTTATTTCTTTGGATTTGATGATGATTCTTGCCAGTTTGGTAAAAGGCGGATAATTGGCGGATTCTCTGAATTTTATTTCTTCATTGTAAAAACCCCTGTAGTTATGAGCCGACGCGCTTTTTATCGCGTAGTGATTTGGATTTGAGCTCTGTATTAAAACTTTGCCCGTTTCGCCTCTGCCCGCTCTACCCGCTACCTGTGAGAGAAGTTGAAAGGTTTTTTCCGTTGCTCTAAAATCAGGAAAGTTTAGTGCTGTATCCGCTGAAACGACGCCTACGAATCCTATATCCGGGAGGTCGAGTCCTTTTGTTACCATTTGAGTCCCAAGTAGTATTTGAATCTCTCCTTTTTTTAATTTACTGTATATTTCTTCGTGAGAGTGTCTACCGGAGGTACTGTCTGTATCCATCCTTTTGATACTATATCCTGCGCATTTCTTTTCTATTTCTTCTTCTATTCTTTGTGTTCCCCATCCCAAATAAAATATTTCTTTGCCGCAATCAGGACAGTTTTCTATTCGGTCAATGCGGTATCCACAGTGATGACAGATTAATTTGTTTGTTTTTTTATGAAGAGTTAAAGAGATGTCACAGTCTCTACAGCGGGCAACCCAGCCGCAATTATAGCATTTACCGTAAGGAGCGTACCCCCTTCTGTTTAAAAAGAGAATAACTCTTGATGGTTTTTCTTTATTTAAAGTATTTTCGATTTCTTTTTCCATAACTTCCGAAAAAAGTTTATCCTTAGGGTTTGCAATTTTTACCTCCGGCAGGTCCATACCTTTTACTCTTTTGGGGAGTTCGAGAAGTTTATACTTGCCGTTTTCTACATTATAAAAGGACTCAATCGAAGGGGTTGCACTGCCGAGTATAACCGGAAAATTTCCTATTTTTCCCCTCATGACCGCGACATCACGTCCTGAAAATCTTGGTTTGAGGTCTTCCTGACGATATGAATCGGAATGCTCCTCATCAACTATAATTAAGCCGAGATTTCTAAACGGGCTGAAAACACTCATTCTTGAACCTACTCCTATTTTTAAATTACCGTTTATAGCGTTTAACCAGTATGAATATCTCATACCTCTGGATGATTTGTAGTTATACGATTCGCCGTTTCCGAATCTATCCCTTATTCGCTCAATAACCTGAGGTATCATTGAAATTTCCGGTGTTAAGTAGAGCACACTTTTTCCTTTATCTATTACATGTTCCATCAGTCGCAAATAGATTTCGGTTTTCCCGCTTCCCGTGACCCCAAAAAGAAGAAATGTCTCGAAACGTTCCTCTTTTATCGCTTTCATTATTTTTTTATACGCTTTATTTTGAGATGGATTTAATTTAATTATAGATTCCTTTTTGGGATATTCTTTAAATGTTTTGACTTTCTTCATTATCGGAGGAAGACAGAAAGAAAATACCAGACCAGGCGGGCAGACGTAATAACTTGAAACCCATTGGCAAAGCTTAAATAAATCCAGAGGTAAGTCCAGTATCTTTTCATGGATCTCTTTTGCTCCTTTGAAATATTTTCCTTCTTCGATAACGACACCTTCGAGCATCTTATTTCTAAAAGGTATTCGCACAACACTTCCTTTCTGTAATTTAAGATCTTCTTTTCCCGTGTAAGTGAAAAGGCAAAATTTATCGATTGGGACGGCTACGTTAAAGTATTTCATATAGAGAGAGCCAAGCCTACTTCGTGAGAAGTTGTTTCTTTAAAATCCATGCTCCACTTTATATAGAGTTGCACGGGTAATATTTTTTCTCCCAGAATAAGATATAAGCGTCTGCCTGAACCGGAAAGTTGTTTTATTGTAAATTTCCCGGGTAAATCATTCTCGTATTCATAAATTCTTGTACTACCGTTGTCTGTTTCATAAAGTACTAAGCGTCCTTCAAGAATATAATCTTTAGAATAACGAAAAGAGGTGTACGCGAGGAAACCGGAGCCTTCTTGGGCGTTTATGACTTCAAAGCGACTTCTGAAAGTTACATCTTTTACTTTGTGAATCACGTCGAATCTGCCGCTGTTTTTTCCTCTTTGGGTTTTGATTCTGTTTTGAAACTGAAGATTTTTAACTGGGTAAAAACCCAAATGAATTTCCGCTATCCTGTCGAAAGGTTCCATGCTTGAAATGTTTCGGGAGAGTTCGGTGAAAACGCCGGCGGATAGAACGGGTGAAATCTTTCTCGTGTAACTTAAATAAAAGGCTTCTTCATCTTTATAGAAAGGAGAACTTCTTAAAGTAGGTAATGAGTCTTTTAAGTTGACATATATTGCTTTTAGTCCTTTACCGTTATCGATACCCATCGAATAAGACAGGCTGTTTTTTGTTTCTTTGAAGGTATTTCCTCCGCCTGCGATTTCGAAACGGAAGAGATTTCCCGCAAGTTCTTTATCGGCATAAAAAGAACCCAATCCGTATTTTCCTCTTTCTTCTGATTCACTAAAACTTCCCGTTAATCTTATTGAAGAAAATTTATAGCTCGTTCCCAGAAGTTTCTCTTCTCCCCAGGAAGTCTTTTCGAGGTAAGAACCGAAAAAAATTAGCTCTTTCCACTTACCTGCGATGCCCCTGAAGAAATTTTCTTCGTATGTGGAAAGATGAGGGCTAAAACCTTTTTCTCCTGGGATTATCCCTGCGCTGCGGTAAAAGAAACCCGGCTTGCCCAATATAATGCCCATTCCTAAATCTAGGTCATAATCGCCGATTACGAGTTTTTCGGGAATATAAATTGAAGCGGTGTAATAATCGAAATAATCCTCTTCCTCATAATCTTTTTCGAAAAGACCGTTTACAAATAAACCTTTGTATGGAATGGTAATTCTATTGTATATCTTATTTTGAGATTCTTGTTCTTTATATTCAAAGCGGGATAAAAAATCGAACCCCCTTGGTTTTCTTCTTTTTGCCTCTTTCACCGTTACGAAGTTTTCTATTCTATCGAAAAGGTAAGGTGTCATTCCTTCTACGTTAAGTAATTCCTCTTTTTTTGTGAAAAGGTGTTCTTTTCTGTAATTTATTATCCGTTCCGCGAGATAATTATCGAAATACGGTATGAGCAGCAATTCAACTTTTCTCGCGGTATTTATATTTATCGGGTTTTCCTTTAATCTTCTTATTGTTTCTAAGAGTTCAGGTGTTCTTGTGATTTCCTGGTCTATTTCAAACGGCTCTATTGATATGAGACAAAATAGCAATAACAGTTTTTCCATCTTTTATTTCACCTGAGTGGATTTTTAAAAGCGCTTCTTCGATTTTAATTTTTACGACTTCGATATTTTCATCTTCTTCTGCTTTTTTGCTACATGCTTCCAGGTCTGTTGCTTTGAACAGGTGGATTTTTTCATTACTGTAACCTGGTGTTAGGTAAACCCATCCCAAATTTTCAAGCTTGCCGGGTTTGTAGTTTATTTCTTCCTGGAGTTCTCTCTTAATAGATTCTTCCGGAGTTTCACCCTTTTCAATGGTTCCGGCAGGTATTTCAAGTAGAAAGTCCCCCGCAGCGTATCGATATTGTTTTACTAGTACTATTTCAGAGGAGTTGAGGAAAGGAAGGGCTGCTACAGCTCCCGGATGTGATACGTATTCCCTGAAAGTTTTTATTCCGTTTGTAAGGATGACTCTATCCGCGTTGAAATTTAGCAAATTACCGGTAAAAATTCTTTTTTTTTCAACTGCTTTTTCTTTCATTTTATACCCCTTTTCTTAGATACTTATTAGACACTGGTTTTGGTTGATGTACAAGAAATTTTTGCTTGACCCATATAATTGCATTTTTCTCGGAAATAAAATATCAAAGTTTAAAAAGCAAAATGACAAATAAAAATGCAAAATTATCCCTTCCCCTAACCGCAAAAACAAAAAAATATTTGTGTTATACGTGTGATTTGTTGTTCCTCTTGTTTTTTGGGAGGTGGGAAGGGTTTTTAACAAACAAAATACATTTTTTTCTCTGTGTCTTCGTGTCTTTGTGTGAGAATAAATTTTTAATTTGTAGTTTTCCATTTTGATATTTAATTTTTACATTTTAGCGGCTTTGCCGCAATATGTGGTTTACGGTGAACGTTTCCGATAAGCCGAGATACGGATGATTCTGAATGCCGATCGCGAATTTCATCTTCGAGAATTCAAAGGAGAATCCTGCTGTGGGAATTAGAGGATTGGTCAGCAGACCGAGAGAAGCATTGAAAGTCGGGAATCTTATTTCGTATCCGAACCCTAACCCTATTCCCCAGTTTTCCGTAAAGTTAATCTTTACCCCGATTTTGTTCCACTCGTCCCGGTAAACACCGCATAATTCCAGTTCAGAGGGAATTGTGCTATTTCTTATCCATGATAGGGGGTGGAAAGCTCTGAGATAGACTCTGTGGTTTGGTAAGGAAAAACCGATAAGAAAATCGACTTTGAATCCGAAGTTATCTTCATCTTCTTGGGATAAATTTAAAAGAGAAGGTTCTATCATAAAAAAAGTTTTGTCTATTTGTTTTATAAAGACACCTTCTAATATTAGTTCCCTGTAGAAAGAAGTGCCGAAGTGTGAAATTCCCAGCCCATAAGAATCATTCAAGTAGTCAATCCTGACCGTCTGTAGTTCTGGTATGGCGTATAGGTTCTGGTACGTGACGGAAAAAGAATTTTCCGGTTCTCTCGGTATATTACCAAAACCAAATTCTTCCGCTGTTCTTAATGGAGGAAATAGTGAAAATAATATTAAAAGCATCAGTTCTTCACCTTATGGTTTTATCGATTTTCGTTATATAGTACCTGTATTTCCTTATTCAAGAGAGCTCTATTATAAATTCTGAGATTGTCTATTTTCCCTGCCAGAGATTGTTCTTTTTCAAAATGTACGGTGTCCGATACGAAATCTTGATCCTGTCCAATTATGACTCCGGGCTCTCCGATATTTAAGGCTATATCGCCTATGTATGTACCCAGAGCTATGCCATCTGTGTACAAAGTTCCATATGTGCCGTTTCTAATAAAAATTAAAGAATGCCATTTTTTATCAAGGATAGTGATCTCCGATGGTAGGGTTATTCTACTATCTTCGATAGAGAATTCCCAGGCTTTTTTATCGTAGTTATAGAATATTAAAAATGCATTACTTTGGGTTTTCCTTGAACAGCTTATAACAGCGTGACCGGGGATACGTCCTTCTCTGTGGATTGTATTAAGTTTAATAAAAAACGAAATAGTTAGGTTTTCGAGCCCGTGAAAAACAGTACTCGGAACGGTCATATAGTCTTCGATGTTATCCCCTATTTTTAAAACGTTATCGACAGATGCATTACCGAAAAGGGTCCCATGATTTCCATTTCCACTTTCATCATTTGTGTTGCCATTAAAAAGATATTCGGCTACTAATCCATCACTTGGAATATTGACTCTAAAAATTTTTTCTCTTTCTCCTAACCATTCTTTCCATTCTTTTTGAGAACGTAGAAAGGCTAAATCATTATCTATCTTTATATAGTTGAAATTATTATAACCGTTTATAATTGCAGTTTCCAGATTTTCTAAACTTTTTTCTTCATCTTTTAATCTACTGTATGCGCATGCAATATTGTAATATACTCTTCCTTTATTACTATTTCCTAAATAAAGAGATATTTTGTAGGCTTTGATTGCATCCTCGAGCCTTTCAATGTTTGAGAGACTGTTGCCATAATGATAATATAGTCTGTCAGTGGCATAATGAGATAGAGCCTCTTCATATTTCTCTACTGCTTTCTTATCTTCTTTGAG
>Ga0307437_1000087_pt1 | contig 68756 bp, 58 predicted proteins | sample SalMarWE160390MG_FD_202146 | JGI IMG/M metagenome (GOLD analysis project Ga0307437, IMG submission 202146) | Salt marsh sediment microbial communities from the Plum Island Ecosystem LTER, Massachusetts, United States - WE1603-90 | ecosystem: Environmental > Aquatic > Marine > Intertidal zone >...
TTCGCCACCTTCCCATGTCTTGAAAAAGTGTGCAAGGGCAAGTGAGCCCTCAATAGTATAAAAGTCAAAGATCTTCTTATGCCATAGCTCAGCTTTCAGACCTGGTGTCTCCTCAGGATTGATCCTTGTGCCGGTGGCTATAATTAATATATCATACGGTAATACTTCCCCATTATTGAGAATCAACTTATTTTGATCGGCCTCAATTTTTTCAACCCCCTCAAAAAGAATATCCACGCCAGGGGGTATAAAATTCTGCTTTGGTTTAATGACGTCTTCTTTCTTGTAATAACCAAATGGAATAAACAGAAAACCCGGCTGATAATAATGTATCTTATGCTGGTCTATTATGGTTATTTTCCACTCTTCACGCGGTAATTCCCTGCTCATTTTATTAGCCATAATAGTCCCGCCAGTACCACCTCCCAGAATAAGTAATTTTTTCATAATCGTATGTCGTTTGCTTATTTTTAAAAATTAATGCTTGCAAATATAGTTTGCTTTATATATATAAATATATGGATAAGTACTTTTGTTAACGGAATAACAGTGATATATATCATGTATTGATGCAAGAGTTACATATACAGGGTATTAAGATTAATTATCAATACCCGGACATAGCTTTAATTATTAGCCTGACCGGATACTTGCCGTACTATCCAGAGTGAAAAACTTACCGGGCATCATTCTTTAGTGTTAATTCTTGCAATTGGGTTAGATATTTAAGAAGGAGTGATTATCTTAGTCATATCTTTTACAAAACATCTTTTAATAAAAGAAATATGACAATGCAAAAGAAAGGCTCCTTTTTTATCATTTTTATCTTTATTTTTGGCTTCCTCACCGTAAATGTATTCTCTGCCATCGTATACGACCCGATTGGTAAATGGAAGTTTACTGCACCGGGCGCACCTTATGGTTATGATCAGGGAATAATAGAAATAGTTAAAGAGGATGATGAGTTCAGGGCAACTATTTCATTTACAGGGATGGATTATAAATTTGAACTCGAGAAGGTAAAGTTTGAAGAAGAAAAACTTAACTTTAATCTATACCTCGAAGGAGAGGATGTTTATGTGTTGATGTCATTCAGTGAAGAGGACAAACTTTCAGGCAAGGCTATATACTCGCAGGGTGAAGTGACACTTTATGCTACGAGGGAAGTAATAGAAGAATAAATATCAGTCGTTTTTATTCAATAATAATTAACTTACCTTTTTTTATCATTAAAGTAATTCAGTATACAAATCAATATTGGATAATATGAAAAGAATCATACTCTTATTTTTCCTTATAGCCTGTTTCTTATCTGTAAAGGCTCAGGTAATTTTTTATGAGCCTATGAGTGACAGGCTTACAGGCTACAGCATGGATGTTGAACTTGATCCTGAGGCAAAGACTGTCATAGGTTCAATGGAAGCGTATTGGATTAATAATTCAAAGAGAAGCGTGCGGGACATACAAATGCATATGTACCTAAATGCATTCAGAAGTAATAAAAGTACTTTCTACAGTGAGAATAACGGATCCCCCGGCAACAGTGAGATAGATTACGGATGGATAGAGATCAATAATATAATCAACCGTAAGGGTACGGATCTGAAAAAATATATGGAATATATTCAAACTGATGATGGTAATCCATATGATAAGACAGTACTCCGTATAATGCTTCCTGAGCCTGTAGCTCCCGGTGATACTGCTTTCCTTTACATCGATTTTACTTCAAAGCTGCCCTCAAGTATCAGGAGAACAGGTTTTACAGATGATTTCTTTTTTGTGGCACAGTGGTTCCCGAAATTTGGCGTTTACGAGACTAAAGGAATGCGCAATGCTGAAGAGGATGGTTGGAACTGTCACCAATTTCATTCAAACTCGGAGTTCTATGCCAATCATAGTGTTTACAAAGTTAAGATTAAGATACCTGAGGAATATATTGTCGGTAGCGGAGGCCAGCTGATCAGTGAAGAAGTTAACGATGAGGGTTTCAAGATATTAAATTACAGGGCTGAGGATATTGTCGATTTTGCATGGACAGCATGGCCCGGATATAAGGAGTATGAAGATCAATGGGAGCATGTGGATATAAGGTTCCTTTCTCCCGCCGGAAGGGAGAACCAGGTAGAGAGGCAGTTCACAGCAGTGAAGAATGCACTTGAATATCTTAATGAGCATGTAGGCCCTTTCCCATGGCCTCATCTTACATTTGTAGATCCTCCCACCAAGGGCGCGGGCGCAGGAGGTATGGAATATACTACCTTATTTACCTCAGCCAGCGCTACGAATATACCAGAGTATATTCTTTTGCCGGATATGGTAACCGTTCATGAATTCGGGCATTCATATTTTATGGGTATGCTTGCCACTAATGAGTTTGAAGAACCATGGATGGACGAAGGAATAAACTCCTACTGGGAATCAAGAATAATGGATCATTATTACGGACCCGGTAAGGGAATAATCAACCATGAAAACCTCATGCTTTCCGACAGGGAGATGCAGCGCATAGGTTACGTGCATGCACCCAACAGGAGTGTCTCTGATAACAGCCCTGTCTCATGGGAATACCCGCATGGTTCATATGGTATGCTTTCATACCAGAAAGCCGCAACATGGCTGCTAACCCTTCAGGGAATCATAGGAGAGGAAACTATAGACGAAGTTTTCAAGACATACTATAATGAGTGGGCTTTTAAACATCCATCAGCAAAGGATTTTATTGAGATCACCAACCGTGTAGTGACAAAAATGCATGGCGATAAATACGGGGAAGATATGAACTGGTTTTTTGACCAGACCCTCTATGGAACAGGGATATGCGATTATAGGCTGGCGGGAATATCAAACCACAAGGAAAGGTCGTTCAGGGGGATGTTAAAAACAGATACTGCGGGAATGATTCTGGAGAAGGATGATACGGCAGGCGATACCCTTTACACATCTGTTGTCAGGGTGGAAAGGCTCGGAGAAGTTAAATTACCCGTGGAAGTTCATATACTTTTTGAAGATGGAACGGAAGTGACTGAATACTGGCACGGTAAGGGCAGATACATGGATTTTGAATATTCAGGACCACATAAAATAACCCGGGCAGTTATTGATCCTGACTATAAGATAACCATGGATGTAAATTATATGAATAACTCCTATACCATTAAACCTGATAAGGTTCCTCAAAAAAGAATAATAAGGAAGATAGCAACTTTCATGCAGTTTTTTACACATATTATCTCATTATAAAAACCAGGCAGTATGAAATTTATTAAAGCGTTTACCTCGGGTGCAACAAGAGCATTGCATTCTGTTAAGGCCCTGTTATTAATATGGCTGCTTACTTTTTCAGTGCTTGCAGTTTTTTCATTACCATTGAAATCATTTTTAAACAATGCCCTGGGCAATACAGCATCTACCAGTTTATTGAATGATGGTTTTAATATCAGTTTTTTCCTGGATCTTGGGCAGTCGTTTAGCCCGATGATGTCAGCTATTACAGGCGGCATGTTGATAGTATTAATAATATTTTTTTTCCTGTATGCATTCCTTAATGGGGGCTTGTTCGATTCATTGCTTAAAAATAAATGGGCATATAAACCAAGCGACTTCTTCAGGTCATCTGCAAGATACTTTCTGTCATACCTTGCTATAATGATATTGGTCTTGTTAATGATACTTGTTGCTATGTTCCTTATAATAGGCTTACCACTTATTATCCAGAGAGCAGGCTCATCCGGCTCAGAAGAGACAACATGGAAGCTTTTATCAATACTGAGAATTGTTGCATTGCTTATACTCCCCATATTCCTGCTGGTAGTAGATTATTCAAGGGTATGGCTTGCTGCAAATAACCACTGTAAGGTTTTTAAGGCCCTGGGATATGGTTTCAAGGGTACCTTTAAATCTTTTTTCGGTTCTTATTTTTTCATGCTGATCATGGTCATTGTGCAGGGATTGTTTGCTATACTGGCAGTTAAATTAATATCGGGCTATTCTCCTGACTCAGGCGGCGGCCTGTTCCTGTTGTTCTTTTTGTCCCAGGTACTTTTCTTTATCAAGCTATACCTCAGGGCACTGAGATATGGAGGTGTAACAGCAATGTACCAGTTATGAATTATTAGTTATGAGTTATGAATCGGGATCCGGGCTCGCAGCAGTCATCCCGACAATCCTGCCGGGATTCGCACTACTTGGTTCATAACTCATAGTTTAATCAGTTTCAGGTAGTCGATGCCTGCCATATTGCCGGATTGAGCCCTAAGATCACTACCCTTTATTATCACCGCCAAAATATTTTCACCTTCAAGGAAGGTATGGTTTCCAAGGGATATTTCTACAACTTCCTCACCGTCAGTGTACCCGTTGAAGGTGCTACCTGCTGCATTAGCGTTCAGTTCAAAGCTAATAATTCCATAATCACGTGCTTTTGATAATCTGGCCGTAACTTCATACATACCTGTCTCAGGTATAAGAAATCTAGTAAAGAGTTTATCGCCTGTCTCTCCATTTCTCCACCATAGTTGTCCTTTATTACTCCAGTCCCAGCTGGTAATATACTGTGTTTCGGCTGAACCGCCTTCAACGGCCATCACCTCAAGGAACTCGCCTTCAATTATACCATCATCGTCCATTACGGGTTTTATTATGTCAGATCTTTTCCGGGGAACAGGCCTGGAAACTGCCTCTTCATCAGGGCTGATATTTATTTCTGCGCCCGGTAATATGTAGTAATAACTTGAAAGGGCATAATTAATTACCGTAGGTGCCCAGTGCCATAGTTCAATATTGGAGCTGATTTTTTCTTTAAAAGGTATTGCATCGAGCGACCTGAAGCGCATATTAACTGACATGGCAGGATTGAAATTTCCTGCACCTGTTGGTTGTGCTATAAAGGGATGACTGAATTTCTCCGGGCGGCACCATGCGTAACCATAGTAATCTTCAGTTCCGGTACCGATGGAAGAGGGGAATGGTTCATTATCCACAAATATCTTTTCATCTCCTTCTCCCCACCATGTGTCAGTGGTATTATATACAGTAACGGCATCTCCGGCATATAACCCTTTACCCTTAATGTCAATGTAATTGATGTCGAAATGCTCTCCTGTGCCACCGGCATTTTCCGCTCCGGCTGTTTTGATATTATGGTACTCATGCCATGATGCCCCGAAATACATACTGTTCCTGTGCCATTTATAAGGTTCAAAGCATATCTCCGTTTTTACATTTACTGTCTGTTCTCCAAAGTTATGTATTTGAAAATCAATTGATTCCCTGAAAGGCATTATCCATTCTGATTGCATCGTTCCTTCATCGTTTACCGAGGTGTACCATGTATCTGAAGTAAATAATTCAAACCCTGTCCCGAAGAAATCACCTGCAGGAACCCAGACTGTCCTTACCCCGTCAAAGACAATCCCAATAACCGTAGATCGAAGTGCCTGGTTAATATCTTCAGATTCAATATTCATTTTAATCTGGCATATTGCCTGTTTACCTTTACCTGTGGAATAGTTTATTGAACTGTCGGGCGGAATTTCACCTGCAAGGAGAACCGGTTCACAAACAATATCACTTGTTCTGACAAGTTCCTGGTTTACTTCATTTATCATGCTTTCGGAATCCCTGAGTATTTCCATGTTTAAGGTCTCGACTTTAACATTGTCATCATAATCCCTGTAACAGATATTATAATAAACACTTGGTTTACGTCTGTTTTCACTTATAAGTATTGAATCGCATTCATAAGTTATTTTGCAGTGTTCAGAATAAGGGATTGGCAAATAAAGATTATGTCCTCTCCTGTAATAATCTGACTCCGGGGAAACAGATGAACTAAGCGGTTCTCCAGCCATAAGTTGTCCGCTGAGTACTTTAAGGATATTATCTTCAATAAAAGGCTCTTCATTACTGTCAAGGTAAATTCTGGCAGTGCCATCATGACTTCCTGCACCGGCAAAAGTCATCCACCATCTCACTATGGCACCTGGTCCTTCATGGTCGAAAAGTACGAATTCCCTTCTTCCGTTATTTTCTTCTTCACGGATAAACTGGGTATAGTCGGCATTGGCAAACCATCCTTCCTCACCAGGCTCTATCGATTTGCGGTCGTAGCTGCTGAATTGCTTCAGTTTGTAAGAAGGATCAGGATAGTGTGTTATGTTCTGCCTGTCGGTCATTTCGGACAATAAACAGTCAAATGTAATGACTTTATTTTCTGAGCAGGAATTTAAGAAGAAGGTTAAGGCTGAGGCTCCTCCTACGATAACGAGGATTACAAATCCTCGTATCTTCGGAGGACGCAGTAAGGCTCTGCCAAAGATGGATAACAAGGTTTTGATTCTGAAGAGTTTCATGGTACGAGGTTTTTGTTGTTTATATCAAAATTAGGAAAATAAAACCAAAGATGAATTACGAGAGGCGAGAGATGAGATGATATGAGGTTCCCTGAATATAAAAATAGCCCAATCTCAGCCTCAGCCTCAGCCTCAGCCTTAGCCTCAGCCTTTATTAATAAGTATTTATACTATATATAAAATAAGTCTATATATTGTTTTTGCTACCATATTACTCGTCTAATTTTGAATGGGGTAACATTATCGACTTACATAAATCTTATGGAAAGGGAAAGTCTGTTTAACATTTTGAAGCAGGATGTCCGATTCGAAGAAGGATTAAATTCTTGCATAAATTGTGGCGTATGCACTGCAATTTGTCCTGCCGCTGAGTTTTACAATTATGATCCCAGGAAGATAGTGAACATGGTTCAGACGCGTGATAACAGTATCATACTTGAACTACTGAAGAGCGAGACCATATGGTATTGCGGTCAGTGCATGTCGTGCAAAACAAGGTGCCCACGGGGTAATACACCAGGTTCAATAATAATGGTACTCAGGCAGCTATCACAGAAATTAGGGGTATTTACTGAATCTGAAAAAGGAAGGCAACAATTTGCTGTTAAAAGGACAGCAGGTGATAATATATTAAACCATGGTTATTGTGTCCCTGCCTATGGTGTTGATCCTGAAAAGCATCCCGAGCAGGGTCCGGTATGGGAGCATATTTATGATAACCTGGAGCATGTAATTGCCCGTTTTGGTGGTGAGCTTAACGGCAAGGAAGGTCCACTGAGAGGTTTCAGTCCTGAAGTAATGCAGGAACTTAAAGATATCTTTAAGGTAACGGGTGGGCAGGACCTGTTCGATACCATAGAAAAATATTCTGAACAGAAAGCTGCAGAGATGGGTATGGAATATAAGCCGGAGGGGACAGATTGCGAATATTTTAACTATGTATATACCTATGACAGCGGTTGTCATTTTTGTGACAGTATATTAGAAGAAGAATATGAAACTGGAAGGGAAGAAGAGAATATGGAAAGAATTTCAGAAAGAGATTCCTGATAATCATTTTTTCTTTGTCAGGTCCTGTATCAGGCAGAGTTTTTTCCCCGGATCAGAACAGTTCTTGATAAAAATGCTGAGGGAAGAACTGGGTAAAGACATATTTGAAGACCCGAGACATACAACCTGTACAGGGATTGGATATCATGGTGATGTGGTACCCTTTGATACCATACAGGCGGTTGTTGCCAGGCATTTTGCACTGGCAACAGAATACGGGTACAGGGATATACTGATATCATGTGTAACATCCTTTGGCATATACGAAGAGATAATTGAAACGTGGAAACATTTTCCTGAAACACTGGAAAAAACAAGGGAAAATCTGTATAAGGCCACAAAGAGGGAATTTGAAGTTCCACGTACAATCTTACATACCAGTGATGCTGTTTATAAATTCAAGGACGAGATAGCAGCCAGGGCCAGATATCCTCTTGTTGACCATAAAACCGGTGAACCGCTGAAAGCAGTTGAGCATATTGGCTGCCATTATTCAAAGATGTTTCCCAAGTACGGAGTTGGAGGTGCTGAATTTCCTCATACATTAGTTGGAATGATAGAATCATGGGGGGGGGAAGTTATTGATTATCCTGAGCGCAGGCATTGTTGCGGGTTCGGTTTTCGCCAGTATCTTGTCCAGGCCAACAGGGGATACTCAATGTCAAATTCAAAAAAGAAATTTGAATCCATGGAACCCTACAAACCGGAATTTGTACTCGCTAACTGCCCCGGCTGCACTATGTTCATGGATAAATGGCAATATACAATAAAAGAGCAGGAGGGAAAAACATACGGTGTGAATGGTCAGGGGATTCCTGTTTTGACATATGAAGAGCTCGCTGGCCTGGTAATGGGATTTAGTCCCTGGGACCTTGGTGTACAATACCATATGGTGCAGTCAGAACCCCTGTTAGACAAGATGGGTATACCATATGATAAGGACAAAAAATATATAGCAAAGGATGGCAGCAAAATGGCAGCACCAAAAAACCTGATCAATGCCTGAGCAGAAAGACAAACACATAATAATTATTGGTGCAGGCACTGCAGGTTGCACTGCAGCAGGTCAGCTTGCAAGGGAAGGTTACAGGGTAAGCCTGATAGAGAAAGACGGTAAGCCGGGAGGTAAGGTAAATAACTGGTACCAGCTATTCCCTGACAGGAGAAAAGGAGAGGAAGTAAGAGAGTTCCTTATGGGCGAAATTGATAATCCTCTGATCAGTATTAACTTAAATACTGATATTGACAGTATTGTAAAAAAGAATAGCAAATACCTGGTTACCACTACACGCGGAGTAATGCCTCCTGCTGATGCTATTTTACTGGCTACAGGTTTTGACCTTTTCAATCCAGAGCGTAAGGAAGAATATGGTTACGGAATTTATAATGATGTTATTACTTCAGTTGAGCTGGAAGAGAAATTCAGTTCAGGCTCTGTTCTGACTTCAAAAGGTACTCCTCCAAAGCGGGTTGGCATTGTTCATTGTGTAGGATCGAGAGATGAAAAAGTTGGCAATTTTCATTGTTCAAAAGTGTGCTGTGTAACAGCTGTTAAGCAGGCAATTGAAATAAGGGAGATGTTACCGGCAACCGAGGTGTTTTGTTTCTACATGGATATGCGGATGTTCGGTCCGTATTATGAAGAGTTGTACAGGGAGGCTCAGGAAAAATGGGGAGTTAATTTTATAAGGGGGAAGGTGTCGGAAGCGAGTGAAAATATAGAAGGCCGATTACTTGTCAAGGTTGAAGATACACTGGCCGGCAAGCCTCTGAAGATGCAGGTCGATTTGCTGGTCCTGATGATAGGTATGGAAAATTCGCTTTCTGGAAGAAGAATAGCAGAAGACCTTAACCTGAAGATAGGTATGAACGGATTTTTCAGTGTGGCAGATAATCATTATGGCAATAACAGAAGCAATATGAAGGGTGTTTTTTATGCAGGCACCTGTACTGCCGCCATGAATATTACCGATACTATTTCCCATGCCAGGGCCGCAGTGGTAGAGATCAGCTCATATCTCAAGTCATCAGAGAGGGAGGTAGAAGTATGAAGAATTTTGGTTTTTCATCGATTAAGCCAAGGGTTATTGATTATGACCGTAATAATAAGGCTGTTTCGGATTATATTCTGAAGCATGAGCCTTCATTTGCCCTTTGTATAGGATGCGGGGGCTGTGCTGCTACCTGCTCAGCCGCACGTTTTACTGATATGAGTTTGAGGAAACTTAATATACTTGTTAAAAGGGGTGAAAACGATGAGGTAAGAAGATTAATGAACAAATGTATGTTATGCGGTAAATGTACCCTTGTCTGCCCCCGCGGAGTGAATACCAGGAATGTTATTTTTCTTACACAACAGGCTTTCAGAAAATTAGACAATTATGCAGTTTGATCCTTTTGTCATACCGTTTAATATAGGCCTTTACTTCATCATATTATACTGTGTAGGCACATGTATTGTATGGTTCAGGGACCTGTCGCGGCCAGACAAACTCAGGTTGCAGAGGGGATTCTTTGGCAGGCCTTTCGTCTTGAGTATAAGGGAAATATTTATGGAAAGCCTTATCCACAGGAAGATAATCAAGGTTAATCCCGTACTGGGCTACATGCACATGAGCCTGGCTTTTGGCTGGTTTTTGCTGATAGTACTTGGAACAATTGAAGCTGATATTTTTGGTGAAAGTCATCTTAATCCACCCTATAAGGCTATATTCTTCAGGTTCTTCAATCCGGAACATAGAGCGGAAGGGTTTGCCATGGCTTATTCATTTATAATGGACCTTATCCTTGCATTTATCCTTTCAGGATTGATGATAGCCATAATAAAAAGGTTCTGGTCACGTATTGTTGGAATGAAAAAAACAACGAGGTTAAAGACACTCGATAAGATTGCCCTTACTTCGCTCTGGCTCATTTTCCCCAGCAGGTTGCTGGCCGAAAGCTTTACCTGTGGAGCTGCGGGATCAGGCAGTTTTCTTACGGGCTCGCTTGGTTCTTTCTTCGCAGGATTTTTGCCTTCATCTGATCTGGCATATCCTTTCTGGTGGTTATATTCGCTTTCACTTGCAGTCTTTTTTATCTTATTGCCCCGTACAAGATATATGCATATACCTTCAGAACTGTTCCTTATATTCCTGAGGAATTCAGGTGTCAGGACAGGTGATCAGTATGGATCATTTGCCGAAGCACAGGTATATAGCTGTTCATCCTGCGGAATATGCCTTGATAAATGCCAGCTCAGTAGCTCAGCAGGAATAAATAACATACAATCAGCATATTTTGTCAAAGGATTAAAAAGGAATGATGATGTTTATGATATATCATTAAATTGCCTGATGTGTGGCAGGTGTGAAACAGCATGTCCTGTAGGTATAGAGCTTGGTGCCCTAAGGATGATTCAGCGAAGGGCCGGCGAAGCACCTGAAGACATGAAGACCATCTGGTCAGGATATATGCGCGAAAGAAACCAGAACATCCGTTACGGATCAAATAATTACACAAAAGTTTATAAATACCTGAAACCTGAAATAATTGATCCGGCCACGGAGGTAATATATTTTGCAGGTTGTATGACACATCTCAGCCCGGGCATAGCTTCGTCAATGGAAAAAATATTTAAAGCCTCGGGTGTGAATTACCGGTTTATGGATAAAGATGGATCGGTATGTTGTGGCAGGCCGCTTATGCTGGCCGGGAAAGACAGGGAGGCCAGGGAGCTTATTCAACATAATTCATCTGCTATCTGGAGCTCGGGAGCAAAAACACTGGTAACGTCCTGCCCTATTTGCCTGAGAGTATTTACTGAAAGTTATCACCTGGATGTCGAAGTTCTTCATCATACACAGTTTATCAGCCGGATGATAGAGGAAGAAAGACTGGATCTAAAATTCCTGAATCAGACTGTGGTATATCATGATCCGTGTGAACTGGGTAGAGGGCTGGGTATTTATGATGAACCCAGGAAAGTATTATACCATATAGCCAGGTATCAAAAAACATCTTTTGAAAGGGAAAATGCGCACTGTTGCGGTGGAAGCCTGGGCAATATTAAGCTCGACAGCCGAAAAAAAACAGCGGTAGCCTCTGATGCACTAAATGATCTTATACAATCAGCCCCTGATTATCTTATTACTTCCTGCCCTCTGTGCAAGAAAACATACAGGAAAGCGGAAAAATCAGACACACCGGAAATACTGGATGTAGCTGAATTAGTGGTAAAAGCAATATCCGAGCCTGGCAGGACAGAAAAACTGCACAATAAAAAGCATCATAAAGAAGTTATATACGTGGAGGCAAAATAAATTTTACCTTATTGAATGGAATCAAAATTCTTCAGTTTATATTTGCGCGTGGTATGATTTTTGCGAATCTATCATTTGCATAAAGTGAGGAATGTTCTTGTTTTTATGAATGAAGGTTTTTAGGGGATGAATAAATCGTTTGTGTAATTTTTTACCAGGTTAGTCAAAAAGATTCTTCTAGTATCCATAATAAATTAACTTTGTGGTATATAGAATATTCTGAATAACCTGTATTGATTGTAATATTCTAGACTATTCTTATGATTAAACGGTAAATTATTCCTCTATTAATGAAGTAAATGGTGAATTATTTATTATTATGTACTATGAGAAGGATGAAAGATTTTTTTGTAATTGTGTTGATTCTTGTTTTAGCGAGTAGCTGTGGAAATCATACTAATGATACTTTCAGTGAACAACCTATATCATATATCACACAACAGGAAGACGGGACCATTATTCTTGACCTTGAAAGGGCATATCTTTTAGAGGACAGCCTGCATCCTGATATGAATACTGCGGAATGGTCGTTCAGAATAAAATCCAAGGGCAGATACGAACTATGGCTCTGTAGTTATACCAAAGACACTATGGATCTGAAATATGAAGAACCTGTTTTTATCAATTTCCAGGATAAAAGAATAAAGGCAGAATCTATTATAGGGAATGAGATAGTATTGGGTACACCAGGCCTGGGCAACATGTATTTCAGGGCTGACTCAAAGCTGGGCTCTGTATATATAGAAAATCCAGGTGACTATAATATTCAGCTTGTAGGTTCTAAGGTAAGACCCTTTGAGACTACTTCCCTCAGCAATAGTTCAAGGCATACAGAACTTAGAAGCCTGATACTAAAACCAATAACCGAATGACCCGCTTGCCCGGCAAATTCAATATTGATAACAAGGTAATTATAATAACGGGTGGTGAAGGTGTTCTTGGAAGCACCCTTGCATCTGAACTGGCATCCATGGGTGCCAGGATTGTTATAATTGGCATCAATAAGCAAAAAGGACGGGAAATAGAAAAAACCATAACCGGGAATAAAAATACTGCTGTTTTTTATTATGCCAGTGTCCTCGACAGGAAGGCTCTCATAGAAATCAGAAGATCAGTAATCTCTGAATGGGGTACAATAGACATCCTGATTAATGCAGCAGGAGGCAACATCCCGGGAGCGACAGTGGGAGAGGACGAGAGTATCTTTGATATGAACACCGATGACTTCAGGAAGGTATATGAACTTAACCTTGATGGTACGGTAATCCCTTCACTGATATTTGGTGAGCAAATGTCGAAACAGGGCAGGGGCGTTATCCTAAACTATTCATCAATGGCATCGTTAAGGGCTATAAGCAGGGTTGCTGGCTACTCAGCAGCCAAGGCTGCAGTTGATAATTTTACCAGGTGGATGGCTGTTGAAATGGCAACAAAATTCGGTGATGGGATCAGGGTAAATGCCATTGCACCCGGATTTCTTGTGACAAATCAAAACCGTGAACTACTTATTGAAAATGATGGTTCACTGACAGACAGGGGAGAGAATATTATCAGGCAGACTCCCTTTGGCCGCTTTGGTGAGCCGGAGGAGATCACGGGTACCGTTTTATGGCTAATCTCTGATGCCTCAAGCTTCGTTACCGGGGCAGTTATCCCAGTTGACGGAGGTTTCTCAGCTTACAGCGGGGTATAGGTGTACGACTCAATCCATTTTCTTGCGTTTATGAATGCCTGTATCCATGGTGTCACCTCGTCTTTTTTTCTTTCTTCCGGGTACCAGGCACACTGCCAGGGCATAAATGATCTTTCAAGATGGGGCATCATGGCCAGGTGCCTGCCATCATGTGAGCATACAGCCGCAGCATTATATTCTGAACCGTTTGGATTGGCCGGGTAGGTGCTATGGTGGAATTTAATAGGGATACTGTAAGCTGATTCGTCATAGGGCAGGTCAAACCGACCTTCTCCATGTGCAACCCATATGCCCAGTTTCATTCCTTTCATGCCATTAAGCATAATTGAATTACTCTCACGGATATTAACGATAAGGAAAGCTGACTCAAACTTACCGGAAGCATTATGCAGCAATGAAGGTTTCAGTTCATGTTCAGGATAAATAAGGTTCAGCTCTGCCATCAGCTGGCAGCCGTTGCATACACCCAGGCTCACGGTATCGTCACGCTTATAGAAGTTCTCAAGTGAGATCCTGGCTTTTTCATTATACCTGAATGCCCCTGCCCAGCCCTTTGCTGAACCCAGCACATCTGAATTTGAAAAACCACCGACAAACACTATGAAATTCACATCTTCAAGGTTTTCCCTGCCATTAATAAGGTCGGTCATATGAACATCCTTCACATCAAAACCTGCCAGGTACATGGCATATGCCATTTCCCTGTCACCATTAACTCCTTTCTCGCGTATTATGGCAGCTTTAACTCCCCCGGATTTACGTTTGCCGTGAGCTATGCCCAGGTCTTTGAGCCTTCCTGTAAAATCATTCATATCATATACAAGCCCGTGGTTATTGTAGTTTTCATATCTTTCAAGGGCCAATTCCCTGCCACACTGTTTCCTGTCAAAGAGATATGAAGTTCTGAACCACTTAGTCCTCAGTTCATCAATATCAAAAGTATACTCATTCCCTGCCCTGGAAATGAACACTGCCCTTCTGGCAACCGGCTTCCCGATTGAATAATAAGAGATCCCATTATCCAGCAATATTTCTGCTACTTCATCTTCATTTTCAACCTGGATTATTATACCAGGGTTTTCGCTGAAGAGCAGCTTTATCATATCATCTTCGTTTACAGCATCAAGGTTTATACTTATTCCCCCTTCAGTACTTGCAAAACACATTTCCAGGAGGGTTGTAATCATACCACCCGCGGAGATATCGTGGCCGGCAATTATTTTTTCATCATTAATAAGATCCTGTACGGTATTGAATACAGTCACAAAGTAGGCAGGATCATTTATTGTTGGTGTTTCTGTGCCTATCCTGTTACGTACCTGTGCAAAGCTGCTGCCACCCAGCCTGCATGAATCGCGGCTCATGTCAATATACAACAGGCTTGTCTCAGAGTCTGCTACCATAACGGGCTCAATACTTTTCCTGACATCTGTTACCTCAGCAGCGGCTGATATTATTACGGTACCCGGGGAGTATACAATATCATCCGTATATTTCTGGGTCATTGACAGGCTATCTTTTCCTGTTGGTATATTTATGCCAAGGCTTATTGCAAAATTACTGGCAGCCTCCACGGCCTCATATAGTCTTGCATCTTCACCCGGGTTTTTACATGGCCACATCCAGTTAGCTGAGAGGGATATTCCTGAAATACCATTCTCCAAAGGAGCCCATATTATATTGGTAAGAGCTTCTGCGATTGACAGTACTGATCCGTGTGCAGGATTTATCAGGCCAGCCAGGGGCGCATGGCCAACAGATGTAGCAAATCCTTTAATGCCCCTGTAGTCCAGTGCTATCGCACCCAGGTTGTTTAGAGGAAGTTGCAGTTCGCCCACACATTGCTGTTTGGCTATTCGCCCGGTAACCGAGCGGTCAACCTTATTGGTCAGCCAGTCTTTACAGGCAACTTCTTCAATCTGCATCACCTGGTTTATATAATAATACAGGTCATCTATATTATATTCCACTTCATTGTACGAAGGTTTAATGCTTTGATCCCTCATTACTGTCTGCGGGGGATCTCCAAAGAAAGAAGTAAGTTGCAGGTCAATTGGTTTGTCACCGGTTTCTGAATTTTCGAAGGTGAACTGGTGATCGCCTGTCACTTCACCTATTATATAAATGGGAGCTCTTTCTCTTTCGGCGATACTGATCAACTTATCCACATCCTTTTTCTTTATGACCAGTCCCATTCTTTCCTGGGACTCATTACCTATGATCTCCCTTGCAGAGAGGGTAGGGTCTCCTGCGGGCAATTTACTTATATCTATTTTACCTCCTGTTGCTTCAACCAGTTCTGAAAGGCAATTCAGATGTCCTCCTGCTCCATGGTCGTGCAGTGAAATAATAAGATTCTCTTCAGATTCACCCATGGCGCGCAGGGCATTATAAACCCTTTTCTGCATTTCCGGGTTAGCTCTCTGTACCGCATTAAGTTCAATAGCGCTGTCGTACCGGCCTGTATCAACGCTGGATACCGCTCCTCCGCCCATACCTATGCGGTAATTGTCGCCACCGAGCAATATAATAAGATCTCCTTTCCCGGGAATATCTTTTTCACTATCCTTCAATGTACCAAAGCCTATACCGCCGGCCAGCATTATTACCTTATCATACCCCAGTTTCCTGGAATTTTCAGTATGCTCAAATGTCAGTAATGATCCGCATATCAATGGCTGTCCGAACTTATTACCAAAATCGCTTGCCCCGTTTGATGCCTTTATGAGTATATCTTCAGGGCTCTGGTAGAGCCATTCCCTGGGTTTGTTTGCTGTTTCCCAGTCTCGCCCATCAGAAGTACGCGGGTATGAGGTCATATAAACGGCTGTTCCTGCAATGGGGAAAGCGCCTTTGCCACCTGCGATCCTGTCGCGGATTTCTCCGCCCGTGCCTGTTGATGCACCGTTAAAAGGCTCCACCGTGGTTGGGAAGTTATGGGTTTCGGCTTTGAGGGACAATACTGTTTCAACTTCCCTTACCATGAAAAAATCAGCTTTATCCTGTGTCTCCGGGGCAAATAGTTCGGTTACCGGACCACGGGCAAAAGAACAGTTATCCTTGTAAGCCGATACTATCTTATTCGTGTTGGTAAGAGTTGTTTTCTTGATGAGGTTAAAAAGTGTTGACTCCTTCTCCCGGCCATCAATGATAAACTTACCGTTGAATATTTTATGGCGGCAATGCTCGGAGTTTACCTGTGAAAAACCAAACACTTCACTGTCGGTTAGTTTCCGGTCAAGCGACCTGCTTAATTCTTCCAGGTACTTAATTTCCTCATCACTCAGGGCAAGCCCTTCAGATTTATTATATACAGCGATATCGTCAATCTCAAATACCGGTTCCGGGATACGGTCGATATGAAAAATATCCTGACCAAGAGCCCTGTACATATTTTGCAGCATGGGATCATATGTGCTGTCAGGGCTTTCAGTGATAAAGAATTCTTCAATCCTGATGATCCCCTTAATACCCATGTTCTGTGTTATTTCTACTGCGTTTGTACTCCAGGGAGTTACCATTTCCTTCCGCGGACCAATAAAATATCCTTCAATCCGGTCACTTTCAGGTTTAACTTTTGTTCCAAAAAGCCATAAAAGCTTTTCAGAATCCTGTTCTGTTAAATCATTCTGGCTGTCTACTGCAATTATTTTACCGGGAACCTTGAAGAAATAAATCATTATTACAATTTAATATTTTGGTAATAAGTATTTTGACAAAAAAGTTGATCTTTCCGGGGTGCATAACAAAGATAATATAATATGGGATAATTGAATACTGGAACCGAGCCCCGAGAATTCGGGGCGAGCTCGCGAGTCCCGAATCTTTGATTCGAGGATCCTCGAAAAGCAAGCGCTTTTCGGGACGGCCAGTGATTGTGGCTGGCGGGGGCGAGCAATACTGGAACCGATCAGCGTGAGCTTGCCGCAGGCAAGCGAGTGCTGCTCGGTTCGCATCTCGCATCTCATAATTCATCTATTCTTATAAACCCGCTGCGTTTCAGCAGGGCTTCCAGTGAAGGTTCTTTGCCACGAAACTTCCTGTATAGTTCCATTGGTTCAGCAGTACCGCCTTTTTCCAGGATATTTTCACGGAATGAGTCTGCGGTTTTCCTGTCAAAGATGCCATTTTTTTTAAAAAGGCTGAATGCATCGGCATCCAGTACTTCCGCCCACTTATATCCGTAATATCCAGCAGCGTAACCCCCTGAAAACAGGTGGCCGAATGAGCAGCTCATATTTGTTCCAACAACAGGGCTGAGCAGTTCAGTTTTTTTCATTCCTTTCTTCTCAAAATTGTCGACATCAGGTATTACATCTTTTTCAATGGTATGCCAGGCCATATCCAGGAAACCAAAGCCCAGTTGTCTGTTACAGGCGTATCCTTCATTAAAAACCATTGATTCTTTTATCTTATATATTAACTCTCCTGGTATTTTTTTTCCTGTTTTGTAATGCCTGGCCCAGGAATCCAGCCACTCTTTTTCGTAGGCCCAGTTTTCCATCAGCTGCGATGGCAGTTCGACGAAATCCCTTGATACATTTGTTCCCGACAGGCTCCTATAGTGGCATTTTGACATCATTCCATGGAGTGCGTGACCGAATTCATGCAGGAAGGTAGTCAGTTCAGAATGGGTTATCAGGGCAGGCCTGCTTGATGATGGTTTACTGAAATTAGTGACGAGTGAAATAACAGGACGGTTATCATGGCTGTTGCTCTGGTACTGGTCACGATAGGCTGTCATCCATGCTCCGCCACTTTTCCCATTCCTGGGATAATAATCAAGGTAGAGCACTGAAACATGTTCACCATCTCTGCCAGTTACATTAAATGCTTTTACATCCTTATGGTAACGGGGCAGGTCATCTCTTTGTTCAAATTGCAGTCTGTAAAGATCAGCAGACAGTTTTAATATGGCTTTCTCCACCTCCGCAAGGTTGAAATAGGGTCTTAATGTCTCATCATCAATATTGAATTTGCTTTTCTTCAGTTTCTCGGAGTAATAGGCCCAGTCCCATCTCTCAACCTCTCCGCTGTGATTATTATCTGCTGCATAGGAACTTACCTCTTTAAGATCCCTGAGCGCATATTCACGTGATTCACTGTGCATTTCTTCAAGGAAATCCATCACTTTGCCCGGGCTGTTAAGCATCCTGTCTTCGAGAACAAATTCAGCAAAATTACTGAAGCCAAGCAGTACTGCTTTCTCTCTCCTCAGGCTAACTATCTTTTTTACTATTTCACGGTTATCATTCTGCTCTTTACCAAAGGCTCTTGAAGAGTATGCCCTGTACATCTCTTCCCTCAGCTGTCTTTTTGCTGAATACTGCACAAAAGGGATATAACTGGGGAAATGGAGGGTGAAAATCCATCCATCTCTTCCACTGTTTTTTGCCTCTTCGGATGCTGTTTCAATAATACCGTCAGGTAATCCTTCAAGGTCATTTTCATTGGTAATATGAAGAAAAAAAGCATTGGTTTCTTCCAGTACGTTTTCCTCGAACCTTAGTGAGAGGGAAGCCAGTTCTTCGTTTATTTGCCTGAACCTTTCGCGCCTTGAATCCTCAAGTCCGGCACCACCTTTTATAAAATTCCTGTATGTCTTCTTCAGGAGCATTTTCTGCTCGTTATCGAGCTTGAAGGAAGACTGTTTGTTGTATACTTCTTCCAACCTGGCAAATAGTATGCGGTTCAATGTAATATCGTTCTGGAACCGTGACAGAAGGGGCGATACTTCCCTGGCAGTTGCCTGAATATCCCTGTTTGTCTCTGCGCTGTTAAGGTTAAACAGTATTGAAGATATCTCATCAAGCCTTATTCCTGCATTATCAAGAGCTTCAACAGTGTTTTCAAAAGAAGGAGGCTCATTGCTCCCGTTTATTTTATTGATCTCCTCTTTGGCCATGTCTATTGATCCTTCGATGGCCGGCCTGAAATGGGCTGGTTTAATAAGTTCAAAAGGAGGTAAATTAAAAGGTGTTGTCCATTCTGCAAGAAGGGGATTATTCATAGCCTTTTTATAATATAACAGTTATTCAGGGTCAAAGTTTAGTAAGCAAAATTATGATTTTTAATATAGAATCACACCGGTAATTATGCACACTGAATAAAAAAATAATGTTATGTTTGTAAGCATATATGATATATATTTGTAAAATCATGGTAAATAATATTATAATAACATATTTTACTATTTAAAATGAATAAAAATGATGCACATGTTAGGTTGAATGAGCGTATCAGGGAACTTGAACTTGAAAATGACTCATTAAAGAAAAAAATTACAGACCAGAAGATAGAAATAGATGAAATACTGCGTTCACTTGAAAGATATAAGCTTATTGCTGACTTTGCGCACGACTGGGAGATGTGGTTTCGACCTGACAGGAGCTTTGAATATATTTCGCCTTCATGCGAAAACCTTACCGGTTATGCTGCAGGAGAAATTATCAATAACCCGGATATCCTCGATGATATTATTTATCCGCCTGATCTTGACGACTTCAGGAACTTTATTTCTGATTCATTGAATTTTGTGGACATACGCCAATTACTTAATTTCAGGATACTGACACGCACCAAGCAGATAAGATGGTGTGAGATTAAATGCAGGGCTGTATATGACAGCAGGGGGAAATACCTGGGGCAGAGGGCATCGGTAAATGATGTTACACGCTTGATGCAGGCTCTTGGCGAAATAAAGAATCTTTCGGCAGATAAGGAATATGATGCCAGGATAAGGGACCGTTACATGAGGGAGATTGAAGATAAAGACAGGGAACTAGTCAGCCAGCTTATGGTTCTGTCAAATAAGAATGAGACATTACAGTATATAAAAACAAATCTGAATGAACATATAAAAACCTGTAAACCTGAAGAAAGGCGGGTGTTTATAAAAATGATCAATCATATTAACAGCACATTGTTATCAACTGATAACTGGGAAAATTTCATGTTACATTTTAAAAAAATACATCCGGGGTTTTTCAGCAGACTTCAGGCCAGGTTTCCTGAGCTCACAAGTAAAGACCTTAAACTCTGCAGCTATCTTCGGCTGCATATGACAACAAAGGAAATTGCAGGACTAATGAACATTACCCCCCAGAGCGCGGAGATTAGCCGGGTTAGATTAAGAAAAAAACTAAAACTGACACGAAAAGATAACCTTGTGGATTATATAACACGGATTTAAAGTTAGGTTTTGTTTATAATGAAAAATAATAAGTTAGGTAAATACATGTATCTAAAATATTGAATAAGAGATATTAAAAATAATATTGTTAGGTATCTAATTTATATTGTTATGTTTTTATTAGGTTGTATTTTTGATTTTATCCAGTATAATCAATTATTTTAGCTGGGTAACAAAAAGCAAAAAATAAAATCAAATGCAACAACCTACTTCAACCGAAGTTAAATACAGGAAATTATCAAGCGAGGAGATAGGGCAGTTAATAATGCAGGGATGCACCTGTGATAACTGGGATTTTATTGAAGTAGACAGGCGTTTCACAGCTGATAATATTAGAAATTCACATTTCTCAGGCCATATTAAGCTTGGTTTTTTTGACAGCGAGGTAGAGCTGTTCGGAGGTGTAGTATTCAGAACGGGAATATATAATGCCTGGCTGAATAATTGTATTGTTGATGATAATGCTTTAATCCATAATGTTAGCAGTTATATTTCCAATTATCATATTGAATCGGATGTTGTAATACATAATATAAATACCCTTGCGGTAAGTAACAGAACTTCCTTTGGTAACGGAATAAGGATTAATGCGATCAGTGAGGATGGCGGCCGTGAGGTTACTATTTTTGATCATCTTACCACGCATCTGGCATATATCCTTAGTATGTACCGTCACAGGAAGAAGCTTGTAAAGGTAATAGAGGGTCTGATAACTGATTATGTTGAATATATTTCAGACAGCCGTGGTGTTGTACAGAGAGGATCAACACTCATCAATTGTGGAAGTATAAAGAATGTGAAAATTGGCCCTGCTGCACACATTGAGGGAATACAGAAGCTTAATAATGGTAGTATAAACAGTTCATATGAGGATCCCGTGCATATAGGTGAAGGTGTCATTATGGATGATTTTATAGTCTGCTCGGGTTCTGAAATAAATGATGCCACTCTTATTTCAAGGTGCTTCATCGGTCAGGGTTGCATACTTGATAAGCATTATTCAGCTGTTGATTCACTGTTCTTTGCGAATTGTCAGGGCTTTCATGGTGAAGCATGCTCTATTTTTGCAGGTCCTTACACTGTCACGCACCATAAATCAACCCTCCTTATTGCAGGTCTCTTTTCTTTTCTGAATGCAGGGAGCGGTTCAAACCAGAGTAATCATCTTTACAAGCTGGGACCTATTCACCAGGGGGTAATTGAGCGTGGTGTAAAAACAACAAGTGACTCATATCTTTTATGGCCCAGCCATGTTGGAGCATTCTCATTAGTAATGGGTCGTCATTACAAGCATTCAGACACTTCTCTTTTTCCATTTTCATATCTCATAGAGAGCAATGATGAAAGTATACTCGTACCTGCCATAAACCTGAAAAGCATTGGCACTATCCGTGATTCAAAAAAATGGCCGAAGCGTGACAGGAGGAGGGGACATAATAAACTGGACCAGATCAATTTCAACCTGCTGAGCCCATATACTGTTCAGAAGATGATAGCTGGCAGGGAGATACTGCTTAACATAAAAAAAGATTCGGGTGAGGATGCGGAAATTTATACATGGCAAAGAATGAAGATAAGGAAAAATGCTGTTGACAGGGGCATCCATCTGTATGAGCTTGCGATATATAAATTTCTTGGCAATTCACTTATTACCCGCCTGCAGCAGCAAAAATTCACTGACATGAATAGCCTTCGCAAGGTACTTGAAAAAGATACCCCGGTGGGATCAGGCAGGTGGATTGACCTCTCAGGGCTGATATGTCCTGCTGAGGCCCTTGAAGGTCTGCTGCAGTCAATTGAAAAGAAAAGGATTAGTACTATAGAAGAGATTAATGCATATTTTATTTCAATTCACAATAACTACTATAACTACGAGTGGTCATGGGTTTGTGAAGCATTCAGATCATTCATGGGTAAGGATGTTATGAATCTCAGCAGTGAGGAAATTACAGAGATTATTAAGAGGTGGCTTGATGCAGTGCTGACAATAGATAAATACCTGTATGAGGATGCCAGTAAGGAATTCTCACTTCTGAAAAGGACCGGGTTTGGGATCGATGGAGAAGAGGCGGATAAGGAGCTTGATTTTGAATCGGTCCGTGGTGAATTTGAAACAAACCAGATGGTGATCTCAATAAGAGAGCATATGGATACAAAACAGAAACTGGGGGAAGAAATAATATCAGGTTTAATGTCAATAAAAAATTAAGAAATATGTGTGGAATAATAGGGTATACAGGTAGCAGGCAGGTCAGGGACATCCTGATTGACGGTTTGCTCAAGCTTGAGTATCGTGGATACGACAGCGCAGGAATAGCCATTCATAATGGCATACTGAGAGTTATTAAGAGCCCCGGTAAAGTGAGTAAGCTGGTTGAGCTACTACCACGAAATCTGGAATCTACAACAGGCATTGCACATACACGCTGGGCAACGCATGGCGAGCCATCAGAAATAAATGCACACCCTCATACCTCCGGATCGGGTAAACTCGTAATGGTACATAATGGTATAATTGAAAATGCCCCGGCAATTGAATCTTACCTGGTAGAAAAAGGGTATTCATTTGTCAGTGAAACCGATACAGAAGTATTGCTCAATCTGATAGACTATGAGTATGATCTTTGTGAAGGGGATTTACTGAGAGCAATGATAAGGTCATTTGAAAAAATTGAAGGAAGTTATGCACTGGCAATAATAGAAAAAGACAGGCCGGGCAGGATAACCATATGCCGTAAAGACAGTCCACTGATAATGGGCATTGACGATACAGGATATTTTGTTGCTTCTGATATTTATGCAGTGTCTGATTATACTGGTAAATTCGTTTTCCCCGATAATAATGATATTATCATTGTTGACAAGGAGGAAGGAGTGAGGACGTATGATGGTAATGGTAAAGAGAAAGAGCTCAAAATATGTAATTTCACAGCCAGGAAGAAGAACCCTGACCGTACAGGGTATAATCATTTTATGGAGAAGGAAATATATGAGCAGCCACAGATTATATCTGATCTGGCCAACTCCATTCTGGTAATAAACGGGCAGTCTGTATCCGGGAGTTCGCTGTCAGAATTAGTGCCTGGTATAAGGCGCATTACCATACTTGGTTGTGGCACATCATGGCATGCGGGTCTTATTGGGAAGTACCTGATTGAAAAACATGTTAGGATACCCGTAAATGTTGAGTATGCATCCGAATTCAGGTACAGGGATCCTGTTATAGAACCTGAAGATCTTGTTATATCTATATCTCAGTCTGGCGAAACTGCAGATACTATTGCTGCAAACAAGCTTGCACTGGACGCAGGAGCTATAACTCTCGGAATATTGAATGTCAGGAATTCGACTCTTGACAGGGACACCCATTTCCAGATTTACCTGGACGCAGGTGATGAAATAGGGGTTGCATCCACCAAAGCCTATACTGCCCAGATAGTACAGCTGTCAAGGCTTACAGCCTTACTCTCCTGTATAAGGGGTAATGGTAGTACTGCAGGTGATATGAACAGTGCCTTGACAGGTGTTTCGACAAGCATGGAGGCAGTATTGGCTAATGCAGACAAAATATCACAACTTGCTTCAAAATATGCTTTCAGTAATAATTTCCTGTTCCTCGGCAGGGGGCTCAATTTCCCCACTGCCCTGGAGGGAGCGCTTAAGCTTAAGGAGATCAGTTATATACATGCTGAAGGGTATCCAGGTGCCGAAATGAAACACGGGCCAATAGCCCTCATAGATTTTAATTTCCCGACGCTGGTTGTATTAACAGACAGGGAGAGCAGACCAAAAATGCTTTCTAATATCAAGGAGATTAAAGCCCGTAAGGGGCGAGTAATTGCGATTATTAACGAGGATGATGAAAGTGCTGAACAACTTGTTGATGACGTTATAAAGGTTCCTTCTGTACCTGATATAGTATCACCTTTGATATCAGTAATCCCACTTCAGCTGTTTGCTTATTATGCTGCCCTTTTAAGAGGCTGTAATGTTGATCAGCCACGCAACCTGGCAAAATCAGTAACTGTGGAATAATCAGTCATCCTGAGGGAGCAAAGCCCTCCTTCGCCGGAGGTTATTGAGGGCGAAGCGAGCGCGGACTCTTCCCCCGAATCCTCGGGGTCAGAGTGACAGCTCTTAGAATGGAAGATCATCCATTTCTTCGCTCTCAGGTGGCATATCATCGAGCAGCGGGGGAGGAAAATCATCAACCGGGGCATTATCAGAACCGGCTTTTTCTATTCTCCATGCATCAAGATTTGTGAAGTAGCTCACTTTACCATCTTTCTCCCACTTGTTACCTTTTATATTAAACGAGACTTTAACGTTTTCATTCAGGAAGCTTTCGTCGATAATATCTGTTCTGTCCTGAATGCACTGGAATTTAATATAATCCGTAAATTCCCGTCCTGAATTGCCAGCTTCAGAAACCTCAATAACAAATTCTCTTTTCTTAAAACTTTCACCTCTTTGTTGTACGGGGCCTATATCTATTACTTTCCCTGATAATTCAAATGACATTTTTATTCCTCTTTGTTGATTACATCCAGGAGTTCAACTTCAAAAACAAGTGTTGAAAAAGGTTTAATAGCCTGCCCTGCTCCCTTTGTTCCGTAGCCAAGTTCATAAGGAATATAAAACATAAATTTTGAACCTTCCGGCATAAGTTGTAATCCTTCGGCCCATCCTTTGATCAGTGTACTTGGTTTAAACTGTGCAGGCTCACCTCTTTGGACAGAACTGTCGAATATCGTATCATTAATAAGTTTACCGGTATAATGAACCAGAACAGTATCTCTGATTCCAGGTTTGGGGCCTTCACCCATTTTCAGGACTTTATACTGCAGTCCTGACTCAGTGGTTATTACGCCTTCCTTCTCCTTGTTCTTTTCAAGGAATTCCCTGTTTTCAGCAAGATAATCCTTGTATTCTTCTTCGAGTTGTTTTTCCTGGCGTTCCTGCATAACCATCATTATATAACCACCAGCCGCAGCATCAATAAAAATAGAATTACCCTCTTTTGCATCCAGCATACCTTTTGCCAGGTACATGGGATCAACCTCAATTTCGCTCCTTGTCGTAAGGTTGTAATAGATATCCACACCAAAGGCATAGGCAAGCGAATCATCCTGGTTTTCAAGCTTTAAATTTTCAACTCCTTTATTTGAACAGGCACCTGATATAACTACCAGTGCCACAAGCATAACAAAAACATTGAATCTCATGTACTTTTATTTTTTGGTTTAAAATTTGCGCTAAGATAATATTTTCTTATTTGATTAACAGTTAAAGAAATGTGAAAATTAGTCAGCTTATTTTAACAGCCCGGGTAATATGTCTTTTCCCCGGTGGGCCATACGGGTTTTTCACACTGAAACCAAGTTTTCTCAGGTCTCTCTTCAACTGCCCCTTTGCCGAGTATGTCACAAAAATACCATCTGGTTTTATTAATGAAGCCACCTTGGACAATACATCGTATGACCACATCTCAGGTTGCTTGTCAGGTGCAAAAGCATCATAGTACACAATATCAAAAATCATATCAATATCGGCCTCCCTTAAGTCTTTCTCTATTTTCAAAAGGCTGAAATTATTACTTATACTGCAGGGTATCCCCCATCTGCATTCATGCAATAAATCAAAATATGATCCTTCATTCCCGGGGAATAATGTACTGTAATTAAGCTTTTTATAAACACTCTCGGGTAAAGGGTTTTTTTCAACGCTTACATAATCAACCATCCTTTTATCATTAATTGATTCAAGAAGGGTAAGCAGGGCATTAAGGCCTGTGCCGAAACCCAGTTCAAAGATTTTGACGGGATTACAGGCGACTGATTTATACCCTGCCTCTATGAATACATGCTTTGATTCCCTGACGGCGCCAAATTTTGAATGGTAATGTTCATCCAGTTCCGGGACATACAGTGTATTTGATCCGTCAGAAGTTGAAATAATTTTTAGCATTATAATATGAGATATTCCTGACCATATCGGTAACTATATCCTTGTCATCGGGAAATAATCCTTTTTCCACTCTTCTGCCTGTCATGTTACAGAGAATCCTTCTAAAGTATTCATGCCTGGGAAAAGAAAGGAAACTTCTGGAGTCGGTGGTCATTCCCACGAATCTGCCCAGCAGTCCGTAACAGGCTACTGTATTAAGTTGTTTTTCAATGTCTTCCAGGTTATCAAGAAACCACCATGCCGGACCGTATTGTATCTTACCTGGCATACATGACTGGAAATTACCGGCCATTGAGGCAATTACTTCATTAGCGGAGGGGTTCAGATTATATAATATACATGGGGGTAGTTTGTTTTCGCGATCCAATGAATTGAGTAGTGCAGCAAGGCCCTGAGCCTGCTTTTCATCGCTTATTGAATCAGCTCCCCCATCAGGTCCGTAAATTTTAAATATACGGGTACTATTATTCCTCAAGGCGCCCAGGTGCAGCTGCATTGTCCATCCATTCAGGGAATATAGTGTTGCCAGCTCTCTCAATACTGCTATTTTGAATTTACCTGCCTGTTCAGCGTTAATTTTATTGCCGCTGCGAGCTTTGTTAAAGATCTTGCGTATATTTGTAAGTGAGAAATCAGCCACAGGGAGGCTTGTGAAGGAATGATCGGATATCTTACAGCCATGACGGGCAAAATATTCAATTCTTTTGGCTAATGCCAAAAGAAAATGGTCATAACTCTCTGTATCGGACGATGAAATATCAGCCAGCCCGTCAAGGTATTTATTAAAGGACAGGCTGTCATCTATATTAAGGGCCCTGTCGGGTCTGAAACCAGGTAATACCATGAACCCGGGGTCTTTTCCCTTTATTTTCCTGTGATATTCAAGATTATCAACAGGATCATCGGTTGTACATAAAACTTCAACGTTGAATTTCCTCAACAAACCCTGAACAGAATTTTCGGAAAAGGCCAATTGCTCATTTGCCTGCTCCCATATTTCCTCAGCTGTTGACGGACTTAATAAAATATCAATATCAAAGTACCGTTTCAATTCCAGGTGCGACCAGTGATATACTGGGTTTCCTATAGCATGGGGGATTGTCTCAGCCCATTTCATAAACTTTGCCCTGGCCGGTGCATCGCCGGAACAATACTTCTCGTGTATACCGTTGGCCCTCATTAATCGCCATTTGTAATGGTCATTCTCAAGCCATGCTTCAGTTATGTTATTAAATTGCCTGTCTTTTGCTATATCCTCAGGTGACAGGTGGCAGTGATAATCAATAATCGGAAGTTCAGATATATAGTTGTGAAACAGGTTCCTTCCGCTTGAAGTCTCCAGCAGAAAATCATCATTAATAAAATTCGGCATATTTTTTTCGTGAATTTACTAATTCTCCTGGAAAAATCTGATGCTGACATAGTTTAAATAATATCTCTTATTATATGAGTAATGACGGGAAGACCATTCCTGTCAGGATGTTCATTTTTTCTTAATATAAATAAATGTATGGTAGTCCTGTTTTTTTTACTTTTGTTTGATATTCACTTACCCAAAAAAATATGCATATGGCAATAGATATTCATTTAAAAGCAGCTGATAATATCAGGCTGCTTACTATGGCTATGGTGGAAAAAGCTAAATCAGGACATCCCGGCGGAGCAATGGGAGGGGCAGACTTCATTCATATACTTTTTTCGGAATATATGAGATTTGACCCTGACAGGCCGGATTGGATTCATCGCGACAGGTTTTTTCTGGACCCGGGCCATATGTCGCCAATGCTTTATTCAGTTCTTACATTATATGGAATCCTTTCAATTGATGATATAAAGAATTTCAGGCAATGGGGCAGTGTAACACCAGGTCATCCCGAAGTTGATTTCAGCCGGGGCATAGAAAATACATCGGGTCCTTTGGGGCAGGGACATACCAATGCCGTGGGTGCTGCCATAGCGGAAAAATTTCTTGTGCAACGCTTTGGGGACTGGATATCTCATATCATATATACTTTTATTTCTGATGGCGGCATACAGGAAGAAATCTCCCAGGGAGCAGGTAGGATAGCGGGTCACCTCGGGCTGGGCAACCTGGTAATGTTCTATGACAGCAATGATATACAGTTATCAACTGAGACGAATGTAGTTACATCTGAAGATACGGCTGCTAAATACAGGGCATGGGGCTGGCATGTTGTTACTATAGATGGGCATAATCATTCGGAGATAAGGGAAGCTCTTGATGCATCAATGATGGAGAAGGACAGACCAAGCCTGATAATTGGGAGGACAATAATGGGGAAGGGGCTGGTAGATGATGATGGCAATTCATTTGAAAAAAAGACCTCAACGCATGGTCAGCCAGTAAGCAAGGCAGGGGCTTCTTTTGAGAAATCGATGAGAAACCTGGGAGGAGATCCTGAAGATTCCTTTAATATTTTTGATGATGTGAAAATCCTTTATGAGGATATTATTGGCAGGAAGAGGGAACAGGTGAGTTCGTTCAGAAAAAAGGAAAAGGAATGGTCTGAAAACAATCCCGCACTTGCTGCCAGACTGAAGAATTTTTTCTCGGGGAGGGCACCTGATATTGATTACAGCGAGGTGGAACAAAAGGAAGGTATAGCCACCAGGGCTGCATCTTCAGCCGTCCTTGCATTCTTTGCAGATAAAATTGAGAATATGATTGTCTCCTCTGCCGACCTGGCTAATTCTGACAAAACGGATGGGTTCCTCAAGAAGACTTCTGTGCTCAGAAAGGGAGACTTCTCCGGCCAGTTCCTGCAGGCAGGGGTTTCTGAGCTGACACTTGCGGCCATAATGAACGGAATAGCCCTGCATGGCGGGGTAATACCTGTTTGCGGTACTTTCTTTGTGTTTTCTGATTTCATGAAGCCTGCGGTGAGACTGGCTGCCCTGATGGGACTACCCGTTAAATATGTTTGGTCACATGATGCTTTCAGAGTGGGAGAGGATGGCCCTACCCACCAGCCCGTTGAGCAGGAAGCACAAATCAGGTTACTTGAACATCTTAAAAACCACTCAGGGGAAAGTAGCATGCTGGTGCTCAGACCTGCCGATGCTGCCGAAACAACAGCATGCTGGCAGATGGCCCTTGAAAATACAGGAACACCAACAGCCCTGATCCTGTCACGGCAAAATATAGCGGACCTGCCCTCAGCCGGCAACAGGTATAAGGATGCACAGGGAGTACGTAAAGGAGCTTATATTGTTGCAGACAGTAATGGAAAACCTGATGTCGTATTGCTTGCCAGTGGTTCTGAAGTGAGTACACTTGTTGAAGGTGCAGCACTTTTGCGCGAGCGGAAGAATTTGAATATAAGAATAGTGTCGGTGCCTTCTGAAGGTTTATTCAGAAGACAGGATAAGGATTACCAGGATTCAGTATTACCGGTCGATGTGCCACGTTTTGGCCTGACGGCCGGGTTACCGGTAACCCTTTTGGGACTGGCAGGTGGTAATGGCAGGATATGGGGACTTGAACAATTTGGTTACTCAGCACCATATAAAGTGCTTGATGAGCAATTCGGGTTTACGCCGGAGAATGTATATAAACAGGTTAGGGACCTGCTATCATTATGATTAGCAGGTAATCATGAACCGAGCCCTGAGAATTCGGGGCGAGCTCACGAGTCCCGAATCTTTGATTCGAGGATCCTCGAAAAGCAAGAGCTTTTCGGGACAGGCTGTGATTGTGGCTGGTGGGAGCGAGTAATTATGAATTATTGTTTATAAAATCAAAAATCTCGTCAATTTCAGTTGATTCCGGCAGGGCAGCTTTTATTTTCTCAAGGTAACGGCGTTGCTTTACCAGTTCAAGACTTGGTTTAAAGTTAATATCAAAGATCCATCCTGCCTGGAGCAGCTTGAAGTCATTCAGGTTCCTGACATTTTTCATGTGTACGGCTTGTCTATTTTTTAAGTCCCTTAATACTTCTTCTGAAAATCCGGGAGTGTCAGGTAGTTCCAGTTCAAGTGCTGGATTTCTTTTCCCGTCTTTCCTTTGATAATAATCTGTGACAACTTTCCAGATATCTAGCTTGTCAGCATCACGCAGAAGTTTTGAATAGAATAGGCAGGTTTCCGTTTCTTCCACTGGCAAGAAAGGATAATTATGATATTTTATCGATCTTTTTATCAAATATTGCGTTGTATCATTAAATTGTTTAAGCAACCCGGTCCTTTCCAGTATATCTATACCCAGTTCAGCATGATTTTCGGATTTACTATCCATGAAAGTTTTGTACCGTGAATACTGTTCAAAACGACCTATATCATGCAGTAATGCTATTATTTCAGCCAGCCGCAACTCGTCATCATTTAATCCCAGCTTTTCCCCTATTTTCAGGATCTCTTTGCATACCCTGCTGGTATGATCTTCCTTCAATTCTATATTTTCCTGTATTTCGGGGTCACCTTTTTTAAAGGTACCCACATAGTCAGCAAACCAGTTTTTGATTTCTGCCAGACTTTCTTTACTCACTTTTATTTGCATGCCCTTAATTTTCCCTTTTTAATTAGTTATTATCTGCTTACCGGCATTTCCTTAACTCCTATACCCGGTTCTTCAGGCATAATCCAGTGTCCGTCATGGAACCGGGATCCTGTGAATGGATCGTTGCTTATGAGCAGGGAGCCATCCAGGTCAAGCCATCTTGCGAGAGGCTGCAGTTGTACGGCTGCACTTATTGCCACAGATGATGCTATCATACAGCCAATCATTATATCAAGATTGAGGGTGCCTGCAATAATGGCCATCCGGAATGCTTCCATAATACCACCTGACTTCATTAATTTTATATTGATCCCATCATAGGCTTCTGCAACCGGTAATATATCTTTAGATGTATTCACTGCTTCGTCTGCAATAATTGGTAAAGGCGATCTTTCTTTAAGCCATTTAGTTTCTTTAATCATGCTCACAGGCATTGGTTGTTCAACAATCTCAACACCATTTCCTGCCAGCCATTCAATTTTTCTTATAGCTTCCTCTTTATCTATCCATCCCTCATTTATATCAACCCGGATTGGTTTGTCAGTAACCTGCCGGATGGTTTCTATTATTTCCTCGTCATCCCTGTTTGTTAATTTGACCTTTAAAATTTTGTAAGGATCAGCTTCCTGCACTTTCTGTTTCAATATTTCAGGTTTATCAAATCCTATAGAGAATGATGTATCCACATATTTATCCGGGTCAAGTCCAAATAACCTGTGAACAGGGATATTAAGTTTTTTTCCAAGCCAGTCGAACAGTGCTATATCAAGTGCTGCTTTTGCCGGTGATATCTCTTCGATCTCTTCATTCACCTTATCTGTCAGGTTATAAAACTTAAATGGATCGGCTTCAAGGTAAACGGGTATAATTCTTTTCAGTTCTTCAATTGTCCTGTAAGCATTCTGACCTGCTCCTGTCATATGTGAGGCTTCGCCTATTCCTGTAATGCCGTCTTTTTCGTAAAAAACAAATACATCCTCCTTAAAGTCAGTGCTTCCTCGACTGATAGTCCATGTATGGCCCAGATTGAGCTTAATTTTTCTGTAAGTAATTGATGCTTTACCATTGATATCATTTCCTTTGAATCCTTTCTTATAAGGATATATATTGCTCCCGGGAAGGATAATTGAGGTACCGGCCAATCCGGCTAAAGCAATGAATTTTTTTCTGCTTATTCTCATGGATACGATTTTTAAGGTGGCTTAAAAATACAAAAAAACAGTCAGACATAATCAGGATTGAGAGTTCCGGGATTAGGGTTCCGGGTTCCGTTTACAGTTTTAAATATATTTGCCTTGACCAGGGCTTTGTATGGTAACCAGGGATCAGGATTCCGAAAAGAATACCTTTACCGGGCCAATATTTTAATTCAAGGTTGATCGGCACGTAGCCACCATGTAATAGTACCAATAAATCCAACAATAAATGTAATAATGATAATGATGTAACTGGCTGAAACCAGCTGCATACCTTTGGTGCCATCAGCTACGGAATGAACACCCGGTATTGACCATGGGAAATATGGCCCCCAGCCCACCAATGCCACAAATTGTGCAAGGATAAGCATTACGATCACAAAAGCAATAGGAGCAACTATCCCCTTCCCAAAGGATGCTATAAACCCAACTGGAGAGCTTAGAGATACTGTCAAAACTGAGATTATGAAAAACCGGTATAGGTTCTCATGAAAAACCTGTTCTGACCAGCCGGGAATATTTATTATATAACCAATGACCAGTCCTGCAAAGAATAATACAAGGCAAAGAAAAATGCTCCAGAGGATAACGATGGCAAATTTGGATACTACTATCAAAGTGCGTGAAGCAGGTAATGCCAGAAGATCTTGTAAAGTGTGATCCATATATTCTCGGCCAAAGACCCATGAAGTGATAAATCCGAAACCAATAATTCCTATTGAAGCTATAATCTGATTTAAAAGTATGAAATATGTATTCCAGTTATTCTCACCAAACAAAGAAGCCTTAATTCCAATAATCCCAAGCTTAGAAGCTATATCAGGATGCTGGGCTAAGTACATTAGTAATCCCATCATAAAGGGGATGAATATAAAGAAGATAAATGTTATCAAAGGAACTCTCGCCCTACGAAGCTTTTTATATTCTGTTATTAGAACATTATAAAAACGATTCATTTTATCCTTGGTTTATTTTGATAGTTTTCAGGAAGAATGATTCAAGGTTTTCCTCCGCCACCTGAATACATGTAGGAGGGGAGTCGTTATTTACAAGGAGGGTGGCAATCTCCTCTGGTTTATCAATTGCATCTTTGTCTTTGATAATGATCTTATCTCCACTTAGATTGCATTCCTTATAACCCCTGGAACGTATGATATTTACAGCTTTCATTAAATCTTTTGCCTGAACATGAAGTTGTTTCTCGCAGAGGATATCCAATTCATGCTTTTTTATTTCCCTTACCAGTTTACCATGATGAATTATGCCTATGCGGCTGGCAAAAAGTGAGACTTCACCAAGTATGTGGCTTGAAATAAATATTGTGACTCCATGGTTAGCTGCCATATCTATTAACATTTCACGTATATCATGTATACCTGAAGGATCTAAACCACTTGTTGGCTCATCCAGGATTAAAATTTCTGGATGATGAATCAGGGCTTTTGCCAGTCCAAGTCTTTGTTTATTACCCTGCGAGAGATGTTTTGCTTTCCTGTTCCTGTAATGGTGTAATTGAAGCTTTTCAATGATACTGTCAACAGATTTTTTATCTTTTATAAAGCGTAAATGTCTTATTATTTCAAGGTTCTCCTTTACAGTAAGATTAGGATAGGAATACGGTATTTCCACAAGGTATCCTACTTTTTCCCATATTTCATTATGAGAGGAATTTACTTTTATACCATTTAAATATGCATTACCGCCTGATGGTTGTATCATACCAAGGAGCATCCTTATGGTTGTTGTTTTTCCGGCACCATTAAGCCCGAGAAATCCATATATTTCTCCTTTATCAAGATGCAGGTTTAGATCTAAGACAGCTTTTACATCCTTAAAGTACTTGGATAAATATTCAGTTATTATGATACTTTTCATATTGTGTTCTGCTCACTTAAAGATTTCTAATATAAGAATTGGTTATATGCCTGTTTTTCAATCATTGAAAAAGTTTATGCTTTCAGATTAAGGTAAATTACATTAAATGCGTTTCTCAAATCGTTTTCGTAGCTGCTGCTTTTGTTGTTATTAAGAAACCTGATAAATACTCCATCATTACAGTAAAGGAATAATTCTGCAATTTGACGGTTGCTTGACTGAGATTTTATTTCGCCTGAAAGGCGAGCTAACCTGATAGTCTTTTCCCAGGCTTTTACTTCCTGGTTATATAGTTCCAGTTCCAGTTTCAAGAACTCGGGGAAACGGCTTATAGCCTCAAATATTATAAGGAAGATGTTAAATGACAAATCCCCTTTTCGGGATTGACCAAACAGATTTGCGATTCTTTGAAACGAAGTACATACATTTTCAAGATACTGGTTGTAGAAGTCGAGAAGAGATTTTTGACCAAAGCTGCTGTAATCGATAGTTCCCATCGAAAAAACCATATAGGCTATCTCTTTGAATAATTCTTCTTTGCTATTAAAGTAATGATAGAATGCACCTTTAGATAAACCTGTTTTTTTAATGATGTCATTCATTGTCACTTCTTTATAGCTCTTTTGGAGAAAAAGTGTTAATGATTCCTTTATAATATGTTTCTTACTTTCATTCATAAACCGACCGTTTGGTATGCAAATATATGTTTTATCATATTCCCAAACAAGATTAAAGTGCATATCTTATTTAGATATTCATATTATTTTAATATAATACAATATATTTGATTAATATTTTTAAACGAAAACCTGATAATTATGAAAGTTGTAAAATGGATCATTATTGTCCTGCTGATAATTGTGGGACTGGTCTTTCTGATTGGATTGTTCATGCCCGGGGAAATGAAAACTTCAGCAAGTGAAGAGATTAATCTTCCTGCATCACAAGTGTTCTATTCGGTGGCAACTTTTCAAAATCGCCAGGCATGGGACCCATGGCTTGAAAAGGATCCTGATGCAAAAGTTACAATCACATCCGAACCTGGTTTTGTGGGATCAGAGTATATCTGGGAAGGTGAAAAACTCGGGAAAGGTAAAATGAAGGTTGATTCTGTTGTTCCAGGTAAGTTTGTTAAAAGCTATCTCTGGTTCAACACAGAGAAAGACAAACCTGGAGTTGTTTACTGGGACTTTCAGGAATCTGAAGGCAAAACACTTGTTACCTGGTCATTATCAGTTGAATCAAAGAATCCTTTTATGAAACTGATGAATCAATTTTACAAGGGTGCTGCAACGAAGAGTTTTAAAAAGGGTTTGGCGAATTTAAAGACATTTCTTGAAGAGAATGGAGTGGAGATGTCAAGATTGACGGATATCGAACTAAAGGAGTATCCCCCGATACATGCAATTATTGCTGAGGGTCAGGGTACAATTGAAGAAATGTCAGATCTTATGTCCAGGTTATTCGGATTGATCATGGAGGCTGTTAATACACAGGGACTGGAACCTGCGGGACCACCTTTTTCATATTATTATGACTATGATCAAAGCACAGGAGTTACAAAAGTAAAGGCCGGGATACCTCTGACCGGTACCGCTGAAAGCATGGGAGAAATCAAAGCAGTTGACTTTGAAGGGTTTAAAGGTATAAGTGGTATCCATACTGGTCCTTATGAGGACTTTGAAGCTTCTTATAATAAGTTAATGGAGGAAGCAGAGAAAATGGGATATACACTAACGTGGGAATCCTGGGAGTTTTATCATAGTGATCCCAGTACTGAACCCGATGAATCGAAATGGAAAACTGAAATAGTTTTTCCGGTGAAAGAGCCCCGCTAAGAGCGGGCTTTTTTTTATCTTAGTGGCTTCAATAAAAGAGGAGTATGGAATTAGAAATACCTGATTATATTGAGGGATTGATTTTTGATCTTGATGGAACACTGGCTAATACCATGCCATTACATATGAAAGCATGGAAACAGGCTTGCCAGAGCTACGGTATGGATATGAGCAGTAAGTTTCTGAGATCGTTCACCGGAACCCCTGGGAAAAATATTGCATATGCAGTGATAAAGTACTATTCAAAAGAAGGCATTATTGATCCTGATATTATTGCAGAAAGAAAGAAGGAGAATTTCATAAATATGCAGCACCTGGTTAAAGAGGTTAAGCCTGTTGCTGATATTGTGCGAAAATATCATGGAATAATACCTATGGCACTCGGCACTGGGGGTCACAGGGATACTGTTATTCGCACTCTTGAAGTAATAGGAATGAGGGATTATTTTGATCATATAGTTACAGCTGACGATGTAATCAATCATAAGCCTGATCCGGAGACTTTTCTTAAATGTGCTCAATTGCTGGGTATATCTCCGGGGAAAATAATGGTTTTTGAGGATGGTGACCTGGGAATAAGGGCAGCAAAGACGGCAGGCATGCATCCTGTTGATGTAAGGGGATGGTACGAATACTCCTGGTAAAGACGAAAGACAAAAGTATAAAGATAAAAGTAGAGACGCACCATTGGCGCGTCTAAGGACTTTTATCTTCTTGGCTTGAAATCCCCTTCCAGGTACATTTCCTTGCTGAGTGGTTTGAAATCACGTGAATCAGCTATCACTTTATAATCGATCCCTTCCACAAGCTGTGGTTTTGCAATGGCAGACTTGGTACCCAGTATATAATCGATAGTTGCTTGAAGCAATGGTTCATTTTCATCACCAAAAGGCAGAAGGTTTGTATAGTCTTCAGTGGCTTCAAAGTCAGGTGGCAGCCCGTTAACATATGCAAGATCAGTAAGGTCGTAAGGATCACCTGCGGAATTGACAAGCTTGAGCACTATGGGTTGCATAGCCCATTTATGATTGTTATTCAGATGACCCTGGCTGTCATAATCCTTTACAGTAATTGACCCTACATATTTACCAGTAGTGTTCTGACCTACCAGCTTTACATCAAAATAGGGTTCCAGTCCGTTTATTACCAGCTCACTAGCGGAAGCTGTCGATCTTGTCGTGATAACATATAATTCGGTTAAACCCAGATTAGAAATTGGTGTTTCCAACGTTGTTTCAGTTTCTTCAATTACGTCTGTGAAGTAATAGTTCAGTACATCTGGCCCATAGGTAGCTTTCCAGTAGGCAGTGTATTTATCATTCCATTCAGATACCGTAAATATTTTTGTATCATCTGTACTGAATATCATGCTTGCAAGGTAAATAGCTGTCTGAATAGAACCGCCTCCGTTATACCTGAGATCCAGTATCAGCCTTCCAACACCCTGGTTTTTAAAGTAATCAAATGTTTCATTAAGCTGTATATCAAAATCCGAAGTAAAAGCATTATAAACAAGGTAACCGGTAGGTACTCCACCAATGTCCAATACGTCATAGTAATATACAGGGTTTTCCTGCAGGACAACGGCTGTCATCACTTCAGTATCATCGGCTGTGTATATTATATTACCTGATATGGTTGCTTTTGTGAGGTAATAGCTTTCATTATTGATCAAAAGGTCCATGTAGTTACTAATCGTTAACTGCTCACCGTTAACCTTAAGAAAGAGGTCGCCACGTTCTAACCCTGCATCCTCTGCAGGTGAATCAGGAAGTACATACCTGATAAAACCAAAAAGGTCCTCCGAGCCTTGAAGCTGTACAAGCCTGAAATCATAGCCCATTGATTTGGAAATACCGGCAAATGAATTTTCCAATTCCTCCCAGTCGTCAACGATCCATGACCATTTGTCTATTGTCCCGTGCTGGTAAAGAAGATCATGGAAAAGACTTTCGAAGTCAATACCAAAGTTATTCAGGTATTTATAGTAATCTTCAGTTGTGTCAAAGTAACCATTGCTGAGTTTATCAACTTTATCATACCAGAGATAGACGTCTTTCAGTCCTTCATATATGAACAGGCTGATTTCATCAGGCTCTTCTACAACAGGTTCTTCATTTTCCGGGGGAATATCCTTCTCACAGGCGCTTGTTCCCAACAGGGAAATAAGCGATAGTAATAATATAATCTTATATAGAAATTTCATACGTTTAAAGCTTAAATAAATACAATTATACTTCAAAATTCAGTTATACTTCCAATTTCCAAATGTACAAAAATTATGCCTGAAGGATAATCTTAATAATATCTTAAGTTTATTACTTTGTACGGTTTTTGATGAATATATCAAAATTAATGACAAATTTGTATCTGAATTGTTCAAACAACTCTACTATTTCACAGCATGAATTATAATACCAGAAATATGAAAAGAATGCAAATTTTTATAACTATACTCATATTTGGCATTTTCAATAGCTGCGTTACACTCTTTACCAGCGAGCATGAACTCTTCCAGATAAAAGATGTTTATTACCAGTCATGGGTGGTAAGGGATCTGGAGAAAGGGACAGATGTTATTATTGAATTCAGGAACCTTGATGAAAATGTTGAGTTCGCCTCATTGGTATTCAGGGGTATAGAAGTTGATGTAAATGTCACACCCGAGGGAAGAAAAACAATAGTCAAAGGAACAATAAATACCGGCCCATCACTTATTGAGAATTATGCATATGAGGCGACCGGTTCGGATGATAGGATAAAATACAAATACCTGGGGGAGGAATTTTCTTATCCGCTTAAGAATATCAGGAGGGAGGAAACCAATTTTATTTATTGATGATCCTCTGGTTTATTAAAAGCAGATAGTCCTGACAGGGATACTGTCAGTATCATCAATATCCAGCATTGAGTTTATCAGCCTTAGCTCACGGAATCTTTTAAGACTGGCAGGTGTGATAATTTTTTCCCTTATTAGTCCCCGGTTAAGAAGATATTCTCTTTTTGTACCTCTCAGGAGAAATCCTGATGGAGTATACCATATGCGGTCATTGCCCCTTACGATAATATTTGCATACGATGTGTCGGTAATAATACCATCCTTAACCATAAGAATATCATCGCATCCATTTTTTTGCTCCAGTAACGTATTAATACCGGACCTGTTAATGAATTTATAGCTATAATCGAGGTCACCTGCTTCCACCAGTTTTAATGTTCTTATTCTTTTGATTTTATAAGGATGAAAATCAATTTTCCTTATATGATCATCATATTCTATCCTGCATTTAAACAGACCGTTCCCGGCATATGCTGGTATTATTATTTTAGTACTGAGATCAACAACCGGTCCTTTGTTAAACAACTCCTTCCTGGTTTTATTAAAGCGACTTGAGTGATAATCAATATTGAATATCTCTCCATCTAGTATTTTTATTGTTTCAACCAGCAGGGACATAGATTTTTTTAATTAGTTCCTCATACTCCTTTTCAATCTGGCTCAGAAAGGTTATGCCACCTCCACTTCTATAAACATATCCCGTGTCATTCTGTTCAATAAACCTGATCATAACAGCACTGTCAAGTTCTTTACCGTTGAATACTCCAAAGATACCAGTATAATAACCTCTGTCATCAATTTCACTTTCTTTAATAATTCTTATAGTTTCTTTCTTTGGGGCGCCGCTTATAGATCCTGCAGGCAACATTGAGGTAATAATAGTGCCTGCACGGCTTTCCCATCCAGGACCAAGTAATCCTGCTATCTCAGAACTTACCTGAAGCAGCCTGCCTTCAGGTGTGTCGATAGCATCAATATACCTGTACCTTTCCAGTATGACATTTTCAGCATTCATGCTCATGTCGTTCCTTATAAGATCCACAATGGTATTATGCTCTGATTTCTCCTTTTCGTCGCGCAGTATCATCCTTTCTGCATCCGGCACAGAGGCATCAATGGTGCCTTTCATAGGGAAAGACCTTATTGTTCCATTCTGTTCTATTTTTACAAAAGCTTCAGGAGAGAATACTACAAACTTATCTGCAAAGAGCAACCTGTATTTTGCCCTGCTACAGTAGAATATTTCTTCAAGGCTTGCGTCCGTACTTATTTTAGTGGGAAAGGTAAGATTCAGCAGGTAGGAGTTCCCGTGGGAAATATTCATAATCACATTATCGAATGCTTTCCTGTATTCATTAAAGCTGACAGGCTCTGACTTAAGCGTGATTTTTTTATAATTATCCCTTCTGGCAGGGTCGGAATTATCAAAGAGCCCGGTGCTGATAATTAAATCCTCTGGCAGATTGTTCAGGGTATGTATTACCGGCATAATAAGTTCAAAATCAAACATGAAAAAGAAAGGAATGCCGGCTTTGCCAAGGATATTCATTTGCTCAACAGCGTATTTCATTATATTTGAACTCATGAAAGTGCTGATTATAGATAATTATGATTCTTTTACTTTCAATATAGCACATATTGTTAAAGCATCATCATTGGCGAATATAGACATAATTAAAGCAGGAGAGCTAAATTTGCCGTCGGTGGCTGAGTATGACAAGATAATTTTTTCACCCGGTCCTGACCTTCCCCGAAAAGGTAATATTATGGAATCAGTTCTTGCATACTATGAATCAACAAAAAGCATTCTTGGGATCTGCCTGGGTCTGCAAGCTATAGTATTGTATTACGGCGGGAAGTTAATCAAGCTGGAGGAGGTGGTACATGGCAGGACAAAAGCAATCAGGAAGAGCAGTGCCGAATCAGTGGTTTTGAAAGATATACCCGGTACTTTCAGTGCAGGATTTTATCATTCATGGATAGCAGATGCAGGCAAAATCCCTTCCTGCCTTAGTGTAACCTGTTACTCGGCCGAAGGCAGGGTCATGGGCGTAAGGCATAAGAATTATGATATTGAGGCAGTTCAGTTCCATCCTGAATCAATTATGACACCCGAGGGGACCAAGATGATTTATAACTGGCTGGATGTTAGTTAATAAGTATTAATCGTTAAATAGTGTTTGAAAGTTTGAGGATTTGAACGTTTGAAAGATTCACCCACTTAAACCACATGAATATACCAATCAAAAAATTAACAATTTAAGCAGTTAACATTCTTTCTCATCACTCAATGATCAAGTCTTTTACCGATGCAGATAAACGTGGACTGCAAATCCACGCCATCAGGGGCGGGATCATCTCTCATCTCTGTTTTAACATTCTTTAAATATACATGCATCGATTTAATTTCTTTCAAAAGAGAAACTTTCCTATATTTGCTTCACTTCAGAACTATTACTGATGGGCACAATAAGAAAATACAAGTATTTTATTTTCCTGATTACTTTTCCTGTGCTTTTACTATTTATTTCAAATTCGCTTCTTAACAGGCATAATCATCTTGTAAGGGGATATGTATTTACTCATGCTCATCCATTTAAGAAAGAACCGGATAATAAGCAATATCCATTTCACAGCCATACTGATGCTGAGCTTGTAATACTGGATCTTCTGAGAGGTATTGATATTCTGGTATTATTCATATTGTCAACGGTATCGTTTTTAATGGAGTTCAGTATATCATTGCCCGGGATTTTCCCTGCTATTCAGTCAGGCCCCATGATCCCTTCCTATTCTCCGCGAGGCCCGCCAGTTTATACTTTGTAATCTGCTCCATTAACGTTTACATTAAACATCCCTTAATAAAATAATTATCTGATCATACAGATAACGAAAGTAAGGTTACAAGATTTAAGTATAAACAAACATTATGAAATATTCAATAATTATTTTTTTCCTGATTTTAAGTAGTATATTGGTATGTGCGCAGGAAAAGACCATACCTGATTCTATTGATTACAGGCGATTACTGGAAAGGATAGAGAGGCTTGAAGCTGCAGCAGAAGAAAAGAAGAAGGAAGATGAGCTGGCCAGGTTACTGGAGGAAGCTGATATGCTTTCGGATAAGCAAAAATCTGAAGATATAGACAGATCCAGGAAGTTTTACAGCGGTGTAAGGCAACAGCAGGGACTGAATCCCAACCTGAGTGTGCTCGGTGATTTTTTCGGTTCAGTATCGTCTGCAAATGATGAACTGATATCAGAGCCCGGTGATAGGACACATGGCAACAATGGCCTGTTTATGAGGAGCCTGGAGTTGTCCTTCGTTGCACCTCTTGATCCTTTTGCCAGGGGTAAGGCTTTTCTTGATATTACAGAAGAAAGAGTATCCATTGAGGAAGCATATATGGAGATACTTAACCTGCCTCTTAATATGTCGATCAAGGGAGGAGTGTTCTTCCCGGAATTTGGGCTGCTTAACAGGCACCATACGCATGCCCTGCCCCAGTTTGACAGGCCAAGGGCCTGTGTTAACTATTTCGGGCTTGACGGGTTTAACGGCATGGGTGTAGCTGTCAATTTTTTGCTTCCAAAAATATTATTCGCTGATGCCAGCTCATTCGATTTTTCTGTTATAAATATTAATGATAATCTAAGCTACTCATCCGATAAAAGTGTTAATATAACTTATGTTGGGCACTGGAAGAATTATTATGACATTTCAACTTCCAGTTATTTCGAGTATGCCTTAAGTGCCATTGCCGGAAGGAATGATGAAATAAGAGAAACAAACACTTATATTGGGAGTCTTGGCCTTCATTATAAATGGCAGCCCCCTGGTACTTCTAAATATAAGTCATTTGACTGGAAGACAGAACTCTATTACGGATTTAATGAAACTCCCTTCGGTATAGTCCGAAGCAAGGGTTTTTATTCCCTGGTTCATCGTAAATTAAATGCACGAATGTGGATAGGTGGAAGGATTGGATACAGTGAGATGCCATATGATAGTGACCAGCATGAGTGGGATTATACCATTAATTTTGATTTCTGGCAGAGCGAATTTGTTTTCTACAGGATACAATACCAGTATAATTCAAGAAATGTAGCTTATCTGCCAGAAGCAGCAGGATCATATCCTTCAGATCATACCGTGGTGATACAGTTTTCATGGGCGATGGGGCCACATAAACATGAGGCATACTAAATATTGAAAGAAAATAATATAAACATAAAATAAATAGAATATATGAAAAAGCAAATAATAGGCCTGCTGCTTGCCATAATAACAATTCCCGGGATAGCAGTGGAGAAGAGCCAGATCAGGATAGTATGTTCCTTTTCTGACTATGCATCAATAGCTTCGGAAATAGCTAAGGGCTATGCAACAGTTGAAAGCATATCACAGGGTGAATCTGATCCTCATTTTATACCACCAAAGCCAAGCTATGCGATGATGCTCAATAAAGCTGATATTTGGATCACAACTGGTATGGATCTTGAACAATGGTCGACCACACTTATTGACAGGGCGCATAACAGTAAAATAATGGATGGTGCTGTGGGTTTTGTGGCAGTATCAGATGGCGTGACTATATTGGACAAACCGGAAAAAGCCGACCGTAGCGAAGGAGACGTTCACCTTATGGGGAATCCGCATATCAACACAAGCCCTTTAAACTGGAAAATAATAGCAAGGAATATTACTGTTGGTCTCATAAAGGTTGACCCTGAAAATGCTGAATTCTACGAACGTAACCGCGATGATTTCATTGACAGGGTTGACCGTGCTCTTTTCGGTGATGAGCTGGTTGATATGTTTGGAGGTGAGACCCTTTCCAGGCTGCTTCTAAATCATACTCTTTTTACTTTTCTTGACAGGGAATACCAGGACAAGAAGCTGGTTGACCTGCTTGGTGGTTGGCTTAAGGAAGCATTACCATTCAGGGGAAGCCGCATAATTGCCTACCATAAGAACTGGGCTTATTTCTCCGATATCTTTGGTCTTGAAATAATAGACTTTATTGAGCCGAAACCCGGTATACCCCCCTCGGCCAAGCATGTGCAATATATTGTTAACCTTATTAAGGATCAGGAAATAAAGGTGATGCTTGTAGCAAGTTATTTTGAAAAGAAATCACCCCAGATGATAGAAGACAGAACCGGGATCAAAGCAGTCTATCTGCCTCTTTTCGTGAATCATGAAATAGGTATAGAAAATAATTTTGAACTGGTGGATTACTGGATCAGCCAGATAAAACAGAACCTCTGATATTATGGGAACCTTGTTATTTCTGGCACCTCCAATAGTAGCCTGCATTATTCTCGCAGGTATATTAAGTTATTTTGGTAACCATATACTGTCGCGTGGTATTATCTTTATTGATATTGCAGTAGCACAGATAGCTGCCCTTGGGACTATGATAGGTATATTACTGGGTTTTGCAGAGAATTCCGCTAATGCCCAGATTGTATCATATGCATTTACTATAATTATACTGGGAATCTTCTCTTTCATGAAAGTGAAGAACCAGGTACTGCCGCAGGAGGCTATAATAGGTATTTTCTATTGTATAGCCCTGGGAATGGCCTTATTACTGGCGGAAAAAATACCCGGTGGTTCAAACTACATTACCAAAACTATTACAGGCAATGTGCTGTGGGTTACATGGAAAAGCGTGTTATATTGTTTGTTGATATTTATACCTGTTATAATTGTCAATCTGGTTATGGGAAATATTATAAAAAAGGTTTCGCATGGTGAGCTGGCTGGTAATTCCATGAGTCGTACCAGGATATATGACCTTGTTTTTTATATAACGTTTGGTATAGTTATAGTTAAATCAGTACCCGTTATGGGTATTTTCCTCGTTTTTATGCTCTTAATAGGCCCGGCATCCATCAGCAGAATATTTGTTCGATCATGGACGGGAAGGATAATATGGGGCTGGATAATAGGGGCAGCGGGTTCTTTACTGGGTATTTATATATCATATTCAATGAATATTTCAAATGGTCCGGCAATTGTCAGCCTGATTGGTATAGCTACGTACATTGCAGCTTTTACGAAATTGTATATGAAGAGAGCTGATAAGAATATTCTAACAACAAATTAATTTTGGAAACTGATGTTATCTATTGAATTTATTTTTCTCCCTTTCCTTGGCTGTTTGCTTATAGTATTGATAAATGTATATTTTGGCATTCATGTTATTAAAAGGGAGATCATTTTTATCGATATAGCTCTTGCTTCTATAGCTGCACTTGGTTCTGCTGTAGGGATGGTCCTCTTTGAATCCATCTCTGTTGATCACTCTCATGAAGGGCATGGGTTTTTCCCATATCTCTTTTCACTGGGTTTTATTTCTATTGCTTCTTTTGCTTTTACATTGCTGAAGCATAAAAAGATATCCATCCCGCTTGAGGCTATAATAGGTATTGCTTATGCTGTTGCTACCACATTAACCGTTATAATTCTTGACAAAGGAGCAGGTGGGGATGTACATGTACATGATATGCTGGTAGGGACAATTCTTTGGATTTCCGGTCACCAGCTGACCAGGCTTGCTCTGGTTGTGACAATAGTTGGAGTCTTCCATATTATATACAGGAAAAAATTCATGAGCCTTACAGAATCATTTCATAATCATGATAATAAGATCAACAGGCATATGCTCTGGGATTTTCTTTTTTACTTTTCCTTTGGGCTCGTAGTTGTGGAAGCAGTAAATATAGCAGGTATATTAACAGTGTTTGCATTTCTTATTCTCCCGGCCTCATTGTCGGTCATACTAAAAGGTAACTGGACAACCAAACTTATAGTAGGCTGGGTGGCCGGCGTAACGGCATCCTTTGCCGGGTTGTTATTCTCCCTTAAGCTGGATGTACCAAGTGCCCCGGTAATAATCACACTTCTTGGTATTATACTCCTGCTGGGCTATCTGTTGTATAAGATTTCGAACAACAAAAAGCCAGTGAAAGAAACCTCAGAGACTTGATTTAAAGTTGCTATTTAGAAATATTTTGCATAAATTTAATAGAAGAGAATATTTTCATTACTATTAAATTAATCAGGGGAGGTATTAAAATGACTGATTATATTGATTTATTTGAAGATTCCAACTGGCAGAATGCACCTGAGTATTCCAGTGAGACCAGGAAAAAAGTACTGCATGATGAGGATAGCTCAAAAATTATCTTACTTAAATTACCTGCTGGATTTTTCATGGCACCACACTCTCACTTAATGAATGAGCAACATGTAATTCTTAAAGGTGAATATGAAAGTGAAGGTAAAGTTTACCATGAGGGAGTATACAGGAGTTTTAAAGCGCAACAGAAGCACGGCCCTTTTAAATCGAAGAACGGAGCACTGGTCCTGGTTATATGGAAGGCATGATAAGTCTTACCAAAATTTGTTGGTCTAAACCATGCAAGTTGGAATAAGAATAATTATTTTTGTATGTTTTTTTTCGCCGGTGTGGACCTCCGGCACTGCCCGCCGGAGCTTTGCGAAGATGGGATCCTTGCCTTAAGCGGGATGTAGCGCAGTCAGGCTAGCGCACTACGTTCGGGACGTAGGGGTCGGGAGTTCGAATCTCCCCATCCCGACAAACAAAAAGCCTTACAGCGGTAGCTGTAGGGCTTTTTGTTTGAATCAACCCAACAGAGATCGCTGACCCCGAGAATTCGGGGGAAGCAATCTCGTGGAATTTGTTTCTCACCTTCTCATGAATTATGTAGGAACGCAATGCATCGCGTTCCTACTTTTCATATCATACAGTGACATAATTATTGAGGATATTTTTATATATTGCATATATGTCAGCTGCATATAAAAGACGCAGGTTTAAGGAAAGAACACCCAGAAATCCTTATTGGGATTATTCCTCTAGAGGTGCATATTTTATAACAATATGTACCAAAAATAGAAAAGCATATTTTGGGCGATTTGATAACGGTGTTTTTCATGCCACCCAAGTAGGTAAGATTGCAATTGAAGAATGGAAGAAAACGCCTGAAATTAGAAATGATATGAATATTGAATTGGATGAATATTGTCTTATGCCAGATCATTTTCATGCTATTATTATTTTTGGCAACAATGAAAGTAAAGCTATACATCGCGTTCCTAACAAATTCGGACCACAATCAAAAAATCTCGCATCTGTTATTCGTGGATTCAAATCTGCGGTAAAGATATTCGCAATTAAAAACAATATTGATTTTTCCTGGCAGCCCAGATATCATGACAGGATAATAAGAAACAAAAAGGAATTAGAGAACACTCGCAGGTATATTCGTGGAAATCCAGGGGAAATGCAATAATTACATCGGTCAATATTAAATTCTCTTATATAGAACGCGGTGCATCGCGTTCCTACTTTTATTCTATTATAGTAAAAATTGTTTTAGATATTTTTCAGGTTGTTTATTAATCTCGTAATCCATACACTTTTCTAAAATGATATCCATACACAGCAAATGTTATTGCATCTATTAATAATGAAGGGCGTCTTACAAGTGTCCATATAAGAAGTTTCCAATATTCGCTTCTTCCTTTATTTATAATTCCAATAATAATAATTGATTTAATAAATGCTGGCAGTCGAGAAATTTTAAACTTGCTTTTTCCTCTATGTGGACGTTTATAATTTAATAAGAAGCGCCGAATCCTTTCATAATATGGTTTTACAGAATAGATATTTCGAATTATTTTATTATATCCTTCCATTAGTGTATTGTAGTTCATTTTTGGAGTAAAATTTATTGATGAATCGGTGTTATTACCGGTTGCTTCTGTTGTTATCCTGTTCTCAGCTTTAAGCCGTTTGTATAGTTTTGTATTTTTGGGAGCATTTAATAGCCCTACCATAGCCGATACGATTCCGCTCTGCTGAATAAAATCTATTTGTCGTTGAAAGATGTTTGGTTGATCACTGTCAAATCCTACAATAAATCCGCCTGAAACATGTAATCCCGCATTTTGTAATTTTTGTACATATTGTATTAAATCTTTATTTTTATTTTGAACCTTGTTACAACTGGCAAGCGTTTCTTCATCAGGTGTTTCAATGCCGACAAAAGCCGAATCAAATCCTGTTTTTACCATCAATGAGAGGATTTCCTCCTCCTCTGCAAGATTAATTGAACTCTGGATATTAAAGTTAAATGGATATTTATGTTTTTCCATCCAGTTGTTCATTGCCGGAAGCAGATCGTTTTTTACTACATTTTTTCTGCCTATAAAGTTATCATCGACAATTGATACGGTTCCCCGCCAATTAAGATTATACAGTGTTTCAAGCTCCTGAATAACCTGGTTGATAGTTTTCATTCGTACTTTGTGCCCGAAAAGTGATGTTATCTCACAAAATTCACAATCAAATGGACATCCTCGGGTAACCTGTATATTCATAAAAGCATAGTCTTTCATTGATAACAAATGATATTCAGGTACCGGCGATGATGTAATATCAGGGAATTTATCGGTTTTATATATTCTCTTTAATGAATTACCAACATTCAAATCCTTAAGAAAGAATGGAAATGTAGCCTCTGCTTCGTTTAGAATGAAGTGATCAATTTGTGGATAATTGTCGTATTCCTGGGTAAAGAGCGGACCACCGGCAACAATTTTTTTATTGTTCTGAATACACAGTTCAATTACATTGTTTACTGATTTTTTTTGTATGTACATCGCACTGATAAAAACATAATCAGCCCATCTAATATCATTTGTTGAAAGTGGGGAGACATTCATATCGATTAATTTTCTCTTCCATGTTTTTGGAAACATTGCCGATACGGTTATTAAACCAAGCGGTGGTACCGCCGCTTTTTTTGAAATAAAGCGTAACGCATGTTTAAAACTCCAGTACGTATCCGGATATTTCGGATATACCATTAAAATTTTCATAATAGATCAATATTGAACCAGAAAAATTTGTGCAAATTAAAATTATAATAAACAAAAGTATTTGCTAATTATGTTATCACAAATAAAAGGGAGTAATAGCAGGATATTTGGGGCAAATCAAATATTTTGTGGGTTAATTACACACTGCAGGGGTGAATAACATTCATCCCTGGATATATAGGTATTAGAAATTTTGTAACCAAAACCACTATAAATTGCAGGGAGGTTACGGATTGCGCTTAATCCGTAATTAAAGAGCTTCTTTAACCCGTAACAAATATTGGCGGGAAACCGGAATTTGTTCGGTATATTCTTTTAAAGTCAACCAGTAGTTATTGTACTTTCTGTTGAGCTTTTCAATATATTGTGTATTTACGATATATGTTCTGTGACAGCGAATAAAATTGGAATATGGTGTTAACTGGTCTCCAATTTTTTTTAAGGTATTTCTTATAAGTTCTTTTTTTAAGTTTTTACCCTGTTTATATACTGTTTCTACATAATTGTCAGCAGCTTTAATAAGCATTACCTCTGAAATCAATAGTTTTAACTGGTATGTACTTTTCTCCGAACTTAATATAATATACTTGTCAGAAGAATCTTCTTTATATTTTTCAATTTGGTTTTTAATAGTTTCTTTTTCTTTAATGAGTGCTTCATTTTCTTGTTTTAAGTCATTAAATAAATCATATAGTCTTAAAACCACAGGAGAAATGAGGCAGATAAGAGCTATTTTGATAATAATGTAAAAAGATATTTTTACTGAGCCTACATAGCGCAAGTAAAAAGCACACGCAATCGCACTAGAAGCAAATACAAGAAACCCGCTTATGTGGGAGAGAAAAATTGGTTGGCTGTGATTTTTTTGAATAAGCCAGGGTAAAACATTTCGGAATAGGACTATAAATAGTAAAACGATTACTCCTAACCCGGCAACTAGTAAAACCCTGTTGTTGAAATCAAACTTGTCGAGTGGAAAGGGCTGGAAAAAAAGTATAAACAGAAAAACCCCGAAACTTATGCTAAGAATGAGACCAACATCTTTTTTTAGTGCAGATATTACGCCATTTAATTTGTTATTCATGATTTAAAGAAAGTATAATAATTATAATTTACCAAAGAGTAGGAACACGATGCATCTCGTTCCTACTCTCATGAGACAGCCCCCTTCGAAGGTGGAGCATAAGAAGTATTTATTTTTGTTATCTTAGGGTTTCTAAAACATGAGATCTATGAAAACCTTAAAAATTATTCTTTATTCTGTTTTGTCCCTGCTTATCATCCTGGTAATAGCAGGTTTTTTTATTATTAAGAGCATAAGTAATGGTGCGAAACCAGTTTATGATGGTGAACTGGATCTCCCCGGGCTTGAAAATGCAGTAAAGGTTATCTTCGACGAAAGAGGTATGCCTCATGTCTATGCCGAGAATGAACACGATCTCTATACGGCAGTTGGTTATATTATGGCCCAGGAAAGGTTATGGCAGATGGATCTTATACGAAGGGCTACAAAGGGTAGATTATCAGAAATATTCGGGGAGGATTACGTTCAGACAGATCTGTTTCTACGTTCACTGAGAATGACGAAAAAATCAAAGATGGTTCTTCAAAATACCACTCAACAGGTCATTGATTGCATTGATGATTTTGTGTTGGGTGTGAACTATTATATTGAAAACGCAGAAAAATTACCACCCGAATTCAGAATACTTGGATATAAACCCGAACTATGGACAGCTGAGAATACGGCTAATATAATAGGTTATATGGGCTGGGATATGGCAGGTGGTAACCTGTCCGGTGATGTTTTTGTTTATAAGCTTATAAATCAAATAGGAATTGATGCAGCTAAAAAGCTAATACCTTACTATGAATGGACAGGTGATCCTGTTTATCCAGAATTTGAACTGGATAATGAAGCTTTGGAAACTGTTGAAAACTTTGTGAAATCACTAGATAAGGTAAAAGAGCTTGGTATATCATCTTTTTATGGTAGTAATAACTGGGCTGTCAGTGGTGACCGTACAGAGACAGGTAAGCCATTATTTTCAAATGATATGCACCTAGGGTTGTCAAGTCCGGGTATATGGATACAGATGCATCAGATAGTACCAAAAAAACTTAATGTGACAGGTGTTGTTGTTCCGGGGCAACCTTTCGTTGTGGCTGGTCATAATGAAGATATAGCCTGGGGTATGACCAACCTGATGGTTGATGATGTTGATCTTTACCTTGAAAAGACCAATGAAGATAAATCGCAGTACATGCTTAACGGGGAGTGGAAAGATATAAAAACGGTAAAGGAAATAATAAAAGTAAAAAAGCAGGATGACAGGGAAATGGAGATAAAATATACTCATCGTGGACCCATAATATCAGGATTCCGTGATATTGAAGAAGCTGATATAAGCATGCGCTGGTCCGGGAACGATATGAGCAACGAAGGTGTAGCTGTTTACCTTCTCAACAGGGCATCTGATTGGGAAGAGTTTAATGGGGCTCTTACTAACTTTAACTCCATTAGCCAGAACTTCATATATGCTGATGTAAATGGTAATATAGGTTTGCATGCAGGGGGTGGTGTAGCCATCAGGGAAGGTCATGGTGCATTTATACAGCCGGGCGACAGCAGTAAGTATGACTGGACAGGGTACGTTCCTCATTATCTGTTACCATTCAGCTATAATCCTGAAAACGGCTTAGTCTCATCGGCAAATAATAAAACTGTGTTTCCTTCAGAATATCCCTACTACATAGGAACATATTTTTCTATGCCTTACCGCATAAATCGAATACGGGAGATGATGGCTGAAAAGGAAAAATTCAGTATCGAGGATTTTAAAAGGATGATCACTGACAGGCATTCAGATTATGCCAGGCAACTATGTCAGTTATTACTAAGTGTTCTGCAACAAACAAAGGATATGAGTGATCTGGAAAGGGAAGTATATGATAACCTCTCTGTATGGGATTATAATATGTCAGCTGATATCTTCATACCTACTTTCTTTGAATATTACCGGAATGCACTTGCTGACCTCCTTCTTGAAGATGATATGGGGGAGATTTATGAGAATTTTAATGGTTCGGTCCGGGATTATTATCTGATGAAGATAATAACCGGTCAGCATGAACTCTATATAGATGATATAAATACAGAAGAAAAGGAGAGCCTTAATGATATCTTACTTAGGTCTTTTCATAGAGCAATTGAGAAATTAAAGGAAGAGTATTCTGCCGATACCTCGGGATGGATATGGGGAGATATACATAAGTTTACTGTTATGCACCCAATGGGAAGTGTAAGTATTCTGAACAGCCTGTTCGGATTAAACAGAGGACACTATAGGGTAGGAGGAAGTAATCATACAGTATCACCATATTCATACGGACCTGATTTTGTAATTGATCATGGTGCTTCCCAGAGGCATGTATATAATACTTATGACTGGGATGAGTCGTATACCATAATCCCAACCGGTACATCAGGTGTTCCTTCCTCGGAGTTTTATTGTTCGCAGACGAAAACATATTGTGAGGATGGTTTCTACAAAGATCATTTTACTGAGAAAGCAGTGCAGGAAGCAGCAAAATATACTTTAATCCTAAAACCCACAGAAAAATAATGAACCAAAAAGAAAGATGGTCCCTTAAGGATCATGTGGCACTGGTTACAGGTGGTACAAAAGGGATCGGGAAAGGGATAGCTCAAGAATTGATTGCTCATGGAGCAACTGTCATCTGTACTTCAAGAAGTAATGTGAAAAACAATAATGATGATGAGGATAATCCTATATATATCCGGTCAGATGCATCAAAAGCTGATGATCGATCAAAACTGGTTGATCTTATCGGAAAAAAATTCAACAGGCTGGATATACTCGTTAATAATGTAGGCACCAACATCAGGAAGAAAACAGTTGAATATTCAGATGATGAGCTTGATTTTATATTGCACACCAACCTTATTTCAGCTTTCAGCCTGGCAAGAGATCTTTACCCTCTTCTTATCAGAAGCAATACACCATCTGTTGTAAATATCAGCTCTGTTGCAGGCATGAAACATGTACGTACAGGTTCAATTTACGGTATGACAAAGGGAGCTATGAACCAGCTAACAAAAAATCTTGCCGGAGAGTGGGGTACTGAAGGTATCAGGGTAAATGCTGTTGCTCCCTGGTATATCAACACGCCTCTTGCTCAGCAGGTGTTGAAGGATGATGATTACAGGAATGATGTGCTTGCACGTACCCCCATGGGCCGGGTAGGGGAGGTAGATGAAGTAGCTGCCCTGGTAGCATTCCTTTGCATGCCTGCCGCTTCTTATATCACAGGCCAGGTTATTGCTGTTGATGGAGGATTTACGATAAAAGGATTCTGAAAGAAAGACAAAAGGAAAAACAATCGTAGAGACGCATGATCATGCGTCTCTACTGTTCATACATCATATGCAGCAGAAGATGTTCTACCTCCTTTCTCCAACCAGTTAGTGTGAAAAAATTCACCCCTTGGTTTATCAGCCCTTTCATAGGTGTGAGCACCGAAATAGTCTCTCTGTGCCTGTATGAGATTGGCAGGGAGAATTCCACTTCTGAATCCGTCGAAATATGACAGAGCCGAAGATAATGCCGGAACCGGAATACCATTTACCACAGCGGTAGCCACTACCCGTCGCCATCCTTCCTGGGCCTTTTCTAACTTTTCCCGGAAGAAATCATCAAGCAGGAGGTTCTCAAGATTACTGTTCAAGTCATATGCTTTTTTTATGTCGTCCAGGAATACAGAACGAATAATACAACCACCTCTCCACAGCATGGCTATGGAATCATATTTAAGATCCCAATTATACTTTTTTGATGCTTCTTTCATCAGGTTGAATCCCTGTGCATATGAAACTATCTTTGATCCATACACAGCATCTTTTAGGTCTCTCAGGAAGCGGTTTGGGTCAGCCGGGGGCCTGGCTTCAGGACCTTCAGTTAATTCAGAAGCTTGTAACCTGATATCTTTCTGTGCTGACAGGCAACGTGCAAATACTGCTTCTGAAATAAGTGTCAGAGGGATCCCTAGTTCAAGAGCTGTAATACCTGTCCATTTACCTGTTCCTTTCTGGCCTGCCTTGTCCAGTATCTTTTCCAGCAGGGGTAAGCCGTCTTCATCCTTAAAATTTATTATCTCAGCTGTGATCTCAACCAGGTAGCTTTCAAGGTCGCCTTTGTTCCATGAGGTAAATACTCTTTGCATATTCTCATGATTCATGAATAACAGGTTTTTCATAAGGTAATAAGCTTCTGCTAAAATTTGCATGTCACCGTATTCAATACCATTATGCACCATTTTTACGAAATGACCTGCTCCATCACTACCTATCCATTCAATGCATGCTGAACCATCATCTGACCTGGCAGCAACAGAACGGAAAATATCTTTTATGTATGCCCATGCTTCAGGGCTTCCACCCGGCATTATTGAGGGTCCCAGCAAAGCTCCTTCTTCTCCTCCGCTCACACCTGTGCCAACATACAGCAAATTTTTACTTTCAACGTACCCGGTACGCCTGGCAGTGTCGGTATAATTTGAATTGCCTCCGTCAATAATTATATCTCCTGGTTCAAGAAGAGGGATCAACTTGTGGATAAAATTATCAACAGGTTTTCCGGCCTTTACCATCATCATTATTTTCCTGGGTTTATCCAGGCTGTTAACAAACTCCTCCAGGGTATATGTGCCGGTAATGTTTTTACCTTTGGCCCTTGCGTTAATGAATTTTTTGACTTTCTCCGTTGACCTGTTGAATACAGATACAGTAAATCCTTTGCTTTCAATATTCAGAACAAGGTTCTCTCCCATTACTGCCAGGCCTATAAGACCGATATGTGATTTGGCCATGTGTTTAAGTGTTTAAGCGTTTAAGTGTTTAAATGTTTAAAAGTTTACGTGGTTTATTAATAGTATTTCCCTTTCCCCTCCTTTTAGGAAAGGAGGGTGGGGTGGTTAGGAATTAAAGTTTTTACTGATCTCATCTTTAACCCGTTCAATATCTTGAAATACAAATCTATTTTCAAATCTAAGTACCTTATATCCCATCTCTTCAAGTTCATTATCTCTGTCAATATCTTCATAAGTCCTGTGATAATGACCATGTGAATCACCATCAAGTTCTATAATTAGTCTTTCTTCTGAACAGAAAAAATCAACTATATATTTATTTATACTATGTTGCCTGCGGAATTTTCTATCTTTCAGTTGTTTGCCTTTTAGATGTTTCCATAATTCTGCTTCAGCGGAAGTAGACTTATTTCTGAGCTTTTTTCTGTTGGATTTAAGTGATTTTCTATTTGATCTATATACCATATCATTTGTTCCTAACCACCCCGGCCTCCCTTCGGTTGGCCACCCCTCCTTTCCTAAAAGGAGGGGAAATTTGGGATGAATAATATTCTACAGTATTAACTCCTAACCACCCCGGCCTCCCTTCGGTTGGCCACCCCTCCTTTCCTAAAAGGAGGGGAAATTTGGGATGAATAATATTCTACAGTATTAACTCCTAACCACCCCGGCCTCCCTTCGGTCGGCCACCCCTCCTTTCCTAAAAGGAGGGGAAAGGTTAGTGTGATTTGAATCCCAGTGCATACAATTTGTTTAATACTGCCTGATTATTCCCTTTTACCGTATATGCATGAAACTCTCTCCTTCCAACGTATTCATTTCTTATTTTCTCAAACAGAGATGGATTTTTTCCCAATATTGAACTGTCGTTTTCGATGGAGTATGTATACAAAATAGCCTTTGATATAATATCAAGGTCACTGCCCTTATATCCAGATATATCAATAACAGGATCATCAGGCACGGGTAATGTTTCAGGCTTCCAGTCTATCAACGGCAAATCAAAATATTCAGCCAGCTGCCTGATTATCATTGTACCGCCATTAGCTTTCCCATCAGCTGAATAACCGGCTATATGTGCTGTACCTATATCAACAGCATCGAGCAGTTCAGTATTAATATCGGGTTCGTTTCGCCATACATCGAGCACAGCTGTCCCAATTATTGATTTTTTCAATTGCTCCAGCAATGCCCTTTCATCAACCACCTGGCCACGGGAAGTATTAATAAGGATGGCTTTATTCTTCATTTTCGCTATGAAATTCTCATTAACCAGCTGGTAAGTCTTATCAGGACCTTCAAATGTCAGCGGCACATGTATGCTTACTATGTCTGACTCATCCAATATCCTGTCAATTGAACTGAATCCCTGCTTTCCTTCAAGTCTCTCTCGCGGCGGATCATTAATCAGAATATTAAAGCCCAGTATCTCTGCCATTCTGGCAACTTTTGAACCAACATTTCCAACTCCAACTACTCCAAGGGTTGTGTTAACCGGCTCAATCCCATATTTTGGTGTTAAATAAACAAGCGCAGAAGCAAGATATTGCATTACCGAACCAGAATTACATCCCGGGGCACTTGCACATTTTATCCCGTGAGCCTTGCACCATTCAAGATCGATATGGTCAGTGCCTATGGTAGCTGTACCAATAAATCGAATACCTGTATTTTCCAACATGTTTTTATTACACTTGGTCCTGGTTCTGATTATCATAGCGTCCGCTGTTGCCACCAGATCACGGTTGATCCTGCTCCCCTCAACATATTCGACATTTGCCCAGGGTTCAAGCGCACCATGGATAAATGGTATATTTTTATCAATGATTACTTTCATTTATTCTGTTTCATATTTGTCCTGTTCTTTGCAATCCATAAGCCCAGGGCAGGATTTGAGATATAATAGAACTCTTCGCCATTGCGATTAATATTAAAGCCTTCCCTGAGGTTTTCCAGATCATATTTAGCTTTTATTTTTTGCAGACCTGCATAATCAAAACCGACACTGCGTATTTCATCTTCCCGAATGCTGTCAGTACAATATGTAACACTGAATCTGTTCTCCGGGCTGCCATGTATCAGATGTGCAGCAACAGCAAGGTTATTCTGCAGGTCGTGATTTTTTTCTGCCAGTTGTATTATCTTCCAGGATGTGCGGTACCCGTATTTCCGGATCAGCATGTCAATTGTTTTATCTTCACCGAATTCTCTCAGCCCGGGAGCAATAATTATCAGCTCTCCTTTATCGGCAATTGCCATTCGTGTGCGGTAAATTGCTTTATTGCCCAGCCAGGTACTGCGGTATTCAAATGGGTTGAGGAAGACTACTATTTTTTCCGGAGCCTTTTCGATTATTTTAATATTCATCCTGGCGGAAAAGGATGATGCTTTGGTAAAGCATTCAATATCAGAACCAATGAACAAGCCTTTAATTGCTGGCCAGCCGTCGGGTCCTGTAGCTACAACCGTTAGGATATACAAAATATTAAGTTGTTTCCCGAACAGCCTGTCTCCCCGGTTAATAACCTCCCTTACAGGGTTCATGGCTTTGCCCATCAGTCTCTCCATACCGTATACGGCACCCAGGTAATGACTTTTATTAATACTTTCATATCCTCCGCAACCAATAAAAACATTTTTGTTGTAATTTGCCATACCTGTAACTTCATGTGGCACTACCTGGCCGACAGAGATTATTAATGATCCTGCATGCTCACTAACCAGTTTATTTACCTGGACAGGCCATTCATAATTCAGTTTACCTTCAGATACTTCTTCAATAAATGATCCGGGTATTTTCCCGAGGGTAATGATATCTTTTCTGCAGTTATGTACCCTGAAGAGCTCATGGGGGATGTCTCCGTACATCCTGTCTATTTCAAAGCCATTCATTGGTTTATGTGTCCCGATAGCAGGCAGGATGTCCTTCACCTTATCCCTGTACTCATTCCATATCATTTCAGTTATTGTTCCTGCACCGGAATGAACCCTGGTTATATCAGGAGGGATAATAAGTAAAGGTTTACCAGGCCCTGCCGATTCAATGCAGTCAATAACAGCTTTTTTTATCTGCTCGGGGCTTATTGTTATGTCTTCATTTTCTATACTGTAATAAAGCATGAGTACCCTTTTAATATATTATTTTATCCAGGGAGGTATTTCAGGCAATGCTTTTTCAAATTCATCCAGCAGCATATTTTCATAATAACCCTTGTAAGATCCTTCCATGAACCTGTCAAAAGCTTCATTATTAAGCTTTTCCCATGATTCAGATTCTTTACCGGGTATTACCGGGTAGAACAACACATTATTGTGTTTTGCAGCATTAAGGTCTCCGGGTGCATCTCCGATCATAAGGATTTTATCATCGGGGTATTTGTTTTTTGCTCCCAATGCTATATGTTCAGCTTTTGTACCATGTTCCTGACCTGCAATAAGTTTTACAAATTTATCAATTTCGTGCTCTTTCCATTCTCTTTCAAGTGCTTCCAGTGGGGTTTGAGAAACGACTATTATGTCTGCATTATCACTTATCTTCCGTATGCATTCCATTGCATTTTTAAAGGGCCTGACACCCTTTAACCATTTACTGATCTCGGCATTGATAGCTTCTGACCATTCGAGAACTGTTCTCAGGGCAGGATCGGGATTTTTTTCACAGAAAAGTCTAAGAGATTGGTTTCCAAGCTTGTTTTCCATGCTTATCCATTCCTTCAAAGGTTGCATGTCCGGCAGTTTTACCCCGGCTTCCACTACTTCTTTTCTCTGTGCAAGCAGTTCAAAGACTTGTACCAGGGCAGGAAACCGGTTTACCCCCCTGTGGACAGAATAGAGGTTAACAAATTCCCATGTTTCCCTTACTATTTTTGAAACAGGGAAAAGCTTGAAATATTTAATACCGTTAGGTATAAAGAATTCTTTTTGTTTGAGTTCCATTGTGTCAAATACGCAACCATCTGAATCGATACCTGCAAAAAAGTCTTTTCCAGGTTTAAGATCTTTAAGTATTTGCGGGTAATCCATATCAATATGCCTCAGGAATATATTTGTTAAGTTTTTTTTCTGCAAAAACCGGTTTGAACCGGGTAAATCTCTGTATACCATTAACTAATGGAATCTTAACCCATTCATCTCCTGTCAGGGGCCTGGCATACTTAATAAATTCATCAGTAACATCATACCTGTTTTCTGTTATCCATTCTTCAGGGAAACTGCGTTCTGATAATGCTACTTTCTGAAGAGGAACTTTATCATATATCACATTATATCCAGGTGTGCCGGAGCGCAGGAGTGTTGCCATCCAGCCGTTTTCCCCGCTTACTGCTATTTCAACAGCTTTTATCCCAACCATATAGGCTTCCTCAAGATCAGTATTAGAGGTATAGATCATTGAATGTCTCTGATCAGTCCCTGGAACCTGGCCCCTGGCTGCTCCTCTTGCTTTCAGTTTGACATTATTGAGGTAGTTGACTATTAACTGCTGCACACTCATCCTGGAGGCGCCAAATTCAGAATGTCCGAAAGCGTCCTTTAATTCACCAAGGTCGCCCGCATTAAAACCTTCACTGACAACTACCAGACACCTTCCGTATTCAAGCAAATATTTATTTATGTTTTCAGCCATTTCTGGTAATGATACATTTGACTCGGCCATATATATCTGCAGGGGAAATTCCTTTTCAGGATCTGCAAGCCGGGCCGCTGCGGGGATGAATCCTGCTTTCCTGCCCATCACCTGTACCACTATCACAGGATCAGCAGGTGATGAGCCCCTGTTTTCCTCGTTCAGGTTCTGTATATTGTGAGACCAGTATTTAGCAACAGAGCCATAGCCGGGTGTATGATCAATAAGCTTAAACTCGCTATCGCCCAGGTCGTTGTCAATAGTTTTGGGAACGCCAACGGAAATAGTATCAAGACCGGTTTCTTTACATTTCTCGCTCACTCTCAAGACAGTATGTTGGGAATCGTTTCCCCCTATATAAAAGAAGTATCCTATATTATGGGCTTTAAACACTTTAATAATACGTTCAAGATCTTTTCCCTGGCCATCTTTAAGTTTATACCTGCAGGTCCCTATGCTTCCTGCTGCCGGGGTAGTTTTCAAAAGTTCAATTTCCTTCTTGTCCTGAGATGAAATATCCAGGAGCTCTTCTTTGAGAATACCCTCAATACCGTGCCAGGCTCCATATATTTTGCCGAAGGTAAGACTGTCCTGTATACATGTGTGGATAATTCCCCTCAGTGTATTATTTATTACCGGGGAGGGTCCCCCGGATTGTGCTATGATTACATTTTTTGCTGCCACGTATAAATATAATTTAATACGATGATAACAGCAAATATCAGAAATGTATTCCAAATTTCACTTCTAACCTGCGCCAGTTTAATTTATATTCTACAGGAGTTGAGTAAGCTTCCTCCTGGGTATACGAAGTCCTGGAGTACCTGTAAGCAAAGCTCAGATACATTTCATGGGTACCTTTATTCCATCTAATACCAGTTCCAATATTTCCCATAAATCCGCCGTAGTAGTCGCGGTTATAATAATATGATGGATTTTCATCCTCATTCTTTCCCATGTAAACAAGACCACCGGCCCTTGCGAAAATAAAGGGGGCTACTGCTGATTGTGACAGAATTACCTTGTACTGGAGGAAAAGGGGACTGTACGACACACCCAGGAATTCAACACCTGTGCCTGCACCAAGGGAGTGTATATTATTGATGTTGATTGAACCTGTTACCATAAAGCTGAATGGAGCTATATATTCGGATTCCTGTGTCCCTATGAGAAAACCACTTTCGAGGCCTATGCCAAACACTTTGTCATAAACAGTAGCTTTTTCTGCTTCATGCATAACAAATTTTTCCACATCCGATTCCTGATAAACAAAAATACTTCCATCCCGGGTACGTATTTTATACGAATCATCGGATATTTCAATTAAATGCCCGAAGATTATGGAACCATTCCTGAGGTACAGGGCATCCCTTGTCTTTTGCGCGTTAACGGCAAGGAACAAAGATAACAGTATAATAACAGAAGATAATTTTTTCATGATTTAATAATAGTTTCTGGGTTTAGCATGATTTTTGTTTCAGGTAGGGTGTTATCCAAACCTTAAACCATGAAAACAAAAATCATTCCAATACTTGTATCGATTAGTTTAATTATAGGATTCAGTTCCTGTGAAGATGCCCTGTATAAAGAATATACGGGATATAAGCCTGTATATATGTCATATGATGATTTGAGGGAATCTGTAAAAAGTACAGGTATCCGTGAACTGGAGAATCCCGGTAAGATTTATTATAAGGATAAATATATTTTCATAGTGGAGGAGTTAAAGGGGATACATGTATATGATAATTCTGACAACAGTTCCCCTGTGGCAGTTTCTTTCGTCGAAATTCCGGGAGTAATTGACATTGCCATATCAGGTTATTACCTGTATGCCGACAGCTATATTGATCTTGTGGTGCTGAATGTACAGGATCCGGAAAATATAAGTGAAACATATCGTCTGAAGGATGTTTTACCATATACTGTTCCGCCTCATGATAGTGATTACCCTGAAGGACGTGTTGACAGTGATGAAGGCGTTGTGGTGGAATGGCAACTTACTACCGTAAAAGAAAGAATACATTATAATCCGGTGATTTATCCAATTTTTTTCCTGGATAGTCCAAGGTTTTACACTCCCAATGCCATGTCCTCAGGATCTGTATCTGGTACAGGTATCGGCATAGGTGGCTCTATGGCACGTTTCGGCCTTAAGGATGATATACTTTATGTTGTTAACAATAACATGATGAAGATCTTTGATATATCAGATCCAGCATCACCCGTGAAGTATAATGATTTTTATGCAGGATGGGGCATTGAGACGATGTTTATGACAGAGGAGAATATGTTTCTAGGATCACAGACAGGGATGTTTATTTATGATTTGTCAATCCCATGGAATCCTGTCCAGGTATCCTTTTTCCGTCATGCAACAAGCTGTGATCCTGTTATTGTTGATAACAATCTGGCATATATTACCCTGCGCAGTGGTACTGTGTGTGGCAGCAATGTTAATACCCTTGATGTTGTTGATATAAGTAATCTTTCTGATCCTGAGCTTATTGCAACTTACCCGATGGTTAATCCCCATGGCCTTGGGAAAGATGGTGATATACTGTTTATATGTGACGGCTGGAGCGGACTGAAGATATACGATGCTTCAGATCCATATTCGATTACTGATCATTTAATCTATCATTATCCTTCCATAGATGCCTATGATGTCATTCCCCTGGGAGACATACTCGTTATGATAGGAGATGATGGGTTATATCAGTATGATTATTCTTCACTGGATAATATAACACTGCTCAGCTCAATTAAGACATCGGGTGATGAGTGATTATTTACTGGTGCAGTTACCTTTAATGGGATCTTAGAGATTCTGAATCTCTTGTTGGTCAGAGTTGGATTGCAAAGATGGGACTTTCTTAAACCTCCGAAAGGAAGGTCCTTTACACATTATACTCTTTAGAACTATTCTAAATTATAAAAACATGATTTTTCCCAGTTTTTCTGGCATTGAGCTGTTATACTTTTAACAGCTCTAAAAACAGACTACGTAATTTTAAATCTAAAAACCATTCTGATATGTATCAAACTGATAATTTGGTTAAGGATCTGGTTGAAATACACGGGAGGCGCAGAGACAGTCTTATGCCTATCCTCCAGGGTATAGTTGAAAAGCATAATTACCTCACTGATGATGCTATGGTTGAAGTGGCAAAGGAGCTTGATATTTCTGCTGCCGAGGTGTATGGTACAGCGTCCTTTTATTCATTCCTTGATACCGAGCCAAGAGGGAAATATGTTATCAGGGTTTGTAAGACCATAACCTGTGCTATGAAGGGGAAGTATGAAATTATTGAGGTTCTCGAAGATGTACTGAAAATAAAGGTAGGGGAGACTACATCCAACGGTTTGTTTACCTTACTGGAAACTAATTGCATGGGCTGGTGTCATAAAGCTCCGGCTATGCTTATTAATGATATTCCCTATACAGAGCTTACAAGGGAAAAGATTGTTAAGATTATTAGAGATTACAATCATAATAAATAAGAGGACCTGATGATGGAAACCAAGAAAGTAAGTAAAGTAGATCTTATATTTGAACACATTGATCCCCGCGAATTACTGACCAAAGTACATGGGATGACTGGCAGCGATATTATCGAAGAGATCATTGAGTCGGGTCTTAAAGGAAGGGGAGGAGCCGGATTTCCGACCGGCATGAAGTGGAAATTCTGTGCAGAAGAGAAAGAAAAAACAAAATATATTGTTTGTAATGCCGATGAGGGTGAACCGGGAACCTTCAAGGACCGTGAAATTCTTGACAGGGTGGCCTATAAGGTTTATGCCGGAATGACTATTGCCGGCAGGGCAGTAGGGGCAAAAAAGGGAATTATCTACCTCAGGGGTGAGTACAAATTCCTTCTTCCCCAGTTAAGGATGGAACTGGATGGCTTTCATAAAATGATTGATGAGGTAGGATACGATTTTGAAATCGACTTCAGGCTTGGTAGCGGTGCATATATATGTGGTGAAGAGAGTGCACTGTTCGAATCAATAGAAGGCAAGAGGGGTGAACCAAGGAACAAGCCTCCTTATCCGACAAGCTCGGGCTTGTTTGGCAAGCCTACAGTTGTAAATAATGTGGAAACACTGGTAAATTCTGTAATTATTCTAAAGTACGGATCAGAGAGGTATAAGAAAATGGGAACCAGGTTTTCAACCGGTGCCAAGGTATTTTCGGTATCAGGTGATACACTCATACCCGGTATTTATGAACTGGAGCTTGGTATGTCATTGCTGGAGTTCGTTAAGGAGTTTGGTGACGGTGATACCAAAGCCGTGCAGGTAGGAGGAGCAGCAGGATTCTGTGTGCCAAGGAAACTGTTTGCCAGCACTGTTATAGGTTTTGAAGGTGTTCCGACTGGAGGATCGATGATGTTGTTTAACAGCTCACGCTCTATGTATCATATTCTCCATAATTACCTTGAGTTTTTTACTGAAGAATCATGTGGCCAGTGTACTCCATGCCGCGTTGGTTGCCAGCAGTTACTCAAAGGTGTGGAAAGTGTTAAAAAAGGAGAATCCAAATCAACGTACCTGAATGAACTGGTCAAGCTGGCCGATACAATGAAAATAGCATCTAAATGTGGACTGGGTCAGTCTGTAGGTAATGCATTTAATTCAATAGTTGAGAACTTCAGAGAAGAAATCATCTACTAAAGAGGATAGAAAAATGAAAAAGAGTAAAATGGTAAGCCTGAAAATAAATAATCAGCCTGTGTCAATAACTGAAGGATCAACCGTATTGCAGGCTGCTGAGAAGCTAAATATTCATATTCCTACCCTGTGTAACCATGACGACCTTTGCGTGGCGGGTAATTGTCGTGTTTGTGTCGTAGAACAAAAAGGTGCACGTGTACTTGCTGCAGCATGTGCACAGCCTGCAATGGAAGGTATGGAAATCCTTACAAATTCACTAAAGGTACGTAATGCAAGGAAACATGTGGTGGAGCTGCTCCTCTCTGAACACAGGGCAGACTGTACAAAATGTTACCGTAACCAGAACTGTGAATTACAGACACTGGCCAATGAATTTTCATTCGGCGACCATATATTCCTTGACCTGGTGAGTAAGCACGAACAATTTATCGATAACACCAGTTCTTCAATCGTTAAGGACGATAGTAAATGTATACGTTGCCAGCGCTGCGTGCGTACATGCAGTGAATTACAGAAAATATCTGCCATAGCAGTTAGTGGTAAGGGAGCAAAGATGAAGATATCCACATTCCATGACAGGCCCATAAGCCATGTGGTATGTACAAACTGTGGCCAGTGTGTTAACCGTTGTCCAACAGGAGCCCTGACTGAGAAGAATTATATTGATTATGTATGGGATGCAATATATGATCCGGATAAACATGTTGTTGTACAAACCGCACCTGCTGTTAGGGTTGGCCTGGGTGAAGACCTGGGATACGACCCTGGCGAAAGGGTTACAGGTAAGATGGTTACTGCCCTTAAACAGCTCGGTTTCGATTCAGTGCTTGATACTGATTTCACGGCTGACCTTACCATTATGGAGGAAGGAACAGAACTCCTTTCAAGGCTAAAGAAAGCATTGGTTGACAAAGATAAGGAAACCGCCCTGCCAATGTACACTTCGTGCTCACCCGGCTGGATAAAATTTATAGAGCATAAGTATCCGGAGATGCTGCCAAATCTTTCAACCTGTAAATCACCTCAGCAGATGTTTGGTGCACTTGCCAAGACGTATTTTGCCGAAAAAAGGGGTATCAATCCTGAGAATATTGTATCAGTATCAATAATGCCGTGTACAGCCAAAAAGTTTGAAGCCAATCGCCCGGAGATGAGGGATAGCGGTTATAAGGATGTTGATTATGTCCTTACGACAAGAGAGTTTGCCGTCATGATAAAACAGGCCGGCCTTGATTTCAGAACACTTAAACCTTCACATTATGATTCATTGATGGGTGTATCATCAGGTGCTGGAGCTATCTTTGGTGCCACCGGCGGTGTGATGGAAGCTGCTATACGTACTGCCTATGAGATCGTTACAGGTAAGCCTGTTCCTTTTGATAACCTTAATATCACTCCTGTAAGGGGAACGGAGGGTGTGAAGGAAGCATTACTAAAAATTGAGGGATGTCTTAAAGAGTGGAGTTTTCTTGAAGGGGTGGAACTGAAGGTGGCTATTGCTCATGGACTAACCAATGCGGATAAGGTAATGAGGTCTATCAGCACAGGGAAAGCTGATTATCATTTTGTCGAAATAATGGCCTGCCCCGGTGGATGTATTGGTGGTGGTGGACAGCCCATACCTACAAATATGGAAATACGCCAGAAAAGAATAGATGCAATATATGAGGAGGATATGAGCCTGCCTGTGAGGAAATCACATGAGAACCCTGAAATTATTCAGCTTTATAATGACTACCTGGGAAAACCTAACAGTCATAAGGCACATGAATTGCTGCATACACATTATATAGAAAGGGTTCGGAATTAGGAATATCGTATCAGGTGGTAGACTTATGAGACAGCCCCGTATTTTATTATCCTTCGTCGTTCGTCTTTAACCTTTTGTCTTTTTCATCAGCCAGGTCATATTCTCACCCAGTGTCTGCATCGTTTTCAATCCTTCCTCATCATTTAGTACATCACCTTTTTCCCTGCCAATGCCAATGTTCCAATATGATGAACCGGGGATTATCATTTCATTTATCAGGAAGAAATGGTTAATGCTGTCGAATGTATGAATTGCTCCTGCACGCCTGACTGCTACTACTGCCGCTCCTATCTTGCGCTTCAGAGGGTTACCTGCAGCTCTGAGGGCATAGCCAGCAACATCGAGCAATGCTTTTGTTTCGGGGGTTATATCTGAAAAATATACAGGTGAGCCAATCAGGATGCCATCAGCACCGATCATTTTTGAAAGTACCTCATTAAGTAAATTGTTTTTCTTATGACACTGTCCATCCTTTTCGGTCTTACATTTCATGCATGCAACACAGCTGTATACTTTCTTACCGCCAATCTGAATTAATTCTGTTTCAATTCCATTCTTTTCAAGTACTTTCAACACTTCCCTGATAAGGATTTCCGTGTTTCCATTTTTGCGCGGACTTCCGTTTATAGCTATTACTTTCATAATGAGCCAGAGTATTTGCTTAATTTATCAGGGTGTAAGGTCTTCAACAGAAGGAGGAGGTGAATCAGCCTTCTTATTCAGTTCTTTTTTCTTGTTCCTGGTCATGTCTCCATAAAGGTCCTCAATTTTAACCGGTCCTCCATCTTCACCGGTTTGATCACTTATGACCTCACCAACATTATTTGAACGTGCATTGAAATATAGTACAAGGCTGAAAATGGGGAATAATGGCATAGTTAAAGCATTGGCCAGAGAGTTAAGTATTATAAACGAAGGCTTGCTTGTAAGGTTCAATAGCTCGGATGCATTTTCAGGGTTCATTATTGTCCTGAAAAAGCTCCCTCCGAACGGGATCATGATAATGGCCCCAAGAACAAAAGAAATAACCATCACAAGTATTCCAAAAACTGCTACCCAACCAATATTTGGCCAGAATCGTTTATGAGACAGGCTGATAGTTGTGGTGATTGTATCACCTAAACCTGGATTTTCTATGATGAGCACAGGTGCTATGAAAGCAAAAATCATAACAACATATATCACCGCGAACAGAGCGCCCACAAATAGTAAAAATACACCCAGTATAATGGCAACCATAGCAAACAGGCCCAGTAGTATATACAGAACCAGAAGGGGCAGGAAGTATTTTATTATAGCAGTTGTTCCAATGGAGAGTATATTACTATCCGGATCAACCGGTTTTCTTATGACATAATATTGTAATATCAGGGTAAAAATAAAGCTGACCAGGATAATAAGCATGTAGGGTCCTATCATAGATCTGAAAATTGCCAGCATCTCTTCCGGATCAGTCACCGAGTATATCTCTGATACGTTAACCCTTCCGGATAAATAAGTAATTATAAGTGAGAATATAAAAGATATTATAAAAAGGTTGCCAAACCATTTCTTATAAAATTCCCATATGGAACCCAGAGCAGTATCAAGGTCGTATTTCTTGCTAAGCGGATGTTTTGTATAGTCAACCATAGTATTAAATATATTAATGTTCAGGAAAGTAAATATACATATTTCAAAGCAAGTTGATGCTCTTTTTATAAATTTATGGGTTGTATAAATCATGATATGGACAGGAAGATTCTTCATATTGATATGGATGCTTTTTTTGCTTCGGTTGAACAAAATGATAATCCTGAATTAAAAGGCAAGCCTGTTGTTGTAGGTTCAGAATCATCAAGAGGTGTGATTGCTGCTGCCAGTTACGAAGCACGAAGGTTTGGGGTGAGATCGGCAATGCCAAGTACTACGGCTAAAAGATTATGTCCGGAGCTTGTGTTCATGAAACACAGAATGGCCAGGTATAAAGAGGTATCGTCCATTATTTTTGAAATTTTTCATAATTACACTTCACTGGTTGAAGCTCTTTCAGTTGATGAAGCATTTCTTGATGTGAGTACCAGAGCCCTTGATTTAAATTCTGCCATTGCTATTGCCTACGAAATTAAGAAGGATATAAGGAGAAAGACTAATCTTACATGTTCCGCAGGTATCGCAATAAATAAATTCCTGGCAAAGCTGGCATCCGATATTAATAAACCGGATGGTTTATATACTGTTTACCCCTCTGAAACAGACCAGTTTATTGCTGGCCTTCCTATCGAGCGTTTCTTTGGAATAGGTAAGGTCACAGCTGAGAAGATGCACAGGTATGGAATACACACTGGAGCTGATCTCAGGAATGCTGAGCGTTCATTCCTTGACAGAAATTTTGGGAAAGCAGGAGAGTTCTTTTATGATATTGCCAGAGGTATAGATAACAGGGAAGTTGATCCTGACAGGCCAAGAAAATCAATTGGTGCTGAGCTTACTTTTGAAAAAGATCTGACTACCGGTTTTGAAATAATAACTGAATTATATAAGCTGGAAAAAGAATTATGGTCAAGAATTGAAAAGCACGGCCAAACAGGAAGAACAATAACTGTTAAAGCCAAATTTGATGATTTCAGCCAGGTGACAAAAAGTAATACTCTTGACTGCCCGGTAGATAGTTTTGAATTTCTGCATGCTGAGACAACATCATTAAGGGAGCAGATAGACTTTAAAAGAAAAAGAGTAAGACTACTGGGTGTAACAATTTCCAACCTGGAAGATGAACATCTTACGGATGAGCAACTAAAAATCTGGAAATAAACTGTAATCCTGCTTTGCCAGCAGTAGTCCTCGGGACGAAGGCTGGAGTGAAGCCCGCAGGGCGTAGCGAAGGATCCGTGAGGGTACTGGTTACTGGTTTCTCGTTTCTCATTGGTGTATAATAAACCTTATTGCTTCCGGCGGACAAGTAGCGTTTTCTTAGCCTTTTATTCAGCTAATTCTCAGCCCATAGTAAAGGTGATCCCTTTCTTTCCCGTTAAAAT